>Ga0075158_10003410_pt1 | contig 11178 bp, 14 predicted proteins | sample JI91814BDNA_FD_70968 | JGI IMG/M metagenome (GOLD analysis project Ga0075158, IMG submission 70968) | Wastewater effluent complex algal communities from Wisconsin, to seasonally profile nutrient transformation and Carbon sequestration -... | ecosystem: Engineered > WWTP > Effluent > Algae... | reverse complement strand
AGCATGCCGTGACGATCCGCACCGGCGATGGCCTGGAAGTCCTCCGAGTCAAGTCGACGTCTCTCTGCTGAGTCTCCTAACCCCTATGCTTGACAGGTGCTACGGCTCGCGCTATTTGACCTTGACGGGACCCTCGCCGAGAACGGCGCGCCCGTGCCGGACGACGTGCGCCAGGGGCTACAGGGGTTAGTCGCACGCGGCGTGCAAGTTGGATTGTGCTCCGGTAAGCCGACATACTACCTTGCTGGACTCGTGCGGCAGTTGGGCCTTGAGGACGCCATCCTCATAGGGGAGACCGGACTCTCGATCCAGTACGGTTCGGATGTTCCCCCCGACCGCTTTCACCTTCACTCGCCGTCGCAAGAGGACCGGGATCTGCTCGCCGCGCTGCGTACGGAGCTCACGGAGCACTTCGAGCGCATCTGGTTTCAGCCGAACGAGGCTTCCCTGACGGTGTTCTATTACGACACGCAGACTAAAGTCGAGCTCCGGTCCCTGCTCCGTGACCGTATCTCGCAAGCTCCTGGGCTTCGGATCTTCGAGCAACTCGATTGTTTTGATATTACACCTGGGTTCACCAAAGCCGACGGCATTCGCGTGGTTATGGCAGATTTAGGACTCAAGGTCGACGAAATCGCATACGTCGGGGACAGCGAGAACGACGGCCCTGCCATGGAACTTATTCCGCTATCTATTAGTGTGAGTGATCGAATCTCGGCGCCGATCGAAGTTGATACGATCCAGAAAGCGATTCAAGAGATCGTATTGAGACTAAAGGCTGAAACTCTGTGAGCGGAGTCGAGGTTTATGTGCCAATTCTGCTCAACTTCGTTGACAACCAACTGGTCTACACTGATGAACAGTTGGTTGTCCTCAGGGGCCGCGTGCTTGGTGTAGAGAACGGGATTGAGGAGACCCGATTAACGGAGTCAAACGCTGGGCGCGAAAGTCTCGGACGTTTCCGGCACCGACTATCGACCCTACCTCACAAGCCAGGGCTTCAGACGATCGAGTTGTATTACTACCATCACCGGGTCATATTGCGCTATCAGTTTGACCAGGTGCCGGAGGCAGATGAACGCCAAGTGCGCTCCTTCGTCCTTGAGCACTCCGGCGAGTTCGTCCAAGACCGCGTCATAAAGGTCATTAACGAATTGGCCGTCGCAGGAAATGCCGGCGTCGTTACCATGTACTACTCCTACGTGATTGCGTTGATCGAGAATACTCCCAACTTCGAAAGCAACATCGAGAACCTCCTAGGAAGCCATACATTCCGCATCGGCGATATTAGCGACTCACTGTGGAAGGCAGGAAGAACGCATATCGTTCGAATATCGATTCCTAGCCTTAACCTCTACTACAACGAGCGTGTCGGGTATTTCCTGAGGATGAACCTGATCAACTCGGTTTATCAACACATGCTATACGCCAAGAAGGATGCCGATGCTGCCCAGCTAGCCATGCTGACCTCATTCTCTGCCTCAGCGGAAGGCCATATGAACAGCATGCGAGAGGAGCAACTCCACAATTTCTGGAACTTCTCGGTAGACGCACTCGGTGGTCGATCAGTTGACACTGAGAACTCGAGGTTGCAGAGCAAGAGCTTCACCATCTCCGTATGGGCTATGCTGATCTCCGCAATGGCGCTCGCCCTTTCCGTCATCTCGATTCTCGTTTCCTAATTCGAATGCTATTCGTGGGCGATGTGAGGCTCGTATACACCTGAGCGCTGGCGCGTGCCGGCCTGCCCGCGGCCCTCCAGGTCGAACCTGGGCTATGGCACCTGATCGCCGGTCTCGACGCCGATCAGTATGCGGAGGCGATGAAACGCCGGCTGGTGACCCTCGCCGCCTGACCTGAGTCGTGCTGGCGGGGTGTGTCATTGAGCGGGTCTTTCCAGGGCCGCGATGACCGCGGCTGTGGCTGGAGTGAGGGGGTCTTCGGCGAGGTGTTCGTGGCCGGCGATTTGGACGCGGATTTGTTGGATGGGTCGTAGGGTTCGGACGATCTTCTTGATGCTCATCCCGGTGGCGTCTTGGAGGTGACGAGCCACGGCGAGAGCGGCGAACACGATGGTCAGGTGCGCTTCGATCGCGTCGCGTTTCCGGTGATAGATCGGCCGGGCCTGCAGGTCAGTCTTGGACATGCGGAAGGACTGCTCCACGTGCCACAGCTCGTGGTAGGAGCCGATGACCTCACCCGCGGGCATCACCGTGGCGGGGATGTTGGGGACATACCCTTTCAGCCCGGCAAGCCGCCGCGCTCGGGCGATCGAGGCCGCGTCCAGTGCTTTCGCGCCGTTCCTCACTTTCATTTCACGAATCGTGGTGTGCGTGCGGACTTTTCACCTGACTTGGGCCAACTTAGTGCGCAGTGGTCAGCGGCCGTGGATGGCGTTGAGGGTCCAGCACCCGCAGCGAGTCCGCTTTCGAGGTCGGCTCCACCACCCGCGCCAGCACCAGCTGCTTGAACGCCTCATCCCGACCGCGTCGAAGCCCAACCGGGCATATGCCTCGCCCAGGACCACAACACGGCGCTGGCCTTCGCGGTGATCACGCCCCGGCCCGAACTCACCCCCGCCTCCAGGCGTAGGTCAAGAGCATCCTGACCAGGCCGTAACCGCCGCCGCGCCTCCGCAACCAAGGCCGCCAGCTCAGCCCCGGAGCGAGCGGTACCGAGATGCTCCAACACGACATCACGACCGCCGCGGCGCTCGGCAATCTGAACCTTTGTGCTGCCCGTCCGACCCGGCACCTTACGCACGAACACCACAAACAGGCACCCTACTCAGCGAGCGGGGTGTGTCACTCAGAACCCAGACACGTCCCTGACCAGCACAAATAGCCCGCAAAACGAGAACTCGCCGTCAGATGGCACGACTCAGGCCTGACGTCGAATCGTCAGGACTCCAGGACACTCAGCCGCGGAAGGGGATTCGCGAGCGGAGGACGGGCACGTCGTATCCGCGCGTGCGCAGCATCGCGCGCATCGACTCCTCGGCGACTGGGCCGTTGGGCGAGGGGGAGATGGCGACGGCGCGGATCGGCAACGGCATACGTGCGGTAGTGAGCGGGCCGTCGCTCGCGTCGCCGGCACCGGTTAGCCAGAGGTGTGGCGCCATCCCGTATGCCGTGGCTCGGTAGCGCACGACGCCCGGGAAGCCGGCCAGGCCGGCCGGGTCGATCAGCGTGGTGCTGTGCCGCGTCTCGCGTTCGTCGTGGAATCCGTCGTGCTTGATCAGGACGAGGGCCTGCTCCATGTCGTCGAGGGTCTCGCTGAGCGCATCGACCATGCCCGTGCGAGCGTCGGCCTCGCCTGCGGCAGAAGCGAGTTCGTGGGCCGCCGCGAGTTCCTCGGGGAGGCCCTCGAAGACCGCGGCGACGAGCGCCTGCTGATCGGGCAGCGCATACCGGACGGGGCTCCAGGGGCGCTGACGGATCAACCGGCCGATGCGTGGATCGCTCGGCTGCTCGACCAATGGGCAGTCCGCATCGCACAGAATCCGAAGTGGCACAAGCGGATCCAGGCCGATGGCATACGACTCTCCCGCGCCGCCATAGCAGCGCCACATCGCCAGCAGGTCCCAGTGCTGCGCTGCCGAGAGGATGAAGAAGATGCCCGGCGAGGGCCCGGCTATTTCCTGCTCACTGCGATCGACCTTGTCCTGAAGCAGGCGAGCGAAGGGATCGCCGCCGGCAGCGCGGGCGCCGAGTTCGTCGCGGATACGCCGATAGCCGAGCTCGACCTCGTGGGCATCGTTGAGGAAGGCCGACGCCGTGGACCACAGGACGTGGTTGGTGACGATCGAGATGAGCCCGGCACCGTCGGTGTAATGCCAGACGAGTTGATCGGGGTCAAGTGCGTCCATCTGGGTCACACCTGAAGACGATATTCGGCGCGGCACTCGCCTTCCGCGCATCTGCCGCTGACGTAGTTCATCCGGCACCGCGGGCACAGCGCGGTCGCCTAGGGTCGCGCCCGTGGACTGGTGGGACCTCGTGCGCGAGCGGCTTACTCCGGCGGCGCGCGGGGGTGGGGTCACGGCATACGGGCTGGGAGCGGTGCTGCTCGTCGCGGCCGGTGCGGCGGTGTGGGAGCCGCTCTGGCATCGGCTGCGCATCATCGTCACGCTCGTCCACGAGCTCGGCCATGCGAGCGTCGGGATGGCGTGTGGGCGACGCTTCACCGGCTTCGTCGTGCGGGGCGACGCGTCGGGGCACGCCGTAACCGTCGGACCCAGCCGTGGCTTCGGGCGAGTGGCGACGACCTGGGCGGGCTATCCGGCACCCGCGCTCGCCGGGGCGGCGCTGATCACGGCGGTCGTGCGAGGCCACGCTGCGCCCGTCCTGGGAGCGGCCTTGGTCGGTTCGATTCTCGTTGCGACACAGGTGCGTTCGCTGCTTACTGCGCTCGTCGTGATGCTCACCGGTGCGGCGACCGGGGGGCTGTGGTGGTGGCGCGACGACGCCGTCCAGACCTATGTCGCGCTGGCGGCCGGCGTGCTGCTGCTCGCCGGGGGCTGGCGCGGTCTGGCCAATGTCACCCGCCGCGGACGACCCACGGACGACCCGGCCGTGCTGGCTGCGCTCACCCACCTCCCCGCGCCCGTATGGCTGCTCAGCTGGCTCGTCGTGAACCTCGCCGCCAGTGGGGTCGCGGTCCTCGCGCTGCGTGCGGCCCTCTAATGACACCGGTCGTCGTGACCTTCGATCCAGACGTCGGCCTCATCGCGCCTGAACCGGATCTCCGTCCGCCAGCGGATTGACCACGCGCAGGCCGGGGAACCAGGAGAAGTCGCGGTCCGCGGACCAGAGCGCATCGACGCCGTGCGCCAGGCAGATGGCGGCGATCCGGGCGTCATGGATCCGGGGACCGGTGACCGCGCCGCCCGAGATCAGTTCGTCAAGCACCTGCAGGTGATCACGGGCTTCACCGATGAGATGCACGCCCGGATGGTTGGTCAGCGCGGTGATCGCCCGAAGCGCGTCGGCGGGTGGCGTCGGAGGTTGATAGATCCGCGGGTGCGTCGTCACCGCGAGGAACTCGTGCACGCATGGCCACGGGATGGCGCAACCTCCGCGACCTGAGGCCGCTCGCCGCACGGCCCCCAGCGCGCGCTCATGGTGCGCGGCGTCCTCCCGGTGGGCGTAGACGAGCAGGTTGGTATCGAGGGCGATCACTCGGTCAATCCGTACGAGCGCGCGATGGCGTCCGCCGGCTCGAGGTCGCTCGCCAGGCCCTGACCGGGGAACGTCTCGAAGAAGAACTCGACGGCACTCGCGCCCTCGCGTCGCCGATCGAGCTCACTGCGCAGCCCATCGATGATTAGCGCCCGCAGCGTCGTGCCGTCCTGACGCACGACCTCGCGAGCCTCCGCGGCCAGGGCGTCGGGCAAGTCGATGGTCGTCTTCATGCATCTAACCGTATCAGCTAACCCGTACACCCGTATTCGCCGTTCAATTCCAGCCCCATGGCGAACCTGCTGCAGGTGTCGTCCGCCTTCGGGCGGGCGATGGAGTCGGTGAATCGCGAGCGGGTGGTCAACGCCATCTATCCCGCGCTCCTCACGGCGATCAATGACGGTATGCCGCTCGACCTGCGCGACCATGTCGTGGCCGCGAGCGCCGAGGGATATGCCTTCCCCTCCAACCTGGACCGCGACCAGCCGGTCGGCGGGATGGCCCCGCCGAGCCAGGCCGATCTCGTGCGGACCGCCCTCGCCGAACGCTGGACATCGGACGTGCTCGCCGAGCGCCTTGCGCACCAGGCCTGGACCAAGCTCAGCTACTGACCGCGGGCGGGCGAACGGCATACGGCAATAGCGTTGTGCCTGTGCCGGGGCGGCGCAACGGAGCGAGCGGAGGGTAGGGCCATGAGCGCATTGCAGGCGAAGACAGCGGCCGTCACCGGCGGGGCGAGCGGGATCGGGCGAGCGAGCGTCGACGCGCTGGTCGAGGCGGGTGCGCGGGTGGCCGTCATCGATCGAGACGCGCAGGCCCTTCAGGGGCTGGTGGACGCCCACGGCGGCGCGGTGGTGCCGGTCGTCATCGACCTGCTCGACCCGGCCGACTGCGCGACGCTGCTGCCCAAGGTCCTCGACGTGCTCGGACACCTCGACATCTTCCACGCCAACGCCGGCATCTATGTCGGGGGCGACCTGGTGGACGCCAGCGGTGAGGCGATCGACCGGATGCTCAATCTCAATGTCAACGTCGTCATGAAGAACGTCCGCGATGTGCTGACCCACATGATCGAGCGGGGCACCGGCGATGTCATCGTGACCAGCTCTTTGGCGGCACACTTCCCGACGCCCTGGGAGCCGGTCTATGCCTCGAGCAAGTGGGCGATCAACTGCTTCGTCCAGACGACGCGACGGCAGGTATTCACGCACGGCATCCGCGTGGGCTCGGTCTCACCGGGACCGGTCGTCAGCGCGCTACTCGCCGACTGGGAGCCCGAGCGTCTGCAGGCCGCCCGCGACGAGGGCTCGTTGATGGAGCCGAGCGATGTCGCGGACACGATCGTGTTCATGCTGACCCGCCCGCGGCATGTGACGATCCGCGATGTCGTGATGCTGCCCACCAACTTCGACCTCTAGGACACGCGCCAACCGTTTCGACTCCCGGCTCACTCTTTTGGGGCGCAAGGCCCTTCCATGCGCAGGCGACGGAGTACAACATCCTCGTGGTGACCCCTTCGATCGCACCGGCCAACCGGCGCCCACGCGCCGGCCGACTGCGGCGCGTGGGGCGCGGGATTTTCGATGGAGTGCTCGTGGCGGGCGCGGTGACGACCTTGGCCTTCCTCGTGCGCGTGAAGTTCGATCCAATCATCGACTGGGACGAGGCTGCCATCGCCCGAGCGACCGCTATCACCCGCTCCCACGACGGATTTCGGGCGACATTACTGGCCTGGCAGACGGCCTTCCTCCCCACGCCCTGCTATGTCGTAGCCACTGCCGTGTGTGTATGGGTGTGGCGGCGGCACCACCTGACCACTCGGGCCATGTGGGCCTTCGTCACCATGATGATCGGGTGGAATCTCGCCCTCGACGTCAAACTCCTCGTCCAGCGCGCCCGTCCGGTCGTCGGCGAGCCGATCGAGACGGCACCCGGCTTCTCCTTCCCCTCCGGCCATGTGTCCAATGTCGCGACCGCGACCACTGCGGTCATCGTCCTGATCTGGCCTCTGCTGAGCCACACGTCCCGGCGGGCGGCCGTCGCCGTCGGCACGCTGCTCATTGCCCTGACCTGTCTCGACCGAGTCTTCCTCGGCGTTCACTATCCCTCTGACTGCGTCGGAGGGGTTCTGCTCGGCTGCGGTCTGGTGCTCTCCTCCTACGCCGGCTATGCGGGCTGGAAGCCCGCGAAGCAGTTGACCTGATGGCCTTTCTGAATCGCTACGACCTCGACCGGACCCGCCCCGACGCGGCCACCGTCCGCCGAGACCTCTTGGTCCGGGTGCTGATCCCGGGCATCGTCCTCTTCGGCCTGCTCACCGGCCTCGGCTTCCTCTTGAAAGGACCGCTGAACGGTCTGGAGGTGAGCGAGGAGCGGATCAATACCTATCTCGCCAACCACCGCAGCCCCCTGTGGAACTCCATCACCGCCGCGTGGTCACACATCGGCAACACCGAATACGTCATCGGTGTCTGCATACTGCTGGTGGCGCTGATGTGGTGGCGCACCAAGGAGTGGTGGTATGCCGTTGCCCCCGGCATCGCGATCAGCGTCCAGGCCGCGGCCTTCGTGCCGGCCACCAACCTGGTCGACCGCCCGCGACCGACCGTGCCCCACCTCGACCCGGCACCCCCGACGTCGAGCTTTCCGAGCGGGCACGTCGGCGCTGCGACCGCGCTCTACTGGACCTTGGCGATGATGGCTCAGCGGATCGAGAACCGGCCGCTGCGCCGATTGGTCACGCTGATCTGCGCGGTGATCCCGCTCCTCGTCGCGTATGCGCGCCTCTACCGCGGGATGCACCACCTCGTGGATGTCTTGGTCGGCTTCCTCAACGGCGTCATCTCGCAGGTCATCGGGTGGTTGTGGGTCCGCCGAGACCCACAGGGGCACGACGCTCAGACCCGCGCGTAGCGGGCGCGAGCGAACGAATAGACCCCGTAGGCCGCGATGCCGGCCCCGACCAGGGTCAGCAGGATGCTGCCGAAGGGCTGCTCGCGCAATGAGTGGAGGGCGCCGTCGAGCCCGGTGGTCTTGGCGGCCGACCCGCGCATCGCCCCGACCACGAAGAGCAGTCCCATCACGGCCAATGCGATCCCCTTGGCGAGATAGCCGACGCGGCCTGCCAGGACCGCCCAGGTGCCGGGGTGCTGGACGAGGTCCTCGAGGAACTTGGAGCGCCAGCCTTTGTAGACGTGATACCCCCCGGCCGCGATGATGCCGAGCCCGAGAACGCCGACGAGCAGTCGGCCCCCGGCGCTCGACATCAGGCCGGCCGTGAAGTCCTTGGTCTGCTCCTTGCTGGAGGTGCGCCCACCGGAGGCGAAGGTGAAGGCGGTCCATCCGAGCGCGGCATACATGATCATTTTGGCCGCCGCCTTGACCCGGTCGGCGGTCTCCGGCCCGGCCGCGCCGGTGATCGTCGCGGTGAGGTGCCAGACGGCGAGCAGGGCAAAGCCGGCCACACACACCCACAGCAGCAGCTCACCGAAGGGCTGCTCGGCCAAGGTCGCGAAGGCTCCGCTCTGGTCGGCCGATGCCGCACTCCGCGACCACGCGATCTGGACCGCGATCCAGCCCAGGACCAGGTGGATCAATCCGCTGGCGGCATAGCCGAGGCGCGCGCCCATCTCGACCGGTCGGGAGTCGCCCACCTCCCGCGCATGACGCTCGACATCGGGGGTCTCCATGCTCGCCATGATTCCAGCCGACGAGTTAGCGTGAGGCGCTGTGAACGAGGCAATCCAGAGCGCAGCGGTGATCGTCAACCCAACCAAATTCGGCGACGACCTCCAGGACGCGATTGCGTCGGTCATCGCCGGCTTCAGGCGCCGCGGTCTGCCAGTGCCGACCGTGGTCGAGACCACCGAAGACGACCCGGGATACGGCCAGACGCGACAGGTCCTCAGCGACGGGGCCCGTCTCGTCTGCGCCCTCGGCGGCGACGGCACCGTCCGGGCGGTGGCGCACGAGTTGGCGGGCACCGGCATACCGCTCGGGTTGCTGCCGGGCGGGACCGGCAACCTGCTCGCGGGCAACCTCGGGGCGCCGACGGATCTGGAGGACGCGGTCGAGGTCGTGTGCACGGGGCTTGATCGGCGGATCGACGCCGCGTGGGCGGTGGTTGACGGTGGCGAGCGTCAGCTCTTCACGGTGATGGCCGGCATGGGCTTCGACGCGGCCATGATGGACGACCCGCCCGAGGGCCTGAAGAAGACGATGGGCTGGCCCGCCTATGTCGTTTCCGGTGCCAAGAATCTGCGCAGCAGCACCTTCGGCGCCCACATCACCACCGACAACGAGCGCACCGACGCTGCGGATATCCGCACGGTCGTCGTCGGCAACTGCGGCACCCTCAAGCCCGGGCTGACGCTCTTCCCGGATGCGCTCATCGACGACGGCATCTTGGACACCGTGGTCGTCTGTCCCTCTGGGCTCGCCCAATGGGTCGGTGCCGTATGGACGCTCGCCCGCGGAGCGGACGGCGCCGACTCCGACGCCATCGCCCGCTCCCGAGGTGGCCGAATCCGGATCGAGGTCGACCCCGCGCAACGCGTGGAGTTGGACGGGGATGCGTTCGACGAGGCGCGCACCATGGAGATCACGATCGACCCCGGCGCACTGATCGTGCGAGTGCCCCGCTGCGAGTAGCCCCGCCCCGCCCGCGCGCTCTAATCCGGGATGCCGACCTGAGCACGGATGGTGTCCATCACGCGCAGCAGGCGGATCGAGTCGGCCAGGGGGCGGATGGGCGAGGCGGTCTCGCCGGCGGCGAGATGACGTGCGACGGCGGCAGCCTGGAAGTGCAGCCCGCCCTCGTGTGCCGCCTTCGGCTCGTCATACCGAAGGCGCTCGCCACTGCGTGTGGTGAGCGTGAAGCCGCCCGGCTGGTAGAACGGCCCGTCGACGACCACCGTGTGATTGAGGCCGGCGAAGGTCGCCGTCGTCGGGGTCTCACCGACGATCGACGTATGCAGCGCCCCCACCCCGCCGCGCTCGCCCTGCATCGCGATCGCGAGTTGCCCGTTGATGCCATTGGGCGCGGGTGCGCCGTATGCCGTGACCGAGATCGGGTCACCGAGCGCCCACATCGCGATGGAGAGCGGATAGGTGCCCATATCGAAGAGCGGCCCGCCGGCGAGCGCGGGGTCGAAGATGCGGTGATCCGGCGTGAAGTGCTCGCCCATGTCGGCGAGCACGGCGTCGACCTCGATGTCCGGCACGAGTTGGGCCAGGACGTCGTACTTCGGCAGGAAGAGCGTCCAGAACGCCTCCATGCAGAAAACTCCTGCTGCTGCAGCGTGATTCGCGATGTCCTGCGCCTCGGCCTCGCTCACCGCGATCGGCTTCTCGATGAGCACATGCTTGCCGGCGGCCATCGCGAGCAGTGCGTGCTCGTGGTGGTAGTTGTGGGGCGTCGCGATGTAGACGATGTCGACATCCGGATCGGCGACCAGCGCGTCGTACGAGCCGTATGCCGTGTCCGCTCCGACCGATCGCCCGAAGCGGTCCGCGCTCTCCTGCGACCGGGAGCCGACGGCATACACACGCTGAGTGGTGTTGCGCCGCAAGGCAGTCGTGAACTTCTCGGCGATCCATCCGGTCCCGAGGATCCCCCATCGCAGCGACGGGGCAGTGCGCGGGTCGGGCGTCCGGGCGGTGGGGAGGGTGAGCATCCTTCTCCTTCGGTCGCGAACTTGGGTCAGGTCAGCCGGGGGTCGGCCGGCTGCGTCGCCCAGGTCTCGCGCACCCACGCGTGGGCCGGGTCGTCGCAGATCAGCCAGGCTCGCTCGGGCCCGGGGCCGGCCATCACATTGAGGTAGTAGAGATCCGCATCCGGAGCGGCGACGGCCGGGCCGTGCCAGCCGTGCGGGACGAGCACGACATCGTCGGTGCGCACCTCGGCGAGGACGTCGATGGGTCGATCCGCGGCGCCATAAACCCGTTGGTAGCCAATGGGATCGGTGCCACGCGCATCGGTGGACCGGGTCTGGAAGTA
>Ga0075158_10003409_pt1 | contig 11180 bp, 11 predicted proteins | sample JI91814BDNA_FD_70968 | JGI IMG/M metagenome (GOLD analysis project Ga0075158, IMG submission 70968) | Wastewater effluent complex algal communities from Wisconsin, to seasonally profile nutrient transformation and Carbon sequestration -... | ecosystem: Engineered > WWTP > Effluent > Algae... | reverse complement strand
GCCATCCTGCAGGCCAACTCGTCGGTGAAGGCCGGGCCCTTCGTCACGCTCAACTGCGGCGCGCTGCCCGCCGACCTGATCGAAGCCGAACTCTTCGGCGCCGAGGCCGGCGCCTACACCGGCGCGGCCAAGGCGCGCGAAGGCAAGTTCGAGGCGGCCGACGGCGGCACGCTGTTCCTGGACGAGATCGGCAACCTGCCGCCGGCCGGGCAGATGAAGCTGCTGCGCGTGCTGGAAACCGGCCGCTTCGAGCGCCTGGGCAGCAACCGCGAGCGACAGGTGCGCGTGCGCGTGATCAGCGCCACCAACGCCGACCTGCCGGCGATGATCCGCGCCGGGCAGTTCCGCGAAGACCTCTACTACCGCCTCAACCTGATCGAGCTGCGCGTGCCGCCGCTGGCCGCGCGCCCCGACGACATCCTGCCGCTGGCCGAGCATTTCCTGGCCGGCGCCAAGCCGCTGTCGCCGGCCGCGCGCGAAGCGCTGCTGCGCCACCGCTGGCCGGGCAACGTGCGCGAACTCAAGAACACGCTGCAGCGCGCGCGCCTGCTGGGCACCGGCCCCGAGGTCACCGTGGCCGACCTGGGCCTGCCCGCGGCGCCGGAGTCGGCCGCTGTGCCTTCCGCGTCCCCGGTGGACGCCGAGCCCGATCGCGCCACCATCGAAGCCGCCATCGCGCGCGCCAACGGCGTGCTGGCGCAGGCGGCCGCCGAGCTCGGGCTCAGCCGCCAGGCGCTGTACCGGCGGCTGGAGCGGCTGGGCATCGGACGCGGCTGAGATGGCTACGGTCCGGCGCGCACGATGGTCGCTGGCAGGAAGGCTGGCGGGCCTGGCCTTCGTCCTGCTGGCCGTGGGCGTGGGCCTGGCGCTGGTGCTGCAGGCGTGGCTGCGCTCGCCCGTTGCCGCGTTCGGTCTTTCGCTGCTGCTGATGCTGCCGGTGGTGGCGGTGGCGGTGCGGCGCTCGCTGCAGCCGATGCTGTCGCTGTTCCGCGCGCTGGCCAGCACGGTGGACAGCTACCGCGACGGTGATTTCAGCTTCGGCCTGTCGTGGCAGGGCAGCGACGAGGTGGGCGAACTGGTGCGCACGCACAACGCCCTGGGCGACGCGCTGCGCGAACAGCGCCTGGGCCTGGTGCAGCGCGAACTGCTGCTCGACACCATGGTGCAGAACACGCCGGTGGCGATGGTGCTGGTGGATGCCTCGGGCCGCGTGGGCTACGCCAACCTGGCGGCGCGCCGCGAGTTCAACGGCGGGCGCCGGCTCGAGGGCCACGACCTGGACGAACTGCTGGACGCGGCGCCCGAGCCGCTGCGCGACGCGGTGCGGTCCGGCCGCGACGGCCTGTTTGCCATCGGCACCGACGACGACGAACAGACCTGGCACATCGCGCGCCGCGAGTTCCGGCTCAACGGCCGCGTGCAGTCGCTGCTCATGCTGCGCCAGCTGACGGCCGAGCTGCGGCGCCAGGAAGTGCAGACCTGGAAGAAGGTGATCCGCGTGATCAGCCACGAGTTGAACAATTCGCTGGCGCCGGTGGCGTCGCTGGCGCACTCGGGCGCCGAGCTCACGCGCCGCGGCCAGTTCGACCGGCTGGAGTCGGTGTTCGGCACCATCGAGGAGCGTGCGCGGCACCTGGAGGGATTCATCCGCGGCTATGCGCACTTTGCCAAGCTGCCGGCGCCGCGCCTGGAGGCGCTGCAGTGGCCGGAGTTCATTGACCGCCTGCGCAGCCAGATCGGCTTCACGCTCGAAGACGAACTGCCGGTGGAAACCGCGCGCCTGGACGTGCCGCAGATGGAGCAGGCGCTGCTGAACCTGCTCAAGAATGCCCACGAATCGGGCTCGCCGGCCGACGGCGTGAGCCTGCGCGTGCGGCGCCAGGCAGGCCTGCTGCGCATCGAAGTACTGGACCGCGGCAGCGGCATGAGCGAGGCGGTGCTGGCCAACGCGCTGGTGCCGTTCTATTCCACCAAGCGCAGCGGCACGGGCCTGGGGCTGGCGCTGGCGCGCGAGATCGCCGAAGCGCACGGCGGCCGCATCAGCCTGGGCAACCGGCGCGACGGCGGGCTGGTGGTGGCGATGGTGATCCCCGCCGCCTGAAGCGCCGCCCCCTGTGGGAGGGCCTTCAGGCCCGAGGCTTTCCGGCCAGACGGGTCGGGCCTGAAGGCCCTCCTACAAGGGGTCAGGTCTTCTTGGTGGGGCGCTGCCAGCCGTCGAGGGTCTGCTGGCGGCCGCGCGCCACCGTGAGCTTGCCGGCGGGCGCGGTGCGCGTGATGACCGAGCCAGCGCCAATGGTGGCACCCTCGCCCACCGCGACAGGCGCCACCAGCGACGAGTTCGAGCCGATGAAGGCGCCGTCGCCGATGGTGGTGGTGGACTTGTTCACGCCGTCGTAGTTGCAGGTAATGGTGCCGGCGCCGATGTTCACCGCGGCGCCGATCTCGGCGTCGCCCAGATAGCTGAGGTGGTTGGCCTTCGAGCCCGGGCCCAGGCGCGCCTTCTTGGTTTCCACGAAGTTGCCGATGTGCACGCCGTCGGCCAGCTCGGTGCCGGGGCGCAGGCGCGCGAACGGGCCGATGGTGCAGGCGCCGCGCGCCACCACGCCTTCCAGGTCGCAGTGCGCCTGCACCACGGTGCCGTCGGCCAGGTCCACGTCGCGCAGGCGGCAGAAGGGGCCGATGCGCACGTTGTCGCCCAGGCGCACGCGGCCTTCCAGCACCACGTTGGCGTCTATTTCCACGTCCATGCCCACGTCGACGTCGCCGCGCTGGTCGAAGCGCGACGGGTCGGCCATGCGCACGCCGCGGCGCATCAGCGCCTCGGCGGCGCGGCGCTGGAACGCGCGCTCCAGCCGCGCCAGCTGCACCGGGTCGTTGGCGCCCTCGGCTTCGCCGGCCACGTCGCAGCCCACCTGCGCGGCGGGATGGCCGTCGGCGCGCGCCATGGCGAAGATGTCGGTGAGGTAGTACTCGCCCTGCGCGTTGTCATTGCCCAGCCGCGACAGCCAGCGGCGCAGGCTGGCCGCCGGCGCGGCAATCACGCCGGTGTTGACCAGGCGCACGGCGCGCTGCATTTCGTCGGCGTCCTTGTGCTCGACGATGGCCTGCACGTCGCCGTTGCCGTCCAGCACCACGCGGCCATAGCCGCTGGGGTCGGCCAGGGTTTCGGTGAGCACGGCGGCGCGCTCGTGACCCGCGTGCAGCAGCCGGCGCAGCGTGGCCTCGGTGATCAGGGGCACGTCGGCATACAGCACCAGCACGCGCGCGCGGTCGGGCACGTCGGGCATGGCCTGCTGCACGGCGTGGCCGGTGCCCAGTTGCCTGGCCTGTTCGGCCCAGCGCAGCGTGGGGTGGCCCGCGAACGCGGCGCGCACCTGGTCGCCGCCGTGGCCGTAGACGATGTGCACGCCGGCCGCGCCCAGCGAATGGGCGGTGGCGATGACGTGGGCCAGCATGGGCTTGCCGGCGATCGGCTGCAGCACCTTGGGCGAGCGCGACTTCATGCGCTTGCCTTCGCCGGCGGCCAGGATGATCACGTGCAGGGGCTGGGTCATGGTGTCCTCCGGGGCCTAGTATCGGCGCGGAATCGGGGCGCCGCCAGCCCGTGCCTTCGCTTGCCCGGAAACGACGACGCCGGCACGAGGCCGGCGTCGAAGCGTCCCGCGAGAGGCGGACTCAGTGCTTGAGGTTCTTGCGCAGGCGCTCGAGCGCCTGCAGCTGCGCCATGGCCTCGACCAGCTTCATCTGCGCTTCGGCCAGGTCCATCGCTTCGCCACGGCCGGCCAGGATGCGCTCGGCTTCGGCCTTGGCGGCCTGTGCCTTGGACTCGTCCAGGTCGCCGCCGCGGATGGCGGTGTCGGCCAGGATGGTCACCACCTGGGGCTGCACTTCCAGGATGCCGCCGGAGACGTAGAACAGCTGCTCTTCGCCATTGGCCAGGGTGACGCGGACCTGGCCCGGCTTGAGCCGGGTGATCAGCGGGGCGTGGCGCGGCGCGATGCCGAGCTCGCCCATCTCGCCGGTGGCCACGACCATCTGCACTTCGCCGTGGAAGATTTCCTGTTCGGCGCTGACGATGTCGCAACGGATGCTGGATGCCATGTGGATTCCCTACGGTTCGCGGATCAGGCCGCGGCGCTCATCTTCTTGGCCTTCTCGAAGGCCTCGTCGATGCCGCCGACCATGTAGAAGGCCTGCTCGGGCAGCGAATCGCACTCGCCGTCGCAGATCATCTTGAAGCCGCGGATGGTTTCCTTCAGCGTCACGTACTTGCCCGGCGAGCCGGTGAAGACTTCGGCCACGTGGAAGGGCTGGGAGAAGAAGCGCTCGATCTTGCGCGCGCGGGACACGGCCTGCTTGTCTTCTTCGCTCAGCTCGTCCATGCCCAGGATGGCGATGATGTCCTTGAGCTCCTTGTACTTCTGGAGGGTGGACTGCACCTTGCGGGCGGTGTCGTAGTGTTCGTTGCCGATCACGTTCGGGTCGAGCTGGCGCGACGTGGAGTCGAGCGGGTCGACGGCCGGGTAGATGCCCAGCGAAGCGATGTTTCGCGACAGCACGACGGTGGCGTCGAGGTGGGCGAAGGTGGTGGCGGGCGACGGGTCGGTCAGGTCGTCGGCGGGCACGTACACGGCCTGGATGGACGTGATCGAGCCGGTCTTGGTCGAGGTGATGCGCTCCTGCAGCACGCCCATTTCCTCGGCCAGCGTCGGCTGGTAGCCCACGGCGGACGGCATGCGGCCCAGCAGCGCCGAGACCTCGGTGCCGGCCAGGGTGTAGCGGTAGATGTTGTCCACGAAGAACAGGATGTCGCGGCCCTTGCCGGTGGCCGGGTCGATGTCGTCGCGGAAGTACTCGGCCATGGTCAGGCCGGTCAGCGCGACGCGCAGGCGGTTGCCCGGCGGCTCGTTCATCTGGCCGTACACCATCGCGACCTTGTCCAGGACGTTGGAGTCCTTCATCTCGTGGTAGAAGTCGTTGCCTTCGCGGGTGCGCTCACCCACGCCGGCGAACACCGACAGGCCTTCGTGGGCCTTGGCGATGTTGTTGATGAGTTCCATCATGTTCACGGTCTTGCCGACGCCGGCGCCGCCGAACAGGCCGACCTTGCCGCCCTTGGCGAACGGGCACATCAGGTCGATCACCTTGATGCCGGTTTCCAGCAGCTCGTTGCCCGAGGACTGCTCTTCGTACGTCGGGGCCGAGCGGTGGATTTCCCAGCTGGCTTCGGCGCTGACCGGGCCGGCTTCGTCAATCGGGCTGCCCAGCACGTCCATGATGCGGCCCAGGGTGGCCTTGCCCACCGGCACCGAGATGGCGTGGCCGGTGTTGGTGGCGATCAGGTTGCGCTTGAGGCCGTCGGTGGAACCCAGCGCGATGCAGCGCACGACGCCGTCGCCCAGCTGCTGCTGGACTTCGAGCGTGATGTCGGTGCCGCCGACCTTCAGCGCGTCGTACACCTTCGGCACGTCTGCGCGCGGGAACTCGACGTCGACGACGGCGCCGATGATCTGAACGATCTTGCCCTGACTCATGGTTGTTTCCTCGGTTCTGATGCTTTGGTGGTGGCGCGTGGCGTCAAACTGCCGCCGCGCCGCCGACGATTTCGGAGATTTCCTGGGTGATCGCCGCCTGGCGCGCCTTGTTGTAGATCAGCTGCAGCGTGCCGATCAGCTTGGTGGCGTTGTCGGAGGCGGACTTCATGGCGACCATGCGCGCGGCGTGCTCGGAAGCCAGGTTTTCCAGGGTGGCCTGGTACACCAGCGACTCGACGTAGCGCGTGAGCACGTGGTCGAGCACGGCCTGGGCATCGGGCTCGTACAGGTAGTCCCAGTCGTGCTTGCTTTCCAGCGAATCGGAGGCCGGCAGCGGCAGCAGCTGGTCCAGGCGCGGCTTCTGCGCCATGGTGTTGATGAAGTCGTTGTAGCTCAGGAAGACGCGGTCGAGCTTGCCTTCGCTGTAGCCGTCCAGCATCACCTTGATGACGCCGACCAGCTTCTCGAGCTCGGGCTTCTCGCCCAGGTGGGTGACCGAACCCAGCAGGTTCACCTTCAGGCGGCGGAAGAAGGCGGTGGCCTTCTGGCCGATGCAGACCACGTCCACCTCGACACCCTTGGCCTGCCACTCGCGCATGTCGCCCAGCACGCGGCGGAACAGCACGGAGTTGAGGCCGCCGCACAGGCCGCGGTCGGTGGACACGATGACGTAGCCGATCCGCTTGACCTGCTCGCGCTCGGCCAGGAACGGATGCACGTACTCGGAGTTCGCCTTCGCGATGTGGCCGATGACCTGGCGCATGAGGCGCGCATAGGGGCGCGACTGCTTCATGCGCTCCTGCGCCTTGCGGATCTTCGACGCCGAGACCATCTCGAGCGCGCGCGTCACCTTGCGGGTGTTCTGCACGCTCTTGATCTTGGTCTTGATTTCCCTGCCGCCTGCCATGTCTCTTCCTTAGCTTTCCTGTAGGAGGGCCTTCAGGCCCGATCGCGCCGCGGGGCCCGAAGCCCCGCCGCGGCGATTACCAGGTGCCCGTGCCCTTGAACTCGGAGATGACCTGCTTGAACGAGGCTTCGATGTCCTTGTCCCAGGCGCCGGTCTCGACGATCTTCTTTTCCAGCGCACCCTGGGTGTTGCTCAGGTGGGCGTGCAGGCCGGCTTCGAACGGCAGGATCTTGGCCAGCGGCACGTCGTCGAGGTAGCCCTCGTTCACGGCGTAGATGGACAGCGCCATCTGCGCGATGGACATCGGCGCGTACTGCTTCTGCTTCATCAGTTCGGTCACGCGCTGGCCGCGCTCGAGCTGCTTGCGGGTGGCTTCGTCGAGGTCCGAGGCGAACTGGGCGAACGCCGCCAGCTCGCGGTACTGGGCCAGCGAGATGCGGATGCCGCCCGACAGCTTCTTCATGATCGTGGTCTGGGCGGCGCCACCGACTCGCGACACCGAGATGCCGGCGTTCACGGCCGGGCGGATGCCGGCGTTGAACAGGTCGGTTTCCAGGAAGATCTGGCCGTCGGTGATCGAGATCACGTTGGTCGGCACGAAGGCCGAGACGTCACCGGCCTGGGTTTCGATGATCGGCAGCGCGGTGAGCGAGCCGGTCTTGCCCTTGACGGCGCCGTTGGTGAACTTCTCGACGTACTCCTCGTTCACGCGGGCGGCGCGCTCGAGCAGGCGGGAGTGGAGATAGAACACGTCGCCCGGGTACGCTTCGCGACCCGGCGGGCGGCGCAGCAGCAGGGAGATCTGGCGGTAGGCCACGGCCTGCTTGGACAGGTCGTCGTACACGATCAGCGCGTCTTCGCCGCGGTCGCGGAAGTACTCGCCCATGGTGCAGCCCGAGTAGGCGGCGATGTACTGCATGGCGGCCGATTCGGAAGCGGTGGCGGCCACGACGATGGTGTGGGCCAGCGCGCCGTTCTCTTCCAGGCGGCGCACGATGTTGGCCACCGTGGAGGCCTTCTGGCCGATGGCGACGTACACGCACTTGATGCCGGTGTTCTTCTGGTTGATCACGGCGTCGATGGCCAGGGCGGTCTTGCCGGTCTGGCGGTCGCCGATGATCAGCTCGCGCTGGCCGCGGCCGATCGGGATCATGGCGTCAACGGTCTTGTAGCCCGTCTGCACCGGCTGCGACACCGACTGGCGCGCGATGACGCCCGGGGCGACCTTTTCCACCGGCGCGGTCAGCGTGGCGGCGATCGGGCCCTTGCCGTCGATCGGCTCGCCGAGCGCGTTCACGACGCGGCCCAGCAGCTCCGGACCCACCGGCACTTCGAGGATGCGGCCGGTCGTCTTGGCGACGTCGCCTTCGCGCAGGTGCTCGTAGTCACCCAGCACCACGGCGCCGACCGAGTCGCGCTCCAGGTTCAGCGCGAGGGCGTAGGTGGCGTTGGGCAGCTCGATCATTTCGCCCTGCATCACGTCGGCCAGGCCGTGGATGCGCACGATGCCGTCGGACACCGAGGTGACGGTGCCTTCGTTGCGGGCTTCGGCGGCCAGCTTGACGTTCTCGATGCGGCTCTTGATGAGTTCGCTGATTTCGGACGGGTTGAGCGTCTGCATGGGGATATCCCTGGGTCGTCCGGCTCGCGCCGGCGCTTGGTTCAAAGGAAAAACGGATTCAGTTCGCCAGCGCCGCCCCGAGGCGCGCCAGCTTCGTGCGGAGGGAGCCATCAATGACGATGTCGCCCGTATCAATCACCGCGCCGCCGATCAGCGACGCGTCCACGGCCGTGGTGACGTCCACTTCGCGGCCGAAGCGCTTGCGAAGCGAGTCGCCGAGCTTGGACAGCGTGGCGGCATCCAGCGGCTGGGCCGAGGTGACCGTGGCCTTGACCCGGCGCTCGGCGTCGGCGCGCAGCTGCTCGAACAGGCCGGCGATTTCCGGCAGCAGCGCGAGGCGGCGGTTGCCGGCCAGCTCGACCAGGAAACGGCGGTAGGTCGGGTCACTGTCGCCCGGGGGCAGCAGCAGGTCGACCAGCGCTTCGGCCTTGGCCAGCGGGTGGCGCAGCGCGTCGTGGGCCTGGGGCACCGCGGACGCTTCGGCGGAGAAGCCGAGCATCTGCGACCACTGCGGCAAACGACCGCCTTCCTGCGCCAGCGCGAACGCAGCGCGGGCGTAGGGACGGGCGAGGGTGAGGGCTTGGCTCATGTCGGGCTCGGCCTCAGATCTCGGCGGCCAGCTCGTCGAGCAGCGTCTTGTGGACGTTGCCGTCGATCTCGCGGCGGATCAGCTTCTCGGCACCGGCAACGGCGAGCACGGACACCTGGCGACGCAGGTCTTCCTTGGCGCGGTTGGCGGCGGACTCGATCTCGGCAACGGCGAGCGCCTTCTGGCGACCGGCCTCGGCGATGGCCTCGACCTTGGCCTGGTCGATGATCTGGTTCGCCCGGACCTGCGCCTGGTCGATGATCTCGTTGGCCTTGGTGCGGGCTTCGCGCAGGACTTCGTTGACCTTTTCTTCGGCCTGGGCGAGGTCCTTCTTGGAGCGATCGGCGGCTTCGAGGCCTTCGGCGATCTTCTTCTGGCGCTCTTCGATGGCGCCCATCATCGGCGGCCAGACGAACTTGTACGAGAACCAGATCAGGATCGCGAAAGCGAGGGCCTGCCCGATGAAAGTGGCGTTGATATCCATGCGTTTACTCCGCGGTGACTGGTCGAGGGGCCGCGCCGGCGGCGCGACCCCATCCGAAGCGAGTCGGGACCGCTTAGCCGCCCAGCGCCGACAGCAGCGGGTTGGCGAACGCGAAGAACAGCGCGATGGCCAGGCCGATGATGAAGGCGGCGTCGATCAGGCCGGCGAGCAGGAACATGCGGCCCGACAGCATCGGCACCAGTTCCGGCTGGCGCGCGGCGCTCTCGAGGAACTTCGAGCCCATGATGCCGATGCCGATGCAGGCGCCGAGCGCGCCCAGGCCGATGATGATGCCGATGGCGAGCGCGGTGGAGCTCTGGATGGCGGCGACGAGGGTCATGTCCATGGTGCAGTCCTTTTTTACAGAGTCAGGTTAAGGGGTAAACAAATGAGGGTGGATCAGTGCGCTTCCGTGGACATCGACAGATAGACCACGGTGAGAATCATGAAGATGAACGCCTGGAGCGTGATGACCAGGATATGGAAGATGGACCAGCCGGCGCCCGCGAGCACCGCGCCCAGGAAGGCCAGGATGCCGCCCGTGGTGCCGGCGAAGCCGCCCACGTCCATGATGAAGTGGCCGCCCGCCGCGCCCAGCAGGGCGATCAGCAGGAACACCAGCTCGCCGGCGTACATGTTGCCGAACAGACGCATGGCCAGGCTGACCGGCTTGGACAGGTACTCGATGACGTTGAGGCCGAAGTTCGCCGGGGCCAGCACGAGCTTCATGCCGGTGCCGTGGGCGTGGAAGGGAGCCGTGAACAGCTCCTTGCCGAAGCCGAACGCACCCTTGGCCTTCACCGCGAACGCGAACATCAGGATCAGCACCGTGGTGGACATCGCCAGGGTGATGTTGAGGTCGGTGGTGGGCACGGCGCGGAAGTAGTTGGCGCCTGCGGCGTGGGCGATGCCCGGCGGCAGGTCCACCGGCAGCATCTTCATCGCGTTCATCAGGAAGATCCAGACGAAGATGGTGAGCGCCAGCGGAGCAACGAACTTGCGGTCGCCGTGGAAGACGTCGCGCACCTGGGTGTCGATGAACTCGACCGCCAGCTCGAGGAAGGCCTGCAGCTTGCCGGGCACGCCCGCGGTGGCGCGGCGACCCATCAGCCAGAACAGGCCCATGCCGAGCACGCCGATGCTGATGGACATCAGCAGGCTGTCGACGTTGAGCGTCCAGAAGGCACCGTCACCGATGGAAACGGTCCAGTGCTTGAGATGGTGGGTGACGTATTCGCTGGGACTGTCACCGGCGACTTGAAGGAGTCGATTCATCGAAGCAACCATGGCAAGCAGAGCAAGTAGGCGAGGAAGGCAAGTAGCGCGCCCCCCAGTACGTAGGTCGGGTTGAGCCCCTGTGTCATGGCGATGGCCAGCCCCGCGCCGATCACCAACCACTTGAGCACCGTCCCGAGGATGAGCCGACCGAACATCCGGTGGGCCGTCGCGGTGTGCGACCTCAGGTCGGTTCGCCAGCTGAAGACGAGCTGCGCCGCTACAATCACCGCCACGCCTGCCAACAAGGCCAGTGCGGCGCTACCCCCCACGGTTGCCGACAAGATGACGGCGCCGACAGCACCCACGGCCAGTTGGCAGAACGGCAGCAGCAGGGCTTGGGGGGTAACAGGGCGGGACGCGCGGCTCACTTCGTACTCAGTAGCGTTCCCTTTAGCGGCGGAAGTATAGCAGCGGCCCGAGCGACGCAACAAGGCGTTTTTGGCTTTTTTTACGCTGGAAGTGAGCCCGATCCGGCGCAGGCTCAGGCTTGGCCCGACCCTCGGCGCTGGTGCTGCCCTGATCCGCGCCGAGCCTCCGTGCCGAGCAACGGCTCGACCGGTTAGGCGCGCACGCAATATCGCGACCGCACCCGCTTCGGCCAAAGAGAAGCGCCGCCCTTTTGGGGCGGCGACTTGGGATGACCCCTTGCGCAGACCTGTTGCGGACGCGGCTGCGCCGCCAAAGAAAAACGCCGCCCTTTTGGGGCGGCGTTTTGGGATAAAAACCCTGGCGATGACCTACTCTTGCATGGCTTAGGCCACACTACC
>Ga0075158_10003407_pt1 | contig 11182 bp, 10 predicted proteins | sample JI91814BDNA_FD_70968 | JGI IMG/M metagenome (GOLD analysis project Ga0075158, IMG submission 70968) | Wastewater effluent complex algal communities from Wisconsin, to seasonally profile nutrient transformation and Carbon sequestration -... | ecosystem: Engineered > WWTP > Effluent > Algae... | reverse complement strand
TAAAATGAGAATACACTTTATTGCGATTGGGGGTGCCATTATGCACAATATGGCTATAGTACTAAAACGCCAAGGGCACCAAGTTTCCGGCTCCGATGATAAGATTGCCGATCCGGCTAAAACTAATCTAGGTAAAGAAGGGCTTTTGCCTGAATCCATCGGTTTTTATGCAGAGCGAATAACTTCAGATATCGATGCGATTATTTTAGGGATGCATGCTCATGAAGATAATGAAGAATTAAAACGAGCACAGGAATTAGGCGTGAAAATCTATTCTTTTCCTCACTTTATCTATGAGATTGCCAAGAACAAAAAGCGTGTGGTGATTGCCGGAAGCCATGGTAAAACCTCCATCACATCTATGGTAATGCACGCGCTTAAAGCGAATGGACTCGAATTCGATTATTTAGTAGGGGCTGCTGTAAAAGGGTTTGATACGGCTGTGAAACTGAGCGATGATGCACCTATTATTGTGTTGGAAGGTGATGAATACCTAGCTTCTCCATTACATAAAGAATCGAAATTCATGTTTTATCACCCACATGTGGCGCTGGTGAGCGGCATAGCTTGGGATCACATTAATGTATTCCCGGTGTATGAAGGCTATGTGAATCAGTTTGCCAAATTCATGGACACGGTATCGGAAGATATGGTCTATTTCGAAGGGGATAAAGAAATGCAAACCATAGTGGCCAATTATAAAGGAGCGGCACGCATTCATCCTTACAATACCCCGAATTATAAGGTCGTGAATGAACAAACGGTAATTGAAGCAGAGCAAGATTATGCACTAAAAGTGTTTGGCGAACATAACCTGCAGAACATTGAAGGTGCGCGTTTGGTGTGCGAAAGTTTAGGGGTGAACAAAACTGATTTCTATACAGCCATCCAAAGTTTCGAAGGCGCAGCGAATCGTTTGCAGAAGTTGGCGGAGAACGACAAAACAGTAATCTTTAAAGATTTTGCCCATTCGCCATCGAAGTTGAAAGCCACAGTAAAAGCGGCTCGTACGCAATATGCCCATCGGAAAATTATTGCAGTAATGGAATTGCATACTTTCAGTAGTTTAAACAAAGATTTTTGGGCCGAGTACGAAGGCAGCATGAACGAAGCCGATGTGGCCATTGTATATGTCGATAAAGAAACACTGGCATTAAAACGTATGCCCGATTTGAATATTGAGGAAGTAAAAAAGAACTTCGGACGAGCCGATTTGAAAATTCTGCAAAATAAAGAAACGCTAGAGCAAGAGTTGCTTGCACATTCATATGACAATGCTATGTTGTTGTTAATGACTAGCGGTACCTTTGGTGGGATGGATGTGAAAAGTTTGACGGATAAGGTTCTTGGTTAAACGAGTCATTAATTTTTGTACGTTTACGCAAAATTTTCACCGTGGCACAACCTGATTTGTTCGGCTTTAAACTGAACCTGAAAAAACCGCTAGCCTTCTTCGATTTGGAAACAACCGGAGTGGATATCGCCAAAGATAGAATTGTTGAAATTGGCGTTATTCGTATCAATATCGATCAAAGCCAAGATCGCTTGTCGATGCGCATCAATCCAACTATCCCAATTCCATTGGAGGCATCGCAAGTACACGGTATATATGATGAAGATGTGGTAACTTGCCCAACCTTCAAAGAAGTTGCACAACAAATTTTCGATTTCTTGGATCCTTGCGACTTTGCCGGTTACAACTCTAATTATTTCGATATTCCAATGCTATTGGAAGAGTTTATGCGTGTGGGAATCGCTTTAGATATTGAAAAGCGCAATTTGGTGGATGTGTTCAAAATTTTCACGCACTACGAAAAACGCGATTTATCCTCTGCCTATAAATTCTATTGCGATAAAACCATTGAAAACGCGCATAGTGCTGAGGCCGATATTCAGGCAACGTATGAAGTGTTGTTGGCACAGTTGCAACGCTACGACACCTTGGAAAACGATATGCGTGTGTTGCACGAACTCACGAACAAAGATATTATTATCGACAGCGGCAGACGTTTCGTCTATCAAAACGGAAAGCCAACTGTTAATTTCGGGAAGCATAAAGGAAAGTCGGTAGAGCAAGTGTTGAAAGAGGAACCGAGTTACTATTCTTGGATGATGCAAGGCGATTTCCCAGCTCACACCAAACAAAAGTTCAAAGAATTTAAAGAGGCATTTGATGCCAAGAAACGATTCTAAACAATTTCCAGCCTTTTTAGTTTTATAGTTAAGTTAATTTGTATTCATGCCGCATTCCAAACATAAATTATCAGCCACAGCCCGTGTAGAAGTGCGGTTCAACGATTGCGACCCTTTGGGCATTGTGTGGCATGGTAACTATATCAAGTTTTTGGAAGACGGACGTGAAGCGTTTAGCAAAAAATATGGATTCGATTATTTGAGTTTTTACAATAAAGGCTTCGCTGCTCCAATTGTTCATGTTTCGTGCGATTATCGAAAATCGTTGAAATATAGAGATATAGCGCTAATTGAGGCAACCTTCAAAAAGACAGACGCAGCCAAAATTATTTTCGATTATGTGATTCGAAAAGAAAGCGATGGCGAAATTGTATGTAAAGGCAATACTGTACAAGTTTTTGTGCATAAAGATACTATGGAGTTGAGCCTCACCGTACCCGATTTTATTAACGATTGGAAAAAAGAAGTGGGTCTGTTATGAAAGCCGTATATTGGGTTGAAGATTGTGCATTAACGCCTTTAGCATTTACATCTGAAGAGAATTACATGCTTATTAAAGAAGGGCAGACTGCTGTTGCCAATCAAGCACAATTTTCACTGAACGATAAACCTTTTTTCGCCTCCCTGTTTACCGAAGAACAACGCATTGGTTTGGAAGATGAATTATTGGAACTTCGGCATGCCGGAGCCATTAGCGTTGAGCATTCAAACGATCTTACTTGGTTTGAAACGCTTTGTGTACTATCGATTCAAGAAGCAGTTTCCAAGTCAAAGATTGATTTTTCGGTCTCCAAAAATCTTTTTATTCTTTCCACCACAAAGGGGAATATTGAATTGATTGATACGCCAGACGATGCGCGATTACCATTACAAACAACTGCGCAACGTATTTTAAAAGCTTGCGGGATAGATGCCTTTCCTTTGGTAGTGTCAAACGCTTGTATTTCTGGTGTTTCAGCCATCATAACGGCACAACGTTTTTTAGTTGCCGGAGAATATGAAAACGCTATTGTTTGCGGAGCAGATATTATCACCGAGTTTGTCGCGAAAGGTTTTCAAGCCTTGAACGCCACAGCAGACGGACATTCCAAGCCATACGATGCTTCTAGAAATGGGATTAACTTAGGTGAAGCCGCTGCTACTGTGGTATTGTCGACCTCTCATTTTTCTTCCATTCAAGTGAAGGGCGGAAGCGTTTCCAATGATGCAAATCATATTTCGGGTCCATCACGTACTGGTGCTGAACTGGCCAAAACGGCTGAGTTAGCATTGGCTGAAAGCGGAATGCATGCGACTGATTTAGCCTTTATTTCTGCACATGGAACTGCCACCGTTTTTAACGATGAAATGGAGTCCAAAGCCTTTGAATTAGCCGGTCTTTCTGAAGTGCCTCTCCAAAGTTTGAAACCACATTTCGGCCATACGCTCGGTGCTGCAGGTGTATTAGAATCTATTATTTCCATAAAAGCGATAAAAGAAGGAATTGTCTTGCCCTCATTGAATTACAATGACTATGGGGTATCAGGCAAAATTACGGTTAACCAAAAAAAACAAGCTGTTTATCAAAGAAATATACTGAAAACAGCTTCAGGATTTGGAGGTTGTAATGCTTCTGTTGTATATTCGAAAAAATAACTCCCGAAAAAAATATAATATGAAAACAGAAAATGTTGATGTATTAGTAATCGGTGCAGGTCCTGCAGGAACTGTTGCCGCTTCCATGATCAATAAAGCCGGTTTCAAGGTGAAGATTGTGGAAAAGGAAAAATTCCCACGTTTTGTAATTGGCGAAAGCTTATTGCCGCGTGTAATGGATCATTTAGATGAAGCAGGTTTGCTGGAAGGCGTTAAAGCGGCAGGTTTTCAAGAAAAGTTTGGTGCGAAATTCGTCCGCGGACATGAAGTTTGCGATTTCAACTTCTCGCAGCAATTCAGCAAAGGCTGGAAATGGACGTGGCAGGTGCCACGCGGTCAGTTCGATCAAATTCTAGCTACTGAAGTGCAGAAAAAAGGCATAGAAGTAAACTTCCAAACAGCAGTAACCGATATTAAATTTTCAGGAACTGATTCTACTACAACTATTGTCGATAAAGAGGGGGTAGAGTCAAAAGTGAATGCAAAATTCATTGTAGATGCGAGTGGCTACGGTCGTGTGATTCCGCGTATGTTCGGCTTAGATGAGCCTTCAAACTTGGGTGTTCGTAAAACGCATTTTACCCATTTTCGCGATTTGAAACGTCCGGAAGGCATTGATGGAAACCGTATCACCGTTGTAGTTCACCAACAAAGAACATGGATTTGGATTATTCCATTTTCGAATGGCGTTACCTCTGTAGGTTTTGTAGGCGATCCTGAATTTTTCTTGGATCATCCAGACAACCCAATCGAGCGCATGAAATCGATTATTGCAACAGATATGCATACTGCAGAGCGTTTCAAAGATGCCGAAATGATGTTCGAACCAAGAACCATTGAAGGTTATTCTATTTCAACGAAACAGTTGTTTGGCGAGGGATATGTATTGTGTGGTAATGCAACAGAATTCTTAGATCCTGTATTTTCATCGGGCGTAACATTTGCTATGGAATCAGGCAATAAAGCCGGTAAATTGGTAGGAGAGATGTTGGGCGGAAGAAGCATCGATTGGCAAAAAGAATACACCGAATATATGATGCAAGGAATCAATACTTTCCGAACATATGTAAACGGATGGTACGATGGCAAATTGCACTCTATTTTCTTTGCTGATAAGCAAATGGAGGATGTGAAAGAAAAAATTTGCTCTGTTTTAGCAGGCTACGTTTGGGACATGGAAAATCCGTATGTGAATAACCACGAAGAAGCCGTTCGTAAGCTTGCCCGCGTACTCGAAATTGATAAGATTCTAGCCGAAGGATAGTGAGCAGTACTTCCGCATCCTTATCTACTTTAGTCGCATCATGTTTTATTCACCAAGGTAAATTGGTGGTGAACGGGAATGTTGTTTATACGGCTCAGGCACCTGCACAAGATTTTTTTGCCGAGTTATATACCCTTTCAGGAGCGAATTACCCGAAATTCTACAAAATGGATGCGCAGTCGCAATTAGCGTTTTTATGTGCTGAGTTTTTGTTGAAAGATAATGCTGTAAAGGATACTACACCTTTCGATTGGTCGGTGGTTTTATCGTGCGCTAATTCCAGTAATGATACGGATATCAAATATTGGGAAAATGCTCGTCAGGCACCTAGTCCCGCAGCATTTGTGTATACGCTACCCAATGTAATGCTGGGCGAAATCTGTATTCGTCATGGGTTTAAGGGTGAAAATTCATGTTTTATTTTTAATACATTTGATACCACTTTTCAGGTGAATTATGTAAATAGTTTACTCGCAAAGCGAGCAAAAGTTTGCGTTCACGGTTGGGTGAATTTTTTCAAAGAAGAATACGCAGCTTTTTTATTTTTAACGGTAAATAATGGTGAAACGGAAGGCGAACTTCATTCACCGGAATTGATTAATAAAACAATATCGAACTATGCAGGAATTGATTAACACATTGAAACAACAGATTGTAGAGCAATTGAACTTGAAACACATCAAGCCGGAGGAAATCGGTGACGATCAACCTTTGTTTGTGGACGGTTTAGGTTTAGATTCCATTGATGCATTAGAGTTGATTGTTTTATTGCAACAGAAATACGGCATTAAATTGGCGAACCCTGAAGAGGGACCAAAGGTGTTTCATACCGTTCGTGCTTTAGCGGAATTTATCACTGCTAATCAGAAAAAATAAGATGCCCTCGGCTGTGTATATCGTTGGCAGGGGTGTTATTTCTGCATTAGGTGATGACCTAAGTGGAAACCGAGAATCTTTGCTGCAATCGCAAGCCGGCATAAAAGCGATAACACGATTAAATACGCGTTACTCAGAGATACTACCTGCTGCTGAAGTGCCGCATTCCAACGAAACATTGGCTGCAATGGCCGATATGCCTGTTACAACAACGCGCACAGCTTTGTTGAGTATGATAGCGGCCAAAGAAGCTTTTGATAGTTTTCTACTTCCCGATAAACTCAATTACAAAGTAGGTTTTATTTCTGCCAATACCGTTGGAGGAATGGATAAAACAGAAGACTTCATGAAGGAGTTTGCAGTAGATACATCCAAAGGGAAACTGCATGATGTGATTCATCACGATTGCGGTGCAGCAACGGAATTAGTGGCTGAAAAATTAGGGATTACAGAAGTGGTAACTACAATTAGCACCGCTTGTTCTTCGGCTGCAAATGCCATGATTTATGCAGCACGATTAATCCGAAACGGTTATCTCGATTGGGCTATAGCCGGAGGTACAGATGCCCTTTCGCGATTTACGATTAACGGATTTAATTCGTTGATGATTTTAGATAACGAATTATGCAGACCATTTGACGATACTCGCAAAGGCTTGAACTTAGGCGAAGGAGCGGGTTACGTAGTTCTCGCCTCCGAAAAAATGGTAGCACTATTGGCACAACAACCATCAGTTAAACTCAGCGGTTTTGCCAATGCGAACGATGCCTATCATCAAACCGCTTCGTCACCGGAAGGAAGAGGGAATTTTGATACGATGTCGGGAGCCCTTGCAGAGGCAGGACTTCAGCCATCGGATATCGATTATATTAATCTGCATGGTACCGGAACGGCTAATAACGATTCATCAGAGGGGATTGCGATTTCAAGATTGTTCGGCACAGATTTGCCGTATTTAAGTTCAACAAAAACATATACCGGTCATACGCTTGCAGCCTGTGGTGGTATTGAAGCTATATACGCTACATTAGCCATAGAGGAAGGTGTTGTGTTTCCTAATCTTCGGTTCCAACATCAAATGAAAGAATTGGAATTTGCACCGCAAACCAATTTATTGGAAGGAAAGGAAATTCGTCATGTGTTGTCGAATTCTTTTGGCTTTGGCGGAAATTGTACATCACTCATCTTTTCGAAAGTAAAATAATATGGAACTCTACATCAACGGAATTGGTGCTATCTCTCCACAAAAAACATTCGACAATAGTGTTTTCTTGGATGAGGTGTTGAGCTATTCCACCAACAAAATGATGTGTGTTGATCCTGACTATAGTTTGTTTTTTGATGGGAGAGCCATACGCAGAATGAGTCGCATTTTAAAGTTCGGAATTGCTGCGGCTATGATTGCCATTGACGATGCAGGGAAACCGGAATTGGATGCCATCAGCACAGGTACAGGTTTTGGATGCTTAGAAGATTCTGAAATCTTTCTGCGTAATATTGTGGCAGATAATGAAGGAGTGGTAAGTCCAACGCCTTTTATACAATCCACACACAACACGGTAAGCGGACAAATAGCCTTATTGTTGAAATGCCAAAAAGCGAATAATACATTTTCACACAAAGGGTTTTCGTTTGAAAGTGCTTTGTTAGATGCGCGTTTGAATGCATTAGATTATCCTACACAACAAAATTTTTTAGTTGGCTCTTCCGATGAAATAAGTACTGCAAGTTATGCGATCATGTCGCGCATGAATATTTTTAGAAAAGAACCTTGTGATAATCTAGCACAGTTAGCATCGTCCGGAAAAGGAGTGATAGCGGGCGAAGGAGCTGCTTATGTGGTGTTAGGGAAAGCTTCAACTGAAAACACGTACGGCCGATTTGTAGATGTGAAAATGATTTCCAATCCGAAAGACGAAGCTACTATTGAAAAAGCTATTCATGCTTTTTTAGCACTACATGAATTGTCGTTGAAAGATGTAGATATTGTCATCAGTGGTTTGTGTGGCGATGAAAGCAGAGATACTTTATTGAAATACTGCAATGAAAATGTATATACCGAACAAAGTATAATTGGATTTAAACATTTGTGTGGCGAGTATATGACGGCATCTTCATTTGCAGTTTGGTTGGGAGCGAAGATGTTGAAAACGCAACAAGTTCCGGAATCGGTTGTGTTGCGCAATACAGCTCGTACGCCTAAAACTATACTCATTCACAACGCTTATAAAACAAGCCATTCACTCATTCTGTTGAAGCAATGAACAAGCATCGATTAACGCTTTTTGTTTTTGTTGTAGCCGCGATGGCTTGTGTGTTTTTTCGGCATTATTGGTGGTTAGCATTCGTTGTTTTCTTGTACTTGTTACTCTTGTTTCTTGCTGTACTCATTCCGCAACTCAATTTTTTTGTGGAATCATTACATCGTATTCCTGCCTCCGGAAACTCCGTTGTGCTTACTTTTGACGATGGTCCTATGCCCGGCCACACCGAAAAAGTTTTAGCTGTTTTAGCCGAGAAGAAGGCAAAAGCATGTTTCTTCTTAATTGGGAAAAACATGGAAGAGCATCCCGAGTTGGTGAAGCAAATAATTGCGGAAGGCCATCAGGTGGGTCATCACAGCTATTCGCATGTGAACACTTTTCCCATGTGGAGTACACAAAAAGTGAAAGAGGATATTGCCAAAGCTGCATCAATATTGGGGAATATAACCGGGCAGCAAAATTTGCGTTTTCGAATTCCATTCGGTTTGTCGAATCCGAATATCGCTAAAGCCATTCAGCAGTGCAACTTTCAGTCTATAGGATGGTCGTTGCGAACCTACGATACCATGTCGAAATCGAAAGAACAATTAGTGCAAACAATACTTTCAAAAGTAAAAGCAGGCGATATTATTTTATTGCACGATTGGGGAACATATACCGTAGATGCATTGCCTGAAATTATTGATGGAGTGAGAGGGAAGGGGTTGGAGATATCCGGACTCTAGATTAAGTTGTTAAGATTTGTTTCCTGATTAATTCTGAGATACTAAATGGATGACGGATTTCGTTAGCATAAAATGCTGCGAATATTTTTGTTATTACTCGTTTCTAATGTTGCTTTTAGTCAGACTAGTTTTCAAAATAAACTATCCTCTGCCGCAATTGCACTAACAAAGCAAAATGTGGAGTACGATCCTGCCTATTTTACAATTGATTATCCGAACGGGGATGTGCCCATAGGCAAAGGTGTTTGCACGGATGTGGTGATTAGAGCTTACAGGAAATTAGGGATTGATTTACAAAAGAAGGTGCATGAAGATATGGTAGCGCACTTCGATATGTACCCCAAACTATGGCAGTTAAAACAACCAGATAAAAATATCGATCATCGAAGAGTTCAGAATTTAATGGTATTCTTTTCGCGATTTGGTGTTATTAAACCAAGTTCAATTGAAGCAAAGAATTATTTGCCCGGAGATATTGTTTGTTGGGATTTAGGGAAAGGTATTGTGCATGTTGGATTAGTGGTGGATAGAAAATCGGAAGATGGACAACGCTATTTAATTGTGCATAATATTGGTGGCGGGCAAGTATTGGCTGATTGCCTTTTTAGTTTCAAAATTATAGGTCATTATACTTATGGAGGATGATTATTTGCAGTCGGGTGGAAACACCTGACTGCGAGTGATGAATACTTTAGTTTACTTTAAGTCAACAGCAGAAAGATCGATTACAGAATAATGTTTTTTCGAAGCACAATTTGCGTAAGGGGCTGCAGCGGAAAGCCCACAGTGGAGCTGCATAGCGGAACGAGGACTTGCAGCGAAAGACCCGGTGCGCTGCTTAGTGCATACGCCACAAAAAAAATCCCGCCATTGCTGGCGGGAAGTATATTACTATGCTTTGCAGCACAGCAACAAAAGCGAGTTTAATTATTTGTTGTCTTTCACCTCTTCGAACTCAACATCAGAAACCGGTTCTTCAGTTGTAGCATTTGCTTGTGGCTCTCCTCCTCCTGCGTTACCCGCTTGTTGCGATGCATTGTAGATATCTTGAGAAGCGGCATTCCAAACTGTGTTCAGTTCTTCTAGCGCTTTTTCAATTCTTGTCAAATCTTCAGAGCTTCTTGCGTCTTGCAATTCTTTCAATGCTTTTTCGATTGGCTCTTTTTTATCGGCAGGAATTTTATCGCCAAACTCTTTCAATTGTTTCTCGGTTTGGAACGCTAAGTTATCGGCCGTGTTCAATTTTTCTGCTCTTTCGCGAAGGGCTTTATCGGCATCTTCGTTGGCTTTAGCTTCTGCTTTCATTTTTTCGATTTCTTCTTTGCTTAAGCCTGAAGAAGCCTCGATACGTATGTTTTGCTCTTTGCCTGTGCCTTTGTCTTTAGCGGTTACATGGATGATACCGTTAGAGTCGATGTCGAAAATAACTTCGATTTGCGGAACACCACGTTGTGCAGGTGGAATATCATTCAAGTGGAATCGGCCAATGGTTTTATTGTCTTTCGCCATCGCACGCTCGCCCTGCAAGACATGGATTTCAACCGAAGGCTGATTATCTTGTGCTGTAGTAAATACTTGCGATTTTTTGGTTGGGATAGTGCTGTTTGATTCGATTAATTTCGTCATTACACCACCCATAGTTTCGATACCTAAAGAAAGCGGAGTAACGTCTACCAAAACGATATCGTCTTTCACATCACCACTCAAAATTCCGCCTTGGATAGCAGCACCAACAGCAACCACTTCATCAGGGTTCACGCCTTTGTTTGGTTTGCGGTTGAAGAATTTCTCAACAGCCTCTTGAATTTTAGGGATACGTGTAGAACCTCCTACCAAAATCACATCATCGATTTGGCTGATGTTGTAACCTGCATCTTTCAATGCTTGCTCACATGGTTTCAATGTTCGCTCTACTAAATCGTTTGTTAATTGATCGAATTTCGCACGCGATAATTTTTTCACTAAGTGTTTAGGCACTCCGTCAACAGCCGTAACATAAGGCAAGTTGATTTCTGTTTCTTGCGAAGACGATAATTCAATTTTCGCTTTTTCAGAAGCCTCTTTCAATCGTTGAAGGGCCATTGGATCTTTACGCAAATCTACACGCTCTTCAGCCAAGAATTCATCGGCTAACCATTGGATGATTTCGTGGTCGAAGTCATCGCCACCTAAGTGTGTGTCACCATTGGTAGATTTTACTTCAAACACCCCGTCTCCCATTTCTA
>Ga0075158_10003399_pt1 | contig 11199 bp, 9 predicted proteins | sample JI91814BDNA_FD_70968 | JGI IMG/M metagenome (GOLD analysis project Ga0075158, IMG submission 70968) | Wastewater effluent complex algal communities from Wisconsin, to seasonally profile nutrient transformation and Carbon sequestration -... | ecosystem: Engineered > WWTP > Effluent > Algae... | reverse complement strand
GTCCAGCTGACGATGGTGACCTGTGCCCCTTCATCCTTCAGCGCACGCGCCAACGCGGTGTTGTACTGCGCTATGCCGCCCTTGAATTTGGGGCCTGGGCCGAAGCAGATGATGTGGGGGTTACTCATCTTCTTCTACAGAGGGAGGTATTTTCTGAAATGCGGTTTGGAATGAACCATCGTCCATCATGTCCTTGATCACCTGATTGAAGAGGGTGATATCTAAACGATCGACGATGATCATGTCCGAGGCCCAGAAGTATTTGCCACTCAAACATTCTTCTGTGGTCATGTTCTTCTTCCTAAGACTTTCAATGTTGCTGTACGTGAAGAAAGTTCCGACATACCGAGTTCCGTCCTCAAGTGTGACGATCACATCAGTGTTGTCGTCATCGGGATCATCAAATCCTGCGATCCAGATTTCCCAAGGCTGAGCAAGGGCACTCATCAAATCTTCTTCAACGCCGCTTCATACACCCGGCGCATCCCTTCCTCGATACTGATCTTCGCCTTCCACCCGAGGTTCTCCTCCACCCAGGTCATGTCGCAGTAGCGGCTGTGTACACCAACAGGTTTGTCGAGCAAGGGTTTGATGGTGGGTTTGTATCCCGCGAAGCCGGTGAATACCTCGATCAGTTCCAGGAAGCTTGTGAGCCTGCCCATGCCGATGTTGATGGCCCTGCCGTCGCTGATCTTGTCCATGGCAAGGAGCGTGAGGTCGAGCACGTCGTCGATGTGGACGAAGTCGCGGCCCTGTTTGCCGGTGCCCCAGACCTCGAAGGGGTTCTCCTTCTTGGCAGTGCGCGCGGCGATGGCGGGCACGGGGTAGGAGAGGTCCTGGTCCTCACCATACCCGCTGAAGGGGCGGATGCAGGTGACGTGCACGCCGTAGTGGCTGGCCGCGATCTTGGCCAGGAACTCGCCCGTGAGCTTGCTCCAGCCATAGGTCATGTCAGGCTCGCCCATCTTCTTGAAGTCGATGTCGCTCTCCTTCAACATGAGGGTGTTGCTCTCGGTCTGCAGGTCGATGGGGTAGGCGGCGCTGCTGCTGGGGTAGAGGAAGCGGTGTGGCTTGTGGCGGCACACGTAGAGGAAGAGCTCCGCATCGATGCTCAGGTCCTGGGCCACCAGCATGGGATCGCCGTCGATCTTGCTGCGACCACCAACGATGGCCGCGAAGTGGAAGATGTCGCGGAAATTGGTGACGTCCAGACCGTACTGCTTGTTGAAGTAGCCAGCATCCTTGTTCAGTTCGCGAAGCACGTCGCGCAGATCCGCCTGTAGGAAGAGCACACGTCCATCGCCGTATACCGTGAGTCCCCGGTCCACGCCGTTGCACTTCCACGGCGCCCATGTGTCGGGGTGGGTGCCCACGCTGAGGTCGTCGATGACCAGGATCCGGTCAGCGGTGGTGTTGAAGAGTCGCTGGACCATGTTGCGGCCAACGAATCCGCAGCCGCCGGTTACGAGGTGAGTTGCCATTGCGGTGGCGAAGTTCGCGCTCTGCTCCGACGTGTGAACGCGACCGATGGAAGTTGATCAACGCAGTTCGGTGAAGTAAGCGGACCTAACTTCCCCCCATGGCCCATTCACACTTGCTCGATGTGCTGCTTGCCATCGCCCGGCACCAAGGCCACGATATCGATCTGCTTGCAGAATTGGTCGAGGCCATACGGCCCTCCTCCCGTCGACCGCAAGATGCATCCGCACGCGTGAAGCACTTGATCGCTCTTTTGGAGCAGGATCAAGGCCTTCGGGCCGGGCTAGCCGACTACCTGCGAAGGCTCACCTCCGGAATGCGGTTCCACCGCACCTTCACCGATGCGGGTATTCCTGGCGGTGCTTTCTGGCGGGAGTTGAAGCGGCGCTTGGTTTACAAGGTACTACCGCCGCAGCCCGAGGAAGGTACCAGCGATCACCTCCTGGTGAACGTGTTCTTCCGTGAGCGGGATGCGGAATGGGTGGATTGCTTGGATGAACAGGACCTGGTGCGGCTGCTGGACCTTTTGGAGCTGTTGAACGATGAAGGTTCCATTCGCTGGCACGTGGAGGAGCTCGTCTTTGCCTTGCAAGTACTGGGTCTGCGTGCAGCGGGTAAGGCATTCGAGGATGAGGTCATGCGGATGGTACCCACCTATGAGAACCTCGACAATCCGTTCGTTGCCTTGGCCGATGAGATGGATGATCACATCGCGCGTGTGCGGTTGGGCGAACGCTCTCGTGATCATCAGGACGAAGGCTATCGCCATGTGTTGCTCCTACTGGGCCAATGCAGAACGTTCATCGAACGGGCCTATGCCAATACCGAGCAACTCGGCATGGGCTTCTCGGCGAACCAACAACTGATCATCCTGGAGCGGCTACTGGACCGAATGGAGCAGGTATTGGGCTTGCTGGTGATCGATCCCGACCGCGCTCAGCGCAGCAAACAGGTCCAGCTCCTCCGTGAGTTGGTCAGGCTCAGTGCAGGTAGTACGCATGTGCTCGGGTTCATCGACCGGTCCACACAGGTCGTGGCCCGCGAGATCACTGGCCATGCCGGTCGTGCGGGAGAGCACTACATCACCTCCACCTCCGGTGAATACGGACACATGTTGCGGACGGCCTTGGGTGGGGGGGCGTTGGTGGCCTTGGCATGTGTTCTCAAAGCGTGGGCAGGTACACTGGAGGCCAGTCCCTTTGGCCATGCCATGCTGTACAGCTTGAACTACGCATGGGCCTTCATCGGGATCTACCTGTTGCATCTCACATTGGCCACCAAACAACCGGCCATGACCGCGGCCACCATCGCTGCCACGCTCGACGAAGGTCGGCAGGCACCTTCTGCGGAACGTTATGCGGCCCTTGTCGACCTATTGGCCCGGGTGTGGCGATCCCAATTCATCGCCTTTGTGGGGAACGTGGTGATGGCTTTTCCGGTCGCGGTTGGTCTTGCGTATGGATGGAATACGCTTTTCGGCCCCGAGCTTTTCGCGCATAAAGCCGGGAAAATGATCCATGAACTGGACCCCTTCCGGTCACTGGCGATCCCGCATGCTGCCTTGGCCGGGGTGTTCCTGTTCCTCTCCGGTATCATCGCAGGCAGCGTCTCCAATCGGTCCAAGCATGCCCGGGTGCCCCAACGCATCGCCGCTCATCCGGTGCTCAAATTGCTTCTACCCGCAAAGCGGCGTCAAGCGCTGGCAGCATACTATGAAGCCAATGCAGGGGGCATCATCAGCAATTTCTGGTTCGCGGTGTTCATGGGCTCCGTGGGCATGGTCGGGGCTTTTTTCGGACTACCACTGGACATCAGGCATATCACTTTCGCTGCAGGCAACCTTGGGTTGGGATTGGTGGGGATGGACTGGCACGTAACCCCGGCCATGGTCATCGTTCCGGTATTGGGTATCGGGCTCATCGGGCTGTTCAATTTCCTGGTCAGCTTCGGTCTGTCCATGGTCCTTGCACTCCGCTCACGGGGTGTTGCCTTTGGTGAGGTGATGCCCATCGCAGGTGCAGCTTGGCAACACTTCAAACGGCACCCGTGGGTGTTCTTCTTCCCTCCGGTGCGTAAGTGATCACGAAGAGGTCCTCAGAACTGGAAGTAGATGAAGGGCACCATGTCCGCAGTCACTGTTTGGTGGATGAGGACCACGGCCAGCACACAGAACAGGCCCATGGCCCACAACGGCAGACCCGCGAACCAGTTGCGGTAACGCTCCTTCCAACGTTCGGGCAACCAATGGATGATCATACCAAGACACATCAACGTGAATACGGTCCGGAAGCCCACGATCACATCGCCGATGACATCCCATCCGAACGGTCCTCCCAATTGATGAAGGATGTGTTCCGCGGTGGTAAGCGAATCACTGCGGAACCAGATCCGCGTGAAGGTGATGAACGTGAAGGTGATCAGGACCTTCCAAGCATGGGCCAGCCAATGGTGTGTATGCTCCCAAGGGCTGATGCGTTTCCAAAGTTTGTACACCACCAGGCCCAAACCATTGAGGCCACCCCAGATGACGAACAGCCAACTGGCTCCATGCCACAGGCCTCCGATGAGCATGGTGATCATCAGGTTGGTGTTGGTGGTGATGAAGCCGTGTGTGCCGGGCGCAACCTTGGCCAGTACGGCGACCATGGCCACCACGGACAAGTAGACCACCGGCAACCACCACCAGCCTGTGAGCAGGATGACCGCAGCTCCGATGATGCCCAGCATGATCCAGGAGAATAGCGAACCACTGCGATTGCCGCCCATGGGGATGTAGAGGTAGTCACGCAACCACGTGCTCAAGCTCATGTGCCAGCGCTTCCAGAACTCGCCCACGTTGGTCGCCTTGTAGGGGCTGTTGAAGTTCTTGGTGAGTGTGAACCCCATCAAGAGGGCCACCCCGATCGCCACATCCGTGTATCCACTGAAGTCGGCATAGACCTGCAGTGAATAGCCGAACAGGGCCATCATGGTCTCGAAGCCCGTGTAGCGCAGGGGGTCGGCGAACACCCGGTCGATGAAGTTCACCGCGATGTGGTCACCGATGACCATCTTCTTCAACAGTCCATTCAGGATCCAGAACACGGCCAGACCGAACTGTACACGGGTCAAGGCGTAAGGCCGTTCGATCTGAGGGATGAATTCCGAAGCGCGCACGATCGGTCCAGCCACAAGCTGTGGGAAGAAGCTCACGTAGAAGCCGAAATCCACCAGCCTCCGCACCGGTCGAAGATCGCCTCGATACACATCGATGGCGTAGCTCATGCATTGGAAGGTGTAGAAGCTGATGCCCACCGGCAGCAGGATCTTGTTCTCCACGAAGTGCGCATCCCATGCTGCATTGGCCCAACGGGCAAGGAGGTTCACCGGCTCGAAGGTGGTGCCTAGTAGGGCGTTCAGGTTCTCCACCACGAACGTGGCATACTTGAAGTAGAGTAGGATGGAAAGGTTGACCGTTACGCTCAAGGCCAGAAGCAGTTGCTTGCGCCGACGATCCACCGTGGCTCCGCTCCACAGCGCGAGACGATGGTCGAGAACGATCGAAAAGAGGAGCAGACCTACGAACAGTCCACTTGTCTTCCAATAGAAGAAGAGGCTCACAGCAAAGAGCCACAAGCTCCGTGGTCCGTGACTCCGGTAGACCATCGCGAACACCGCAAGGACAACAGCGAAGAAAGCCCAGAAGAAGCCGCGGGTGAAGATGATCGGATCACGCGGATCGTAACCGATGATGCTTCCAAGGTCCAGTGAGGTGAACAGGTCCATGTTCGCTTGTGATCACCGATGAGCAAGGCGCTTGAGGTGTGCATCGTAGAGGTCCATCCACGCGTCCATGAGCAGGTCGCCGAGCAAGGCATAGCCTTCCCGCGTCATATGGATGCGATCGCGCTTGGCAAGGCCCACGGCTTCCCATTGCTTGATGGCGCCCACACCACCCATCACCCCCAGAGCGTCCCACACCCCCGCACCGGTCTCGGTCGATAGCTCCTGCATGACCCGACGCACGACCTCGGCATTGCGGTTGGGCACCTTGCGCTTCATGTAACTATCCGTATTGGTGGTGAGCAGGATCGCTGCGTCCGGTGAGGCTTCTTTGATGCGGGTGATCAGCTCCCGGTAGTTGCGCTTGAACCGATCGGCATCGAAGTCCGGATCATGTGCATCGTTGATGCCAATGGAAAGGATCGCGAGGTCGGGCGTGATGAGGCGCATGTCCTGCGTGAAGCGCTGGCATCGCAGCCAACTGGTGGTGCTGGCCCCATTGACCCCGCTCGCATGCAGGACCATCCCAGGGTCGTCGCTGTCGAGCACAAGGCCATGCAGGGTGAAGAGGGCGTGAGCACTGTCGGTCCGGGTGAAGCGCAGGTTCAGCGTATCCAAGTACCGATCGAAGTGGAAGGTGGTCGTCCAGGCAGCAGTGTCGGTCGTGGTGGTGATGCGTACGGTGCTATCGCGTGTCCAAGCGGCCACGGTCATGCTGCTGTCCATCCGATGCAGGACGGTGGCCCGGTTGAAGGTGTACCCTGGGTAGACCTCACCACGGAAGCTCACGCGTAGGTCGGCCACACTGTCCCGTGTGGTGACCGATATTCCGGCAAGACCCAGGCTACTGCTGTCCGCACGGTTGACGTTGCGCACTGCGGTCCAAGCCCCCGTGAATATCGGTTCGTACCAATAGGGATTGTTGCTCTTGGCCATGGCGTATGGAAAGATGAAGCCCCGCGCACCCCTCAGCCCAGGGGCCATGGTCTGCGCCCGATGCCGCATCTGCATGCTCCACATGTCGGCCTGCACGTGAGAACCACCGATATGTACGATATCGATACGTCCTTCACCCTGGAATTGAAGGCGATCCAACTTCGCGTGAAGGCCTTTCCAATCCGCACTGTCGCCGCGTAATTCGATGCGGTTGGACCCATGGCCGATGAATGGCAGGTCCTTCAAGCGGGCCATGTCCTCCTGTGCGCATGCGCCCTGTATGCACACAAGGAGCAGGGCGGCAGGCATGGCAGGTGTGCGCCGAAAGAAGTGGGAACGGCTGCGTTTCATGGGTGCTGCTTGTGATAGGCCGCCAGGTCGTTGATGAACGCCGTCCAGAACAGTTCGCCCACCTTGCGCGCACCCTGTGGGCTGAAGTGCGTGTAGTCCGTAGCGGCCAAGGGAGGATCGGCCTCCACCCAGCTGACCATGCTGTTGCGTCCACCCATCGCGGCGTACATGTCCCAGAACACCGCGCCGTGGGCCAAGGTGTTGCGCTTCATGGCGGCGTTCACTTCCTCCAGGAACGGGCGGGTCACGAAGTACTCACCCTCTTTCACGCTCATATCACTGGGACCGATGACGATGACCGCGACGCCGGGTATCATCCGTTTGAATCGCGCGATCTGCCCGCCGAAGAAGCTTCCATAACGTTCGGCCTGATCGGCGCTGGTGATGTTGGGCAGTACGTTGCCGCCGAATTGTAGGATCAACAGGTCCGGCGAAAGTGCCCCATACATGCCGCGCAGCAGGTCCTGGTCCATTCGACCGAACTCGTAGCCAGCACCTCCGCGCATTGCGAGGTTGTCCACGGTCACGCCTTGTCGGCCTTCCAGCGATACACCGAAAACATCCGGGCTGTCGGCACCGGTGAAGCGGATCTCCAACGTGCCGGAGCCCGCAGGCACAGGCCATTCCTTCATGATGAGGTTCGCCTGGGGAGGTACCTCCTCGGTCGAGACCGTTGTGCCTTCATGCAGGACCTCGATCGTGAGCGGACCCCGATGCCAACCCAGGAAGAGCCGACACCTGTCGTATGTACGTGCCTTGCCATAAGCCCGTGGCTCCGGACGAAGCAGCAACGACGCGTTGTGGATGATCGTGTCCGGACCTACGCTATCGGGCAGGATGGGGGTGAAGCGGCTGAACGACCCCAGTGCACCAAAACGGTCGTGGTGAAGGCCGCGGGGCTTGCGGCCCATCACACTGTAGCGCTGCCAATTATCCGAAAGGATACGCTCCACACTGAAGAACGGCGTGATGTCCGCCACCGATACCAACCCCGGTCCCTGACCACCGAACTGCGATTGCAACTTGTGCCGGATGTACGAGGTGATCCGGTCCCCTTCGATCTGGGAATCACCGTAGTGCAGCACACGTACCCGGGCCGCGCCGGAACCCGCGTTGCGCAAGGCATCGAACAGGCCGTACAAGACCGAGCGATCCCCGTTGGGATAGTGCAATGCGATGCGTTCCTGGAGCGGGGGGAGTGCACTCGTATCGAGTACGAAGGGACGTCCGGTCGGAACGGTGTCCAGCGCTACGGATGTGCTGTCCATACCCGGTAGGCTATCGGTCTTCAGGGCTTCGATCGCGCTGATGTCCACAACGGTTGCTGCATCTTGAACGAACAAGGTGCGTGGAGAAGGCATGCGGATGACCGTTCCAGCGACCTCCACACCGGCGACCGGCCAGAGCAACCCCAACACACTCAACGTGCCAAGGACCAGGAGCAGAAAGAGTAACGTGTGTGCCGGCCGCATGCTCACTTGGGGATCTTGATGCGCTGCCCAGCCTTGATGTTCGGGCCGATGTTGTTCAGGCGCATCAGGTCATCGGCATTCACACCGCTGTGCCGTTTGGCGATGGAATAGAGGGAATCCCCGCGCTTCACGGTATACCATGCGAATGTCGGGTCCTTCGTCCCTTGTTTTGTCGCCACATCGCGATCATCTTCCCCAGCGGTTCCCTCGGTTCGCTCGCGCACACCGGTGGTCACGTAGACGGTGAGGAGTTCACCCACTTCGATATGATCGTTCTTCAATTGGTTCCACGCTTTCAACTCTGATAAGCCCACACCGTAGCGTGAAGCGATCCTACCGAGCTGGTCGCCTGGCCTAACCCGATGGTAGGTCGCTTCGCGCCCATCCGGTAACCGCTGAACCTCATCACTTCCAGTGGTCAGCGTGGCCACTTGCTCGCGTTCCGCTGCTTCGTGGCTGATCAAGCTGTCTGTCATGGCTTCGAACCGCGCGCGACCGCCTTCCGGTAACAAGAGGGCATGGTAAGCAGGCACATGGGTCCCACAGATCACAGGGTTCAACCAACGCAATTGTGCAGCCGGTATTCCCAATGCCTCCTCGATCCCGGCCAAGCGCCAAGCACGAGTGGTCCGTACGGTATCCACCGGCTCGGCCGATCCCGGAATGAATGGCCTGATGCCGAGCGTGGATGCCTCTTCCGCCAGATACATCATTGCCATCCAGGTGGGCAGAATGTCCTGCTCCGGCAGGTCCATATGCGGGTGAAGGGCTTGCATACCGGTAGCGCCACCGCTGCGTTGCCGTGCACGTGTGAGGTTGGCCGGTCCACAGGCGAACGCGATGAGGGCCAATTCCAGCGTCGGATATTGTTGCTGCAAGTCGCGGGCATGGTTCATGGCTGCGAACGTGCTTGATCGGATGTCATAGCGCTCGTCGATACCGTTGTTCACTACCAAGCCGTACCGCACTGCCACTGAACGGGTCAAGCGCCAGGGCCCGGCGCCACCACTTGGAGATGCGGCCAGCGGGTTCATGCCGGACAGGGCCAATGGCAGGTATTTCACTTCTTCCGGTAGTCCGGCAGCACGCACTTGGGCTTCCAGGAACGGCTCATACGTAGCGAACACACCGAGCATCACCCGCAGGTGTTCGCGGTGTTCCTGTCCATAGCCTTCCACAAGTCGGGTCACAGCGCTATCCGCGAATACCGGCAGGTCCGGATGTCCAGCGCGCAACGTCCGGGCCAGGTCGCGGGTGTCCAGGGCGGATATGACGCCACCCTGCGGCCGGTTAATTGTTCGTTCCATGGCCTGTTGCACTGGCCAGGTCCGCAGCAAGCCATCTGCCCGCCAGGTCGACTGTCCGGTAGCGTGTAACGCAGCCCCGAACAGGAACGTGTACCAGAGCAGGTGTCGAATGGCTGACATGTTCGGACGTAAAGCAAGGAAGACCATCCGAACACCATACGGTATCACCCTGCTTTTCATCAAAAGGGGACTGTTGGACCAGCACGTAGGCAACGCACCGAGTTACATTTGTCGCATGCCTTCCCCTCCGCGAAGTCCATGGCATTTCGCTATGTTGGCCGCAGTTCTGGTACTGGGTTGCGCGCGTTCACCTGCACCTGCCCAAGCACCATCTAACGCCATGCCAACGGATCCTTTGAACACGAAGAACACGCTGAAGGTCGAGATCTGGAGTGATGTGGTATGCCCGTTCTGCTACATCGGTAAGCGCGAGTTCGAGCGGGCCTTGGCGGAGTTCGAGCATCGCGACAGCGTGGAAGTGGTATGGCGCAGCTTCGAACTGGACCCCGAAGCACCGCCCCGCAGTGAACACGACATGTACGGCATGCTCGTGGCCAAGTACGGTGGTACGCGCGCCGATGCCCAAGCGCGCGTGCAGGGTGTGGTGGACCGTGCTCGCACGGTCGGCTTGGAGTACGCCATGGACAAGGCGGTGATCGGCAGCAGCTTCGATGCGCACCGTGTGTTGCAATACGCCAAGACCGTGGCGAAGGGTAATGCAATGAAAGAGCGGCTGTTCAAGGCCTATTTCACGGAGGGCGCCCACTTGGCCGATGTTCCTACGCTCATCCGTCTGGCTAGTGAGGTGGGCCTGGATGGGGCTGCTGTGGCGGAAATGCTCACGACCATTGCGTTCACTGATGCAGTACGCAAGGATGAGGCGGAGGCCCGGCAGTTGGGCGTTCGCGGCGTGCCCTTCTTCGCGCTCGATCGCAAGTTCGCAGTGAGCGGCGCACAGCAGAGCGATGCCTTCCTGGGTGCATTGCGCCAAGCATGGGAAGCCCGCTGAGCCTGAACTATACCATGCGCTGGGCCCAATAGGGCTTGCCGTAGGCCACATACACTTCACCGCCCGCTGGGATCCGGCGCGTGGCCATCACACAGGGCCTTCCGGATCCATCCAGTGTGATCACTGAATTATTCCGCAGGAGTGAGGTGGCGGGACCTTCCACATCATTGGCATACTTGGCGAAGCAGTCACTATGCATGCTGTCGAGGGTGTCGCCGCCCATCAAGGTCACGAAGTAGGAATCCTCCCCGCGTATTGCACGAAGACGTGCCTCTTTTCTCGAGAACCGTTCACCGGTATACACAGCCACCACCTCACCGCGATGGATAGGGATCGCGGTGAAGAGCCCGAGGCCTGCACCGGCGATGCGCGAGGTATCCACGTAGAGGTAGTCCGCCTCGGGGGCTTCAATGGCTTGCGCCTGTGGGAGGGTGTGCATCTGATATCAAGCCGGGCCAGAACGGTGGTTCAGGTTCGAACCCTCCTCGTTCCTGCCCTTGCGAATGAAGATGAGGTTGTGGTAGAAGTGCATGGCCACGATGTGCCGGTCACAGTAGGAGGGCGAGTAGCCTGGCACGCGGTATTCCGCATGGTTCATGCCGTCCACGAGGGCCTTGAAGTGGTTCATGGCCGTGGGCGCGCTGTGCAGGTCCTGGCTATCACCACCGAATTCGGGCCAATAGGAGGTCTGGGTGTCCTCGATCACGTAGTAGCCCCCCTCCTTCAAGCGGGGGAACAGGTGCTTGAAGGTGGTGATGATGTGCGCGTTGATGTGGCTGCCATCGTCGATGATCAGGTCCGGTGCGCCGTGCTCGGCGAGGACGCTGTCCAGGAACGGCAGGTCCACTTGGCTGCCGCGATGGATGCGGATGCGGGGCTCCTC
>Ga0075158_10003398_pt1 | contig 11202 bp, 12 predicted proteins | sample JI91814BDNA_FD_70968 | JGI IMG/M metagenome (GOLD analysis project Ga0075158, IMG submission 70968) | Wastewater effluent complex algal communities from Wisconsin, to seasonally profile nutrient transformation and Carbon sequestration -... | ecosystem: Engineered > WWTP > Effluent > Algae... | reverse complement strand
CAACATTGGATAAAGTGAGAAAGAGACATGAAAGGATGCAAGTCAAGTCTAGTTTGAAAACTCATCAGAAAATATTGATGATAAAGACAACTTGCTTGCTGTTGTCTCAGTACCAGCGTTGCTCTATTAGCTACTATCCAGCTAATGGCTACCATTACTAGTACAATTCTTGGCTTTAGGATAGGATTTGTTTGATGCAAGAAATGTATGCTGATAATCTACCTATTCCTGTACTATAATGCTCTTTAAATGAAAAGTATTACATGAAATTGAAGTTTGAGTCTAACGGCAAGCTAAGCAGAAAATGGAGCAAACATTTCTTGGTTTTGAGTACACAAATTCATTTTTTGTTTTGCCAATTATTTTTAATGTGCATTGTCAATTCTCATGGTTTGTGTTTCAGGAAATAATTGTGACCATATCTACCTAATGGCTGGGACAACAATTGCTTTCATATTCAACCAAGGCTGTCTTAGATGTTGATGCTCAACTGAGTCTAAAGCCAGGTACGTCAAGAGCAAGCTTGCTACTGTCTAAGGTATTGACTTACACATTCTGAGGTATTTGGGCTTGTATTATGTAGAAATAACATGATTAAATTGATTAAGTACATGGGTAAGGAACACCTAATTGAACCAAATCCAATGTAGAATGATGACATTGAGTTCCAAACTGAAAAGCAAATATTGATATGGATGATTCATACAACAATAAAAAAATGGACATACATATTCTGAAGGATTTGGGCTTATATTATGTAGAAATAGCATGATGAAAGTGATTTAACAATGCGTAAGGAACAACTAATTGAACCAAATCCAATGTAAGATGATGGTTTCTTTCAAAGCTGTAAAGCAAACATTGAAATAGATTATACATACAACTATGAACATAACAATGCACATGAACATAATTCTGAGGTATTTGGGCTCATAGGATGTAAAAACAACACAATTAAAATGATTAGTGTTAGTGCTTGAGCAGTTCTGGAGAATTTTCTGAAGCTAAATTACCAAATTTTGCACCAGCCATTGGAAATGAAATTATATAAATGGATAGGATTGAGATGTTGTCTTATAATGTAGAAGAATTTAGGCCCTCAATATATTATTTCTTTATATTTATACTTTGCTACTAGAAAATATACAGAGAAATAGTAGATGAAGAGTGTCCACTCACTAACATAGTTAAGACAATGGTGACTTCCAATTTGATAATCCACTATACTTCTCTAGCTTGGTCAATGGAGGAAGAATACTTTTCACGTTGCTCTCTCATGATGTTAATGCTAGTATGTACAATACCCAAAAATTGATGATGCTAGCATGTACAATGCCCAAAAAACAATGCTGCCCCCTGCTGCGCTACCTGCATATCCAATGTAGCAATCATGCCTATAACTGCAATTTTGTAAGGGCTACACAGTACAGGGTGTTCATTAAGGCTCTGTTAATGAAAATGGAAATGTACAATAGTAATAAGACACTGTCATGTGCAGACTCAGTGCCATTTAGGGCCATCCATACCATAATTTGTATTCATAGCAGATTTTGTTGGACAAAATCACGTCTGCGAGTAAAAAATCTGACAGGCCAGCCATCATTACATATAGAAATGCGTAACAAGCCTAAGCAAATGCAAATCTTGTTGTAAATCTCCAAGCTCTTCAAATAAGAAAAAGCAAATGCATTAGGATTTGATCAAATATTTCTGTTGATGGTGCTATTGCAAATATTGGCTGGTGTCACTGTTGCAAATTATGATGCATTATTAACAAAAATTTGGAACTCAGTGTGATGCTTGTTACAAAACTACAAGTTATTTGCACATCAACTCAGTGGAAAGAACATTATCTTCAAGGCTGGAATCAAGCAGCAAAGGTTATTGTTAAGTGAAGTTCATGTTTCAATGGGTCCATCATTTTGTTCAACTGAAAAGGATGATCTAGACATGACCAAATATGGGTATCTGCAAATTGTGGCTATTGGGTCCAAAGGATCCAGTGGTGTATTCTTAGTTTCAAGTTTTTGTGAACAAATCAATTCAGAAGCCAATCTAGCGGTTACAGACAGAACAAGTCTCCTTTCACACAAAGAAATAAACATCTTTGTCACCTTGCTTATGAACAAATTTATGGATACATGAAGTTCAAGTAGCAACATGACTTCTAGGGATAACCAACTAACCCTTCCAAATTTAAAGGATGATACTGACATTATTCAAACATTGGAATGAATGATAAATAGTATTATACAAAATACAATTATACAGCTTATGTAACAAGAGAAATACAAACATAAATTATTTCATCACTGAATCAACATGCAAATTGAAATATCTTGTCTAGAGTGGAATACTTAAAATCACTCTAATCATGACCAGAAATGGGATAACTGAATCAATATTGACTTTGACATTGACTTTCACTAGCACTTTCAGAAATTGATTCAGTCCCTTCTAAATTTTGGGTTATCTCCATTTCAGAATCATTCTCTGTCACTTCAATATATTTTTCCAATTCCTTGTCCTTTTCTTTGTCTCAATATACTACACTTTGATTGTTGGTGTTCCTTCTTGCTAAAACACTTTTGACAATGTAGACTAAGCTACAAGCAAGGCATTAAGAAGGAGATGCAAGAGTTGCTTGGAAGAACTTGAAAAGAAGATTTGAACTAAGCCCATGTGCTGCAAATGTGTAGCATAGTAACATGAAGTATCAACATACTACACTTGGAGAGGGAGAAGACTCACATGAATGGATTAACTAGTAGTTGCAATTGATTTGCAGAAGGCTGACTGTTTTTTTGCTTGGAGATTTCATCAACCTTTACATTACAGAAATGGACTATGTTGAAGGACTTGAAATGATTTTTTCATTAACAATGTAACCTGTTACCAGAACATGAAATGGTCAGTATATACTTGGAGTATTGCATAAGCCAACCACCAAGGAGTTTCAGTCCCAACTGTTACCAGGCTGCAGTAGAATGGGTTTTCAAGCCATATATGGCAACAATTTGATGGCTGAATTTGTTTAAAGAAGCAGTCCTCAGAGAAACTGAAACATCTTGTCTAGGAGACAAACTTCTTGTCTATCACAAAAGGAAAGTTATGCTGTTTCAGCTTTGCAATCTCTCAAGTTGACTCTTGGAGATAGCTTATGCAACAAAAGGAATACCTCTAAAAAGACAAATTCCATTGCTTTCTTGTTTGCAGGGACAAAGGTACACATGTTCTCAGCAGCAGCCTTTCATAGAACACCACCTTTGGATGCTTGATATGTGATGGTTAGCTATGGATGGATGTTGTGGCTTCTTCACTTCTGTTTTTGATAATCACAAGGATGGGCTGGTTTGGGAAGAGTGTGGTCAAGTATTTGTAGTTCCAAAAATGCAAGGTTGCAACTGAGCTTAATCACCCAGCATCAAGAAATGTAAATAAATTCCAGAACAAAAAGTGGAGGATGGTATTGATCAGGAAGCATGTAAAGGACAAGGACAAGAATCTCTGATTAGGCACAAAAGAAATACACATTTAGATGATATTAAAACTTGGCAGCTAAACAAGCCAGAGGAAGATTGAAGAGCAATTATGAACAGTTAGAGGATACAAAGGAGAGGAGGAACAAATATGAGATGAGAAAAAATCAAGAACCAATCTGTCAAGCAGGATAGGCTGGTTCCTGGCAAAGAAAAATGCAATGGTAGAAATTGAGGAAGCTGAGGTTTGTACTAACACATTTAGAAAGGTTTGTGCTAAATGATCTTAGTCAAACATAGTAATGGGAAATTCATGGATGTCCCAATAGGTAATTATAAAGCCTTCTCCCTATTTTACTATTCTTCTTTTGTTATACCAGGAGCCTCTTATTTGCACTATGTTCAATCAAAGGGAGCCCAAGTTTTTGCTTTTATTATACTCAATGCTTACGTTTATATCTATATCTTTAGCTTTGTTTGTTAGAAATAAGAAGCCTACAACAAAAAGAGAGAAAGTATAGGAAGGTGTCTCTATTAATCATGTGTTACAGCCATAATTTTTATTATGGTAGTACAATAAATAAACCATGATCTGGCACAGCATTTCACGGATAGCTAGCCAGTCACTAATGAAAATGGTTGATTGCTTTGAGGCATTGGTCTCCTCCCCCTTCAGAATGCTTTCAAAGTGAAAGGAGCAATTATCAAGACCTCCTGATACTGTAAGATGTATGACAGGATTCATTTGTTTGTTGCCATGGAATCTGTAATTTTAGGAATAATATAATGGGCATCTCAATGGATCACTGGTGTACTTGGTAGTGTACCTTCATTCTGGCCACCCAAAATATAGAGTTGTTGCTTGGGAAAAATGAACAAATCCTGTCTATTTTGGCAATGATTGCATGTGAACATGTATGGGCTAACATCATGACAATCTCAACAGGTTGTGGCAATAGTAAAATGACTGCAATTCCTCTGTTTCAAGGTGAGAATTATATTCTCAATAGCCTGGGGAAGAGAGTAACCATGGGTGTCAATGAAAACAATGATTGAGAGAAAGCCAGAGCAATTCAGAAAAGCTAAGATTGCAAAAGGTGCATTGAAATGAGATAATGAATTTTGTAAAAAAGGAGAGTTGAATCTTTGTGAAAATAATTTGCAAACATTCGCACTTGTTCTACTAGTATTAGGTCAATTGTAGTCCCCATGCCCCTCCCGCACCTACAGATCCTGTCCCCCTGTCTCAGGAAATCCACTCATTCTTTTGACCTTTTGCACATCTCTTATGCCATCCACATCCTCCATCATCCACTATCACCCACCACTCTACCTCGTCGAACACCACCACCACTACTTCATCAACACCACCACATTCAGCCTCTTCACACAATCCACCCTAATACAGCAAGCCAACTTTTGGGTTAGTCCAATTGTTTCAGAATTAAAAGTAGTTAAAACTCTAAACTGAAACCTTACTTTTGCAACTAGATAACACGTCATCTGGCAGGTCCTCCCACATCTGTGTGCCACAACTCTCATCAGGCACATTCATATTTATCATAATCATTTGTTGCATGTCATTCTGTGGAATCACCCTTTCCTTTTGTTGTTTCTGTTTTGTTGCCATTTGTTTCAATGTGGCCTTCTCCATCAATGTCAACAACATTTGTTTGTTAAATGCGTTGCCTTTTTTGGTTCTATCTCTCTTGATACAATTGTAGAGAGCATTATAATATACCATGCCTTCATTGCTCCATTCAACATGTGTCCGTTCTGTGCCACTAACCATACCTAGTTTGGTTTTGTCTCTGTTGGAGGCAGTGAACATGCCATCCTAGAAGAGAACACGCATGTTAGTTTCATTCATAGATATTCATAGATTATCACCATAGTCATCATCGTTTTATCATATTTACTACTTACCGGTTGCAACAGATTCTGTTTGACATTTTGTCATATTGGGTTGCTTGTTAGAGTGACATGTCATGCTAATAAGTAAAGACATCATGGTGTTGTACTTACAATGTTTCCAGATGTGTGCTGATTGCATTTGGCATACTACCACTTTGCTCAATAATTGACAACAAAAAGAACCAAAAAGGCTTCATCACTAAGTGTTAGAATGTTGTTAAACTTACCTTGCCTTTGTGATACATGTTTTACTTTCTGAGCAAATCCATTCCATTCACCCACACCTACAATGGAAACAGCATACATGGTAATAAAGCGCATGTAACTGTTTTGATGACCTTGCAGCTGCAGAAAGCTTGCTTGCTCTCCAGGTTCATAATTGTCTGTGTCACAATTTGCCGTAACAGCATCTTGATAACACAACAAACGTTAATGAACAATATGATATGATGATTACAAGTGCAAATTTTGCTCATGATGAGGATGATGACAACTTACCAATGTAAGTCTTTTTGATCTTCTTAATAACACTGTTCTGATGATCAGTGTGTGTACATTGCAGTAACCGGGCAAAGAAGCGCCATGCCCCTAGAATGTTTTCTTTTGACAGGTGACAATGACTGGCTAACAAATAGGGTAGTCCTCCCTTTTTTGCATCAGCAAGTCCAAACATTTCTTGGCCCCAAAATTTGGTATAACAGAACAAATGGCCTCTTGCAAAGTCCCTGCAGGTTCACTTGATACTCTCAAGATCAGTGTGACGCCACATGTCCAAAGATGGTGCATGTGACATCATGATAAAAGAATGGTCATTGGTATCAATTGAACTTACTGTGTTTGTAGTGAAACCAAGAACAGGTGGCAGCTTGCTAACAACAGAACTGCCAAATGGTTCATTGTCATCATCTGCTACCATCATTGTTGCAATATTGGTAATAGATGCATCATTATGGTGATGACCAAGAATAATCAATGGGTTTCCTGAAATTACATCATCATTACTATTTGATACGAATGGCTTGGTATGGTCTCTGTCATCCTGTTTCTTTTGTTAGCAGCTTCTTTGTCAAGTTTTATAATTTTGTTGTTGTTGTGTTTACTTCATGATGTTTTTTCACGTTTGCTACTGCAACAAGAGCATCAGCTTGAGCTTTATGTTTCTTGCTGGTGGTGTTTTGTTTCATGTTTGTTATTGATTATTTCTTGTCTTCATCATACCTCATGGGATGTTTTTCAAAATTTTCCAGTAGTAGAAAATTGAGTAGAAATCTATATTTGAAAACTGGCGCGTTTTAATTGTATAGGAATCTGGACTGTGGCACTTCAGACCCATTTGGTTTCAAATGTTTTTGTGTCAAGAAGTTGTCATTGCACTCATATTTTTTGTTGTTGTCACCATTGTTCATTGCCCTTCTTCCCTTGCATTGTCTCCCCTTTTACCATTGCTGTTGATTGTTTCCTGCCCCCTGCCTCAAGTATACTGTTGGTAAGGTTATCATCATCTTGAGCTTCAGGATTCAATCAAACAATGACTGTTTACCCTTTATTTGTTCTTTGCTGATGTTTGGAAATAACCCAAATTTTGTCAACAGCACATTGCTAAAATGTTGTTGTTCATCCCATTCTTTCTTTCCATCATTGGTCAATGCTTTTGTGTTGTTCCTTCTGATGCAAACTGGCAGTTGTCTTACCTTCCTCTTCTTTCTCCCCACTCAATGTGCATCAGTTACTGAACTGGCTGTGGTTTCAATTTTGAGCTTTGACTGTCAAATTTTCTTTTGAACAAGCATTGCACAACTGGTTCAAGCTTTGTGTCTGTTCAAGATTGAGTTTGTCCCATTACTCTTGCAGCCACGGCTTTATGCTGTCCTGCATTGTTTCATTCAACACTTACGGCTTGCTCTGGACCAACTGATTCCTTTCTGGATCTGATCATCTACGCCTTGGCTTATCTGTTCATTTCCTGATTAAGCTCTGCTGACTTCTGAAGCAACTTTTGTCAACAAACGTGTTGTCATCACAAGTAAGCCAGACAAACATTTGCCATCATGAGAACTAAGAAATCAAACAACAACAAATTAAGTACAAGCAAGTCAGGTTCTTCTGATGGAGCATTATTGGTAGCTTCACATCAGATAGACAACAATCCTGTTTTATTTGAGGATAAGTCAGGGAAAACCACTTACCCCTCAGCCACACAGCTGCCATATATCAAGTGTCATCCTTGTCAATTGACGCGTCAGCAGAAGGAACAATGCTTAAATTCATTGATAATGGATCAAGTCCTCCCAATCCACCTCCCCATTTCACTTTGATTTGGAAATAATAACAAATTGGTGTAATTCTTGTCAATTGATGGACCTGCTTTACAGTCAATCAAACAGAACCAAGTGGGAATTACAGGTGGTATGTTGCGTCTCTGGTTCAAGTGTCTGGTGCAAATTGTCTGCGCCAAAATTACCACCAAAGAAAGGTTGCCACAATCTGAAGGATATTATCCATCTTTATGGTAATTCTTATCCTGAAGAAGTATTCTATTCCCAAGCTGAGGAGTTAATTGTCTCCCAATTGGAAGCACCATCTGATGGTACAGATTTTGAGAGCATCAAGTTCAACATGAGGAACAAGCCTGCCTACCAAGTTGGTTCTTGCCAACGCAAAAGAGAAACATCCCAAGAACCTTCTATCAATACCATTGGCTATTGTGGTTGGTGCTATCACGTTTTATCACTGCAAAGAAGATGATTCAGACTTGCCTTTGTCCATGTGGATACAGGAGTGGTTGGCTGTTATGGAGAACAAGCATGGCAAAAAAATAATGTTTGGCATGTGCCACCAGAGCTCTACGATGGTTGGCACAAAGTTGGATTGGGGAAGCTGATGATAATCATGGTAGTCAAGTACCCCATTTTGTCCAATTCAACCAATGTGGCATTACTTGGTAACAAGGACTTTGTGCTGAATTATCTTGTTGATGTCTATCTTCATGTATCCAACAAGGAAGCTGCAGCAACATCTTTTTACTCATCTATTGGTGTTTTGCCAACCAACCCCCCTTCTGGCAATTCTGCTCAATTGCTACTACCTTCAAGACTTTGTGCAAAAGTATGTGAGGTTATGCATGGTTGGATTGATGACACTGTGTGTTCTCTTTGGGTGTTGATAAGTGGGTGCATGATTTGCAAGCCATACAGGTTGTGCATTACTCTAACAGTCAATTCTGATTTGGGGGGAACAGGAATAAGTGATTTGTTCATGTACTCCTTTTTCCCAGAAAAACCTGACATACATGGTCATGTATTCACTCATTCAAGGATTCAAAAATTCATGCACCGTCTTACAATTCTTGACAGTCTGCTCCCCACATTGATTGGTGGACCATCACTTGCACCACCTGGTTCAAATGGGTTGAAGGGATCTATGTATGCTGTTAGACAAAAGAAGCATACCCCTACATGGCTCAATGAGGATGAGATTGAGTTACGGTTGGCCTTCTTGATGCAGGATGGAAGGTATCAATCAGTGGTGACTGTTTTCCAACCAAGACGCACAATAATGTTCTGTTCTGCATTTTCTTGTTTCAAGAAGCACAAACAAGAATGGATGGTGAAGCTTCAAAAGGTGGTAGACGGCAATCTTGATATGTTCTCAAAAGGGCTCCTAGTGTCCATGCACAATGACAACAACTATCGCTGGACTGCAACATTTGTTTTCAATCCAGATAGTATTGTTGGAATTATAAATTGAAGTGGAGGAATGAATGCCATTGTGCTAGATATTTGTTCTATGTATGATCCAATGACTGGTGGTAAAACATCACCAACGTTTGAGCATGGAACATTTCATTTCTTGAATTATGCAAGTTCATATATACAATGGAAACAGAATGGAGACCAAGCAGCACCTCTCAATTTTATTCATCCATTTGGCAAGCCGTTTCTGGATCACAAGAATGACATTTCTTCTGAAGAGGATGAAGAGGAAGAGGATTAGGAATGGGAGCCAACAGAAGCGTTCCTGGAATTCAAGATGGATGATAGCAATGCACTACCAAAGCAAGATGATAAACACTTTTGTGGTTTGGCTGTGGTTGTTGGATGTTCTACCATGACGAGGGCTATCTATGATGAAAGCTTCTCATCATCACCACTATATGAAGTGTTCCTAACCAAGAATATGAAGCTTTTTGGGAACACACCACCAAAACCTAAAAGCTGGGAAAGACCAAGACATAGAACATGGAAGCCATGTCCTCATTGCTTTTTGCCCCATTCTCTATTCAAGAGGGCAAGGAACAAAGATATTTCACTTCCAAAACTTCATGAAGAAATGCTGATGTTAACTGATGAGCTTGTAAATATCATCCATGAAAAGATTCATGGAGAAGGTGGTGAAAATACACAATTTCAGGGGATCTACAAAGATGTGACTATCCATCTTTACAATTCAGGAATGCTGCTTCATTGGGAGACATCAAACCAGTTGACCAAAAGCATCCATCTGTGACCTTCAATGTTCATGGGCGTGTGTTGAAAGATATAACCAATGAACCTGCAAGGATGGGAGTGTTTAGGCTTACCAAAAGAAGACAAAAAGTGAAGAATGAAAACACCCTCCAAGCTACTATTGCTATGCTTCCAGATTCCCAACCAGAAACGGTTGTGTGCAGAACAACTACAGATTCTCCACATTTTAACAAGTCTTCTAAACTTGTGGCTGCTTCAAACAAGCCTGCTGCAGAAGCAAATAATTTGCTTGACAATTATCTTTTGCCACAAGAGATGGATGCAACCACCAATGAGCCTTGCAGTGACATTCTCCGTACTGATCAAGAGGAAGACAAGTTTGAGCTACCTAATGAGGTTTCACAATTACCAGCTTCAAAGTCTTCCGTTTCCATTGGTAAAAAAGCAATGAAGCAGCACAGATGTTACTAGGCATATCACAGCCTTTGCAACCTATCTCCAATCTGAGCATGAAAGAAGCAAGGAAGCGTAAACAAGAGTCCTTGAAGTTGGCTTTACGGCAGGGTAATGCCAAAGGCTAGTCCATTAAGGACAAGCAAAAAAAGAAATTGCATTGTAGTGGTAAAATACCGCAGAGTCCTACTCCAGAGAAAGAAACAGAAAACTAAGAAAGACACTGGTGTTGAAAAAGTGACAATGATCTATCCATTAATTCACAAGCAATTGAAGATTACAAGACCTGGCAAAACAAACATGCTGAAAATGAAGCATCTAACAACAATGATGAAAGTCTTCCTCCTGACAATTATGTTCACACAGAAAAAGAGCAAGAGAAATATATTGCATTTTGTTTCAAGCAACGGGGATGATCAACAAATGATGAATTCTGAACTTGGATGAAGGACATGAAGGACAAAGCATCCGGATATTGCCCAAAAATCTTTTTGTGATGAAATTTTATTTGAAATAAAATCACAGGCATTGGCACAATGAGAGAATTGGAAGTTTATTATCAGAGAAATGAAGGCATCCTCACAGGGAAGTGTTCAATTGTTGAGGTATACTGATGGAGGCAAGTTTTTTGCAACTGTAAAGTACCTGACAACCATTCCATTGAATGGTAAGATTGGCAGTTGTCTCAAACAACATGAGCTAAGGGAGGAAGAAGTGGAGGTGCATGAACAATGGGTTGATTGATGATAACTTTGGGAAAGACATGAAGCCTTTGTTAAAATGCCAACAAAAAGTACAACGTGTCTGGTTGTTACAGCTGAGAGTTACCATTCCAATCAAAGGCAAAATCACCAGAGTCAAGTATGTCCCACCTCACACAAAAATGGTCA
>Ga0075158_10003397_pt1 | contig 11203 bp, 5 predicted proteins | sample JI91814BDNA_FD_70968 | JGI IMG/M metagenome (GOLD analysis project Ga0075158, IMG submission 70968) | Wastewater effluent complex algal communities from Wisconsin, to seasonally profile nutrient transformation and Carbon sequestration -... | ecosystem: Engineered > WWTP > Effluent > Algae... | reverse complement strand
CGAGCCGGTGAACAGCAGGAACCACCACACGCCGATGAACGACAGCGGGATCGACGGCAGCACGCTGAGCGGCAGCACGAACGACTCGAACAGGAAGCCCATCAGCAGGAAGATGAACACCGTCGACAGCACGGCCGCGCCGAACAGGTCGCGCTGGAGGTCGTCGGCCTCGCGGGCGCGATGGTCGGCGTCGAAGCTCACGCCGCTCGGCAGCTTGTAGGTCTGCAAGAAGGCGCGCAGCTGCTTCTCGGTCGTTATGCGGTCCTCCTTGGCGAGCTCGAGGCGGATCAGCGCCGCGACGCGCTTGTCGTTGCGGACCAGCGCCGACTCGCCCTTGCGCAGGCCCGACTCGGTGAGCACACGCATCGGCACGACCTTGCCCTTGTCGCTGAGGACCTTGAAGTCGAGCAGCGACGTCAGCTGCTCGCGGTCCTCCTTGCGGTAGCGGATGCGCACGTTGATCTCGCGGTCCTCGCTCGGGCTCTGGAACCGCGGCAGCAGCTGCCCACGGATCGCGTACGCCACGGTGTTGGCGATCGACCCCGCCGACACGCCGAACCGCTCGGTCATCGTGCGGTCGACGCTCAGCGCCAGCTCGTCGCGCCGCATCGTGTCGGACCCGCGGTTCGACGTGCCCTTCACGCCCGGCTGCTGCAGCAGCGCCGCCGTCACCGCGTCCTTGGCGTCCTGCACCGTCTGGTGGTCGTCGCCGTACAGCGTGACCAGGAACACCTCGTCCTGCGCCCCGTCCGAGCTGCCGAACCGCGCCTCCTTGACCCACCCCGGCGGCGTCGGCATCAGGTCGTAGACCTTCTGCCTCGTCTCGGTGAACGGCTTCTCGCCGGGCGTCTGCGGTTTAAAAAATACCTGGACCTGCGCGAACGACCCGTCGAAGCCGATGTACTGGCCGTCGATCGGGTAGTCCTTCTTGGCCTCGGTCAGGACCCGCTCGACCTGCTGGAAGAACGCCTCCGCCTCGGCCTGCGGGACCTCGCCGGGGACCGAGTAGTAGGCGAAGAAGTTCCGCGTGCCCATGCTCTCGCCCTGCGAGAACGGCACCGACATCATCGGCACGGCGACCGTCGCCGCGAACATCAGCAGGCACGGCACGACCACGTCCATGCGCCGACGCAGGCTGGCCCGCAGCATGCGCCCGTACAGCCGGTTGAGCCGGCCCATCGTCGCCTCGTACAGGCGCGTCATCCACCGCTTCCACCAGTCGTCGACCGCCAGCACCGGCCGCAGCCACGCGCGCCCGGCCAGCAGCGAGCGCGCGTCCTTGAACGCGACGGCGCTGGTCATCGGCACCAGCACCAGCGCGACGAACAGGCTGGCCAGCAGCGACACGCACACCGGCGTGACCATGCGGATCATGAAGAACTGGGTCGGCCCGGACGACAGCAGCGCGGCCGGGGCGAACACGATCATCGTGGTCAGCGTCGCCAGCGTGATCGGCAGCGCGACCTCGCTGGCGCCGTGCAGCGCCGCCGCGTACGCGCCCATGCCGCGCTCGCGGTAGCGCTCGATGTTCTCGGCGACCACCACCGAGTTGTCGACCACCAGCCCGACGCAGATCATCAGCCCGAGCAGCGAGATCAGGTTGATCGACTGGTCCGCGAAGTACATGAACGGCAGGGCCAGGAAGATCGACAGCGGGATCGACGCGGCGATCAGCACGGTCAGGCGGACCCGCCGCAGGAAGAACAGCAGCACCAGGATCGCCAGCAGCCCGCCCTGCAGGCCCGAGCTGGTCACCTGGTCGAGGCTGTAGACGATCGCGTCGCCCTGGATGAACACGTCCTGGATGTCGAACGCCGACAGCGCCGCGGTCTGCCGGGCCTCGGCGACCGCGATCTTGATGCGCTCGCACACCTCGACCGTGTTGGCCTGCGACTCCTTGAGCACGAACATCACCATCGACGGGCGGCCGTTCCACCGGTCGACCCGCTCGCTGTCGGGGTAGTCGTAGACGACCGACGCGATGTCCTTGAGCCGCAGGTTCTTGCCGCCGACGATCGTGTCCTCGAGCTGCTCGACGGTCTGGTAGGTCGCGAGCGAGCGGACCACGAACTTGCCGCCCGGGTCCCACACGTTGCCGCTGGCCAGGTTGAAGTTGGCCTTGGTCAGCGTCTGGGCCAGCTGGAAGATGTTGACGCCGGCGGCCTCGGCGAGCGGCCGGTTGAGCTCGATGCGGATCTCGCGGTCCTCGCGGCCCCACAGGTTGACCAGCCCGACCCCGTCGATGCGCTCGACGGCGCGGATCAGGTGCTTCTCCAGCAGGTCACGCGGCAGCTGGACCGTCTCGTCCCAGGTGATGCCATAGAAGGCCACCGGGATGCCCGCGCCGCTCTCCTTGCGCACGCGGACCCGCTCGACGTCGGTCGGCAGGTCCGGCCGCGCCCGCGCGACCCGGTCCCGGACCTCGCGGTACGCCACGTTCATGTCGGTGTCGCCCTCGAACACCAGCGACAGCGTCGCCCGGTCCGCCCGCGACGTCGCGCTCAGCTCGTCGAGCCCCGGCGTGGTCGACAGCGCCTGCTCGAGCGGCCGCGTGATCCGGTCCTCGATGTCCTGCGCCGTCGCGTTGGCGTACGGCACCTCGACCTGCATGAACGGCGGCGAGAACCCCGACGGGATCAGCTCGACCGGGATGTTCACCAGCGCGACGATCCCGATCACGATGAAGCTGACCAGGATCATCAGCATCGTCACCGGACGGACCAGCGACAGGTGCACGATGCTGTTGTCTCGGATCTCGGACTGCGCCATGACGGGCTCCGATCAGCTGGACGAGGGTTCGGACGGTGACTTGTCGGACGGCGGCAGCTCCGACGGTGTCGGCTCGGACACCGCCGGGGTCGGCGGCTGCGGGACCTCGACCTCGGGCGCGACCTGGGCCGCGGTCACCGCCGAGAGCTCGCGCGCGAGCGTCTGCTCGCGCGGCTCGACGACGCCGCCGCCGAACAGGCGGTCGACGCCGGCGTAGATCGTCGGGATCACGACCAGCGTGAGCAGCGTGGAGAAGCTGAGGCCCGCGATCACCGTGATCGCCATCGGCGTGCGCAGCTCGGCGCCGTCGCCGAGCCCGAGCGCCATCGGCACCAGCCCGAGCACGGTCGTCAGGGTCGTCATCAGGATCGGCCGCAGGCGGACCTGCCCGGCCAGCGTGAGCGCGTCCTCGGTGGACATGCCGCGCAGTTTGAGCTGACCGGCGTAGTCGACCAGCACGATCGCGTTGTTGACGACGATGCCAGCCAGCAGGATCGCCCCGAGGAACACCAGCACGCTGACCGGCAGGCCGAGCAGCAGCAGCGTCCAGACCACGCCGACGGCGGCCAGGGGGATCGTCACGAGGATGATCAGCGGGTACAGCAGGCTCTCGAACTGCGAGGCCATGATCACGTACACGAGGAAGATCGACAGGCCGAGCGCGAGGTACAGCGAGCGCGACGAGGTCTCCCACTCGGCGCTCTGACCGGCGATCCCGAGGGTGACGCCGGCCGGCAGATCGAGCTCGCCGAGGGCCGCCTGGATGTCGTTGCCCGTGCTGCCGAGGCCCGCGCCCTCGAGGTTGGCGGTGACCAGGCCGACGCGCTGCTGACCGATGCGCCGGATCTCGTTGGGGCCGCGCCCGAGCGTCAGATCGGCGACCGCCGACAGCGGCACCGGCCGCGTCTGCCCCGGGTTGACGACCAGGTCCTTGAGCGCCTCGACCGTGGCCGTGTCGATGTCCTTGAGCCGCACGCGCACCGGGATCTTGCGGTCCTTGCGGTTGTACTTGGTCGCCTCGAAGCCCTGGACCTTGTTGCGCACCAGCTCGGCGACCGTGCGGATGTCGAGGTTGTAGCGGGCCAGCGCGTCGCGGTTGTAGACGATCTGGACCTCGGGGCTGCCCGGCAGGATCGACGCCTTGACGTCGCGCAGGCCCGACACGGTGTCGAGCGCGTCGCGCACCGCGTCGGTCGCGGCCGCCAGCTCGACCAGCTCGTAGCCGCGGACCTCGATCTCGATCGGCTTGGTGAACGAGAACAGCGCCGGGCGGGTGACGTTGACGATCGCGTCGGGGATCCGCGCGACCAGCGGACGCACCGCCTCGAGCGCCTCGCGCTCGGCCGTCGCGGGGTCGGTCGGCGGGGCCTCGGCGCCCAGCAGCTTCTTCTCGAGCGCCGGGGCCTTGTCCCCCGCCGCGGTCTCGCCGGGCGCGAGCTCGCCGCTCGGGGCCGTCGAAACCTGGCGCTTCTTCTGGGCAGTCAGGGCGATGCGCAGGCGGGTGGTGTGCTCGCCGCGCTCGCCCGACTCGGTGCTGTCGCGCTCGCTGCCGAAGGTCGCGATCAGCCCGCGCAGCCGCGGCACCACTTTTAATAATTCTTGCTCGATCGGGGTGACGGTCTCGGCGGTGATCAGCAGCGGGGTGCCGACCGGGAGGTTGACCTCGACCGTGAACTCGCCCTGGTGGAGCTCGGGGATCAGCTCGTTGTCCAGCTGCGGGGCGGCCCACACGGTCGCCACGCCCGACGCGATCACCAGCCCGTAGACGACCACGCGGTTGCGCAGGCTCCAGCGGATGAGCATCGGGTAGCCGGCCTCGAGCACGCGCATGAACGCGTCGAACAGCCACAGGATCGGCCACAGGATCTTGCCGATCAGCCACCCGCCCGCGCCGACGACGGTGACGACGATCGCGGCGACCACGATGAACAGGCTGGCGAACAGCTTGCCGAGCACGTCGAAGACGAGGTGCAGCACGAACCGCACGGCGATGTAGACCACCGGCAGGACGGTCAGCCACCACCACGACGGCCGGCGCAGCGCCTGGACCAGGTCGGAGACCGAGCCCCAGCTGGCCCACATGCGCAGCAGGCCGCGCCACAGGCGGACCTGCGGGGCCGGGCCGGCGCCGAGGCCCGCGCCGCCGATCCAGCTGCGCGAGGCGAGCATCGGGATCAGGAACAGCGCGACCGCCAGCGAGGCCAGCAGGCTGAACACCACCGTGAGACCGAGGTCGCCGAACATCTGCCCGGCGATGCCCTCGACGAACACCATCGGGAAGAACACGGCCACGGTGGTCAGGGTCGACGACACGACCGCGCTGCCGACCTCCGACGTGCCGCGCACGGTCGCGGTGATGTAGTCGTCGCCCTCTTCCTTGCAGCGGTGGATCGACTCGAGCACGACGATCGAGTTGTCGACCAGCATGCCGATGCCGAGCGCCAGCCCGCCCAGGCTCATGATGTTGAGCGACACGCCCGCGAGGTTGAGCGGCGCGAACGTCACGAGCACCGAGATCGGGATCGAGACGGCGACGATCAGCGTCGACTTGATGTCGCGCAGGAACAGGAACAGGATGATGATCGCCAGGAAGCCGCCGGAGATCGCGGTGTCGCGGACCTCGGCGATGCTCGACTCGATGAACAGCGAACGGTCGGTCAGCAGGTCGATGTCGGCCCCGTACTCGCGTTTAATTCGCGGCTGCACGCTGAGGACCGCCGCGTCGGTCACGCGGGTGGCCATGTCGACGATGTTGGCGTCGGCCTCTTTGTAGACCTCGATCTCGACCGCCTCGCGGCCGTCGACCCGGGTGATCACGTCGCGGTCCTTGAACCCGGACTTGATCTCGGCGATGTCGCGCAGCTTGACGTCCCGACCCTCGCGCGAGACCACGACCAGGCCGCGGATGTCGTCGAGGTCGCGGAACTCGTTGACCGTGCGCACCAGGTAGCGGGTCTTGCCGTCGCGCATGCTGCCGCCGGCCAGGTTGATGTTCTCGGCCTGCAGCCGGCGGATCACCGTGTCGACGCCGATGTTGGTCCGGCGCAGCTGCTCCTCCAGCAGGCGGACCTCGATCTCCTCCTCGAGGCCGCCTTTAATTTTGACGGCGGCGACGCCCTCGATCGGCTCGACCAGGCGGCGGACGTCGCGATCGGCGATCCGCCTCAAGTACTTCAGGCCGTCGATGCCGGCGAACGCGTCGCCGTCGCCGCTCAGGCTCAGCGTCATGACCGGGTCGAGCGTCGGGTCGTAGCGGAGGATCAGCGGCTGCTTGACCTCGGTCGGCAGGTTCGGCTTGATGACGTCGAGCTTCTCCAGGACGTCCTGGTTGGCCTCGTCCATGTCGGTGTCCCACGCGAACTCGAGGACCACGTCGGAGTAGCCGCCGCGCGAGATGCTCGAGATCCGGGTGAGCCCGGTGACGACGCCGAGGATCTCCTCCATCGGCCGCGACACGTTGTTCTCGACCTCGGCCGGGGCCGCGCCGGGGTACTCGGTGCGGACCGTGAGGCGCGGGTACGAGATGTCCGGCATCAGGTTCAGCGGCAGCAGTCGGATGCTGAACGCGCCGAACACGATCACCGCGCAGAACACCATCAGCACCGCGACCGGGCGCGTGACGGTGAAGCGGAACCGCTCCATCGCTTGCGTGCGGGCGGCCCATGCGAGCGGGTCTTCCGCCATCTTCCTACTCCTTCTTCTCTTCGACGGCGGCCTTCGCGTCGGTCTTGGCGTCCGCGGCGTCGCTCTTGGTCTCGATCGGCGGGTCGAGGGCCTTGCCCTGCGCGTCGACGCGGAGCACCTTGCCGCCGTCCTTGAGGCCCGACTGACCGGCGACGATGATCGTGTCGCCCTCGGCGAGGCCCTTGACGATCTCGACGCGGTCGGCGTCCTGCAGGCCCGTCTCGACGCGCAGGCGCTTGGCCTTGAAGCCGGTGGCCGCGTCGCCCTCGACGGTGAACACGTAGGTCTGCTCCTCGTCGCGGACCAGCGCCGACTTGGGGATCAGGGCGACGCCGACGCGGCTGTCGGTCGTCAGCGTGACCTCGGCGTACATACCGGGCAGGAAGCCCTGGATGCCCGCCAGCTCCGGCGGGAGGGCCACGGTGACCTTGACGGTGCCGCTGGCGGCGTCGATCGTCGGGGCGATGCGCTGCAGGGTGCCGGTGCCCTTGCGGCCCTTGGCGGCCTTGCCGACGACCTCGGCGGGCTGGCCGACGCGGATGCGGTCGAGCTCCTTCTCCGGCACGAACACCCGCGCGACCAGGGTCGTGAAGTCGACGATGGTGAACAGCTGGGCGCCGTTGTTGACGAACGCGCCGGCGGTGACCATGCGCTGGGTGATCGTGCCGGTGAACGGCGCGGTGACCTTGGTGTTGCGCATCTCGCGGGACCGGTCGCGCAGGTCGAGCTGGGCGATCTCCAGGGCGTTGCGCGCCTGCTGGTACGCCTCGTGGCCGAGGACCTTCTCGTTGTACAGCTGCTCGGCGCGCTCGAAGTCGGCCTGGGCCTTGGCCAGCGAGGTGTTGGCGCGGACGAGGGCGTTGGTCTGGGCGTCGAAGCGGACCTGCGCGAGCAGCTGACCCTTGGTGACCTTGTCGCCCTCCTCGATGTCGAGGTCGATGATCCGCCCGACCGACTCGGAGTGGATCGTCACCTGGCGCTCCGCCTCGATCGTGCTGGCGGCCGAGATCGTGGCCACGATGTCGCCCTTCTCGACCTTGCCGAGCGCGACCGGGGTCGGCTGCTCCTCGGCGGTGTCGTTCTTGGCGCCCTTCTTGTCGTACGCGCCGGCGCCCTGACAGCCCGCCAGCGCGAGCGCCACCACCAGCGCGCCCCGCCGGACGTGGCGGCGCAGCAGCGCCAGCGTGGCGCAGATCCCAAAGATGATGAAGAAGGCTGACATGACGCCCGGCGGGCATAGCACGAATTCCAGCGCCCGCCGCGGGCGCCAGGCCACAAGCATCGCGGCCTCTGGACGCCCCGCGGCCCACGCGGAGCGCCAGGGCGGTTGGACTCGCCGCGGCGAACGATGGTTTCAGGGCCCGCGCGATCGCAGCAACAATTCGGCGAGCTCGCAGAAGCCGTCCGCCTCGCGACCCGCGGTGACCAGCCGCGGCGCCGCCGGGAAGTAGGCGAGCTGGCCCAGGACGTCGGCGGTGCCGACGGTCACGGCGAAGCGACCCGGCGTGAACAGCCCGGCGTCGTTCGGCGCGTCGCCGATGGTCGCCACCTGCGTCGGCGGGACCTTCAGCTCGGCGAGCAGCTGCAGCAGCGCGGCGCCCTTGTCGGGGATGGCCTGGGCCAGGTGGATGTGAACATTCGACCAGACCAGGTGGACGTCGCGGGCCTCGGCCTCGCGGCGCAGGCGGAGCAGCTCGGGCTCGTCGCGGCCGTCGCGCTCGTACGCGACGTCACCGAGGCGGCAGTAGTCGTCGCCGGTCAGGCGCAGGCCCGCGGAGCACTCGGCGTTGAGGGCCGCGCCGACGCGGTGGAGGCGGGGCTTGTCGGTGGGGACGCCGAGCCACCGCGGCGCGAGGTCCGGCACGATCTCCAACAAACCGTTCTCGGCGAGGCCGCGCCACACCCCGGGCAGGTAGCGGACGAGGCCCTGCACCTCACCGGCGGGGCGTCCGGACACCGGGACCACGGTGATCCCCGCGTCGACGAGCCGCCGGATCGCGCCGAGCACCCCCGCGTCCAGCTTGCCCCCGCGCGTCAGGGTGCCATCCACGTCGGTCGCCACGAGGGTTACGCCCGCGACATCGGACGGAGAGACGCGCGAAATTAGCGTTGGCTCACGAGGGTCCGTCATCGGTGAGGACCCGAGCATAGGCGCCACAAATTGTCGAGCGTGTGTTGCTCGCTTGCCGAAGCATCGTGTTAGGTTTGCGAGTGAGTCCTCCCGATGGCGGTTGTCCTCCAACCTGGCGACGTATACGCGGGCAACATCAAGATCGTCGGCGTCCTGGGCGCTGGCGCGTTCGCCAACGTGTACAAGGTCGAGGTCCGCGGCTACGACCACCCGCTCGCGCTCAAGCTGACGCGTGAGCCGGTGACCACCGGCGACGCCGCCCAGCGGGCGCTGCGAGAGATCACGATCCTGCGGTCGCTGACCAACCCGCACGTGGTCCGCACGTTCGACTGCGGGCTGCGCCCCGACGGCCACGTGTACATGCTGATGGACTTCCTCGAGGGCACGGCGCTCAACGCGTGGCACACGTTCGAGCACCCGCTGCACCCGGCGCAGGCGGTGACGATCATCCACCAGGCGTGCCTCGGGCTGGCCGAGCCGCACGCGCAGGGCATCGTCCACCGGGACGTGAAGCCGGAGAACATCTTCGTCCAGGACAACGGCCAGATCAAAGTCCTCGACTTCGGCCTCGCGCGGTCGTGGGACGGCTCGCCGGTGATCGGCGCCAACGCGACGCAGATCCACATGGTCGTCGGCACGCCGCACTACAGCCAGCCCGAGCAGCTCAAGACGCGGGTCCTCTCGCCCGCGAGCGACGTGTACAGCCTGGCGACGATCCTCTACGAGCTGCTCAGCGCGCACTCGCCGTTCCACGCCGACCGCCCGCTCAACGCGGTGCGCGAGGAGTACCGCGAGCGCCCGGTCCGGTGGTTGCACGCGCACGCGAGCATGCCGGTGGTCCCGCTCGACTCGCTGCCGGGCTGCGAGCACCTGCCGACCGCGCTGGTCGACGGGGTGATGAACGCGCTCGACAAGGAGCCGGAGAACCGGCCGCAGGACGCCAGCGGGCTCGCCAACATCCTGGGCGAGGTGCTGCACCGCGACCTCGGGATCCCGGTGGCGGCGACGCTCAAGCTGCGCTGGCCGGAGGGCGGCGTCGAGGAGCGGCTGTTCCTCCCGGGCAGCTACCGGATCGGCAGCGGCGAGCGCTGCGAGATCATGCTGCCCGACCACCACGCCGTGCAGATCCGCCGGGTCCACGCGGTGCTCGAGTGGAGCGGGATCCCGAACCGCCCGTACCTGCGGCCGATCATCGGCGACGGGTCGGTGAAGATCAACGACGAGCCGATCCGCCGCGCCGCCGAGCTCGCGCCCGACGACTGCTTCTGGGTCGGCCCGTACGAGCTGTCGCTGGTGCTGTGAGCCCCGTGCCCGACGAGTCAGGACAGCAACTGATCCGCGAGCGGGCCGCGCGCGCCGCCGCCGAGCAGGCGTGCCGCGAGCGCAACCAGCTGCTCGCCTCGATCTCGCACGACCTGCGCACCCCGGTCACCGCGATCCTCATGTGGATCGACGTGCTGCGCCGCCAGCCCGGCGAGCTGGTCCGCGGGCTGGCGGCGATCGAGCGCAGCGTGAAGGCCCAGACCCGCATCCTCGACGACCTGCTGGCGAAGCTGTCGGACGACGAACCGCCGCCCGCGCCGGAGGCGACGCCGCCCGCGCCGGCGACCGACCTGGGCGGCGTGAAGGTGCTCGTCGTCGAGGACGAGGCGGACGTGCGCGACCTGCTGCGCTGGCTGCTCGAGAGCAACAACGCGGTGGTCCACACCGCGAGCTCGGCGAACGAGGCGCTGGTGATGCTGGCGCGGGAGCGGCCCGACATCTTGATCAGCGACATCGGCATGCCGGACCGCGACGGCTTCTCGCTGATCCGGGAGATCCGGGGGCTGGACCCCCAGGCGGGGGGTCACACGCCCGCAGTCGCGTTAACCGCGTTCGCCCGCGCGGAGGACCGCACGCGTGCGCTCCTCGCCGGGTATCAATTTCACCTCACCAAGCCGATCGACGCCGCGGAGCTGCTGGCGGCGCTCGCGACGCTGTCCGGACGGCGAGATCGGTGACGCCGGCCACGCGGCGGCGCCAATGGCGGCCGGGTGCACGGATTTCGCCGGCAAGTCCTGCCTCGACGGCCGAGATGATGTGGCAGATACTCGGCCCATCAGCGGTTCACCCCGACGCTGAGGTCCACCATGAGCATCCACGTCCTCGTCGTCGACGACAACCGCGAACTCGCCGATAACCTGGCGGAGATCCTGACGGACGAAGGCCACATCGCGCACACCGCGTACAGCGGCGAGGAGGCGCTGCGCGCCGCGGAGGCCCAGCACTTCGACTTCGTGCTGACCGACATCCGCATGCCGGGGATCGACGGGGTCGAGCTCATTACTCGCCTGCACGAGCGCGACCCACAAGCGACGTATTTGCTGATGACGGCGCACGCGTCGGACGGGCTGCTGGCGACCGCGGCGTCGCTCGGCATCGCGGGGGCGGTGCTCCCCAAGCCGCTGGTCATCGAGGACCTGCTGTCGCGGATCCTCGGGCCGAGCGGCGCGCAGCTGCTGATCGTCGAGGACGACGTCGACCTGGCCGAGGCGCTCGGCATGAACCTGCGGGCCCGCGGCTACCTCGTGCGCGTCGCCCACACGCTCGCCGAGGCCCGCGCCGCGATCGCGGAGTCGT
>Ga0075158_10003394_pt1 | contig 11205 bp, 8 predicted proteins | sample JI91814BDNA_FD_70968 | JGI IMG/M metagenome (GOLD analysis project Ga0075158, IMG submission 70968) | Wastewater effluent complex algal communities from Wisconsin, to seasonally profile nutrient transformation and Carbon sequestration -... | ecosystem: Engineered > WWTP > Effluent > Algae... | reverse complement strand
CGCCGCTGTTGCGCGTGGGCGCGGACGGGACGCTGACGCTGGACGGCGCGCCGGGCAGCACCTCGGCGGCGCAGCTGGAATTCGAGTTGCCGGAGCTTCTCGCGCGCCCGGGCGGGGAGCGGGCGCTGTACCTCGCGTTCGCGGCGGACGCTCCGCTGGCGCCGCACCGCGGGTGGTTGATGGCGCTGTCGGAGCAGGTGCCGCTGCGGGTGCTGGTGCGTACGCCGTCGCCGTCGCCGCCGCGCACGCCGTCGGGCGACGCGGCGCTGGCGAGGACGCGGGCGGCGGCCGATCCGACGGCGCGGATCGTGGCGCTGGTCGAGTCGCTCAAGGCGGTCGGTGCGGGCTGCGAGCCGCTGTCGCACGGGTTCGAGGCGATGGCGTCGGCGCCGGCGGATCGCAAGAGCGGGATGTTGATGAACCTGGCGCTCGACAGCGCGGCCGCGTGCGGGTGCGACAAGCTCGACGTCGACGCGCTGACGGCGTTGATCTGGTACCTGCTGATGGGTGACGACCCGGGCCTGCGATGGTTGCCGCTGCGGCTCGAGATCACGGCGACCCGGCTGATCCCCGGCGACGCGACGGCCCAGGAGATGGCCACCATCCTGGTGTCCGAACCCCGCCTGGGCTTCGCTCCGCACTGATTTTGGCGGTCCTCATCGGGCTACACTGAAAATATGTGTTGTATCGGCCGCGCGAAATCGCTATGAGGCGGCCATGTCCATCACGTTCTTCTACTCCCCTCAATCTTCCGCGACCCGCATTCACTGGACGCTCGAGGAGCTCGGTGTCCCGTACGAGAAGGTGAAGCTCGACATCCGCGCGGGCGACCAGAAGAAGCCGGATTTCCTGGCCATCAACCCCAACGGCAAGGTGCCGGCGGTGGTCCTCGACGGCACGCCGGTGTTCGAGTCGTCGGCCATCCAGATCGTGCTCGGCGAGCGCTACGGCGTCGAGAAGGGCCTGTGGCCGGCGGCCGGTACGCCCGAGCGAGCGCAGGCGCTGTCGTGGCTGCTGTGGGGCCAGGTCACGCTGGGCGCGGCGTTCATGCGCTACTTCATGAACACGGGCACCTGGATCCCGCCGGAGCTGCAGCACAAGCCGCAGGCCGAGGCGGTGCTGAAGGAGATCCACGCCAACCTCGCCCTGCTCGACGCGCGCCTCAACGGCCGCGAATACGTGGTCGGCGACAAGTTCAATCTTGCCGACCTCGACCTGGCGTCGATGTGCGGGTGGGCCATCCCGACCGCGAAGATCGACGTCTCGGCCTATCCGAACCTGCAGGACTGGCTCGGCCGCCAGACGTCGCGCAACGGGTTTAAAACTGCGATGTCCGCGACGTGAGGGTCATCGAGGGCGGTCGGTGCTCTCGAAGATCTTGTCGGCGGAGCCCTCGATGAAGCCGTGGAACAGCCTGCCGTCGCGGTCGCGGTGACGGCGGGCGAACTCGTAGTAACAGCCGGGCACGGTGTGCACGCCGTCGGTGAATGGCACGTCGACGGTGTCCGCGATCGTCGAGCACTGCTCCAACAATTGTTCGGGCGAACCCTTGATGATGCCGCCGGCGGTGTTGAGCGGGATGTGGTGCGCTTGCAGGAAGGCGACCATCGATTCGAGGGTCGGCAGGGTCCGCAGGGCGTTGATCTGCACGGTGAAGTGGTTGGCGCGGATCCCGTGGGCGGCCAGCCAGGCGGCGTACTCGCTCTCGTGGCGCAGGCGCTCGACGGTGGCGTGGGAGACCGACCAGGGGCGATCGAGGGCGACGAAGGGGCGCCAATTGGACGGGAGCTGGGCGAGCAGGTCGGCGACGATCGTCCGTAGGTATGAACTGCAGTCGGTCAGGCGCAGCTCGCTGATGAAGAGTTTGGGCAGGGCGGGGTCCGGCGGCTCGTAGTGGCGGGCGTCGAGCTTCTTGTCGTGGAAGCGGTAGACGCCGGCGGGGCGGTAACCGGCGGCGAGGAACGGGGCGGCCAGGACCTCGAGGCCGATCCGCGGGTCGGCGAAGGTCCGCAGGGCGATGTGGTCGTTGACGATCGCCTCGCCGCGGGCCTGCAGCAGGGCGTGGATGGCCTTCGCTTGCGGGGTGATCGCGGCGTAGTCGACCCACAGGCGCTCGAGGAGGTCGCCGAGATCCATGGCGGCGAGCATGCCCGGGCGGGTCCGGGTGTTCAAGCGGGTGAAACGTGCGAGCCTGCGGCGGGGTCGTAGGACGATGCGCAGGACTCGTCGCGAATTATTGAAGTTTGGGGCGGGGGCGATCGGGGCGCTGGGGCTGGCCGCGTGTACCAGGCGACCGGCGGCGGCCGACTCGACGACGCCGGCCGGGACAGCGGAGCCGATGCGGCTGCTGGTGCTCGGCGGGACGGGGTTCATCGGGCCGCACATGGTCCGGTACGCGGTGGCTCGCGGACACACGGTGACGATCTTCACGCGCGGACGGCGTCAGGCCGACCTGCCCGCGGGGGTCGAGCGGCTGATCGGGGATCGCAACGGGCAGCTGCAGGCGCTCGCGGGCCGGCGGTGGGACGCGGTGATCGACGATTCGGCGACGAACCCCGAGTACGTGCGACTGTCGACCGAATTATTGAAAGACAGCGTCGGGCGGTATGTGTTCACGTCGTCGACGGGGGTCTATTACCCGTACCTGCAGCGCGGCGCGGACGAGGCGCGGCCGGTCCGCGGCGAGCCGACGGACCCGGAGGATGGATCCGAGGCGTACGGGGTGGCGAAGGTGCAATGTGAGCAGCACGTGACGGCGACGTTCGGTGAGCGCGGGCTGGTGGTCCGGCCGACGTACATCATCGGGCCGGGTGACACGACCGACCGGTTCCCGTACTGGCCGTTGAGGTTGCAGCGCGGCGGCGAGGTGCTGGCGCCGGGGCGCAAGGAGGATCCGGTGCAGTGGATCGATGTCCGCGATCTGGCGGAGTTCATGGTCCACGCGGTCGAGGCGCGGCGCTCCGGCATTTTTAATGCGGCGGGGCCGGCCACGCCGACGACGATGGGGGCGTTCCTCGAGCAGGCGCGCGCGGCGATCAATCCCCAGGCGACGCTGACGTGGATCGAGGACTATGCGTTCCTCGAGGCGCACGAGATCTTCGACTCGGTGCCCTGGGTGATGCTCAAGGGCAACGACCTCGGGCACACGTCGGCGAGCAACGCGAAGGCGATCGCGGCGGGGCTGACGTTTCGGCCGCTGGCGACGACGCTCCGCGACACGCTGGCCTGGTGGCCGTCGGTGCCGCAGGAGCGGCGTGACGCGGCGAAATTCAGCGTCACGCCGGAGATGGAGGCGAAGGCACTCGCGGACTGGCACGCGCGGGCGTCGTAGGCGGGGACCGCCATGGCCAACAACTAAACACGAGCGCCGCGGGTCGCTTGTCGAGCCCGCGGGCCGCCGATAGGCTGCGTCGATGATGTTTGGCTGGTCGGGGCGGGTGGGGTTGGTGGGTGGTCTGTGTCTGCTCGGGTGCGGGGATGATGCCGCGACGACGAGCGCGGGCAGCAGCACGTCGGGGACGACGGACGTCCTGACGAGTACCTCGGGCGTCCCGACGACCGGGTCGGACGACACGACGGCGCCGACGTCGGGGATCTCCGCGACCGGGAGCGGCACGACCGAGACGTCCGCCGCGCCGACCACGGGTCCGGGCGAGACGCTCGACACGTCGACGTCGACGTCGGGCGACACGACGACGGACGGGACGACCGGCGACGACACGACCGGGCCCGCACCGGTCTGCGGCGACGGTGCGGTGGATCCCGGGGAGGAGTGCGACGACGGCGCGAACAACAGCGACACCGGGGCGTGCACCACCGCGTGCACGCAGGCGGTCTGCGGCGACGGCCTGGTCGGCCCCGGCGAGGCGTGCGACGACGCCGACCAGGACGACGCCGACGAGTGCACGAACGCGTGCGCGCTGGCGTCGTGCGGGGACGGGGTCGTGCAGGACGGCGAGGACTGCGACGACGCGGACGCCGACGACACGGACGACTGCCTGGCGACCTGCGTCGCGCCGAGCTGCGGCGACGGCTTCGTGCACGAGGGCGTCGAGGCGTGCGACGACGCCAACGCCGACGACTCCGACGACTGCACGGCGTGCCAGCTGGCGAGCTGCGACGACGGGGTCGCGAACGGCGGCGAGTCGGACGTCGACTGCGGCGGTGGATGTCCGGCGTGCGGCGTCGATCTCGCGTGCGACGGCCAGGTCGACTGCGGCGACGGCCTGGTGTGCGAGGCGAGCGTGTGCACCTACCCGCTGTCGTGCAAGGCGCTCAAGGCGGCGGTGCCCGACGCGCCGAGCGGCGAGGTGACGATCGACCTCGACGGGCCCGGCCCGGAGGCGCCGCTGCTCGTGTATTGCGAGCAGACGACGTTCGGCGGCGGCTGGACGCGGCTGATGAGCGCGAAGTACCCGCATTTCTTCGCCGACGACAATTGGCAGGGTTACAACGTCGGCGATCCGGGCGCCGAGAATTACTCGATCGTCGGCAAGCGCGACCTGTTCAAGGTCGGCGCGACCTACACGTACCGCTACGGGGTCGGCGACGAGATGACGTGGAAGGACGGCCCGATCCTGTTCGAGTTCGCGTGGCAGCAGGACCACGACGCGTTCACCGCGACGACGAATGGCTCCGATTATACGTACCTCGCGGGCGACAAGCCGACCACGTGCGGCGGGTTCAACGGGCTGCACAACAAGTACTCGAGCCCCAGCTACGCGACCGACGTCGATCAGGGCGACGGGATCGGCTGCTGGTGGATGCAGGTGGTCCCGCGCGCCGACTGGGCCCCGCTCGGTTACCCGCCGGGCTATCTCCACGGGTTCCTGGGCGGCGGCAACCTGAACCCGCAGCACGAGACGCAGTGGGAGGTGCTCTACATCCGCGAGTGAGCGCGGGTGGGTCCGTGATTTGCGTCCAGGGGCGATGCCGCCGAGGCCGAGGCCGAGGCGGATGTCATGAGCATACTGTCCATTCTTTCTTAAAATTTGCCGGAGATAGCGAGCCCCGCGCCAGCGGGGAGAATGTTCACACGTCGATGTATTGCGGCGGCTGCCATACCTGTGCCAACCCCGACCGCGAGGTCTCCGAATGCGTGGAATCCGCCCAGAGCGTACACACCCGCGTTGGTGTGTACGATTGGATCTTGTGATCTCTCCGACTGAGATAGAATGAGCCTCGCCGTCACGATAAACGCTGCGCCGAGGAACATCGAAATGCCACCTGCTACACCCAGGCGGACGTTTTGCTGTCGTCGCTGTCGCTGTGGCATTCGCCAGGCGGCGCCCGACGAGGCGCCCAGGGCGGCGACTCCGAGGGAGCTCGTCCACGCCAGCCCATCCCAGAGATGGCCGCCAATGTCGTCGTTGTCGATGAGGAATGAGGTGCCTTGTAGCGTGCGAAAGGCGATCGTCGTCCCTGCCATCACAGTCGCGGCCGCCAACAGGCCGTTCGCGCGGGCCGTGGAGACCGGAGCGTACGGCCGCGGGTGATTGTCGAGGCGATCGCTGCTGTCGATGCGGACGGCGACGCCTGGCCTCGACGGGAGAAGGGTCGCGTCGATGCTTGGTGACGATAGATCGAGCTTGTCGAAGGCATCTGTTATCTTGCACTTTTGCGGATATCGACCTCTTTTTAACGAGGTGGTGGTGCGCTCGCGGGTGGAGCACACCACCACCCGAGCCGACGAGAATTCGCCAGTGCGATCTTTCATGGCCGTGATATATACGATCAGGCGAGGCCCGTGATACGGCGCTTCGGCGCAGTGGGCTTCGGTCTCCCAGTCGCGGGGGTGATACAGCGAGACGTCCTCGGCTGTGCCCGACGCGAGGATGGCCTCGCGAAGGCCCGAAAGCAGGCTGTTCGCCTCGTCGCCGTAGGTCGGATCGATGCTCAAGAATATCGTGCCGCCTGCAGGGCCGAGGCAATCTTCCAGGAATTCTCGGCTGGTCAGGACGTCGTGCAAGGAGTCGAACTTTCCGTCCGCTGCGTGTGTTGCGCTGGAGAGGCTGGCAAAGGCGGCGGAGATGATAAAGGTGGGGAGGCGTGAGCGGCGGGCGCGCCGATCAAAGCTTGAGTGTGTATTCATATTTCTCTGGCTTGGTCGTTGGGGCATGAACGCCGGTCAAGGAGTGTTTGATGCAACTGGTCGTCTCGGCACCGACTTGTGGTTCGACGCCGATGAGCGACACGTCTCCGACCGCAGAGATGGCGAGCTCGAGGTGCAATCCATCCTGTCGCGGGAGGTAGCGGTCGTCCTGGACGCATCGATGCAGCTGTCGTTTGAGCTGAGCGTTGAGGTCGCGCTCGATCTTGTTGTAGAGCCGCTTTTCTTGAACGATCGGCGGAGGGATCACGGGTGGAGGTGGACGGGGACGTGGAGCTGTGGCCTCCGCAGGACCGTCGACCAGTTCGGAGGGGAGCATGTGGGTGACCGTCTCGGACGCTTCGAGCCTGATCCAGGGCGTGTTGGCGCCGGTCTTGCTGGCCCTGGCGAGGATCGTGGCCGGGGACTCGGCGTCGAACCGGGCGATCGTCTCCTCGGGCGCGGGCGCGGGCGCGGTGGCCGTGGCGTTCAGGATGCCGGAGATTCGCTCCTGCTCGGCCTGTACAGAGGAGGAGGAGGCGTCGAGCGAACTTCGCACGCCGTCGAGTTGCTCGCGCAGAGCGAGGACGTTTTTGCGGACTGATTCGTCCGCCTCGCTGAGATCGAGTGCGCTGAGGGCGCCGCGGATGTCGCGGATATCATCGAGACGACCGCGGATCTCTTGGACGAGGCCATCGACCTTGACGGCATGCCCCCGGATCTCATGAATGGCCGCTGCGCGGACCTCGGCGAGCTCTTCTTGTGCACGAGCTCGGTCACGTTCAACTGCCGCCGTATAGCTTGCAGCGCCGGTGATCACCATGGATGTGGTCAGCATCATTACGTTGTGGCGGAACCATCGCCCGCAGGCGAGCGCTCGGGCCCGGAATACGGCGAGTCCGCTCTGGCAGCGCTCGATGTCCGCGATCATCTGTGGTACAGCCGCGAAGCGCCGCTGGGGATCCCACTGGGTTGCCTTGCGTATCACGGCGATGAGCCCCGGGGGTTGTCCCCGTAAGTTCTCAAGGCTCGGATCTCGCTCGATTTGGTAACCCGGCGATCGCTCGAGCAAGAGGTAGTGGAGCAGCCTCCCGAGGCTGTAGATGTCGGAGCGCTCGTCCGCGTCATCGGCGCGCTCAAGCTGCTCGGGAGCCGCGAACACGGGGGTGCCGAGGCCGCCTCTGGCGACGGACAGCTGCGTGACAAAGCGGATATCCGCGATGTCGTAGTCGATCAGGACGGGGTGGAGGTGTTCGTCGAGCAGGATATTCGCCGGCTTGATGTCACGATGCACGATGCCGATCTGATGAGCGAACGCGACCGCGCCAGCGACCTCGAGGAATATGGCGAGCTTGGTGGTGAGCGACCAGCCACGGCGCTCGATCTGTTCGAGGGTACCTTCGCTCAGGTACCGCATCGAGAAGGCTAGCGTGTCAGGCGCTACTTCCACGATACGGGGGATAGACCGTGGCGCGGCTCGATAAGACGAGAGCGTCGTCAGGGCGCGGATACTCCGGCGAAATCGCCAGAGCATGACTCCCTCGGAGAGTTTGTCGAGGTTGAAGATTTTGGTCGCCATGACCTCCCCGGTGTCGAGCCGGCGAGAGCGCCATACAGTGCCGAAATTGCCGGAGTCGATCGGTTGCTCGAGCCGTGTGCCGGCGACGACATTTCCAGGTGCAGGAAAAGATCCGGTCCGGAGGCGGCGCGTATATGTATCGATCGCTTGCTCGGCTTGGCGGCGCCGCTCGTTGTCCGTGGTCGAGCGCTCACGCAGCAGAACTTGCTCCTCGAGCGCCTCGACCAGTTGTATGCGGGGATTCTCCTTCGTCTGGCCGGCGCGACGCCATACGACCGTTTGTTGATCCTGCTCCTTCGACTCCTCGGTGACGAGACAACGTGAGAGGCCCTGCAGTTGCAGCACGCGCGCCGGACGAGCCCGGCTGAGCGCGGTGATCAGCTGTTCATTGATCTTGCCGTGACGATGGAGGCATCGGACCGCGTGGAAAGCTAAAGATCGGGGCGATGCGGCCGTACCAGGGAGCTCCGCGACGAAGGCCGCGCCGAATTGTTCGTCGAAGAAACGTACCAGTTCAGCCCCGTCGAAGCTGTCGACCAGGAATTCATCGAGTAAGGTGAGGTGTCGTGCGCCGGCAAACGACATATGCAGAGATGCGGTGATTCTCGACGTATCTCTGATTTTTTTGCGCACCTAATTTCTTGCCGACAATGGATCTCAATTGAGCGATAATGAGCGAGCCGACCACAGCGAGTGCGGCGCGTCAGGGGTGAGCGTCGGCGGGGCACCCGGTGCGCGTCGGGGTGGCGAGCACGGCCCGCGCGGCGATGCTGCGCAGGCGGACCTGGACGTCGAAGGGCACGCCGAATTGGGGGAGCTGGACATCGAGCTCGGCGGGCGAGGTGTCGGTGATCGTCGCGGCGAGCACGAGGGCGGTCAGGTAGGCGCCGGCGCGGGTGGAGTGGTTGCCGTCGTCGGCGTGCAGGACGAGGTCGGGGTAGACGGCGCGGGCGAGGTCCCAGGCCTGGCCGACCGGGGCGACGCAGGCGGGCGCGCGGGCGGCGATGCCGACGTGGAGGTCATAAATGCGGTCGGTCTCGGTGATGCCGTGGCGCGGCCACTCGGGGAATAAAATTGGCAGGGCGTGCGCCTCGCGGGCCAGCTGGATCAGGGCTTCGGCGCCGGCGGTCGAATAGGTGTAGCGGCCGCTCGTGCTGTAGCGCTGGGCCTGGAGGACGACGACGTCCCAGCGGCGCTCGCGGAGCAGACGGAGGGTCGCGGGGTCGTGCGCGCGCTCGTCGAGGAACAGCCAGCCGGGGGCCACGGTGGGCTCGATGGTGACGTCCGGGCGCACGGCGCGGACCATGGCGACGACCATGTCCGGGAGGTCGTGGAAGGCGGTGTGGCTGTTGCCGAGGAACAGGATGTGGAGAGCGGCGGCCTGCTCGCGCGGCGGGGCGCCGGCGCAGGCGAGCGCGAGCAGGCAGAGCAACGAGAGCAGGGGGCGAGTCATCCGGCGGGGGGCGGATCGTGGCCGGCGATCGCGTCGTCCACAAGACAATACGGCGTGGGCGTCGCGGGGCATTCGCAGACGACCTCCTCGAGGTCCTGGACGGTCCGCATCATCGCGATCGATCGGTCGGCCTTCGGGTCGGGGCGCGTGCCTTTAAAACATTCGGCGGGGCACTCGAGCTCGGCGACCCTGTAGGTGAACTCGAGCTTGACGGAGCAATTTTTGGGGTTGGTGACGCCGCAGGCGGTGCCGTCGCCGAACTGGGTCTCGGACGTCATCGTGAAGCCCTGGCGCGAGACCGCGGAGATCGCGGTGATCTGCGTGGTCGGGACGCACCCGCGCGGGTGGCTGGTGACGGGCGGTCGCTGCGGGACGATGAGCAGGCTGTAGCGGTTGCCCGTGTTGTACTGCTGCGTCGAGCCAGGGAAGTACTCGGCCTTGATGTCGAGGAAGGCCTCGAGCTCGCCGGCACGGTTGCGCCGCGCCTTGCCGAACAGGCGCCGACGCCACGGCTGCGGCACGACGTACGCGGGGGTGCAGTCGTCGTGCAGTACGCGGACGGAGGCCTCGTAGATGGCGGACGGCGGGACGTCGGGGCCGGTCGGGGCGGGCGGCTCGGGCGTTGGTCCGGGCTCGGGCTCGCTGGGCGGCGGGGCGACGGGGGTGGGGAGCGTGACGATCGCGGGCGCGGTGGTCGGCGGGGTCTCGACGACGGTCGGCGTGGTCCGACAGCTCGTCAGCGCGGCCGCGAAGATCCAGAGACGACGCACCATCGTCGCAATGTATCAGCGGGCGCTTGTCGGTGGGGCGGGGCGGGCGTACAAGCGGTGCGCATGTTCGCGCTCCGCGGGTCCGCAGTCGTCCTGATCACAGTCGCGGCCGCGTGCACGCGGCACGAGCCGGCCGTCGTCGACACGCCGGCGCCGACGGCGGCGGAGCTCCGGCGCGAGCGCTGCTCGGCGTTCGCGGAGGAGGCGGCGCGCACGGCCCGAATGACCGGGGCGGTGCTCGAGGTGGCGCTCACCGACCGGTCGAAGTGGAACGCGCAGACGGGGCAGGGGCTGGCGGGCATGGGCGACGAGGTCGGGCGGGCGATGATCGAACAATGCATGCAGTGGCCGGACGACGTGATCGATTGTCTGGGTGTGTTCGGCGCGCTGAAGTCGGGGTGCGACGAGAAGTTGGCGGCGGTGCTCGGCGGCGGCGAGGAGGATGAGGCGAAGTTTGCCGCGGACATCCCGGCGGGGCCGGCACCGACGTGGTCGCTCGCGCTGGCGGACAAGCCGACGGCGCTCGCGGTGGCCGACGACGGCACGGTGCTTGCGCTGGTGGATCGGCAGATCGTCGGGGTGCGCGGCGGGGCGGTGGTGTGGCGGTCGCTCGCGGAGCTGCGCAGCTTCTTGATCGTGACTGCGGGGGTCGCGGTGGTCGCCGACGGCGCGCGGGTGATCGCGGTGGATCCGGTCGATGGTAGCGAGCGCTGGTCGGTCGCGCTGCCGCCGTTGCCAGACGCGGACGAGTACACGGGCGCGCCGTGGCCGGAGATCGCGGCGCTCGCGGGCGACGGCGGGCTGTGGATCGGCGACAACGAGGCCCGGTTCTTTCGCGTGGTCCCGGACCGCTGCGCGCGCAACACGGCGAACAAGCCGGCGAAGGGTTGCCTGGTCGCGGCAGGGGCGCTGATCGACGAGACGCTGGACAGCGACGCGCGGCTGGTGATCGACGCGGACGGCCGCCGCGCGCTGCACGAGTTCGGGGTGGTGCGAATGTTCGACGAGCGCTGGACGACGACGCTGACGGCCCGCGCACACGATCATTTCGGTGGGATGACGCTCGCGCCGATGGGGCTGACGATGGTGGTCGACGACGATGTGGTGGTGGTCGACCCGGCGAATTGCAGCGGCGAGCCGTTCGCGCCGTCGGGCTGGCCGCAGCCGGGCCAGCTGCACATCGGCGACGAGTGTGGAGATTGCGTCGCGGCCCCGCCGGGGTGCCGCCGCTGGCGGATGTTCGTCGAGGGGGTCGCCAGCGCGGCGCCGGTGGTCGCGGCGGACGGAGCGGTGATCGTGAACGCGGACGCGTACA
>Ga0075158_10003393_pt1 | contig 11205 bp, 8 predicted proteins | sample JI91814BDNA_FD_70968 | JGI IMG/M metagenome (GOLD analysis project Ga0075158, IMG submission 70968) | Wastewater effluent complex algal communities from Wisconsin, to seasonally profile nutrient transformation and Carbon sequestration -... | ecosystem: Engineered > WWTP > Effluent > Algae... | reverse complement strand
CCGCGCCACTGCTCCGGGGCCATGTAGGCCGGCGTGCCCGGGCTGACGCCGACCTGCGTCAGCTGCTGGACGAGCGCGCCCTGCCCGGACCGGCTCGTGGTCTCGGACTGGGTGTTGTCGGACAGGGTCTCGTCGAGGCTGGTCTCGTCGTAGGTCACGACGCGGCCGTGCGCGAGCCCGAAGTCCATGACGCGCACGCGCTCGTCGTGGTCGATCATCACGTTGTCGGGCTTGAGGTCGCGGTGGACCAGCCCGGCGGCGTGGGCCGCCGCGACCCCGCGGGCGACGTCGGCGAGCACGCGCAGGAGCTCGGGCCAGCGGCGCGGCCGCTCCTTCGCCCACTGACCGAGGGTCCGGCCGTGCACGAACTCCATGGCGATCCACACCTGATCGCCGTGCGTGCCGACGTCGTGCACGGCGACGACGTTGGGGTGCGCCAGCTTGGCCAGCGCCTGGGCCTCGCGCAGCAGCCGGAGGCGATGGGTGTCGACGCCGCTGCGCTCGGGCAGCACGAGCTTCAGCGCGACCTTGCGGTCGAGCTCCGGATCGTAGGCGGCGTGCACGACGCCCATGTTGCCGGCGCCGAGCCGGTCGAGCAGGACATAGCGCCCGACCACCGCGCCGCGCGTCAGCTCCACGGCGGCCGCACCCTCGACGATGACGTCGATCGAGACACCACACGAAGGTTCCGCCACGATCCCTGATACCACCCGCCGTGACGCGACGGCAAGACGCACCGCCCGCAGTGGGCGCCCGGCCACAGCGTGCGTGCGATGCGGACGGGGCCCGGGCCGGCCCGCGAGCCCGGCGACGTCACGGCAAGTGACACCGGTCCGCGTGCTCCACGGTGTCAGGCGTACGCCGACCATGACGGACCTGTCGTGAGGCTGCGCGACTTCGCGTCCGCGGCAGAATCGGCTAAGGAGGAGGCCATGCGCACGACTTTGCTTGCTTCGATCACGATGATTGTCCTCGCCGCCTGCGGCGACAGCGGCGGCGGGACGACCACCAGCGCGACGGCGACCGACCCGTCGACCACGAACGTGCCGTCGGATCCGTCGAGCACGACCGAGACCGGCGCCAGCACGTCGACCACGACCTCGCCGACCACCGGCGCGCCGGAGACCACCAGCCCGATCACCGAGACGTCCGTCGACCCGTCAACCGATCCATCATCGTCGTCGACCACCAAGACGACCACCGAGACGGACACCGGCGAGTCGACCGCGGGCGAGTCGACCGCGGGCGAGAGCTCGTCGACGACCGACCCGGACACCACGACCGGCGTCGAGCCGGGCGGCGGGATGTGCAAGGTCGACGGCGACTGCAAGCTGCTGAGCGACTGCTGCCGCTGCGTGGCGATCGCCGACGGCGACCCGGTCCCGCCGTGCGACGTGCCGGAGTGCTTCATCACGACGTGCGACGCGCTGATGATCGACGAGGTGTCGTGCCGGTTCGGCACCTGCGTGACCGAGAAGCTCAACTGCGACGATTCGGCGATCTCCTGCGACGAGGCCCCGCCCGTCTGTCCGAACGGCCAGCTGCCCGGGGTCAACGCCAACGGGACGTGCTGGACGCAGGGCTGCATCCCGGTCGCCTCGTGCAACGTGGTGCCGACCTGCGCCGACTGCCCCAAGAGCCAGATGTGCGTGATCGACGAGACGATCCAGGGGCAGAAGCACCGCTGCGAGCCGATCCCCCCCGAGTGCATGGGTCAGCCGACCTGCGCCTGCGCCGGTGATGCCTGCGACACTCCGTCCTACGAGACCTGCGCGGAGAACCAGGGCGGCCTGCTCTGCTCCTGCCCCAACTGCTGACGACCACGAAGAAGCGGCCATGTTCGTCGACCGAAAAACACTGGTCGACAAACGTGGCTGCCCTGTGCATCCTGGAGACAACCATGCGGGAAGGCTTCGAGGACATCGTAGATATCGAGGGTGTATGCGACGTGACGTGGTTCGCGCCGCGCGGCGGGCGGCCCGGATCGCCGACGCTGCTGATCGAGATACCCCACGGGGCGACGCGGCTGGCCGACTACGAGGCGCTGCGCCGCAAGCTGGTCGGCAAGCTGCCCCGGGACCTCGAGCAGTTCTTCTTCGTGAACACCGACATCGGCGCGCCGGAGGCGGGCGAGATGATCGGCGAGACGCTGTCGGCGGCCGGCCACGGGGTGCTGCTGCTGCGCTGCCTGATCCCGCGCACGTTCATCGACTGCAACCGGGTGGTCCACAGCGGGCCGCCGGGCGCGATGATCGACGGCATGACGCCCGCGGTCGCCGGCTACGTGACGGAGGAGGAGGACCGCGCGTCGCTCGAGCTGCTGCACGCGCGCTACCACGAGCTGGTCGCGCAGGCGTACGCGAAGATCTGCGGGCGCGGCGGGCTCGGGTTGCAGCTGCACTCGTACGCGCCGCGGTCGATCGAGGTGTCGAAGGTCGACGAGAACATCGTCGCGGCGCTGCGCGAGGCGTACGAGCCGGCGGTCTACGCCAAGTGGCGGCAGCGGCCGGCGATCGACATCATCTGCACCGCGACCGACGGCACCCACCTGGCCGACCCGGCGCTGGTCGCCGGGCTGCGCGAGCAGTTCGCGCGCATCGGCGTGACCGCGACCGAGAACGCGACGTACAAGCTGCACCCGGCGACGATGGGCCACCGCTACGCGGCGGCGTACCCGGGCCAGGTGCTGTGCGTCGAGATCAACCGCGGGCTGCTGGCCGAGCCGTTCATGGCGTTCGAGGCCTCGCCGATCGCCGCGGACAAGGTCCGCTTCATCGCGGCGCCGCTGATCTCGGCGCTGCACACGGCGCTCCTCAAACGCACGCCCGGCGGCTCCGAGCTGTGACGCCCAGAGCGCCGCCCGGGGCAGGGTTCCACCACCACGCTTTGCCCTGCCCCGGGCGCGCCGCCGGGTGAACTCGAGATGCGGGCGCCGCCCGGGGCAGGGTCATCCACCACGTCTCCCCTGCCCCGGGCGTGCCTCCGTATGAAAATTGAAGGGAGCTCCGAGACTGTATGGAGATTCGCCGGCCTGACCAGCCGCGACCGCCGACAAACTGCATAGAATCGGTATATCGCCGGTTGTCCGCGGAGCCTCGCGGATCTCGGCGCTCCACGCGGGGGCGGCGCCGCCTAAAACGGCCCGTACGCGCACGGATGGCGGTTTATCGGCGTTTTTCCTGCAGGGGGACAGACGCCGCGGCGCCCGATCTGCGGCGCGTCGCAGCACGAATTGCCGAACCGACACCGGCGTGGTTGCGACATTCTCTCCGGCTTTCGAACCGATGTGGTCCACACATTTGTCGGGCTCGCGCCGCGGACGACGGCGACGTCCGGCGTGGGACCGCGCGGTGGTTGGCGCCAGCGGGCGGACTGGCGGGCGCGTGGTCGCCTCGATAGGCTCGCGGGACATGCTTCGCTCTTTCTCGTTGTCGGTGGCTGTTCTGGTGGTGGTGGGCTGTACGGATCGTCCGAGCGGGACCGCGACGGTCGACGAGACGACCACGTTCGCGACGTTCTCGACCAGCGACGCGACCAGCGAGGTGCTGACCGACGCCGTGCCGACGTCGGGCGCGCCGACGACCGACGACCCGAGCAACGACACGAGCAACCTGACCAGCGACTCGTCGAGCGACCCGAGCAACGACACCGGCGGGATCATGCCGCCGGTGGTGACGTGCAGCGACCTGCCGCCGGGGTTCGTCGGCGCCGACTACCAGGGCAGCCTGTCGACCATGGGCGGCACACCGCCGTACGACTACGACGTGTCCGGGCTGCCGCCAGGGCTGGCGACCGGGCCGGGCGACGACGACTCGCTCATCGTGTTCGGGGTGCCGACGCAGGCCGGGAGCTTCCCGGTGCACGTCCAGGTGGTCGATTCGACGGAGACGAACGACCAGACGGACTGCGAGATCGAGATCCTCAACCCGCCGCTGATCGACGGCGACGCGCTGCTGGACGCGTTCCCGGACGGGTGCGTGCCGTTCGGCGTGGCGGTCGACGAGCTCGTGACAGCGGGCATCCTCCCGGGCGGCGCGTGGACGTGCGCGCTCGACCCGGGGCGCGGCAACGGCAGCGGCGACTTCGACGAGGACGCGAACACCCCGGACTCGTTCCCGCCGGGGCTCGTGCTCGACGAGGACACGTGCTCGATGAGCGGACCGATCTCCCCCACCCTGCCGTTCGGGACCTACGCGTGGATCCTGACGTTCTCGCAGGGCGGCGCCGACGTCCACGTGCCGTACTGCGCGCCGCAGCCGGTCCAGACGCCAGCCGCGTACTCGGTCCAGCGCGAGGACACCGGCGACGACGCGACCCTCAAGCCGGGCCTACAGCAGCTCGGACCCGGCGAGCCGGTCGCGTTCGGCAGCGACGTCCCGGACCCGAAGGTGACGATCGCCGACGGGCCGTGCCAGAGCCCGAACAACTCGTGCTTCTACGCGTTCGTGTTCGCGTACAACACGCTCAGCGGCGACGCGACGGTGTCGGCCAACCCCAACGCGAAGTTCCCGAACGACGGCTTCGAGGGGTTCACCCACGCGATCCGCATGACGGACGCGAACCAGGACCTGCTGGACCGGTTCGCGGGGCGGCCGTTCGTCGTCAACATGACGCTCGAGTACTGCATCGCCGACAACAACCTGGACTGCGGGAACAGCGAGACGGACCCCGCCCTGCGCCGCGAGCTCATCCGCCAGAACGGCGGCGGCACCAACTACATGTTCAGCCTGGTGCTCGTGCCCGGGTGACCGCCGCCGCGCTCAGAACGCGCCGCTGAGCTGCACTGCCCCGGAGTTCGCGGTGAACTGCGGGCGGACATCGAGCGCGGGGCGCCTGCGCAGGGCGAGCTGAACGACGAGCGCCGTGACGGAGCCGGTCAGCAGGGCCGCCCCGGCGCCGAGCGTCGCGGCCGCGGCGACCTGCCCGCGCCGCTGCTCTGCGAAGAACGCGACGTCGTGGGGATCGCCGGAGAGGGCCTGGTCGCCGCTCTGGCGGGCGCGCACGTGGAGGCCGATGCCCAGGCCGAGGGTCATCGCGCCGACGATCGCGCTGACCGCCGAGACCTTCGGGTTGCCGGTGGCGACCGCGGGGACGGCCAGCATGGCCCCGCCGCCAGCGCCGAGCAGCGCGACCTGCTGGCCGCGGACCTGTGCTGCGTGCGTGAAGTAGTCGACGGCTTCCTGCGGGTCGACCTCGGGGGTGAGCATGGCTTCGGAGCGCTCGAGCACGCGGCGACCGTCGACGGTGAGCGCGGCGCCCGTGCCGAGCAAGACGGCTCCGAGCGTCGCGTACGTCGCGCCGAGGCCGATGCGCACGCGTGAGGCCACGGACCGGCGCAGGCGAACAACATGGATCTCGTCCGCGGGGCCGACCCGCAGCAGGGCCGTCGTGCGCTCGAAGCCAGGCGCATTGATCGCTACCGTATGGGCGCCACGGGGCAACTGCCAGCGCCCGGCGCCGCCGACCAGATGCTCGAGCCGCGGGTCGGCGCCCCACTGGACATCAATGCCGCGACGCGCGGCGCGCGACGGGAGGACCTGCAGCGCGACCGGAAAGGTCTCCGGTGTCGGCGGCGAGGGTGCGCTCACCGGCAGGGCGGCGACGGGCGGCGTGAAGAATTCCGGCGCGGGCGCGACGGGAGGTGCCGGCGGCAAGTTGCACGCGGACGGCAAGGCGACCCGGCCAGCGGTGTCAGAGGTCAGCTGGGCGCACAGCGCCGCGAGCTGACTGCGGGCCTCGGGCACGTGCACGGCGGCCCGCCGGAGCGCCGAGAGGGCGCGGCGGTGCAGTCGTACGAGCGGTAGCACGACCTTCGGCGCGCCGGCGGCGTCCAGGAACAGCTGCCCCGCCTCGAAGTATGCGGTGGCGGCCTCGCGCGTGCGATCGCGGGCCGACCAGCGGTCGGCGTCGCGGTAGCGCTGCTCTGCGCGCATCTCGAGCGTGGGGTCTTCAGTTCGAGCGGACACCGCGACCGGCAGTCCGAGGCCGAACACACACAACAATGAGCGGAGGATCACTGCGCGCTCCTTCGGCCGTAGACGAGCTTGTGGGACTGCGTCCGCGAGGCGTCACCGATGCACGCGGTGAACGTGCGATCGACGAGGGCCCGGCGCACACACTGGCCGAACGGGTCGTCCTCGAAGAACGAGGGACGCATCCGGACCCGCTTAATCCGCCCGGCGCCGTCGATCGTCAAGGTGACGTCCATCGACTCGCCCCGGCGCGCGCGGTGGCGACGGCCGCAGTTCGTCAGCTCATTCGCCGAGAATGCCTCGAGGGCGGCCTCGACGGTCTCTCGACAATCGGGCGCCGGTGGTTCGACAACGATGGGAGAGATCCGGGCGGGCGGCGGATCGAGAACGGTTGTCCTCGGCAGCTCCGCCGCGATCTCGACGGGCGGCTCGATCGGCGCCGGCTCTTCGAAGGTCTGCGACATCGCGTATCCCATGGGGAGGACCATCAGCATCGCGGCCGACAGCCACAAGCCAGAGCGAGCAGACGGGCGGGTCGTCCGCGCACTGGCGACGCGGGTGACGTGGGCGCGTGCCTCGGTCACGCCCAGCAGGAGCTCCGCGAATTGCGGCATCGAGGCGATCCGCCGCGACGGCTCGCGGGCCAGCGCACCTCGGAGGATCTCCGCCAGTTGCGGGGGGATGTCGGCGGCTGGCGCGACCCGGCAGATATCCGGGGGTAGGCCACCCAGCACCTCCCCGAGCAGCGCCGGCCCGGTGCCATAGAACGGCAGCCGGCTGGTGAGCAGCTGGTAGAGAACGACGCCGAGCGAGTAAATATCGCTGAGCGGCGTGGCCTCGGCGCCCTGCAGGCACTCCGGCGCCATGTAAAGCGGCGTACCCAGCACCACCCCCGGATTCGTCAGGGCGTCGTCGTCGACGGCCGGCGCGAGCATCTTGGCGATCCCGAAATCGAGGACCTTGACGAGCGGAGGCCCGAGAGGTTGGGCGGAACAGTAGAGATTGGCCGGCTTGAGATCGCGGTGGACGATGCCCCGACCATGGGCGGCGTGCATGGCGGAGCACACCTGCAGCACGAGCTCCCGCGCCTGCCGCCACGGGATCGGCCCGGTGCGGCGAATCATCGCCTGGAGATCTTCCCCCTCGAGATGTTCCATGACGAAATATGGGGTATTGTCCGTACAATCAACATCGACGACCTGGACGACATTTGGATGGCGCAGCGCTGCGACGGCCCGGGCCTCACGCAGGAAACGTTCGACCTGATGGGGGTCTCCCGTGAATTCGGGGCGCAGCAGCTTGACCACCCACAGGCTGCCGAGGGCCTCGTGCTCGGCCAAATACACGGTCCCCATACCGCCTCGACCGAGCAACGACAACAGACGATAGCGACCGAGTCGGGTGCCGGAGCGATCGTCTATTTGCATCCTGCGAGTGTACCCAGGGACACTGCGACGAGCCAAGCCGAAGGTGACCCCCCAAGGCTACTTGGGATCGCGCCATCCGTTCAGGGATCGGCAACATCTTCGAAGCAATAGATCGGCAGCGACTTCTTGCAATCGATGTATCCGTTGGCGGTCCATCTGCCGTCGGTCTCGTTGGTCAGACCGTACCCGGCGAGGATGTCCTCGCCGTCGAGCTTGTTCATGGACCAGTCGTTGCACGTCGAGATCTTGGCGTCCTTATCGTCCGGATCGAGGGCGCTACCGTCGGCCTTCGTGCCCGTGAAGACAGTCGTAAAGACGTTCTCCTCGCCATTTTCATCGAGCGAGATGGGCGAGTCCAGGGATCCGTCGAGGACGCCCTGCAGGCTGTCGGCGATGGGTTCGCCGTCGACGAGGATGTAGGGGATCTGCTCGCTGATCTTCGCTTTGAAGCGGCTCGCTGGCGATTGCTCGTTGGCGCTGAGCCACGCCCGAAACTTCACGTGCTCGTCGTCGACATGGGGGAGAAAGGCCTTCTCGGCCAGGTCCTGACACCACCCGTCGGCCTGCTCGAGGGCGTTGCCCAGCGGGCCGTCCCACGTGTCGAAGAAGCCCGGGAACAGCATGCTCGTCACGAACACGCGGCGCCCGCGGTAGACACAGCCGGGCTCGCACGCGCTCTGGGTCGCGGGATCCTCGGGGTCGCACTGCTCGCCAGGGTCGACGTCCCCGTCGCCGCACGGCCGCGTGCAATCCGGGTTACACAGCTTTGGATCCGTGGAGTCGCACTCCTCCTCGCACGTCACCACGCCGTCGCCGCAGACCGACGGCTCGCAGCAGCCCGCGGCGCACTCCGGGGTACACTCCGTGGCGCAGCCGGTGGTGCACTCCGTGACGCAATCTGCGGTCGCCTCTGTGGTTTGACCCGAGTTTGCGGTGCCCCCGACACCAGACGTCGTGGGAATTTCCGGTCCGGACGTGCTGGTCGGCACATCGCCAGGCGTCGTATTGCCGGTCGTCCCGGTGGTCGGCGCCCCCGAGGTGCCCGTCGTCGGCTCTCCGCGCGATGCCGAGGACTCGCCACTGTCGTCCGAGCAAGCGAGGAGCAGTCCCACCCAACCGGCGAGAAGTCCTGGCCAGAACCTCGTGACGTCACTTCTCTTCAAAACAGTAGATACGATTCTGTACGGCGCAGCTTGCGGGGTTGGCGAACGAGGGGCTGAACGTCCAGCCGGCGTCGGTCGCGTCGGTGCTCCCGTAGTAACCCTTCTCGTTCGAGTCGGCGGTGTTCCAATCCAGGCAGTGGAGGGACATGCGCATGCCCACCGGGTCGGTGCCGGTCCACGCGTTGTCATCGACGAACTCGCCGAACTCGTCCTGATCGATGCTGCCGTCGAGCTTCGAGTCGAGGAGGTTCTCGCCCTTCGTGACGACGACCGTCTCGTCGTCGGGGAGCAGGTAACGCCCGCCGAGGCTGAGCGACACGCGGTCGCGGGCGTTGTGCGCGCTGTCGCTGAGCCAAGCCCTGTATTTGAGGGGGTTGGCGAGGCCGGCGACCTCGGCGAGCTGCTGGCACAGTTCGTCCGCGTGGTCGATGCCGCCGATGTCGGGCGCGGCCAAGATGACCGTCGACACGAAGACATGGCGATCGAAAACACAACCCACGCAGTGTTCGTCGTCCGCAGGATCGGGGCCGGCGTCGCATTCCTCATCGTCGCTCACGATGCTGTCACCGCACTTCGCGGCGATCATCCCAGTGGAGCCGTCTGTGGACGAGCCCTCGTCGACGAGCGTCGTCCCGCCGGTGCTCACCTCGCCAGCGGTCTCCGCCACCTCGCTCGTCGAGCTCGTGTCGGAGCCGCCGGGCTCCGCGCCGGTCGTCGAATCGTCCGTGCCGAGTTGGGTCGCGTCTGCGGGATCGGCCGCTCCGACCCCGAAGTCGGCGGGGTACAGGCAGCCGAACAGACAACACCCGACGACCATGCTCTGTATTGCACGCGAGGGCGCTCTTCGGGTAGCCGTGGACGGTATCATCCCACCTAAAGCCGTGCAAGTTGTCGTCGATAGCCCCCGATCCATTGGTGGCAGTCCCTCATCTCAAAGTGTCGGGAGAGTAGCCGGTCGATCACAGGGATCACAAGATTTGTCTTTATTTTGTTGCGGTCGCATTCTCGCACGGGATACGTTGGCTTCGCCCATGAGTACAGAACAATGGTTTGTATGCCTTATTGTGATGATTGGCGCCTGTACGCCGAAGGACGAGGGTGGACCGACCTCGGTGACCTCGGCCGGGCCCGGGGGCACGGGCGAGACCGAGAGCACCGCGGGCGCGGAAGAGACGGGTGTGCCGACCGGACCAGGCGCGACCGACAGCGGCTCGGCCGGCGAAATATCAGGGTCGACGGGGGGGGATCCGACGAGTGCAGGACTTTGCACAGAGTTCGAAGACGTGGACCCTGCGCCCGCGGTCCAGATCTCGCTGCACAACGCCGGGTCGGCGCCGGTGTTCCTGTTCCACGTCACGTTCTGCGACTCGGTGCCGCTGGTCGAGATGGCGGGGCCGGACTCGGACGTGCCGACGCCGTGGACCCACCCGACCTGCTCGTTCACCTGCGGCCAGGCGATCGACGGCGCCTGCGGGTGCCCGGCGTTCTGTCCGACCGACACGGTCCTGATGATCGCCCCGGGCGGCACACACTCGTTCGCGTGGACCGGCGCAATTTTTAATGAGGTCTCGCTGCCGCAAGAGTGCGGGACGGACTGCGGAGATTCATGCCTGCAACAGACGCAGGCGGGATCCGGCACCTATAAAATGATCGCCCGCGCGGCGACGACGGCGATCGTGTGCGAGGACCCGAACGTGTGCACCTGCGAGCCGAACATCGACGGCTGGTGCGACGTGCAGGCCTCGGGCATCGGCGCCGAGCCGCGGCTGGCCGAGGCCATGCTCAATTATCCGGGCCAGCAGCAGATCACGCTGACGTTCACCGATTGACCACGCTCTGGAAGGCGCGCATGGTCGGCTGGTCGCGGCTGCGCTCGTAGATCGCGAAGACCACGCGGTCGAACGCGCCGAGGTACTCGGGCGCGTGCAGCCAATTATTGAACACCGTGGCGACCTCGGTGGGGTCGTTGCGGAACACGCCGCAGCCCCACGCGCCGAGCACCAGCACGCGCTGCCCGTGGTGGGCGAGCACGCGGAGGACTCGCTCGGCGCGGCGGGTCAGGGCCGCGGAGATGGCGGCGTGGCCGCGCGCGTCGCGGCGCAGGTGCTCGCCGGCGTTGGGCGCGGGCGAGGTGATCATCGACACGAGGAACGGCGCCGGCAGCAGATCCAGGCGCTCGTCGCGGAAGAACGGGACGGCCGGCGAATAGATCATGTGGTCGGTGTAGAGCATCGACGAGTCGGCGCGGTGGACGTCGTAGTAGGCGCGCTGGGTCCGAACGCAGTGGTACAGCGCGGAGCAGCGGGCGAGGTCCTCCTCCTGGGCCTTCGCGCCGCCCATGAACCCGCCGCCGGGGTTCTTGGCCGAGGCGAAGTTGAGGGCGGCGACCGGACCGTCGGCGGCGAGCCGACGCGCGGCGCCGCCGGTGCTGTCGGCCCACACCTCGATCGTCGGCGGCCGCCCGCCGCCGGACGGGCGGGGCACCTCGCCATTGTCGAAGTCCTCGGGGCGGTGGAGCACGGTCCCGGCGATCGCGGCCTCGACCTCGGCGCGGATGTTCACGGTCTGTCCTGAAGGACAGGTGTACGTCCCGCGCTCGACGATCGCCACCGTCTCCTTGGCCACACCTGCGAGCGACATGCC
>Ga0075158_10003391_pt1 | contig 11211 bp, 10 predicted proteins | sample JI91814BDNA_FD_70968 | JGI IMG/M metagenome (GOLD analysis project Ga0075158, IMG submission 70968) | Wastewater effluent complex algal communities from Wisconsin, to seasonally profile nutrient transformation and Carbon sequestration -... | ecosystem: Engineered > WWTP > Effluent > Algae... | reverse complement strand
CCACGGCATCGGTGAGGTGCAACGCCGATCCGATGTCGCGGCGATGATCGCCGAGGCAGCGGCCGCCCAGGACACGCCGCTGCGCGACGGCGACGCGGTGGTCGTGACCCAGAAGGTCGTGTCCAAGGCCGAGGGCGCCATGGTGCAGGTCGACCCGGCCGATCCGCTCAGCCACAAGCCGGTGGTGGAAGCCGAGTCGCGGCGGATCCTGCGCCGGCGAGGCGAGCTGATCATCAGCGAGACCAGACACGGCTTCGTGTGCGCCAACGCCGGCATCGATCTGTCGAACGTCGATCGGGGGTGGGCGGCGCTGCTGCCCGACGACCCGGACCGATCCGCCCGACGGCTGCGCGACCAGTTCCGGGGCCGCCACGGGGTGAACGTCGCGGTCGTGGTGTCCGACACGTTCGGTCGCCCGTGGCGTCGCGGTGTCACCGATGTTGCGATCGGCAGCGCCGGGCTCGTGCCGGTGCTCGACCTGCGCGGCACGACCGATGCCTATGGGCGCGAGCTGATGGTCACCGAGGTGTGCGTGGTCGACGAGGTCGCCGCAGCAGCGGAGCTCGTGATGGGCAAGGCGCTCGGCGTTCCCGCGGCGATCGTCCGGGGGCTCGATCCCGCATGGTTCAGCGACCGCGGCGGCGTGCTGACCGACGTGGTGCGCGCACCGGCCGACGACCTGTTCCGCTGAGCCGCCCTCGCGTCACTCGAACGCGGACATCACCTCGGCGGCGAACCGCTCCAGGCTCGACCGCTGATGATCGAGGTCGTGCGGGTCGCCCGGGTAGAAGTACCAGGGGCACACCATCGCGTCGGTCACGCCGAGCTCGTGCAGCCGCCGGAACCCCTGCTCCTCGAACACGTCGGAGCAGATCGCCTTGATCTCGAAGGGTCGGTCGTCGCGTCCCGCCTCGCGGCGCAGATCGTGCAGCTGCGGGATGACCGACGCCAGTTCCTCGGTGGAGTTGACCACCGAGATCCAGCCGTCGCCCAGCCGCGCCGCCCGGCGAAGGCCTGCCGGCGACAAGCCGCCCACGTAGATCGGCACCGGCTCGGTCGGCGCCGGGCGAACCATCAGCCGGCCGAAGTCGTAGTGGCGCCCGTGGTACTCGACGTACTCGCCGCCGCACACCAGCCGGATGATCTCGATCGCCTCGCTCGTGCGGGCTCCGCGGGTCGACATCTGCTGGCCGAGCCATGCGAACTCTTCCGGTATCCAGCTGAGCCCGACGCCGAGCCCCACCCGGTTGTTCGACAGCACCGCGGCGGACGAGACGGCCTTCGCCACGAGGAGCGGTTCGCGGATGCCCAGCTTCAACACGTTCGTGTAGAAGCGCAGGCGGGTGGTCACCGCCGCCATCGCGGGAATGGCCACGAACGGATCGAGGAACGGCGTCTCAGCGGGCCAGAACCGTCCGCCGTCGGCCGTGTAGGGATAGTCGGCCGACACGGTCTCGGGATAGAACACCGACTCGGGCACGGCAACCGAGCCGTAGCCCGCCGCCTCGGCCGCGATCGCGAGCGGGATGAAGTGCGACGGGTCGATCATGGGGAACGCGACCGTGAACTCGAGGCGGCGCGTCACGAGAGCGTTCCTCCGTCGCAGCGCAGGACCGAGCCGCACATGTGCGCCGCGTCGTCGGACGCGGCGAAGGCGATGACCGATGCGGCGTACTCGGCCGGCCGCGGCCGATCGAAGGCCATGATTCGCCGCAGCAGCGAATGGTCGGCGCCATCGGGGAACGCGAACTCGTTCTGGATCGGCGTCTCGATCGAGCCGGGTGCCACCACGTTGGTCCGCACGCCCTGCCGACCGAACTCGATCGCGAGGCCCTTCGAGAACGCGACGATGCCGCCCTTGGACGCGTTGTAGGCCGCCGTCCACGGATGCCCCGACAGCGCAGCCGTCGACGCCGTGTTCACGATCACCCCGCCTCCGGCGAGCAGGTGGGGCATAGCGGTCTGACACACGAGGAACGTGCCGGTCAGATTGACGGCGAGCACCTGATTCCACTGCTCGAGCGTGACGTCGGCGAGGTTCGAGAATCGCAGGATGCCGGCGATGTTGCACACGACGTCGAGCCGACCGCCGCGTGCCCGGCTCGCCTCGACCGCGGCATCGACCATCGCCGCGACCGACACCGGGTCGGCCACGTCCGCCGCAATCGCGACGCCGGCGCCGCCGGAGCCGAGGACCGCGTCGACGGTCGCCGCGGCGGCGTCCGCCGCCACGTCTGCGGCGATGACGAACGCCCCCTCGGCGGCGAGTCGCTCGGCCGTCGCCCGGCCGATGCCCGATCCCGCCCCCGTCACCAGGGCGCTGCGCCCGGCGAAGCGGGCGCAGCCGGTCGGCGCGGTCACCGCCCCGAGGCCCGAGTCCACTCGATCACCGCGCTCGTTCCCGCCGCCAGGTCGGTCCACGGTTCCCACCCGAGGTGCAGCCGAGCCTTCGATGCGTCGAGCGCGATGCGATCGAGCTCGCCCACCCGCGCCGGGGCGAACACCGCAGGGGTGTTGACGCCGGCCGCGGCCGCCATCGCGTCGTACAGCTCGATCACGCTGACCTCGCGGCCCGTTCCGATGTTGAACAGCAGCCCACCCCCGCGGGTTGCCGCACGGTAGAAGGCGTCGACCACATCGTCGACGTACACGAAGTCGCGGGTCTGCATGCCCGTGCCGAACACCGTGCACGGCTCGCCCGCCAACAGCCTGCCGGCGAAGATCGACACCACACCGGCCTCGCCGTGCGGGTCCTGACGCGGGCCGTAGACGTTGGCGAGTGCCAGCGAGGTGAACTCGACCTCGTGCAGTTCGCGGTAGGCGACCAGGTAGTCGGTGAACGCGTTCTTGCTCACGCCGTAGGGCGACAAGGGTCGATGCGGCGCTGCCTCGGTGACGGGCAGGGCCGACGGGTCGGGCTCGCCGTAGATCGTGCCGCCCGACGATGCGAACACCACCTTGGCGGGTCCGGCGCGTCGGGCGCCCTCGAGCACGTTCAGCGCGCCGATCAGGTTGATCTGTGCGTCGAGCACCGGATCGGCGACCGACACGCGCACGTCGGCCTGCGCGGCGAGGTGGAACACCACCTCGGGCGAACGGCGCTCGATCAACTCGACCACCTCTGGCGCACGAATGTCGATCTGGTGGAACTTCAGATCGTGCTGACTCCCGGCTCGGGCGTCGGCGAGGTTGGCGAGCGACCCCGACGACAGATTGTCGATCACGTCGACCGTGTGGCCCTCCGCCAGCAGCCGATCGACCAGCGTCGATCCGATGAACCCGGCTCCGCCGGTCACCAGTGCATGCACACCAACCCCCTCAGATGTCCCAGTCGGACGGCTCCGGCCGCACGGCGCCGGCAAGGTGATCCCCCGCCGCGACCGGCGTACCGAACCCGACCACGCTCAATTCGCGCACATCGGCGCCGTCGCCGATGGACGCGCCGGCGCCCACCACCGAATCGATCACCGTGGCGGCCCCGCCGACGCGGGCGCCCGCCATGATCACGGAGCCGACCACGCGTGCCCCGGCCCCGATCGATGCGCCCTCGCCCACGACCGACCGTTCCACGGTCGCCGCCGGGTCGATGCTCGCGAGCGGGTGCACCGCCGCCTCGTTCGACCTCGTGCCATCGATCAGATCGAGGTTGGCGCGCAGGTACGTCGCCGGCGTGCCGGCGTCGATCCAGTACCCATCGCTCGCCACGGCGAACAGCGTTCCGGCGGCAACGAGCGCCGGGAACGTGTCGCGCTCGACCGAGACCTTCCCGACCGCAGCGATGCGGTCGAGCACCGATGGTTCGAACACGTAGGTGCCCGCGTTGATCAGGTTGGTCGGCGCCGTACCCGGAGCCGGCTTTTCGACGAAGGCCACGACCCGATCGCCGTCGAGGGCGACCACGCCGTACCGCGACGGATCGTCGACGGCGGTGAGGTGAATCGTCGCCTCGGCGCCGAGCGAACGGTGCCGCTCCACGAGCCAAGCGTCATCGACATCGGCGAGCACGTCGCCGTTGACCACCAGGAACGTGTCGTCGATGTCGGCCGAGCGAGCGGCGAAGCGAATCGCGCCGGCCGTGTCGAGCGGTTCGTCCTCGATCGCGTAACGGACCCGCACGCCGGCGCACTCGCCGTCGGGGAAGGCGTCGATGAAGGCGTCGGGTCGGAATCCGAGCGACACGACCGCCTCGTCGACTCCAGCGGCACCGAGGCGCTCGATCACCCGCTCGAACATGGTGACCGGGCCGACTGGGAGCATCTGCTTGGGCGTCGACAAGGTGAGTGGACGCAGCCGAGTCCCGAACCCGCCAACCAGAACGACGGCCTTCATGTGTCAGCCAGCCGTCGTAGTGGTGGTCTCACCGGCCACCGTGGTCGTGGTCTCACCGGCCACCGTGGTGGAAGCCGACGGCGCCGTGGTGGTGGTGGTCTCAGCCTTCGGGGCGGTCGGAACGGTCTTGTCGTTCTTCACCGGCGTCTTGTCCGCGTCGGCCGGGTTGCGGAGCTTCGACGTGGCCGGCGGCAGATCGATCGTGGTCGTATCCCGCGGCACCAGGGCCAGGGCGTAGATGCGCTTGTCCTGTTCGAACCTGGTGCCTGCGATCGTCTGAGTGACGATTTCGGGCTTCGTCACGTTCGACGCCTGCGGCGGCCAGACGAACAGCTTCACGACCGTGTCGGTCGTCGCCGAGTCGCCGGATCCGCACGAGTCGCCCGCCTTGTGCGTGGTGCCGTCGTGCAGCGTGAAGCTGCCGTCGCCGAGTTCCAGACCGATCGCGGTCAGGAAGTGCGCCATCACCGCGTTCTTGCCCGAGTACTTCTTCTCGAACGGGTGCACCTCGATGAGGCCGTCGCCACGGGTGTGGATACCCGTCGCGTCGAGCTTCACGTCGAGCTGGTTCGGGAGGTACTGATCGCAGACGTAGAGGCCGAACGCCTCATGCCAGTGATCACCGACCTCCGGGGATTCGTCGGTGGTCTCGACCCGGGTCGACCGCGCGACGAAGACGAGGATCGTCCCGGCGACGAGTATCGCGATCACGAGAGCCGGGAACCCGAGCGGTCGCGACTGGCCCGCACGGCGATTCACACCCGCCTTCTGAACCCGTTGGATCTTCTTGGAGGTGGAAGCCGTACCCATAGCGCGGTACACGGTAGTCGCGCGACGCTCGCCGTCCTCGCATCACCGCAGAGAGGAACTCTCCCCGGAGCGACGCCCCGCAAGTTCCTCGAACAACTGCTCATACGATTCCGCAACTGCGGCCGGCGACAGCCATTCCTCGACCCAGTGACGACCGGATCGGCCCCACCCGGCCCAGTCGTCGCGGCGATCGAGCATCTCGCCGAGCGTCGCCACGAACGCGTCGACGTCGTCGGGAGCAGCGACGCGCCCGGCATTGGCATCGCGCAGGGTCCGGTCGACCTCGGTGTCCAGGTCGACCGACGCCAGGCATGGTCGGCCCGCCGCCAGAATCGAGTACATCTTCGACGGCACGCTCGATCGAGCGAGGCCGGTCTTGAGCAGGACGGTGTGGAGATCGCCCGTGGCGAGCACCTCCGAGACCCGTTCGCGCGGCTGCATCGGAGCGAACACCACGTTGTCGAGGCCGTCGGCTGCCTCCACCAGGCCGGCGCGAGCCGAGCCGGAGCCATTGATGACGAAGACGAGGTCGTCGCGGTCACGGAACCGGCGCGCCGCTTCGATCAGCAAGCCCACCGACTGGGAGTAGCCGAGGTTGCCCGCGTACATCACGACCGTGCGGTCACCCAGCCCGAGTTCCGCCCGATACGGCGTGATGCGGTCGGCCGGGGTGATCGCCGCGGTGTCCACGAAGTTGGGGATCACCCGAACCCGCTCGGGACGCCGAGCGCCCAGCTTCGCAGCGAGGTTCGCCCGGAGGTCGTCGCTCAGCACCGTGACGGCGTCGCTGCGCAGGTACAGGAACCGCTCGATCCATGAGGCCGCCGCGATCACCTTCGGGTTCGTGATCGCTCCCACCTCGACCGCCACGTCGGGAAACACGTCCTGGATGTTGAACACGAACGGCACGCGCCACCGGCGCGCCGCAAGCCATCCCGCGCCGCCCAGGATGAGCGGTGGCGACATCGCCAGCACCGCGTCGGGCCGCATCTTGGCCACCGAGGCCACCGCTGCCGACAACGCAGTGAACCCGCCGAACGCCATGGCCCGCGCCGGAAGGTTGGACTTGTCGGTCGGGAATGGGTGCAGGCGGGTGATCCATCCCCACTCGGTCTCCTCGGTCTGGACCAGGCGGTGAGACCAGCCATCGTCGATGCGATGGTGGCGGTACCACGGCAGCGAGGTGACGATCTGCAACCGATGCCCGCGGGCCGCAAGCTCGCGCACGATGGCGGTCATCACCTCGCCGGTCGGGGCGACGTCGGGTTGGAAGTGCGGGCAGACGATCAGAAGGTTCATGAGTTCACAGCGGTGCGGAGGCTACGGAGGAAGGCGGCGGCCGATCGCTCGGCGGTACAGGTTGCCGCCTGCCGGAGGCCACGCCGGATCATGGCGTCCCGCTCCGCTCCGGGGGTGGATGCGACGACGACGGCATCGGCCCAGGACGGCACGTCGTCGGGGTCGACCACGAGCCCGGCGTCACCGACCACCTCGGGGAGCGAGCCGGCCGATGAGACGACCACGGGGCGCCCGTGGGCCATCGCCTCCAACGCAGGGAGGCCGAAGCCTTCGTACCGAGACGGCACGACCACCGCCGCCGCGGCGTCGAAGAGCACATCGAGATCGGCGCGCGGCACGCGTGCGAGGCGCACGACCGCCGCTCCGCGAGGCAGCGCGGCGATGCGCTCGCGTAGATCGCTCTCGGCAGCGCCGACGCCACCGGTCAGCACGATCGCAGGCCCTTCGGCGCCGAGCGACTCGGCGACATCGCACAGCAGACGGTGGTTCTTGTGCGGATAGGTGATCGCCGGGTACAGCACGAACGGACGGCCACCGAGGCCGAGCCGATCGACCACGCCGCCCGAGTCCGCCGAGGGCGCCGCGGCACCAGTCGCTGCCGAGGCCGCCGCCGAGGAGGCCGCGAGCACCGAGCGCGGCAGTGCCCACGGCACCACATCGATCTGCTGCGGGTCGGCCCCGGTGCGTTCCACGAGCCGGTCGCGCACGAACGCTGAGGGCACCATGGTGCGCTTCGCCCGGTGAACCGAACGCCCGATGAGTGCGCGGAGATAGGTGCGCTTCACCACGCCGAAGTTCTCCGGCAGGTCGAGGGGCTGCACATCGTGCACCGTCACGGTCGAGGCCACGTCGCAGCCCGGGGGCACCACGCCACCGGCGTGATGCAGAAACGACACGCGGGCCGATCGTGCGGTCGACGCGAGCCGACGGTTCTCGGCGACGACCCGCGCGACCCGGTTGGCGCCCCGCGGCTCCACCGTGAGCACCGAGTACCTCTCGGCCAGTTCGGGATACGCGTCGAACAGCGCCGACGTACCGATCAGCACCAACTCGATCGCGTCGCCCCGGGAATCGGGCGCGCCGGCCTCGACGTCGAGTGCGTCGCCGACGGCGCGCAGCAACGAGGTGGTCGCCTCCTCGCTCCCGCCGACCACCCCTGGCACCAGCCACAGGAGGTTGACCCCGATCCGGTGTGTCGGCATTCAGGACACCGACGCGAGGGCGTCGCGATACGCAGCGACCGTGTGCGCGGCGGTCGCGCCCCACGTGAACGTCGATGCACGCTCGCGGCCCAGCGTTCCGAGCCGAGCGAGTTCTGCCTCGTCGTCGAGCAGGCGGCCCAGCGCATCGGCCCAGGCATCCGCATCGGTGGCGTCGACGGCGACACCGGCATTGCCGACCACGTCCTCGACCGCTGTGCCCGCAGCGCACACGACCGGGGTCCCCTGTGCCATCGCCTCGATCGCAGGCAACCCGAAGCCCTCTCGTGTCGAGGGCAGCGCGAAGACGCGCGCCTCCGCGTACAGCGCCGTCAGGTCGTTCCCGGGTACGAAGCCGAGGTGACGGACCCGCGTCGCGATGCCGTCGATGTGGCCGGCGATCTGTTCGCGCCACCCGACCGGACCCACCAGCACCAGGTCCTCTTCTCGCGAGGCGATCTGCCGGTAGGCGTCGATGAGCGTCGGAAGGTTCTTTCGCGGCTCGACCGTCCCGACCCAGAGGATGAACGGTGCGTCGAGGTGGTAGCGACGGCGAATGCGCTCTCGGTCGGCGTCGCCCACCACGTGCGGCTCGGCGCCGAGTGGCACGAGACGCAGGCGGTCCTCGCGGAAGCCGGCGTCGACGCAGTCGGCGAAGGTGTCGCGACTCGACACACACACGATGTCGGCGTCGCGGCGCGCCCGCTCGATCCCCGCCCGCATCACTCGCACGCCCCGGGGTGTGAAGTGCTCGGGCGTCTGCAGCGGGAAGAGATCGTGGATCGTCACCACCAAGGGCTTCTTGCCCCGAGCCGGCACGGTCGTCGCTGTCGCATGCACCACATCGGCGCCTCGCACGGCGCGGCCGGGATCGAGCAGCCGTGTGTGGTGCCACAGGTCGTACACGAGCGGCGGCGGAGCAGGCAGGCGAACCAGGGGCTGGGGCGGCGTCCAGGGCGCGGGAGGAAGGCTTCGACCCCACGGCCCCACCCCGACAAGGTTCACATCGTCACGCTCGGCCATCGCCCGCGCGACGGCCAACGCGCACGCGGCGGTCCCTCCCGGGACCCTGTGCCAGCACTGAAGAAGCGTGTACGCGACATGGATGGGCGGCTCCATCGCCGAAGTCTGTCACGCGCTGCGCCATCGGGAGTGGGCCCGCCACGCAACCGAACCATCGGCCGACTTCGATAGATTCGATCGCCATGACCGGCTTCTGGGCAGAGCGAACCGTGCTGATCACCGGTGGAGGTGGGTTCCTCGGCAGGGCGGTACGACGCGCCGTCGAGCGCCGCGATCCGGCCAGGGTGCTGTGCCCGTCGAGCGCCGACTACGACCTGCGCGAGGCGGCACAGGTCACCGCGATGCTCGACGATCACCGGCCCGACGTGGTCATTCACCTCGCCGCCCGGGTGGGCGGAATCGGGGCCAACCTCGAACGGCCCGCCGACCTGTACCTCGACAACCTGCTGATGGGCACCCATGTACTCGAGGCGACTCGCCGGGCCGACACCGCCAAGACGGTGATCGTGGGGACCATCTGCTCGTACCCCAAGTTCACCCCGGTGCCGTTCGAGGAATCATCGCTGTGGCAGGGCTACCCCGAGGAGACCAACGCGCCGTACGGGATCGCGAAGCTCGCGCAGCTCGTGCAGCTGCAGGCGAATCGAGCGCAATACGGCCAGTCGGCCATCTATCTGATGCCCACGAACCTGTACGGTCCGGGCGACAAGTTCCACCCGGCCGTCAGCCACGTCATCCCGGCGCTCGTCAAGAAATGCGTCGACGCAGTCGAGGCCGGGGCCGACCACATCGACGTCTGGGGCACCGGAAGCGCCAGCCGCGAATTCCTGTACGTCGACGACGCCGCCGAGGGCATCGCGCTCGCGACGGAACGCTACGACGACGCCGACCCGGTCAATCTGGGCACCGACGAAGAACGACCGATCCGCGACCTCGTGGTGATGATCGCCGAGATGGTCGGGTTCGCGGGCGAGATCCGGTGGGACACCACCCGCCCCGACGGGCAACCGCGGCGACGGGTCGACCCATCACGAGCCAGGCGGGCGTTCGGTTTCGAAGCCGAAGTGCGCTTCGAGGACGGACTGCGCCGCACCATCGACTGGTACCGCGGGCATCGCGACGAGGCGGAGGCCCGCGCCTACTGACCCTCGGCGCTCGGGGTTCACGCCGGGTCGGTCACCGTAACGCGACGGGGCGCGGACGCCGTTGCGTCCGCGCCCCATCAACGTTCCTGGGCAGCTGCCGTTGGTCAGACCGGCCCGGCGACCGAAACCGGCGAGCAGTACGTGGTCCGCGGATTCGTCAGGAGCGCAAAGTCCTGCGCGACCAGGCAGACGTTGTACTGACCAGGCGGCACGTCAACCTGCTGAGCGAACGTGCCGTCGACGGCCGAGGTCGTCGCCATGGCGGTCAGGCCCCAGGAGTGGTCGAGCCGCTGATAGCTGATCTGGTAGCCGACCGGATCACCCTCCTCGGAATTCCAGTAATCAACCCCGTAACCGACGGCCAGGAAGCCCGTCTCGTTCGCCACGATGTCGTCGAAGGCGGCGTCGAGGTTGCCGAACGGCTCGGCGTCCCACGTGTCGTTGAACGCTCGGCCGGTGCCGGCACCGGCGCACCCGATGACGGTGTCCGCACCGGATTCCTGGTTGTACGCCGTGACGCAGACGACCTCGTTGTCGGTCCACTCGGCGAAGACGTTGAAGTTGAATCCCGAGCTCAGCGTCGCGGCCGGGTAGAGCACCTGCACGTCGGGGCGCTCGATGTCGGTCGTCTTGCGGGAGATCTCGGTCCCGTTCACCGTGACGCCGACCTGGATCGGACCGGCGGCGTCGCGATCGAACACCCACCCTGCGACGGTGACGCCGAGCGGGGTCCGCTGGATCAGATCGGCGGTGCCGAAGGGACTGTTGTCGAACGCCGAGACGACCTTGCAGCCGAGCTCGGGGTTGATCGACCCCTCGTTGACGTTGATCGCATACACGCACACCCGGTGCGAGCCTGGTGCCGCGGGAACGGTGAATCCGTAGCCGAGCTTGTTGCCGTGGCCGGGGTAGAGCGCTGCGACGTCGTCACGCTGGACCGACGTTTCACCGGAGCCGGCGAAGGCACCGTCGACGTACACGTGCAGCGCAATCGGCGTCTCGCCGCCGTCGGGATCGACCGTCCAACCGGCGACCGAGATCGAGTTCAGGCCACCGGTCGCCCAGTCGACCGAGCCGATCGGGTCGGGCGGCGCACATGCGGTCGTCAGCCCGGCCGCCAACGCAGCGGCCAGTCCCACAGCCATACGACGAAGCTTCATTGAAACCCTCCAGTTTCTGAGCACGCAGCAAGGGCACCGCGAGCTCGGTGCAAACGCTAGTCACGCGCCCTACCGGAATCTGCAAGGAGATCTACCCAAACGGGACCGCAATCAGGTCACCTCGACCTCGGCACAATCGACCGTGCGGGCACCAGCGATCGCCTGGTCCGAGACGACCATGCAGACGTGATATTCGCCCGGCCTCACAGCCACCTGCTCGGAGAAGGTGAAGTCGGTCGAGGAACT
>Ga0075158_10003390_pt1 | contig 11213 bp, 9 predicted proteins | sample JI91814BDNA_FD_70968 | JGI IMG/M metagenome (GOLD analysis project Ga0075158, IMG submission 70968) | Wastewater effluent complex algal communities from Wisconsin, to seasonally profile nutrient transformation and Carbon sequestration -... | ecosystem: Engineered > WWTP > Effluent > Algae... | reverse complement strand
GGTCTTTCCTGACGGCCTCATCCGCGTCTCGCGGGGCACGAAGTCATGGACCGCGCTGGTCGAGGTCAAGACAGGCAGCAACGACCTCGCCACGGAGCAACTCGAGAACTACCTCGACGTCGCCCGTGAGCAGGGCTTCGACGCACTCATCACCATCAGCAACGAGACCCCCGCCATTGCCGGTCAGCACCCCACCAAGGTCGACAAGCGCAAGCTCCGTAAGGTCGCACTCCACCACCTCTCCTGGTCCCAAGTCCTGGCTGAGGCCGTCATGCAGAAGGAGTTCCGCGGAGTCGCAGACCCTGACCAAGCATGGATCCTCGGCGAACTCATTCGTTACCTGGAGCACACCCGCAGCGGAGCCCTTGAGTTCGACGATATGGGCGAGTCCTGGATCGGGGTGCGTGACTCCGTGGTCGCGGGCACGCTGCGAGCCACGGACAAGGGCATCCCCACCGTGGTTTCTCGCTTCGACGCACTCCTGCGCTTCACCAGCCTGAGGTTGGGGCGCCGCCTTGGCACCGAGGTCGTTCCAGTGCTGTCTCGAAGGGACTTGGCCGAACCTACAGTGCGGGCGATGGCGTTGACCCAGCAACTGGCGGGCACCGGTCAGCTCTCCGGCACCATTCGCATTCCTGATACCGCCGGTCACCTCTGCATCACGGCGGACCTTCGTGCTGGCCAAGTGACCTGTCATGTCGATATCGACGCCCCTCGCGAGGGCCGCCCCACCACCCGCGTCAACTGGCTGCTCCGTCAGCTCAAGAATGCCCCGGACAACACCCGAGTTGAGTGCATGACAGCGCGCTCTCGTGGCTCGTCCAGCGCTGAACTACTACGCGCGGCGCGCGAGAACCCGGCGTTGCTTATCAGTGATCCCACGCGAGAGATCCGCTCCTTCCGCATCGCGCTCAGCACGACGCTAGGCACCAAGCGCGGCCGTGGGCGAGGTGCGTTCATCGATTCAATCCTTACCGCGGTCGATGGGTTCTACGCGCAGGTGCTTGGCGACCTGAAGACTTGGTCTGCGGCGCCGCCAAGACTTCGACCCGAGGTCCCGTCCTCTCCTGAGGACCGTGAGCCCACGCGTCCCGAGAGCCTGTCCTCGACAGACTTTTCCTCGCAGGATGGTCCCGACCAGACGGATGCCAGCCAACTGGCGGACGTGGGCACTAGCGAACAGGTGAGCTGACGCTGTTGGGGCTCCTTGGCAACTGCTGGCACACCGAGGTCCGCGTCGGCACGATGGCCCCCAAGTGGCCCCCAAGACGCCTTCGAGAGCCGTTGGGACGATGACCGGCGCCATAAAGGGCCTTTGACCTGGGGAAACGTGGTGGGGCGTGTCGGGCTTGAACCGACGACCGACGGATTATGAGTCCGCTGCTCTGACCGACTGAGCTAACGCCCCGAGACGCGCAGGGCCTTCGTGGGCCCGGGCGCAGCACGCCGGGGAGTTTATCGACCTTGCCGTCCGCCGCGGAAATTTCATTGGACCCGCCACCCCCGAGGTGCCACCCGCTCAGGTAGCGTCCTGCCCGAAGGAGCCACTCCCGGCTCCGCGCACTCGGCGCGCCTCACGTGAGGTGGCCAGTGCGACATACGGAAGGAAGAGCACCCACCCATGGGTTTTCTGGACGACCTGAAGGACGGCCTCGGCTTCGACTCCGAGGAGGAGAAGGCCAAGAAGGCAGCGGAAGAGGCTGCCGAAGAGGCCAAGGAGCGCGCGGAAGACGCGGCGAAGGAAGCCAAGGAGGCCGCGGAGGCCAAGGCAAAGGCCGATGAGGCGCAGCGCAAGGCGGACAGCGCGTCCGGCCGCTCGACCCCGGCCCCCGTCCCGGCGCCGGCCCCCACGCCGGTCGAGCCAAAGGTGGCCCCCGCGCCGGACTACACCAGGTCCGCACAGCCGCAAGAGCCCGCCGCGCCCCCGGCGGCGCCCGAGGCGCAGGCTGCTCCGGCCCCCAAGGCCGACAAGCCCGAGCACAAGGCCCCGGCCGAGAAGCCGAAGGCGGCGAAGAAGGCCGAGGAGGACGAGGACTACCGCACCTATACGGTCAAGTCCGGCGATACCCTTTCGGAGATCGGCGCACGATTCGGTGTGTCGTACCAGAAGATCGCTAAGCTCAACAACATCAAGAACCCTGACCTGATCTATCCGGGCCAGAAGTTCAAGATCCCGAACGACTGACCACGCTTCTCGCCTACGGGTCTGCCACTACCAACCGGCACCCGAGGCGGCGAAAGGTCGGTGACGAGCGCGGTGGAGGGGGGCCTTCCACCGCGCTCGTGTATGTCGTGGCTCGGGCATGTCGTGGCTCGGGCGATGCGCGCGGGCGGCACCGGACGTGATAGGACCAAGGCAATGTCCGCCCGCACCCGCTTGCTCGCCGCGATCGCCATCTTCACCGTGCTCGCGAGCGCGGGCTGCCGCCCCGACCCGCAAACCGGCACCGGCTCGATGCGCATCGGCATCAGCCTCGACCGGCCTGGCATGGCCATCCGCACCGAGCGCGGCTATGCGGGTTTCGACATCGATATCGCCAATTTCGTCGCGCGGAAGTTGGGGTATGGCGGCGTCACCGTCATCGACGCACCGCGCGCACAGCGCGCCGTCCTGCTGACGACGGGGCAGGTAGACCTCGTGGTCTCCGGCTTCTCGATGACCTCCGAGCGCGCCCGCCTGGTCACCTTTGCCGGCCCCTATCTCGTGGTGCACCAGCGGCTGATGACCAGGGTCAGCAGTGCCATGACCCTCGACGCCGTGACCGGCCGGCGGCTGTGCGCGGCCTATGGCTCCACCTCGGAGGACCTCGCGATCGGCTATCTCCCGGGCGTCCATGTCACTCAGGCCAACACCTACCGTGATTGCCTCGATGACCTGCTAGAGCGGCGGGTCGATGGGATCCTCGCCGACGATGTGGTCCTCGCCGGGTATGCCGCGCAACCCGCATACGACTCGCGCGTCACCCTCAAACGCGCGCCGACGAGCACCGAGCGCTATGGCATCGGCCTGCCCAAGGACGATCTGGACCTGTGCCGCAAGGTCAATGCGGCGCTTGCCGAAATGATCAGCTCCGGAGCCTGGGAGCGCAGCGTCGAGCTCAATCTCGTGCCGATCGGGTATGCCGTGGACCCCGCCCTGAACCCACCCGCGGCGCAGGATTGCCGCTGACGAACGACATACGGGCGGCGGTTTCGGGTTCGCGGCGGGTGTTTGCTATGGTTTCCGAGCGCCGCGCGCGGCGTGCCAGAACGATCCCCTGTAGCTCAACTGGCAGAGCATTCGGCTGTTAACCGAAGGGTTGTTGGTTCGAGTCCAACCGGGGGAGCTTCCGTCCGAGAGTCGGGTGCCTCGCCTTAGAGGCCGACTTGTTCGCGCAGGCGGCCCCGGGCGATGTCGAGGGCATCGCGGACGCCAGGATCCTCCAGGCGAACGCCGCGACCCAACAGAGTTTGGTCGTGCAGCGAGCCGTCGGCGAGGTCCTTGCGGATCACGACACGCGCGGACCGATTGGGCCCGAAGGCAAGGGTCTCGCTCAGGACCACCGATGCCTGAACGCGTTCGCGGAAAGCGACGAGGACCTGCATGGACTCGCGGAAGACGAACTGCTGCGGGCGGGCCCCATCGACCCACGTCACGGTCAGGGTGAACTCGTCGTGATCCCACGAGCCGGAGTCGACCAGGTGCCACGGCCGGGCAAGCACCTCGCCGTGCGGTGGCACGGCATACAGAGCGGCGGTCGTGACCACGACCCAGGTCCCCGATTCATCGAGGCTCGAGGCGAGCAGCCGCTCACCGCGGACGAAGTCCAGCCGCCCGCGCACGTCGCGAGGCACGGTTGGTTCGGCGGGTTCCCGGCGCCAGAACGCCATCTCAACTCTCCCCTTCTCGCAGCCGCGCCAAGGCGCGCTGCCGTTCTTGCAGACGAATACTGACGCCCCGAACGTGGTCGGGGTCGGCCTCGGGATCGGAGGACAATCGCCGCATCAGGGACATCGTGTCGGCGATCTCGCGGCGCAAGGACACCTCGCTGACGCGGGTGACGAGCGCATCGACATAGCGCTGATCGGGGCCGCCTGTGGCCGGGTCGATCGTGACCGGCAAGGTCGCCACCGACAGCGCCGAGACCAGGCCCTGGGCCGCCAGTGGCGCGAGCTCGGTGACGGCGGCCACCCACTGCACCAGGGTCATGCCCTCGGTGACCTCGACACTGCGGATGGCATCGAAGATTGCCCGGTGGACGGGCGCGACGAAGGCCTCCGCGGGAATGGTGTCGATGGCCGCCCCGACGGCATTGGGATATTGCAAGAGCACCTGTAGCAGTTGGGATTCCGCGTTGACGATGGGATCGCGCAGGTCGGGCATGGGGTATGCCGTGGCGAACTCGGCGGGGCTGGGTTCCTCGGGTTCGGGGTCGCGTCGGCGCGGCCCGTCCTGCGGCGGCGGCAGGGTGCCGGCCCGGCGCATCTGATCGGCGAGTTGCTCGACGCCGACCCCGATCCACCCCGCGACGGTGCGCTGGTATTCCGGGCGCAGACTCGGGTCCTTGACGGAATTGATCACCGGGGAGACGACCTTCATCGCCTGCACTCGCCCCTCTGCGGTGCTCAGGTCGCACCGGGCGATGAGGGTGCGCACGGCGAACTCGAACATCGGCAGCGCGTCGTCGATGAGGTCCTTGACCGCCGCCGGGCCCTTGCGCAGCCGCAGATCGCACGGGTCCATGCCGTCGGCGGCAACGGCGACAAAGGATTGCGCGGTCCAGCGCTGATCCTCGGCGAAGGCCTTCATCGCCGCCCGCTGACCGGCCGCGTCGCCATCGAACGTGAAAACGATCCGCGCGGGGTCCAGGCCAGGTTCGTCGCGCATCAATCGGCGCAGCAGCTTGATGTGGTCGACGCCGAAGGCCGTGCCGCAGGTGGCGACGGCGGACTCCACACCGGAGAGATGGGCCGCCATGACATCGGTATAGCCCTCGACGATGACCGCCTGCCGCCCTTGCGAGATCACCTTCTTGGCGAGATCGATGCCATAAAGCACCTGACTCTTCTTATAGATGGTGGTCTCGGTCGTGTTGAGGTATTTCGCCTCGATCCGGTCGTCCTCGAAGATCCGGCGCGCGCCGAACCCGATGGTGTCGCCGGAGGTGTCGCGGATGGGCCACATCAGGCGACCCCGGAAGCGGTCATAGGTGCCGCGCGCCCCACGCCCCACCAGGCCGGCGAGGGCCAACTCCTCGTCGCTGAAGCCGCGCGAGCGCAGCAACCGAGCCAACTCCTCGCCGCCGCGGGGCGAAAAGCCGACGCCAAAGCGTTCGCAATCGGCGCTGGTGAAATCCCGCTGGCGCAGGAAGTCGCGAGCCGCCCGCGCCTCGGGAGCGTTGATCAGGCGATCGGCATAGAGCTCTTGGGCGATCCGGTGGGCCTCGACCAGCCGGGCCCGCCGCCCCAGGCCCCCCTCCGGTGCCCCTCCCCCGCCTTCTTCGCGGCGCAATTCCATCCCGAGCCGCCCGGCCAGGCGTTCGATCGCCTCAACGAAGGTCAGGTGGTCGATCTTTTGGACGAAGGCTACGACATCGCCGCCCTCCCCACATCCGAAGCAGTGGAAGGTCCCCGCGCTCTCGCGCACCGTGAAAGAAGGCGTCTTCTCGTCGTGGAAGGGACACAGGCCCTTCAGCGAGCCGACACCGGCGCTGCGCAGCGTGACGTGATCGCGCACGACATCGACGATCGAACTGCGGTCCTTGACGGCCGCGATGTCCTCGGCCCGGATCCGACCGGCCACCGCGCTCCTTCCGCCGTCCGCTCGCTGGGTTCGCCGTCAGTGTATGTGGGGTGCTCACGCGAGGCCCCACGCCCGTGCGATGGCCCAGGCCCGGACATCGCTCAGACTCGCCACTTGATCGACCACGACCCGCCGCCGGGCGGCATCGTCGCAGGCGGCGGCAAAGTCCTCCTGCCGGTCGGCATCGAGCCGGCCCGGATCCTGCCCGTATGCCGCGACCAGAGCCGTCACCACCGCGCGTTGGTGGACCTGGATCGAGACCCGATCCTCGGCATACATCACGAAGTGTGCGGCGATGGCCTTCAGGACGGCGCACTCGGCGCGGGTGGCGGCGGGGACGACCAGGCGCGCGGCATAACGGGTCAGGGGGCCCGTGCCATAGACCTCGCGCGTGGCCACCTCCGAAGACTGGACGAAGCGGCCGATGAGGCGGGAGGTCAGGTCTTTCAGCGCGGCCTGGTCGCGCCCGGTCCCGGCATAACTCACGGGGACGATCTCCAACGCCAGCAACCTGCGGTATGCGCTTCGGAGGTCCTCGGCGCTCAGGTCGGGCGCATAGACCCCCTGCGCGACGGCCAGCACCATGTCGATCTCGGCGGGCGAGCGCAGGGCCCGCGGATCCAGGCGCCGGCTGGCGATGGCGTCCTCGACATCGTGCACCGAGTAGGCGACATCATCCGACCAGTCCATGACCTCGGCTTCGAGGCAGCGGGCCGTGCCCTCGGTGCCCGTGCGCAGCCACGTGAAGACCGGCAGGTCCTCGGCATACGCACCGAATTTGGCGGTGCCGGGCACCTGCCCGCGCAGCCATGGGTACTTGGTTGCCGCGTCCAGGCTGGCTCGCGTGAGATTCAGGCCCGCAGCGCGGCCATCGGGGTGAAACCGCTTGGCTTCTAAGCGGGTCAGCACCCGCAGGGTCTGGGCGTTGCCCTCGAAACCACCGATATTGCCGGCGAGGTCGTCCAGGGCGCGTTCGCCATTGTGGCCGAAGGGCGGGTGACCGAGATCGTGGGCCAGGCAGGCCACCTCGACCAGGTCGCCATTGCAGCCGAGCGCCGCGCCGAACTCGCGCCCGATCTGCGCGACCTCCAGGGAGTGGGTCAGGCGGTTGCGCACGAAGTCGTCGCTGTCCGGGGCGAGCACTTGCGTCTTGGCGGCGAGTCGGCGCAGGGCGGCCGAGTGGATCAGCCGGCCGCGGTCCCGGGCAAAGTCGTCGCGGTCGGTGCGTTTGAGGGCGGGATCCTCTCCCACCCACCGGGCCCGGTCCGCGCTGGAGTAGCCGTCGGTGATCACGGCGACTCCGGGTCGGGCAGGCCCAGCGCGGCGCGATTCTTGACCACCCAGGTGGGCACCTCGCCATACCTTTGGGGTTTGATCAACTGGCCGCTCGCGCTGTCGCGGATCAATTCGGCCAGCCGCCGCTCGCGCGTCGTCTCCTGCTTGGCCGAGAGCACCCAGTGGATCGCGATGCGGCGATAGGTGGCGCTCGCCGCGGCCAGCCAGGCGGACGCGGCCGGGTCGGCGGCCAGCCGCGCGGCATACTCCGGCGGGAGGTCTTGGTCCTTCGGCTTCTCGTAGGCATAGATCCCGGACTTCTCCGGGCGGCGTCGCGCGAAGGCCGCGAGCCCCTCCGGACGCATCCGGCCCTGCGCGGTCAGCTCCTCGACGAGTCGAATATTGACCGTGCTCCACACGCTCCCGGGCCGGCGAGGGGTCCAGCGCTGCCGGGTGGTGTCGGCGTCGATCCGCTGGGCGATTGAATCGATCCAGCCAAAACACAGGGCCTCGGGGACCGCCTCCTCCCAGGTCAGCCCGCGGTCGGCCACATGCTTCTTACGCAGGCCCATCCACAGCTCGGGCGCGCGCTCGTGGTTGGCGTCCAGCCAGGCGCGGAACTCCTGTGGCCCGGTGAAGAAGAGAGCCGGCCGCTCGGCGGAGCCGCCCGGGGTGCCGATGGAGTGCGTCATACGGCCAACCCTGCCAGAGGGGTCCGACAACCTCTGCCGCCGACAACCCCACGCATCGGGTCAGCCGCCGCTGACGTCCTCCTCGGCGGCGGCCACCAGGGCCGCCTGGGCGGGGGTGAGCTCACGGGTATCGAGCCAGCCGTCGGGCAGGGCCACCCGGCGCGGGGTGCCGGAGCGGCCACGTTGGCCCTCCGCGGGGGCACCGGGCCAAGGCGCCGCGGGATCGAGCTCGGCGATGAGTTCGTCGAGATCGGCGAGCGTGTTGACCAGCGCGAGCCGATGGCGCACCTGCGAGCCCGCGGGGAAACCCTTGAGATACCAGGCGATGTGCTTGCGGATGTCGCGGCACCCCTTGGCCTCATCACCATAGAAATCGCACAGGTATGCCGCGTGCCGCCGCAAGGTGTCGCTCACCTCACCAAGGGTGGGCCTGACGCGCTCGGGGCGACCGGCAAAACCGGCCGCGAGATCGGCAAACAACCACGGGCGCCCCAAGCAGCCGCGCCCGACGACGACCCCGTCGCAGCCCGTGCGGGCCACCATGTCGAGGGCATCCTCGGCGGACCAGATGTCGCCATTGCCGAGGACCGGAATCGTGCGCACGTGCTCCTTAAGCCGCCCGATCGCTGCCCACTGCGCCTCACCGCTATAGGCCTGCGCCACCGTGCGGGCGTGCAGCGCGACGGCGGCGGCCCCGGCTTGCTCGGCGATCCGGCCAGCGTCGAGATAGGTCTCGTGGCCCTCGTCGATGCCCATCCGCATCTTGACGGTGACCGGCACGTCATACGGCCCTGCCTCGCGCACGGCCGCCGCGACGATCGAGCGGAAGAGGTCACGCTTCCACGGCAGGGCTCCCCCGCCACCCTTGCGGGTGACCTTGGGCACGGGGCAGCCGAAGTTCAGATCGATGTGATCGGCGCGATCCTCCCGCACGAGGATGCGCACGGCCGCCGCCGCCGTGACGGGGTCGACCGTATAGAGCTGAGTGCTGCGCGGCGACTCCCCCGGGTCGTGCTCGATCAGCTTCATCGTCAGCTCGCCCCGCTCGATCAGCGCGCGGGAGGTGATCATCTCGCTGACATAGAGGGAGGAGGCGCCGGAGCCGCCGGCGCTGCCATATTCGCGGCACAGGCGCCGGAAGGCGCGATTGGTGATGCCGGCCATCGGGGCCAGGACGACCGGGGATTCGATCGTCAGCGGGCCCAGGCGCAAGGGCGTTGCGAGGCCGGTCGTGGTGCTCATGATCCGCCAATTCTCGCATTGCCGATGACCTGCGCCCTGCGCTCCGCTATCGTTTCGCCCACTCGTGAGGGGAGACGAGAATGTCCAGAGAAGTTCTGGGGGTCGCTGCCGTGGTGGCGTTGACCCTGGCCGGCTGTTCGGCAACACCCGAGCCATCGGGGGCCAGCACCCGCGTCACCGTGGCACCGGCAACCTCGCCGGCGCCCGAGCCCCCGCCATCGGCCAGCACCACCAAGCCATCCGCAAGCGCGAAGCCCTCCAGCACGAAGCCCTCCAGCACGGCGGCCGGGGGCCGGCCGCTGGTTCCCGGGCCCCGGATCACGGCGAAACACACCGCGAAGGCCCCCACGATCGACGGCTCGGACCGCGATTGGCCCGCTCGCCCGGCATACACCGTCGATCAGCAGGTCGGGGGCAAGGACCGCACAACCGCGCGGGCCTCCTGGCGGCTGGGCTGGAACTCCAACACCCTCTTCGTCTTTGTCAAGGTCACCGATCCCGACCTGACCCAGACCCATCTGCAGCGGCCCTGGTTGATCGGCACCGGCGATGCAGTCGGCCTCGAACTCGGCACCTACACCACCCGCATCGCCACCGACCGGATGGGGGCGCGCGATGTCCGGATCCTCATCGCGCCGACGGAGACCGGCGGCACGCTGCGCGCGCTCGCCTATCCTGAAGGCGCGAACTTCGCCGCCGGGACGACATGGACCACCGGGGCGGCGATCGCCAAACGCACTCTGTCGGGGTATGTCGTGGAGGCGGCCATCCCGTTCGAGACCTTGCGTGTCGAAAAGCCAAGGGCCGGAATGAAACTCGCGGCGAATCTGCTGCTCGCCGATGCCGTAGCCACTGGCGCCAAGCGCGGCTCCCTCGGGGCGCTGCTATCCAACAACGAGCAGCGGCGCGGTTCCGGGGCGAAGTGGCGTTTCACCTGGGGCGTGCTGGAACTGAGCACCTGATCCGCTGCCAGGATGGGGGCATGACCTCCCTGATCACTCCAGCGGAACTCGCGACGGCCCTCGCCGGCCCAGCAGCCCCGGTCGTGCTCGATGTGCAATACAACCTCGCCGGGACTCCCGGGCGGGAGCTGTATGCCGAGGCGCACCTGCCGGGCGCGCTCTTCGCCGATGTCGATGTCGACCTCGCCGATCCGCCGGGGGCCGGGGGCCGCCACCCCCTGCCGGATCTGGACCGCTTGCAGCACACGTTGCGCCGCTGGGGCCTGGAACTCGACACGCCGGTCGTCGTCTATGACCAGGGCAGCGGCATGGGGTCAGCGCGCGCCTGGTGGTTGTTGCTGTATGTCGGGATGTCCGATGTCCGGGTCCTCGATGGCGGGCTCGCACAGTGGCAACGTGACGGCGGACCGGTGACGCAGGAGGTGCCAGGCCCCCCGGTGCCGGGGACAATCACCCTGCGCCCGGGATCACTGCCGCTGCTCGATGCGGAGGGCGCCGCCGCCCTGGCGCAGCGCGGGCTGCTGCTCGATGCCCGGGCGCCCGAACGCTTCGAGGGGCGCACCGAGCCCATCGACACCATCGCCGGCCACATCCCCGGCGCGGCCAATGCCCCGCTCTCGGAATTCACTGACCCGCGCGGGATGCTGAAGGACAAGGAAGCGCTGCACGCCTACTTCGCAGGGCTCGGCAGCTTCGAGCACGAGCAGATCGGCGCCTACTGCGGCAGCGGGATCACCGCGGCCCGGCTGGCGCTCGCATTGCGCCAGATCGGGATCACCCCCGCGGTCTATGTCGGCAGTTGGAGCGAGTGGATCACCGATCCGCAGCGCCGGGTCGCGACCGGTCCCGCCTGAGTGCCGCGCGTCCCGCGGTGATCGCGCAGGACGGCAGCGGGCGGCAAGGTGGCACCCTCGGTGCCGTAGCGCACGGCGAGCACACCTGGAAGCCGTCCAAGTCGGCCGCAAGATCGCTCTGCCCACTGGTCCAGTCGAGTGCGCTGCCCGGATCGTCCTTGTCGCTGACTACACGCGGGACGTGCGGGGAAAGGTTGGCTCGGCATCCCGGATTCTTTGTCGGCGCCTCACGCTGGGTAGCCTGACGGGCGTGCCCGCCTCCTCGACGCCGCCCTCTCGTCATGCCGCCTCGCCACAGCCGCGCAATGCCAGCGAGCGCGCCCTCGTCGCGCTGGCCCGCATGCCGCGGCCAGTTCCGGTGCTCGGGGTCTTGCTGCTGCTCATCATCGGCGCCTTCGTGCCGACC
>Ga0075158_10003389_pt1 | contig 11215 bp, 7 predicted proteins | sample JI91814BDNA_FD_70968 | JGI IMG/M metagenome (GOLD analysis project Ga0075158, IMG submission 70968) | Wastewater effluent complex algal communities from Wisconsin, to seasonally profile nutrient transformation and Carbon sequestration -... | ecosystem: Engineered > WWTP > Effluent > Algae... | reverse complement strand
GCCAGGTGTTCATCCTGCCGCGCGGCTCGGGCGGGCGGACGCCCACGGTGACCCAGTTCGACCTGCACCTTGGCTACGATCAGAAGTTCAATAAGCGCATCACGCTGTCGGTGTTCGTCGACGTCATAAACCTGTTCGATCAGCGCACCGTCATAAACGTCGACGACGACTACACCTACTCCAGCGTCGCGCCGGTCATCCAGGGCTCGCCGGGGGACCTTTTGCACCTCAAGGACAACGAGGGTAGCCCCGTCGTGCTAAACAGTAACTATGGGCAGCCCACGGGATATCAGGCGCCTCTGTACATGCGCTTCGGCGCCCGCCTTTCGTTTTAGCGCCGCAGCGGCCAGCGGGCAGCTTATTCGCCGGGTACATGTTGTAGTGTTGCCGCTATGATGTTGTTATCTGCGATGCGGTGGGCTGGCTGATGCCCAGGGTGCCGCTGCCGGTGAAGCTGTTTCTGTCGTACCTGTGCATCCTGCTCCTTGGGGCCGGGCCGACGGTGTTCTATATCAGCGAGGTGCTGCCCACCGACGTCCTGGCCGACGCCGCCCGCCAGCTCGGCGAGCGCACCAAGCGCCTGGGGCACCAGATCGGCGAGCTGCCCCCCGCGGCCCGGCTGGAGCGGCTGCGCGCCATCGGCCAGGTCAGCACCGACCGGATCAGCTTCATGACCCCGCAGGGCGACGTGCTGTTCGACAGCGACCTGGCCGAAGGGGCGATGACCGAAAATCACGCCAGCCGGCCCGAGGTCCGCCAGGCCCTGGGCGACAGCTCGATCCACCGCGAGCGGTTCGCCAGCGATCCGATCTTGGAGGGCGCGGGGGTCGCGCGCCGGATCTCCACCACCCGCAACGTCGACACCTTGTATGTAGCGGTGCGGGTGGCAAACTCGCAGAACGAGACCCTGGGCGTGCTGCGCCTGGCCATGCCCACCTACCGGCTGGAGACGATGAGCCTGGGCACGGTGCGCTTTATCCGCAACGCGACGGCGGTGGCGGTGTCGGCGGCGATCGGGTTCTCGCTGCTCGCCGCGATCGTGCTCGTCCGGCCGCTGCAGCGGGTGCGCAGCATGGTGACGGCGCTGACCGCCGGCGACATGGGGGCCAAGGTGCTGCACTCGGGCAACGACGAGGTGGGCGATCTGGCGCGCGCCCTCAACCACATGGCCACGGCGCTGCGTCGCAAGCTGCTCGACGCGGGCCTGGGCGAGGCGCTGATCATCCAGCTCGTCGAGACCCTGCCGTGCCCGTGCGTGGTCTTCGCCGAGGCCGGCGAGGTGGTGGCGATCAACGGTCCGGGGCGGCGGGCGCTGCGCATCGAGGGACCGCTCGCCGGTCAGCACATGCGCGAGTTCGCCGAGCACGCCCTGGTGCAGAGCGCGGTGGCCGCCGCCGAGCTCGAGGGTGAGCCGGAGCCGCTGAGCGTCTCTTTATCCGACCAGTTCACGGTGCGCGGCTTCCTGCACGTGCTCAAGCGCCCGGGCACGGCGCCGCTGCGGGTGTTCTTCGGCGTCGAGCAGCCCGAGCAGGAGTCGACGCTGCTGCCGGCGGTGAACCAGATCGCGGCGCGGCCGCTGGCCGACGTGCTAGAGCTGGCGACGCGGCGCTGCCGGCGCGAGCTGGAGCAGTCCAAGCTGCACCTGGAGCTGCCGGCGCCGCGGCCGCAGCTGGTCGTCGCCGACGCCGACGAGCGGATCGTCAACGCGGTGCGCAAGACGCTGCTCGCCTGCGGCCAGCTGCACGGCGGCGTGGCGACGGTGCTGCGGGTGGGCCTTCTGGAGGAGTCGACCCGCATCGGGCTGCACTTCGAGCTGGAGGTGCCCGAAGACACGGTGGCGATGGTCCGCCCGCTCATCGAGCCCCTGGGCGGGAGCATAGACGTCTCGTCGCTGGAGACCAGGCTATGGCTGCCCCGCGGATAGTCGGACGCTTCACCGCCGGGCGCCGCCAGCCCGCCTTGACCTCGTCGGGGGACGGGCGGCGCGTCGTCGACGACGTGACCGCTCCGATCATCACCATCCGCGACCCGCGCACCCTGGAGATCCGTCAGTTCCTGCCGCTGCCGCGGGCGCGCGACGAGCAGTACCTTTACACCTTCGACGCCTACTTCTACTTCCCGCGCAGCTTCGGCATCTCGGCCGAGAGCTGGAGCCAGGCCGACTTCTACCGCGACGCCGACATCTTCATGCGCCTGCACGCCCCGGGGATGGAGCTCGGCGAGCTCGCCGACCTGGACAACGCGCAGAACCCGGGGGCGGTGCTGCGACGGCAGCTGCCGCTGCTGCTCTCCGACGATGCGCCGCGCGCCAGCTCGCTGGCCAAGCTGGCGCAGCTGTACAGCGCCGAGCTCGCCGACGCGGCGGTCGGCGCGGTGGAGAAGCTGCGCGGCGCGGTGACCGCGGCGGCGGCGCGCGGCGAGACCGCAGGCCTTGAGGGCATCGTCCAGCGGACGTGCGCCGATCTGCTGGCGGCGCTCGGCAGCGTGCGCCGGCTGCGCGCCAAGATCGCCGCCTTCCGCGCCCTGGAGCCGCCCGAGCTGCCGCAGGCGCTCGCCTTCGCCGAGGAGTACGCCAGCGCGGTCATCGACCAGGAGCTGTCCGAGCTGCCCCTGCTCATCGAGCAGCTGCCCGGCCTGCGCGACGGCCAGGCGACGGCGGCGCGGCTGCGCGTGCTGGTCTCGCGGACCCTGGCGCAGATAAACCACCGCCGCCTGGAGCAGGGGTTCGCGACGCCCTGGGGCGACGCGACCGAGTACTTCTCCTACCGCATCGGCCTGCTCAAGGCCGAGCTCGAGCGCGCCCTGCACATCGACACCCGCCAGCGCGCCAGCGACCCGTTTATCCGCAACAGCGCCGCGATGGTGGCGGCGGGCCTGGCGGCGACCTGGGCGGTGCTCGCCCAGGTGCAGTTCGGCGGCAGCGACTACACCCGCGATCACCAGGTGCTGTTCATCAGCATCGCGGTGCTCGCCTACGTACTAAAAGATCGGATAAAGGAGTGGACGCGGCAGGTCCTGTCCAACCGCATCCTGCACTGGGACCACGACCGCGAGATCGTCGGTGACGCCATGGGCCGGGTCGGCTTCGGCGCCTTCTCCGGGCGGGCCCGCGAGCGCGTCCGCTACGTCACCGAGGCCCAGGTCCCGGCCGAGATCAGCGACCTGCGTGTGGCCCACCGCACGGTGCGCGGCGTCGCCACCGAGTCCGAGCAGATCCTGCACTACCGCCGCCACCTGCAGTTCGCCGCCGGACCGACGCCGGTGCCGGTGGGTTTCGGGGCGCAGGGCCTGCTCCGCCTGTCGCTCGACGAGATCATCAGGCGCCTGGACGATCCGGTCGAGCTCGTGCGCTTCTACGACTACAAGACCGGCCGGTTCAGCGGCGCCGAGGTGCCCAAGGTCCACCACCTGAACCTGGTGCTGATGTCGACCGACCAGCACGCGCACGTGCGGACCCTGTTGCGGGTGCGCGTGGTGGTCAATCAGCGCGGCGTTGTGCGCCTGGATCCGGTGTCGGTCAAGCACCGCCCGCTGTGGTGAGCCGCGGCCCCGCTCCGGCGCTCAGGGGTCGATGCGGACGATCGGCAGGGTGAGCTGATCGCCGCGGCCGGCCCGGCGGTCGGCGAGCTCTGCGGCGGCGTCGTCGAGCGCCACCGCGCGGGTGAGCTGCGCGAGGTCGAGCTGCGCGCGCTCCAGCAGGGCGACGAGCTCGGGCAGCAGGTCCGGGTGGCCGGGGCCGGCGCCGAGGATCTGGCACTGCTCGCTACTGACCCGCTCGAGGAGCGCCATGCCGCTGACGCTGGGGTCGGCGATGAGCGGGGCGGCCAGCGACTCCGCCGCGGGTGACTCGGAGAGCGGCCGGCTGCGGTCGAGGAGGACGGCGACGCCGCCGGCCTCGAGCAGTCCGAGCGCACGCGCCCGACCGGCGTCGCTGCCCGTGGTCTCCAGGTGGGTCAGCCCGTGCGGCAGGAGCCCGGCGGTGACCGCCAGCTCGCGCAGGAACCGGCGGGCCGACTCGCTGTCATGCTCGGCCGGATCGAGGGCGGCGAGCGCGCCGTAGGGCGGGGCGCACAGCCGCTCGCGCTCGTCGGCGCGCGGGCACAGCACCGCGGCCTGGCAGCCGAGCGCGCGGATCACCAGCACCGCCGCCGCCGCCCGGGCGCCGCCACCGAGCACCACGCACAGCCCGCCCGGCGACTGCCCGACCCGCACAAGCCCCGAATAGGGCGCCAGCAGCGCGTCGCTGAGCGCCGCGTACCGCCACCAGCTGTCCGCCGGCGGCACCGCCTGCACGAACGGCGGCTCCAGCGGCAGCAGGAAGCGGGCGGGCACGATCTCCCGGGTCGCCAGGTCCTGCGGGCGCGGGCGGCGGGTGGCGCACACCGCGATCCGGCCACGGCGGCACGGCTCGCACTCGCCGCACGGCAGCAGGCGCGGCACGATGACGCAGCGATCGGCCAGGTGCGCGGCGGACTCGCCGGCGGCGCGGACAATCCCCACGGTCTCGGCGCCGGGGTGGGCCCCCAGGGCAGAGCCGCAGATCAGGAGCTCGACATCAGCAGGAGACAGAGAGGCGGCCACAGGGCAGCTTGTAGCCTACTTTCGCGAGGCTCGTCTACGGCCGGCGCGAATCCGGGCGAAATAGCAGACGGCGGTCGTGCGGGACCGGGCCGCGGCGGCCCCGGCCGCGGCGGCCCCGGCCGCGCCGACCTGAAGCCCCGCGCCGGCAGCGGCTTACGACTCTTCTGTGTAGTCGCCGGCCGAGATCGTCGTTTTGACCTTGCCCGAGGGGACCTTGGGGCCGGGGGTCGGGGCCGCGTTGCCGGCGGCCGCCTCCAGCTCCTTACGGCGCTTGTACCTGTCCAGGGCGGCGATCAGCTCTTCGAACGGAATCATGGTCAAAGCGTACCCCAATCTCCCCCCGCCGAAAAGCCGATTGTCGGCCGGCCCGCCTGCGTCGTCGTGGCCCCGGTGCGGCCTGGGTACGGCTCGGGTGCCGCTCGGGTGCCGCTCGGGTGCCGCTCGGGTGCCGGTCAGGACTTGGCCCGTGCAGTGGCGGGCGTGACATGGTCACCTCGGGGGGATAAAGTGCCGGCGTGTCAGCCAAGCGTTTTGAGTCATCGAATCAGCCGGCGCCAAACGCCGGTTATGCAGGTCAGTCCGGCTACGGGGGTCCGGGCGGCCCGCCGGGCGGGTCCGGGGGGGTCGCCTCGCATGCGCCGCCAAGCGGGCTGGCTCCACCCGGGAGCTCCGCGATGGGGATGCGGCGCATCCTGCCCCACAGCAAGGACGCCGAGGAGTCGGTCCTTGGCGGCATCCTGTTCTCGGGGCGGGCGATCACGCTCGTCGCCGACCTCGTCGACGCGCTCGACTTCTACGACGCCCGCCACGAGGCGATCTACGCCGCGATGGTCGAGCTCGACCAGAAGTCGCGGCCCATAGACCTTATCACCGTCGCCGAGCAGATGCGCCTCAGCGGCACCATGGCCAAGCTCGCCGCCTCGGACAGCGAGGTCTACCTGGCGGAGCTCGCCAACAAGGTCGCCACCGTCGAGAACATCGCCCAGCACGCGCGCATCATCCGCAGCAAGGCGACCGCCCGCCGGCTGATCCTGGAGGCCAGCGGCATCGTCGACAAGGGCTACGAAGCGGTCGAGGTCGAGGAGTACATCGACCACGCCCAGCAGGTCGTCTTCGAGATCGCCAACCGCTCGAACCGCCAGAGCTACGAGCCGGTGCGCAAGGTCCTGCACAACGCGATAAAGGCCATCGAGCACCGCTTCAACCGCAAGGAGGCGATCACCGGCGTCCCCTCGGACTTCCACAAGTTCGACGGCATGACCGCCGGCTTTCAGCCCGGCGACCTCATCATCATCGCCGCCCGCCCGTCGATGGGCAAGACCGCGTTCGTCATGAACTGCGCCCAGAACGCCTCCCTCAACCACAACATCCCGACGCTGGTCTTCTCGCTGGAGATGTCCAAGGAGTCGCTCATCGAGCGCGTGCTGTGCTGCGAGGCCCGCGTCGAGTCGCAGAAGCTGCGCAGCGGCTTTTTAGAGACCCGCGACTGGATCAACATCACCAAGGTCGCCTCGACGATCGCCGAGGCGCCGATGTGGATCGACGACAGCGGCGCCCCCAGCCTGATGGAGATCCGCGCCAAGTGCCGGCGCTGGCGGTCGGATCAGACCGTGTTCCCCAAGGGCGTCGAGCAGATGGGCCTGGTGGTCATCGACTACCTGCAGCTCATCCACGGCGCGCCGCAGGGCCGCGAGCAGAACCGCGAGCGCGAGATCAGCGAGATCTCGCGCGGCCTCAAGGCGCTGGCCAAGGAGCTGCGGGTGCCGGTGGTGGCGCTGTCGCAGCTTAACCGCTCGGTCGAGTCGCGCGCCGACAAGCGGCCGATGTCGTCCGACCTCCGCGAGTCGGGCGCCATCGAGCAGGACGCCGACCTTATCTGCTTCATCTACCGCGACGAGCAGTACAATAAGGAGTCGCCCGACCAGGGCATCGCCGAGATCATCATCGGCAAGCAGCGCAACGGCCCGACCGGAACCGCGCGCCTGGCCTTCCGCAAGGAGTACACCCGCTTTGAGAACCTTGCCGAGGACCGCGTCGAATAAGGAGCCCGCATGATCCCGCCCGCCCAGCCCCTGCCGAGCCTCTGCTCCTACTCGCTGCTCGGGCGCTCCGGGCTGCGCGTCGCGCCGCTGTGTCTTGGCACCATGACCTTCGGCACCGAGTGGGGCTTTGGCTGCGGCGAGGCGGAGGCGCGCGAGCTTTTTTTGCGCTACCGCGCCGCGGGCGGCAACTTCGTCGACACCGCGGACCTGTACACCGGCGGCACGAGCGAGCGGCTGCTCGGCAAGTTCATCAAAGAGCTCGGCTGCCGCGACGAGCTCGTGCTGGCGACCAAGTTCACCCTGGGCGGCCGGGCCGGCGATCCCAACTCGGCCGGCAACGGCAGAAAGAGCATCCTGCGCGCCGTCGAGGCCTCGCTGGCGCGGCTGCAGACCGACTACATCGATCTGTACTGGATGCACTCCTGGGACCGCCTGACTCCGATCGAGGAGGTGATGGATACGCTCGACTCGCTGGTGCGCGCCGGCAAGGTCCGCTACCTCGGGCTGAGCAACGTGCCGGGCTGGTACCTGGGACGCGCCCAGACGCTGTGCGAGCTGCGCGGGCTGCAGCGGCTGTGCGGGCTGCAGCTTGAGTACTCGCTGGTCTCGCGTGAGATCGAGCGCGAGTTCATCCCCGCGGCGCACGCGCTCGGGCTCGGGCTGTGCTCGTGGAGTCCGCTCGGCTGCGGCATCCTGACCGGCAAGTACCGGCGCACCGCGGCGGGGGCCGAGGGCGACGGCCGGCTGCAGCTGATGGGCGGCGGCAGTCACCCGGTGTTCGCCAAGTTCACCGAGCGGAACTTTCGGATTGCCCAGACCCTCATCGACGTCGCGGCGGAGCTCGGGCGCTCGCCGGCGCAGGTCGCGATCAGCTGGATCACCCGCCGGCCCGGCGTCACCTCGACGATCCTCGGGGCGACCACCAGCGGACAGCTGTACGACACCCTGCAGGCGCTGGAGCTTACAATCCCGGCCGAGCTGGCAAGCCGCCTGGAGGCGGTGAGCCGGCCCGCGCCCTGCTACCCCTACGTGCTCTTCGACGAGGAACAGGCAGGCGATGTGAACGCGCACACGGTCGTCCGCGCCGAGCCGCCGTGGTTTCGGCCGTGGTTTCGATCGTAGAGACGCTCCGATCGCAGAGACGCTCCGATCGTAGCGGTTCCGCCGGAGAGCCGCGCGAGGTTATTCTCGAAGGTGCACCAAAGTGAAAGGATGCATCATGGGAACTACCTGGCAGTACATGTTCTCGCACTCGCTGGCGGCAGCGCTCCTCACCTCGGTCATGGCGTGCGGCGCCGGCTGTTCTCCGAATAACAGCGCGGGCGATCCGAATAATCCGAATAATCCGAATAACCCAAACAATCCCAATATCCCCGGCTCGGGCAACCCCGGTTTCTTTCATACCCAGGGCAGCCAGATCGTCGATAGCGGCGGCAACCCGGTGCGGCTCACCGGCGTGTCGTGGTTCGGGATGGAGACCGGGACGTTCGCGCCGCACGGCCTGGACAAGCGGTCGCTCGGCTCGATGCTGGATCAGATCAAGTCGGTCGGCTTCAACTCGATCCGGATTCCGTTCTGCACCCAGATGTTCGACGCCGGCAGTACGCCGAGCGGAATCGACTTTGGCAAAAACCCCGAGCTGCAGGGGAAAAAGCCGCTCGAGATCCTCGATATCCTCGTCGCCCAGGCCGGACAGCGCGGGCTGCGCATCATCCTCGACCGCCACCGTCCCGACTCCGGCGGGCAGTCCGAGGTCTGGTTCACCGGGCAGTACAGCGAACAGCGGTGGATCGACGACTGGAAGATGCTCGCCACCCGCTACAAGACGAACCCCACGGTCGTCGGCTTCGATCTGCACAACGAGCCGCACGGCCAGGCGACCTGGGGCAGCGGCAGCCAGACCACCGACTGGCGGGCCGCCGCCGGGCGCGTCGGCAACGAGATCCTCGCCATCCACCCCGACATCCTCCTTATCGTCGAAGGGATCGAGCAGTTCAGCGGAAAGTACTACTGGTGGGGCGGCAACCTCACCCCGGCCGCGGCCAGCCCGGTGCAGGTGCAGAGCGCCGGACACATCGTCTACTCCCCGCACGACTACCCGGCCAGCGTCTACGGACAGAGCTGGTTCTCCGACCCCAACTATCCAAACAACCTGGCCGGAGTCTGGGATACCTACTGGGGGTATCTGGCCAAGCAGAACCTCGCTCCGATCTGGCTGGGAGAGTTTGGGACCAAGCTGCAGACGGACTCCGACACCAAGTGGCTGACGTCGCTGGTGAGCTACCTGCAGCAGAATAAGCTGAGCTTTGCCTACTGGTGCTGGAATCCCGACTCGGGGGACACCGGGGGCATCCTGCAGGATGACTGGACGACCCTGAACCAGAACAAGGTCGACGCGATAAAGCCGGCGCTCGCCCCGAGCTTGTAGCGGTCGCGGCGCTCGCGCGTCTGTCCGCCAGCCAGAACTTTCTTTCCGCTCGTACGTATTAGTCAGGGTTCCGGGAGTCCAAAAGGTCCAAGGTCCGGTCTTTCGTTCAGGAGCGGATCTCGAGTAGCATGGAACCTTCCCTTTTTCTGCGAGAGCAGACCGAGAAAAGCATGATCAAGCGCTCTGGTACGTGGGAACGTGCGGCCCTGCGACGGGCTCCCCTGTTCGTCGTGGGGACCCTCACTCTGGGCCTGTTGGCGATAAGCCCCGTGGGCTGTGATCCGAAGGCGAGCGGGCGGGCCACCGTCGGCACCCTGGAGGTCATCCGCACTCCCGTCGAGCTGTCCGGTGGCGACCGCCACTTTGTCGGCAGCGATGAGCGGACGGCGAGCGGGCAGCGGATCGTGGTCGCCGACAAGGCGCAGGCGCTGCTGCGCCACGATCTGGGGGCGCGCCTGCTGCTCGACAGCGGCAGCGACCTCGAGGTGACCGAGGCGGGGGCGAAGCTGCGCAGCGGGCGGCTGTGGATCGACGCGCGGCCGGGGGCGCAGGTCGCGGTGGAGGTGGCCGGGGTGACCCTGACCGCCAGCGGCGCCGGGGCCGGGTTCGAGCTCGCCGCCAGCGCCGACCGCTCGCAGGTCACCGTGGTGCGCGGCGAGGTGGCGTGGCAGGCGGCGCAGCGCGGGGTGATTCACGCCGGCGAGCTCCTCGCGCTCGGCGGCGCGCAGCCGGTGCCGCAGCCGGTGGTGCTGTGGGATGACTGGACCGGGGGCCTGGGCTGGCCGGATCCGCGGCGCAGCAGCGGCGCCGCCGGCCTGGGTGAGGTCGGCGCCCGGCGACCCGGCGATCTGGGCGAGGCGCGCTTCCCGCTGTCGATTCAGCGCCTGCAGGTGCGAACCCGCATTGAGGACGACCTGGCGATCACCACCGTCGAGGAGACCTTCTTCAACCCGGCCGACAGCACCCTGGAGGGCATCTTCCGCGTCCGCCTGCCCGAGGGCGCCATCCTGTCGCGCTTCGCCATCGACCGCCGCGGCCGCCTCATCGACGGCTACGTCAAAGAGCGCGAGACCGCGCAGCGCCAGTACCAGGCCCAGGTCTACGAGGGCTCGACCCACGACCCGGCGCTGCTGGAGTGGGACGCCCCGGGCAGCTTCAAGGCCCGCCTGTATCCCCTGCCGCCGGGGGCGAGCCGACGGGTGCTCTACACCTACTCCGAGTGGCTGCAGCCGCACGGCGAGGGCAGCGCCCTGCGCACCTTCCGCTATCCGATGGCGGGCGCCGCCGGGGCGGGTGCTCCGCTCATCCAGGAGCTCGACATCGAGGTCGACGCCAGCCAGGCCGGTGCGCGCGAGCTGCGGGCGGGCCTGGGCGCGCTCCTGTCGGCCGACCGGCGACGGGTCGTCATGCAGCGGACCGACTACGTCCCGAGCGCGGATCTGGTCGTCGAGCTGCTCGGCCTGCACCGCGCCGATGATGTGGCGCGGCTCTACCGCGCGCCCCACCAGGACCCGCCGCGGCCGGGAGCCCGGCGCGCCCAGAGCGAGAGCGACTATGTCCTGTTGCGGGCGACGCCGGTGCCGGCCCCGGTGGCGGCCGAGCGGTCGCCGCTCGATCTGGTGCTGCTGGTCGACGTGTCGGCCGCCACCGACGCCACCCACCTGGCGATGGCGCGGACCCTGGTCGAGTCGCTGCTGCGCCGCCTCAACCCCGACGATCGGATCGTCCTCCTGGCGGCCGATCTGGACGCCCATGAGCCGACGGCCAGCCCGGCGAAGAAGGCACCGCCGCCGCAGCTTAGCCCGGCGACCCCCGAGAACGTCCAGCAGCTGCTCGGCCGGCTCGGGGCCAGCGCCACCGGCGGCGCCACCGATCTAGGTGCGACGCTGAGCCAGGCGGCGGCGCTGCTCGATCCCAAGCGGCTCGGCGCGGTCCTGTACGTCGGTGATGCGCAGCCGACGGTGGGCGAGCTCGATCTGCCCACCCTGCGCGAGCGCCTGGAGCGGCTGCCGGCGCCGCTGCGGCTCTACGGGGTCGGCATCGGCGCCGAGGCCAACCTCGATCTGCTCGCCGGTCTGTGCCAGACCAGCGCCGGCCTGGCCTACCGGGTCGCGGATCGCGCCGCCGCCGCCGAGACCGCGCTCGGCATCATCACCCACCTGAC
>Ga0075158_10003386_pt1 | contig 11223 bp, 10 predicted proteins | sample JI91814BDNA_FD_70968 | JGI IMG/M metagenome (GOLD analysis project Ga0075158, IMG submission 70968) | Wastewater effluent complex algal communities from Wisconsin, to seasonally profile nutrient transformation and Carbon sequestration -... | ecosystem: Engineered > WWTP > Effluent > Algae... | reverse complement strand
GCGCTCGACCAAGCGCCGAGTCAAGGCGGATGGACTCTCGGATCGCAACCAGCTCCTTTGAGCCATCCGCAAAGTGCTCCTCGTACATCTCACAAAAGTGCTTGATTGACCGGCTCACGCGATCAAATTTCAGAACCACTACAACATCTGCCTTGATCGCCAGGGCATCAGTAAGTCCCACCCGATCTGCTTTACCGCCTGATTCTATATCTTGATATATCTTGATAAGTCTCAATCCATTTATCGAACAATACGCTTGAATCGCATGCCTCTGCGCATCGAGCGACAATCCATCAGCTGCTTGCATGTCGGTGCTTACGCGCACATAACCTACAGCCGTCCTGCCACTCGCCGATTGCCCATTCGCGACATTACCGCGTGCAATGTGACGCCTCATTTTCCTGTCCTTTTCCGCATACGCCAAAGTGCGTTGCTGTAGGTACAGGCTTAATTCCCGTTCACGTCCCTGGTCCGAGATGCTTCATCCAGTCGGCAAGTGCAAAATTATGCAGGCGCCGCGGCAGTCGTAGAGGTGATTCTTGGGTCGGCTGTGCCGGCGCGGCTGGGCGCGCGTAGGGCGGGGGGCGGGCCGCGGAACGGTGACCATAACTCGACCAAGGTCCGATTGGCGTCGCCCTAGCTTGAGAGTGACCACAGGTCTGTGGTCTGCGGTCAGTGGGTCGGTGTGTAGCGGGTAATCGGCGAGGTCGAGACGTTCTTCAGCCACAGCCAGATGAGGCCCGCCTGTTCTTCGGTGATGTGCTTGAGCGCGGGCATCTGACTCCAGGTCGCCTTGTACTCAACCCGGTAGCGGATGTGATAGTACAGGCGCGCCGGATCGCTGCGGTGGCTGTGCAGCTCGATCGGCTGCGCATAGTCCCAGCCGAAGGTGGCGCCGACCTTGCGCACGCCGTGGCAGTACTGGCAGCTGCCGCGGAACAGCTCCATGCCGGGGCGCACCTCGGCGCTCGGCACGAACTGGCGATAATATGCGGCGCTCTCGGCGAACTCGATTCCGATCACCGAATCGGGGAGCGCCCACGGGGTGAAGCCGCCCTGCGCGGACTCCGGAACGTCGGGATGCCAGCGGTCTTTGACGACCAGCTTGTTGCCGCTGAACGCCACGCGGCGGACATCGACATAGCCCTCGGTCTGGCTGGTAATCGGCGGGAAGTCGGCGCTGTACGGACCCTCTGCGGTCGTGCTGATGCCAAGCGCGATCATCGGCTCCAGCCGATTCATTGCCTTGGCTTCGCGAAACGGCAGCGGAACAATCATCCCATTGCGAAAGCGCAGGAGCATGAGATCCAGCTGCGGTGGCGGAGCGTACTGCGCAATCACATCGCGCAGGAGGACCCCGCGGTAATAGGCAGCGCTCCCATACTGGGCATCGCTGCGCTGGCCCTGCTGCTGCGGCAGCTTATCGAGCACCAGGATCTTGGGCGCGGTCTTGGGAGGCTCGACGTTACCGGTTCCATAAGTACCGGGTGTACGCACCCAGACCTCGAGGTTGGTCACTGCGGCGCAAGGCGCGGCGCCGGCTAGAAGGAGGACAATAGCAGTGGTGAATTGACGGAGGACATTTTCATATTTTCGCATGCCCGAGCTAGTCGCAAGGATCGGGCCGAGCTCTGCCGCGGCGCCGGCAGTTCGCTTTTGCGCAATTCTTACGGCGAGCCGATCCGCATGCGCATTTCTTGCAGACGCTCCCTTTGCGTGCAGCAGCGCACTCTGGCAATCCCCCACAGCCCCCTACACGTCGCCCATCACAATGCGAGGCGCGTTGCGATAATGGGCAGACAGTGATGTAATGTCTCCAAAGGAGCAGTTCATGTCGACCCCTTATCGCATCCTGATTGCATTCGATTTCTCCGAGTGCTCAAACCTCGCATTCGCAGAGGCGCTCACCGTCGCTCGACGCAGCACCGACCCGGAGCTGCACATCGTCTCGGTCGTCAACAAGGAAGCGATCGAGATCGTTCCGGTCGCGGATCGTCACGCCTCCCTGGTTCAGATCACCGACGGCCTGCGCGAGCGTCTGACCGCAGAAGCGGGGCGACTGCTGAAAGTCCACGGCGAGCCCGCGTCCGCGCTGCGCGCGATCGCCCACGTGCGCACGGGGTCGATCGCCGAAGAGATCTGCAACCTGGCGAGCGAGATCAGCGCCGATCTGCTGGTCGTCGGAACGCACGGGCGGCGCGGCGTGCAGCGGCTGTGGCTCGGCTCGGTGGCCGAGAAGACGGTTCGCCGGGCTCCGTGTCCGGTTCTGGTGGCGCGGGCCAAGGACCTCCACGGGATGGACGGCGTGCCGCAGATCGAGCCGGCGTGTCCGGGCTGCCTCAAGGTGCGTGAGGAGACCGCCGGGGCGACCTGGTGGTGCGACGGCCACATCTCGGCGCCCGCTTCTCTGTACTCGCACAGCTACCGCCTCGACGAGCCGCCCGGCGTCTCTCCGTACCGCAGCTGACCGGCCCGCGGCAGAGCGTCCGCGGACGCGCCGCCGCCTCCTCCTTCAGAAGATCGGGAACTTGCTCCTGGGCGTCGACATGAGGCCGCGGATGAGCGCGCAGAATTTTCCTCGTCTCTCACCGCGGGTGAAAATTCTGCGCGCCGCCGCGCCGCTCCACCTGGCCGGGCGTGTCGTCGGTCGTGGGCGACCTGCAGGCTCCGCCGGTTGTGCTTGTATCCGTGGAACGCTGCTTGCAATAAGCCCGGTAAGCTCGCGAGTTTGTTCGCCCGGAGAGCCTCCCATGATGAAGTCGGTCCTGCAGCAGAGCGCCACGCCGCGGCGGCGCAGGCAAGTTCCTACAGATCTCGCGGGGTCGCCGGATCTATCTACGACCCGGATGCGCAAGGCGAGCCGAGCTCCCTTGGGCCGAGTTAAGGTTCTGCCGTGAGCAAGCGTAAGACGTGGGTGTGGATTGCGGTCTGTTCCGCGGTGGTGCTGGCGGGCTCCGGAGTCGCGGGGCTGCGTGCGCTCGGGCCGCGGGTGTCGTCCGTACGGCCACTGCGGCGCGAGATTGTCCAGACCGTGATCGTCAGCGGACGGGTGCTGCCCCCGTCGCGGATCAGCGTCGGCAGCATGGTCGCCGGGGTGGTCCGGAGCATCGCGGTCAAGGAAGGCGACCACGTGCAGGCGGGCGAGCTGCTCGTGCAGCTCGACGACACCGAGGCCCAGGCGGCGGTCGCCGCGGCGCGGGCGGGGCTGCAGCAGGCGCGGGCGCGGCTGCGGCAGCTCAAGCACATCACCGGCCCGGTGGCGCGCCAGGTCCACCTCCAGGCCGACGCCAACCTGGAGCTCGCCCGCCTGAGCTTCGAGCGTCAGGTGGCGCTCGCCCGAAAGGGCAGCACCCCGGTGGCGCAGCTCGACGAGTCCCGGCGCGCCCTCGCCATCGCGCAGAGCCAGCACGATGCGACCGAGGCGCAGGCGCACGGCAGCGGGCCGCGCGGGGCGGAGCACGCGCTGGCGCTGGCCGCCTACGCCCAGGCGGCGGCGAGCGTGGCCCAGGCCGAGGCGCGAGCCGCCCAGGCGCGTATCACGGCGGCGACGGCGGCGACGGTGCTGACGCGGGCCGTGGAGCCGGGCGAGCTCGTGCAGCCGGGCCGCGCCATGCTGGTGCTGGCGCGCGATGGCGAGACGCTGCTCACCGTGCAGCCCGATGAGAAGAACCTGGCCGAGCTGCGCCTGAACCAGCCGGCGCGCGCCTCGGCCGACGCCTTCCCCGACCAGCACTTCGCGGCCGTGGTCTCGTACATCGCGCCGTCTGTCGATCCGCAGCGCGGCACCATCGAGGTGCGCTTCACCGTCGCCGACCCACCGGCCTATCTGCGCCCCGACATGACGGTCTCGGTCAACATCGAGGTCGGGCGCAAGCCGGCGGCGCTGGTCGTGCCCAAGGAGGCGGTGCAGGAGCTCGGCGTGCAGAGGTCGTGGGTGTTTGTCCTGCGCGGCCGCCACGTCGAGAAGCGCGGCGTCGAGCTCGGGCTGCGCGATGAGCGCCTCATCGAGCTGCGCAGCGGCCTGGGCGAAGACGAGCAGGTCGTGCTGCCGGGCGGAGCCGCGCTCGCAAGCGGCCAGCGCGTGCGCGCCTCTGCGGGAGGCTAGCGTGTCGTTCGAGTGGTTCGTCGCCCTGCGCTACCTGCGCGAAGGCAAGGTGCAGACGGCGCTCATCCTCGGCGCGGTCTCGCTGGGGGTGGCGGTGGTGGTCTTCATCTCGGCGCTGATCAGCGGCCTGAACGTCCGCCTGATCGCCAAGACGCTGGGCGCCCAGGCGCACATCATCGTCCGCCCGCCCGATCTGGAGGCCCGCCTGATCATTGACAACCCCAGCGGCGACCCCAGCGGCCACCCCGCTGGCGGCGGCGCCGGCCCCCTCATCGCCGCGCGGATCGAGAAGCCGTCGCAGCGCCTGCAGTCGATCTCCGGCTGGCCCGAGGTCATCGCCGAGCTCGCGCGCCTCCCCGGGGTCACCGCGATCTCGCCGGTGGTCTCGGGCTCGGCGTTCGCGCTGCGCGGCGCGGCGACCAAGTCGATCGCGCTCCGCGGCATCGAGCCGACGAGCTTCGGCCGCATCATCGGCCTCGGCGAGAAGATGCTCGCCGGCCGCAGCCAGATCGTGGGCGCCGAGGCGCTGGTCGGCACCGAGCTTTGCCAGAGCTTCGGCCTCGCGCTTGGCGACAAGCTGCGCATCCTCACCGCCACCGGTCAGGCGGACGTGTTCACGGTCGCCGGCATCTTCGACCTCGGTTCCAAGGATCTCAACGAGCGGATGGTGTTCATTCCGCTGCGCGCGGGGCAGACTCTGTTCGATCTGGCCGGCGGCGTCTCGTCCATCGAGCTGAAGGTGAGCGACGTCTTCGCCGCCGAGACGATCGCGGTCGAGGCGGCCCGCCGCTCGGGCCTCACGGCGAACAGCTGGATCAAGGAGAACCCGCAGCTGCTCATCGCGCTGCAGTCGCAGCAGAGCTCCAAGAACGTAATCCTATTCTTCATCACGCTGACCGTGGCGCTGGGAATCGCCAGCGTGCTCATTGTGAGCGTGGTCCAGAAGTCGCGCGAGATCGGCGTCATGCGCGCGGTAGGAACGACGCGCGGCCGCATCCTGCGCATCTTCCTCATCCAGGGCGGCCTCGTCGGCTTCGCCGGCTCGCTGCTCGGGGCCGGCCTGGGAGCGCTGCTCGCGCAGTCGTTTGTCCGCCTGTGGCGCGGCGCCGATGGCTCGCCGATGTTTCCGGTGATGCTCAGTCCCATGCTGTTCCTGCTGCCCGCCGCGCTGGCCACGGTCGTCGGGCTGCTCGCCGCGGTAGTCCCGGCGCGCCGGGCGGCGCGGCTCGATCCGGCGCAGGTGATCCGCTATGGCTGACGGTCCGGTCCTGGCGATCCGCGGCGTCAGCCGTGAGTTCGGAATCAAGGTAAAGACGCGCGTGCTGCACGGAGTCGATCTGCAGCTCGCGCACGGCGAGTTCAGCGCGCTCATCGGTCCCTCGGGCTCGGGCAAGAGCACACTGCTCAACATCATGGGGCTGCTCGACCGGCCGACCGCCGGGGAGGTCTATATAAACGGCCAGCCGATGACGCACCTTGATGACGACGCGCTGACCCGCGCACGCAGCCGCACGCTCGGCTTCGTCTTCCAGTTCCATCACCTGCTGCCGGCGTTCACGGCGCTGGAGAACGTGATGATTCCGGCCTGGGGCGAGCGCGGCCGCGCCGACGCCAAGCTGCGCGCCGCAGCGCAGGCGCTGCTCGATGAGGTCGGCCTGCACGAGCGCACCCACAACCGGGCGAGCGACCTGTCGGGCGGCGAGGCGCAGCGGGTCGCGATCGCGCGCGCGCTGTGTCAGAACCCGCCGCTCATCCTGGCCGATGAGCCGACCGGCAACCTCGACACCCAGACCGCGGACGGCGTGTTCAGCCTGCTGCGCCGGGTCAGCCGCGAGCGCGGCACCACCTTCCTGATCGTCACCCACGACGACCGTCTGGCCGGCCGCTGCGACCGCATCATCCGCCTGGTCGACGGCCGCATCGTCTCGGACGACCGGCGCGGACCGGACGCGCCGCCGCAGCTGTTCCTGCCGCTCGGGTAGCCGCTGATCCTGACCACCGCTTAACCGCCCGCCGCGGCTCCCGCGGAACGCCGCGGAACCGTGACCTCAGTCGCTGACGGGCGGGTCCGCGGGGCTGCCGGTCGGGCGCTGTCGGCGCGGGTGGGAGCGGCCATAATCCCCGTTCACGTCCGCATCATTGCCGGCGCCGCTGGCGGCGTTGTAGCGCGGCCAGGTGGTGAAGCTCAGGCCGGCCCGGCACTTACACCCCGCGCTGCGCGGCATGGCAAGGCAACAAGACCACAAGACAAAACGCCGAGGGGCCGGCAAAGTAGTGACTGGCGACCCGCGCCGGGTAAGCTAGTAGTAAGCAGGTAGAAGGACTGCTCAAAATGACGGCTGAAGACACCTCCCCGGACAAGACCAGCCTGAAAGGGAGCCTGCTCATCGCCATGCCGGCGCTGCAGGATCCGAACTTCCACCGCCTGGTCACGCTCCTTATCAGCCACAATGAGCAGGGCGCGCTCGGCATCGTGCTCGGGGCGCCCACCGCGACCCCGATCCGCGAGGTCTGCGCGCAGTTCGACATAACCTGGGCGCGGCCCGCTCCCACCTACGTGCGCAGCGGTGGCCCCTGCGAGGCCGGGCGGATCTGGCTTCTGCACGGCGGCGCGACGCCGCTTCCCGACGCGGTGACGATCACCCCGGGGATTCACATCGGCAGTAGTCCCCTGCTCCTGCGGACGCTGGCCGAGCGCCCCAACGCCGAGATCGATGCCGCGCTCCCGGTCATGGTCTTTGGCGGCTACGCCGGCTGGGGCCCCGGCCAGCTAGAGGCCGAGCTGCAGCACAAAAGCTGGCTGCCGAGCTTTGGCGAGATCGACGCCGATCTGGTGTTCGAAACCGCTCCGGACAAGGTCTGGGAAGCGGCGCTGGCCGCGATGTCGCTCTCCCCCGGTCACATCGTCTCCGGAAGCGGCGCGAGCGCCTGAGCTGCAGGAAATGTAGATGTTGCATAATGCAGCACAATCAGGGTACTCTGAAGTTGTGAATACCAGGCAACGCCTTTACCGACTCATGACCGTAAGCGCGCTCAGCATTGGCGCCGCCATCGGGGGGTGGTTAATTGCGCTGCCGACGGGTCCTAGCCGGGCCCTGGCCGCGCCGATCGCCCACCGCCCACCCATCGATGTCAAGCCGCCGGTCCTCGGCCCGCCGGTCGCCGTCGCCGATGAGCCGATCTTGTCTACCGGACCCGGTGGGCAGCCGGTCCGCCGCGTGGTGATCATCAGCGAGGACGGCATGCGGCCCGAGCTCATCTACCAGCAGCAGCAGAAGATGCCCTGGCACGAGCAGCTCTACCGCAATGGCTCCTACTCGTGGAAGGCGCGGACCATCCGGACCGCTTCGACGCTGCCCTCACACGCCTCGATGCTCTCAGGGGTGGACGTGAACCTGCACGGGCTCACCTGGAACAACTGGCGGCCGACCAAGGGCTTCATCCACGTGCCGACGATCTTCAACGCCGCCGAGGAGCGCGGCATGAAGACCGCGGCGTTCGTCGGCAAGTTCAAGCTGCGCCACATCCTGCCCGCCGGCAGCGTCGGCGTCTTCGAGCGCCCGGGCTACTACTGCAAGAAGGTCAGCGACGAAGCGGCGCGCTACCTGGAGAAAGAGAAGCCGGTGCTGACGTTCGTGCACTTCTCCGACCCCGATGAGGCCGGGCACTCGGCCGGCTGGATGTCGGAGAGCCAGAAGCACGCGGCGCTGGCCGCCGATGCGTGCCTGGGGACGATCTACAAGGCGCTCGATCGCGCCGGCATGCTTGAGGACACGCTGGTGATCGTCTCGGCCGACCACGGCGGGCACAACCACAACCACTCGGGGGCGCTGGCGAGCGACCGCGAGATCCCGTGGATCGCCTCGGGCCCGCACGTGCGCAAGGGCTACCACATCCACAGCGTGGTCTCGACGATGGACACGGCGGCGACGGCGCTTATGGTGCTCGGCCTGCAGCCGCTGACCAAGCTGGCGGGCAAGCCGGTCAGCGAAATCTTCCAGTAAGCGGCTCCCCCCATAGATTGTTCTAGGAAGCCGCAAGCTGCGATATGGTGCCGCGCATGCGGACGTCGCAATCGCGGTTTGGGATCGCCGGATCCTGGAGGCCCTGGGGGCACTGGCTCCGGCTGGGTCTGCTGGGCGTGGTCGTCGGGTCGGGGGGGTCGGGGCAGTCAGGCTGCGCGACGCCGTCGGCCGACCTGCCGCCGCCGGATGCGGCGCCGCCCACCGAGCTTGTCCGCCCGGACCTCGGCCCGGCCGCCGGCGATCCGCAGAGCTGGCTGACCGAGGCGGTCGGCTACGAGATCTTCGTGCGCAGCTTCGCCGACAGCAACGGCGACGGGCAGGGCGACCTGGCCGGGGTGACCGCGCGCCTGCCCTACCTGGCCGAGCTCGGGGTGAACCTGCTGTGGCTCACCCCGATTCATCCCTCGCCGAGCTACCACGGCTATGACGTCAGCGACTACGAACAGATCCACTCCGACTTCGGCACCCTGGCCGACTTCGAGCTGCTCGTACGCACCGCGCACCGGCTGCAGCTGCGGGTGGTGCTGGATCTGGTGCTCAACCACACCTCGCAGCAGCACCCGTGGTTCACCCAGGCCCTGGCCGCCCCGGCGGGCAGCCCGGCCGCGGCCCGCTACCTCATCCGCGGCGACAATCCCGGCTGGAAGTGGAACGGGCACGACGTCTGGCACGCCGCCCCCGGCGGGCCGGCGGGGCGCAGCTACTTCGGGCTGTTCTCGGGGGTCATGCCCGACCTCAACCTGCGCGACGCAGCGACCGTGCGCGCGATGCAGGACGTGATGGAGCTGTGGCTGCGCCGCGGAGTCGACGGCTTCCGCCTGGACGCGGCGCGCTACATCGTCGAGTGGCCCGATCCGGTCACCGCGACCGCCCAGCCGGCGCTGGCCGACACCGCAGAGACCAAGACCCTGTGGCGCACCCTGCGCGGCGCGCTGCAGAAGGCCGCCCCGGGCGCCGCGCTGCTCGGCGAGGTCTGGACCGACACCGACGGCATCTCGCGCTACTACGGCGGCGGCGATGGGCTGCACGCGGCGTTCAACTTCCCGCTCGCCGGGGCCACCGTGGACGCGGTGAAGCGCGGCGTCGCCGAGCCGGTGAACTACACGCTGGAGGCGATGACCCACACGAGCGTGCCCCTGCCCTTCTTCGCGCCGTTTCTGACCAACCACGATCAGCGCCGCCTGGCCAGTGAGCTCGGCGGCGATCCGCAGCTGCTGCGGCTGGCGGCGGCGCTGCTCCTGGCGATGCCCGGAACGCCGTTTCTGTACTATGGTGAAGAGGTGGGCCTGGCACAGAGCAGCACCCAGGGTGATCGCGGGCAGCGCGCCCCGATGCCCTGGGCCACGGTCGAGACGCAGCGCGGGCAGACCGACTCGCTCCTTTCCTACTATCGCCGCCTGATCAAGCTGCGGCGGCAGACGCCGGCCCTGCGCGAGGCCGCCCTGCGGCTCCTGTTCCCTCTGGTCGCCGATCCGGGGCTCGTGGCGGTGAGCCGCGGTGCCGCCGGTCCCGGCAAGGCACCGGTGATCGCGGTCTATAACCTCGGCGCCAGGACGCTGAGCGGGGTGCAGCTGAGCCTCCCGGTAGACTATCCGCTCGGCGCTCAGCGCGAGCTGCTGGCCGGGGCCGCCGCCGCCGAGGTCACGGACGCGAACCGGGCGCGCTATCCGCTGCCGACCCTCCTGCCGCGCAGCGCCTTGTGGCTGACCGCAGCCGACACCTCCGGCCGCGCCCAGTCACCCGGACGCTGAGCTGCGCCGCCCAATCACAAGACTGCAGTTGGAGACACCATGCACCGACACTCCGCGCTCCACCGCCTTCCGGTCGTCGTAGGTTCGCTCGCGCTGTCGACCTGTGCGGGGCCCCTGGCTCCGGTGGTCATCGGGGGCGTGCCGGTCCAGCGGCTGACCATGGAGTACAAGGGACGGCCCTACTCCATCCGTCACTCCGGCGCCTATCCCCGGCCGGGCAATCCTTCGGACGGGACCCGGGCCGAGGGCGGGACCATCGCCGGCACCATCTGCGGCGCCGACATCCACTACCAGGTCACGCACAACGGCGACCACGTGCGGATAAGCGGCTTTATCAACAACGAACAGAGCGCGACCCTGGAGATCCGCGAGGCCAATAACATCCGCCGCATCCAGGGCGGGCTCGGCAACTTCATCGTCGATGTCGTGCTGGCCGACGACACCATCGCCGGCACCGTCGGCCGCTGCGGCTACGAGCTGCACCCCGGCGAGGCGAACACCGACACCTTCACGCAGGTCCTGCGGACGCAGGGGTTCAACATCACGATGCGCATAAACGGCCGCTCGGAGCTCCAGAAGCTGCCGGCGGCGGACCAGGCGGCGCTGGTGCCGCTCATGCTGTACTGCGCGACCGCCAAGGTGTTCGAGAACTTCGGCCACGATCCGCCCGAGCTCGGCTTCGGCGGAGCGGAGGGCGCGCAGCCGCCCAAGACCATCAACTTCGGCCCGCAGTCCAACCGGAGCTGCGGCGGAACCTGAAGGGTCGCTAGCTCTTCGGCTTCGCCTGCGGCTTCGCCTTCTTCGGCTTCGCCTTACTAAAGACATCCCAGTCCGCCCCGAACAGGGCGAATCCGGCCACCCGCAGCACTCCCTCCTGGCGCTTGATGAACGGCGCGTAGCCGGCCGCGGCCTCGACAAACAGCCGACGGTAGCGCCACTTGGCGAGCAGCGCGAAGCCGACCGCGGTGCCGCCGTCAAAACCGGCGACATCGGCGACCGGAGCAAGCTCCAGCGTCTGCGCGGTGCGACCCGGCAGCCGCAGCCGCAGGCTCGGCCCGGCGCGCAGGGCGAGGTAGCTCTGCACCCAGAACTCCGCCCACCCGGCGCCGCCGAGCGGCACCACATAGGGGTTCAGACCGCCCAGCCGGGTGCGGGTGAGGAAGTCCTGGTTCAGCGCCCAGGCGGCGCGGACCTCGATGCGCGGCGCCAGCGTCCAGTCGGGACGCACCAGCGCCTCGACCGCGATGTGGGGAGCGACCAGGTGCAGCTCGGCGTCGGCGCCGGCGCGCACCCACAGGTGGCTTATCGCCGTGTGGTGCCCGAAGATGGCGTCGGCGGTAAA
>Ga0075158_10003385_pt1 | contig 11223 bp, 9 predicted proteins | sample JI91814BDNA_FD_70968 | JGI IMG/M metagenome (GOLD analysis project Ga0075158, IMG submission 70968) | Wastewater effluent complex algal communities from Wisconsin, to seasonally profile nutrient transformation and Carbon sequestration -... | ecosystem: Engineered > WWTP > Effluent > Algae... | reverse complement strand
TCTTCAATAACGATATCAGCATCTTCATCACCTTCCTGATTAACGGTAGAGATGTCGGCTTTGATTTCGTCAACCGAAATAACTTCATCTTCAGCTACTTCTTCATCTTTTTTCACAACCATCTCCACGAATTTCACGGTTGGGCGAACTGGTGGTGGTGGTGGTGGCGGAGGAGGAGGAGGAGGTGCTTCTTCATCCAGCGGAGGTGGTTCGGTTAAGGTAACCACGCGCTCAATAGCCACTTCGTCGGTTTTTTTCTTCAAAAACCCCAAACCCACATAACTAAAGCCTGTAAGCACTGAGCTCAGGCAGAAAATGAAGATGAGTGCCTTTACTGTGTTTCTTTTAGTCAGATGACGTAAAAAGAACGCACCATAAGACTTGTTGCGATTGTCGAAAACAATCTCATCCATGGTTTGGTTTAAATACTTTTTATTATCTTCCATAATCTCGGATAATTTTTTATTTGGATGCCTGTGGAACCGAAATTCCATAAAACATCTAAAAATTATTTATTTATTGTGGTGTTGGCACGATATCCAACTTTCCACCATTGGCAATTGCTTCCACTTCTAAATCGGCGATGTCCTGAATGGCATAGATTTTAGTATTCGTAATATCCATTTCATCGAGAATGTCCACCATATTTTTATAAGAAGCACCTTCGGTCATTTTAATGATAACAATCATTTTTTCCGGGTTACCATGTTTTCTGCCTACGTCTTTTTGTTTATCGTATAAAACCTCTCTTACACCATCAGCAGCATAATTGGTGGTTTTCATATCATAAACAACCTGACCTTCGTAATACCAGATTTTATCGTCCTTATCTAACAATAAGTTGATTACCTGCGATTCCTTAACGTCGGTTTTCACCTGTTCGTCTTTTTTAGGCATATTCAGCTCCATGGCCACCGGCTTGTTCAGCGTGGTAGTCAACATAAAGAAGGAAATCAACAGGAACGCCAAATCCACCATTGGGGTAAAATCGACCCTGGTTGACATTTTTTTGGAACGAACCTTGCCTTTCCCGTGCTTACTGTGACTCCCTTTCTCGGGCGTTTGTATATCAGCCATAGCTAGTTCTTTTATTTAGCAGGAGGTTCAGTGCCTGCTGCTTCAGCAGAAACCGGCCCTTCGAGCGATGTGATTAAATTAAATGTATGAATGTTGACAGGTTCTTCAGTCAGAATTTTGATTACTTCCTGCACAGCTTGAACATTCGTGGTTTTATCGCCTTTAATGGCAACCCTGATGTCTTCGCGGTCAGTAGCCCCTGATTCTTGTTTGTCTAAACGGTCGGCCCAACGTGCGGATTGTATCCAGTCGCGCAATTGGTTGTTGGCCGAATCGATAGGCACACCTGAAAAATCTTTCAACGACCCCAAATCGGCAGCAGGAATATTCAATATTTCCGGCAATTGGCTAATATCATAACCATAAACCGGTAAATTGATAAAGTTGGCGATTTGTTGATCGGTTAATTTTTCAAGAGCTGGGTAGGTTTTACTGTAGCGTTGTTTAAGATTTTGAAGCGTAGCTACTTTTACTTTCGGATTTTCTACCGAAAAGTAAATCATACCTTCCTTATCTACAGTAATAACCATCATATTATCCGGAACGGGTATTTCCGACGCGGAGGTAGGCATATCGATAACGACAGGCGTTGCCGGGCGGAATTTTGCCGTAAGGATGAAGAACGTCAACAGCAGGAACGACACGTCCGTCATGGCGGTCATATCCACTATGGTGCTACTGCGTTTTACTTTTATTTTAGGCATCGTTATTTCGTTTTGAAACGTGCACTGAATTTAGTGAATTATTTCTCTGTTGCAGAGAAGGTTTGTGTGATTGTGAAACCAACTTCGTCAATTCCGTAAGTCAACTTATCGATCATTCCTGTAAAAATGTTATAGAAAATGATGGCGAAAGCTGAAGTTCCGATACCGATTGCTGTATTTACAAGGGCTTCTGAGATACCGGCAGATAGTGCGGTAGGGTCAGGAGTACCTTCAGTAGCAAGGGCAGAGAACGCACGAATCATACCCAATACCGTTCCGAGGAGGGCGATGAGTGTTCCAATAGAGGCGATAGTTGCCAAAATTGGAAGGTGCTTTTCTAAAGCCGGCATTTCTAATGATGTAGCTTCTTCAACTTCTTTTGAAATGTTTAACACTTTTTGCTCAGTGGTTAACACATTGTCTGCTTTCATTTCTGCGTATTTATGTAAACCTGCGTTTACAACATTAGCTACAGAACCTTTCTGACGGTCGCACTCTTTTAATGCAGCGTCGATGTCTTTATTGGTAAGATGGTATTTCACCTTTTGTAAAAAAGCCTGGATTGAACCGTTACCTTTTGCTTTGGTGATAGTGAGCGTACGTTCAACTGCAAAAACGCAAACCGTAAGGAATAACGCTAATAATACAGGAACGATGAAACCCCCTTCGTGCACTAATGCAAGGTAGTTGCCCGGTTTTGGGTGACCGTCTTCCGTAAAGTTGGCTTTGTCACCTGCTACGAAGACATAAAATAAAATACCTATCACAAGATTAATTGCGATAACCAAGATTCCAAGACTGTTTACAGTGGTCTTTTTTGTTGTTTTTGCTGCTGATTGAGCCATAAGGTTAATTTTAATTTCCTTTTAATAAATGTTATAGTGGGCAAATATAGATTAATTTTTAAAAAAAGCGTTTTGCAATTAACGTTTTTAAAATTTCACTTTATTATTTTTATGTTAACCGCAAAGTCGCCAAATTGTTGTATTGCCGCATTTTATGTATAAACTCATGCCTCAAATGCTTTGGTATATTGGCCCGGCTGTTTTACACAAATTTGACAATAACCCATTGAAAATCAAGCCACACGGCCGGTTTTGTCGAACAGTGGGCTCAATTTGTCGAAAAAAGAAACTGCCTTGCCATAATCTTTACAACTTTGCACCATGAGCATAGGTTTAACAAAAGTGAATAAAATGTTCAAATCGCCTTCATGGCGTATTTTCTTACATGTGGCTTTCTGGCTGTTTTACTTGTCGTTGCCTTTTTATGCCTATTTGGAGGCAAGTCCCTCAAAATATGCCTATCTCATACTCATTTTGGTCAATTTGGCTTATTTGCCCTTTTATTATACCCTGGCTTATGTGCTCATTCCCCGATTTTTTAACAAACGCAAATGGCTGTATTTTGTGGTGTATACCCTTGCCAGTTATATTTTGTTTGTGTGGGTGTGTAAGGGGATTGAAATGGCGTTCTTCGACCGTTTAATTTATGAAAAGGAGATAGCCGATTTCAAAGAAGAAATTGACAGTCCGCTGTTGGATGGTTTTGAACTGCTCAGAATGGTATTTGTTACCATTATTCCATTAAGTATCATGCTCATGCGCCGATTTATGCGGGTGTATGTGGAGCGAACAGAATTAATAAAAACCAATACGGAGTTGGAATTAAATTTTCTCAAATCGCAGATTAACCCGCATTTTTTATTTAATACCTTAAATAATATTTATTCTTTATCGCTGCAAAAATCAGATAAGTCGCCGGAAATGATTTTGAAGTTGAGCGATTTAATGCGGTATATGTTATATGATTGTAATGTGCAGCGCGTTGACCTGGAAAGAGAAGTGCAATTTTTACAGGATTATATCGACCTTGAAAAAATTCGTCACGGCGATAAGGCTACAATCAATTTTACGGTTACCGGTGTAACACACGAAAAAAAGGTGCCGCCTTTATTATTAATCCCGTTTGTAGAAAATGCATTTAAACACGGTATTAATGCACAATTTGGGAATGCATGGGTGCGTATTGATTTGCGGTTGGATGACAAACAACATGATTTTATTTTTATAATTGAAAATAATAAACCTTCGAGCGAAGAAAAACTCAATCACAAAAACGGTGGGATAGGTATTTTGAATGCGCAAAAAAGATTACACATGTTATATCCCGATGCACATACATTATTTATCCGTGAAAATGAATTAACTTATATCATTGAACTACGAATACCTAAATTATGAGTCAAAAAATAAACTGTCTGATTGTTGATGATGAACCTTTGGCGCAACAGGTAATAGAAACATATATTCAAAAAATGCCTTCGCTGGTGTTGGTGGGCAAATGTGATAATGCGATGGAAGCGTATGAAGTATTACACAACGAAAAAATTGATGTCATGTTTTTAGATATTCAGATGCCGGTAATCACAGGTGTTGAATTTTTGCGAACATTACAAAATCCACCGGCGGTAATTTTTACTACTGCTTATCCCGATTTTCCTATGGAAGGATATGATTTAAATATTACCGATTATTTATTAAAACCCGTTTCATTTGAACGATTTTTAAAGGCGGTGAACAAGGCAACCGAACATATTGCATTGCAGCAACAATCGACACAGGAAAATGATGCAACAGCAACCGACTATTTTTTTGTAAAAGAAGACAGTAAGTTGGTGAAAATCAATTTTTCGGATATTGACCATATTGAATGTATGAAAGATTACGCAAAAATTTTCACCAAACAACGAATGATCGTAACACATCATACCATGAAACGATTTGAGGAAGTTTTACCTCCACTACAATTTGTCCGCATACACCGAAGTTATATCGTAAACATTCCTGCCATTCAATCTATTTTCGGCAATATAGTTGAAACACCAAAAGGTAAATTACCCATTGGTGCCAATTATAAAGATGAATTAATGAAAGTGGTTTCGGGGGGGTGAGTAATAAAAAAATGTTTTCATCATTTATGAAATAATAAATAAGGCTCTTCAATATCGATTTCTATGGATTTTTAATTCGACAGGTAAAATTGTAAAAAAGTAAAATGATAACGAATCCAATTCATATAGTGGAAATAAAAAATTTCTCAACTGGATTTTATTTAATTTCAATAGATAATAAAGGGTTACAATTAGACAATTTATGGCTTTTTTATATATCCAATTAAACATATTGTTTGGTAAATTTATATTGAATATATTTATACTGTGATTTCATGGGGGTAGCGAGTGTTATCAAAGTCCTTCTGAGCCATTGCTTTTTTATTCTTTTTCTCCAGACAGTAATTTTCAAAAGAAAAATAAAAAAGAGAAAAAAATAAAAAGAAAGGAACTTGCTCATTATGCACGGAACATTTTTTTCAGGAGGAACGGAATAAAGCGCTGGCCTTTTGGGCGCTGGCTTTTGTGTTTATGCCGTAGTTCCTTAAAAATATGTGCAGGGCATAATACCTTTGTGGAGTGATTGTATTTTTTGCATATAAAAAACAAAAGTAACTTCAAAAAAGATAGCTATATTTAGCTAGAGTATTATAGTAACATTTCACATAATTTGTCTCCTGCGCAATTGATTAAATGCGATTGATAAATTTTTATAATTAGCCCTAGCAAGGTTTACAGACTCATACAAATCCGTAAGGCCCTGTTCGTTTAACCACTGCGTGTTTGAATAATCGCCGGAATCGCGCAATTTTTTTATTGCCGCTATTGACGTTTCAAACACATCCTTCATGTTATAATTTTCATATGTTGTGTAAAAAATGGATTCGTAAATAAGTATTAGTTCCCAAAGGAGCAGAATCTTCACTTCCTTGTAGTCATTAAAAGCCATTGTATTGTCTGCATTAAAATTAAATATTTCATTACATACTTCTAGGCATTTTACTGTTTGTTTTGCCATTAAATGGGTCGGCCCAGATTGTTTGTTGAGGTCAATAAATATCTGCTCAATAGCAGCAACACCTTCAAATACTTCTTTGCTTACAGATTTATAATATAGCCGATCAACATTTTCCTTTAGGAACTCAAAAGAGTCAACAATTGTTTCAATTTTCTCCTCAACTGCGATTTTAGCTTCTTGGATTTTTCTATATTCTCTTTCCTCTATTAGTGCATCAGTTGTTGCCTTTAAGTCTGCTTTTTGTACTTGATATGTTCTATAGGCAAAATAAGCTGCAAAAAAAGCTGCAACTGGGCCCACGAAACCGCCAAATGAATCACCCATTGCGCCAAATTGATTTTCATTGACGTGAAAGTATTAATAAATAATAAAGTAAATACCTGCAATTACACAAAATACGGCAAAGAACATGAGTTCCGGTTTATTTCTATTCATCATTGGCTATTAAAAATAATGTTTCCAATTAATTACGAATTAACACTATGGATTCTTTTTTATTGCTCGTAGTTAATTCAATTAAATAAATTCCAGACGGAAGGTTTTCGAACAATATAATTTCATTCCCATGAAATTCTTTATTTGCTATTACTGCTTGCCCAACATTGTTAAATACTTGAACAGTTGCAGTTAAATTTAAGTCATTAATGATTGTTACAAAATTGTCAGTTGGGTTTGGGTATATTGAAAAATCAAATTGCTCTTGATTGTCGATTGCTAAGCCTTCATCTGCAATCTGGTCGCAGTCGTCATCTAATCCGTTTAAAAGCTCAACAGCACCTGGATATATGGCTGCGTTGTTGTCATCACAATCCGTACTATCTAAAACAAATCCTTCAGGAATTACACAGGAAATTGAATCTACGTTTTCATTACCAAATACATCACCGTCAAAATCTTCAAACGTATGCAAATATGCAAAGCCTTCATCAGTTAACCCATTACAATTATCATCAAAATAATTACAACTTTCCTTTACCGAAGGATTTATAGAGAATATTGAGTCATTACAATCTAAATTATTACTTTCGAATCCAATCGAATCATTGCAACTATATATATACATACTTGCGATGTCACCAAAACCATCATCATCTAGATCGGGATAATATTTCATAGCGTTGCAAGCATTCTTAATCTTAATTGTCCATGCATCATCACCCGAATGATGGTCAGTAATATCAAAATCGTTTGATCTAGCAGAGCCTGTTATTAAAATTGAAGTATCTAGCGTTAATGATGCGTTGTATGCTTGGTCTGTTTCGGTGCCACCAAAACATTGTTGCCACCGAATTATTCCTATAGTATCAATATTAAAAATCCAATAATCTGAATAACCAAAATCACCATGGTGACCTAATATATCGCCATCATCAGGTGAGCATGTCGAACCAATTATTGAAATAGTAGAATCAGCATGCATTAGTATATCTCTACCAGTTTCAGCACAAGAGCCTCCAAAAGATTTCTTCCAAATAATTTCTCCATCAACTTCATCAAGTAAAATTGTCCAAGCTTCTTGTAAACCATGTGAATCTGAAATATCGCCATCGTCTGACCAAGCTTCGCCTGTTACAATCAGGTTTTTAGAATATAATTCTGCAACCGCAAAAGCATAATCTTGTTTAGTCCCTCCATATTTTTTGTCCCAAATAATATTACCATCTACATCAATTCTCAAAATCCAATAATCAAAATCAAAAGTTGGCTCCCAAATACTTGTATAGCCCACCACAACATAATCAAGTTCAGTTGTTTGTATTACTGCATTTCCTTCATCAGAATTAATCCCGCCATAGCTTTTTGACCATTCCAATTCACCTAAACTGTTTAATTTCACTACAATTAAATCTGGATAATCTGTGGAGCCAGAATGGTCTGCAAAAATTCCATTATCAGAACGGCTATGTCCTGTAAAAATGTAACCCCCGTCATTGGTTTGAATTATAGATGTAAGCCAATCATTTTTGCTACCACCAAAAACATGTAGCCACAAGATTTCCCCTTCCTTGCTAAGTTTCATAACAACACAGTCGGCACCACCGAAATTTAGACCAATATCGCCATCTGCGGAATAAGTAGTACCCCCAAAAACATAGCAGCTATCTGACGTTTTAAGCACCGCTCCTAGCTCCTCAAGCGATGAACCTCCATAATTTTTTTGCCAAATGATATTCCCTGATAAATCAGAGTTTATAATCCAAAAGTCTCTAAGGCCGGCGTTTTCTGATACATCTCCGTCTGATGAATATGTAGTTGTCGCAATTATGTAACCAGAATCAACGGCATTGCAGGCGCTATACCCTATGTCAGTCTGTGCCCCACCAAAACTCTTTTGCCATAATAAATCAACACCCTGTGCCAATAATAAATTGGGACAGGTGCTCAGTAAAACGATATATATGTTCTTTTTAAATAGCAAAATTGGTTATTCAAAATTATAGAAAAAAAGGTGCATTTTGTATCTAATTGATAATCAGCATTATATGAAATAAATGTAATCAGAATCAAGAGATAATTTTTACTATATTTGTTAATCTTTCACTTTTAACCCAATAGTATGAAATCCCAAATCAGTGCCCATTTATGCAAAGTAATGTCTTGTTTTTTGCTTTTATCATTATTGTTTGTTTTTTTGACAAGCTTTATTTCTATAAGACCTACCAACAATGTAACTGTGAACAGTTATTCACCTAATTATTGTCCACCAGACTCAACTATAGATACCTCTTCAACATTCTATGAATTTGGGGACACCATTGCAGTTAATTTAGATGGAGGTGATACCATCTTTATAATCAATGATATTATTGATACAGCAATGGCAAATGGGAGAATAATTGGCACGGGTGACATAATTGTTGCACTTACTAATCACCAAAATGAATTACCAGATGAAATGTATGGAGTAAACCTTGCAGATTTTTTTATGCCTGGGCATGCTTCAGATTCTGATAATGTAGAATATGCTACTGGAACGAACCCTTGGGAGCTCTTAGCAGAAATGGCCCCAAATGTCCTTCGATATCCTGGCGGCTCATCAAGTAAATTTAGACATGCTTTTGGTTCAATGAATACAAACAATGGAACTCCAAATGCTTTGCTCAAAAATGGTGGGAATGGTATCAGTTTGGAAGAAATAATTGAATTCTATGACAAGACTGCATTGCCTTTTGCAAGTCCAACTTGCTTAGAAGTATATAATGACTATGAAGCAGATACGATTTTGGATGGTACTTGGCTAGCTGCCAACCAAAAAGAAAATTTCATTGATTTTTATAACGAATGGAAAAACCAACCTCACTATAATCCAAGTGATACAGCATACGACGAAATATACAAAGAACCTTTATATATAAACCAACTTATAGACTTAGTTGAACAAATAGAAACCGCTAATCCGGGGTTAACGGTCAAGATAATGTACGTTGTAAATATTATGAGCGAACCTGTTATGCAGGTTATTAATTTAATTAATTATTTACAAGATGAAGAATTAAATAATGAATTCAGCGTGAGTGTCTATGGTCTGGAGCTTGGGAATGAATGTTATTTCGACATCTTCGATAGTTTAATTGGATTTGGATGTTATGACGGCAATTCTGCATTTGAACATTATTGGGAGTACGTAAATGGAACTGAAGATTACGACTCAGCATTTGCAACATCTGGTGACTTTGATTTAGAACAAGTTATGACAGTGGCTGGTATGACAGGAATGGAAGGAGGATTTCAAAAACATGATTACATAGGTGCAATTCGAGCCGACGAAACATTAGACGACATTAAAATTGGTATTCCAGTAAGAAATCCAGATGTCGATACAGGAGCGTTCATAATCGCACCACAGGATGATTTAGTTTTGGGAGCTATTGCTGGCGGCTCCTGTACATCTTGGAATGAAGATGTGTATAGTAAATATGGCGCTTTAGAAGCAGGAAAACCAGCATTTGATGCCATAATACCACATCAATATTACACGTCTCAAAATGATGGCGTTCCAGATTCCAATACAAACTGGGGCAATATTCCACTTGGCCTAGACGATCCCCTTGTAGAGGGTGATAATTGTTTGGATAATGATTCAGATGATGAAATTCATGATAATTTTACAACTATTTATACTTATGCTACGGAAGATACCCGTCTTGAATGTGCTTTTCGAGGCATAGTTGGAACAAGCGGATATTATTCTGTAGGAAGTTTTAATGAATTTATTAAAACTAGACACAAAGAAGCAATGATTGACTTATCAGCAGAGCTTTCTCTTGGAGAAAGCGAAACAAATCCAAAAGAAACATGGATTACTGAGTGGAATATTAAAAATAACAATTCCTTTGATGATACTGATGCCGTAAATAAAGATGTACGACTTGAAGTATATAACAATACTATTGCGCATGCTTATATAATTCAAGAGCAATATTTAAACACATTAAAATTTAATAATATTAAGAATGAAACATTCCGAGAAAATTTTATAACAGTAACCACACTTCAAAATTATCTAGGTGGTAGCTCAATCCAATTGGTGACGAAAGCAAAAAAACAAGATATGGTTGCACTTGGTTTAAGTGGTTCTTGCTCCGGAATTGGTTTTAAAAATTATGTGCCACGGACGTTGTATCATTCCTATAAATTGCTAAATCAACTTAATTTAAACAATTTAAATTATGTAAAAAGTAATAAAACAATTTATGCCTCTAATATCAATCAACCACCTACGATGTTTATAACACCTTATAATCCGTCAGATTTGGAACGTGATGTATACGGTTATTTTACCAATGTTAAAGATGAACCGCAAACTTTTATCGTACGTCCTGGTACACTCATACCAGTATCATTAACAGGCACAAATGCAGAAATTCATTGCGTTGTTGGAGAACAACTTTATTCGATAGCTGGTTATTCAGAATTCTTTGATATAAATGATTACTATTCAAATTGTTATGCTCCTGCACCAACAAATTATTACGAACTAGATTCTGATACAACATATATCGATTATACAGCTTGCCCAGTGGATATGCCCTCAGGGGCTATGTGTGTTACAGTACCAGCATACTCTGTTGGGTACTTCGTGTTTTCTTATAATCCATCGTTAAGGGAAGGTGAGGTGATTGAAAAATTTCAATTATATCCTAACCCCGCTTCAACCGGCATTACAATTAAACAAACCAATGTTACTGAGAGTGAAACATCAGAACTATTTGTAAATATATTTACGATTCTTGGGGTGCATATCAGCTCAACAATTATTAGTGAAGGCGGCCAAGTTGATATTTCAGATTTACCAGTAGGTATTTATACAATTCAAATTAGAACACAAGAAAACAATATTGAAACACTAAGTTTTGTAAAAGTTAAATAATTTATCAAAACATTTGCTCGCCGTTAAAGCGCAATGAATAAAGTGCAACGGAATGAATGGAGCTGCGAGCGGAGTAATGGGTGGGAGCAAGAGAGCCTTGCCAGCAAGCAAGGCGGTTGCGACCTATGTAGCAGAAGGCAAGAGCCTTCGCACTACACAA
>Ga0075158_10003382_pt1 | contig 11229 bp, 8 predicted proteins | sample JI91814BDNA_FD_70968 | JGI IMG/M metagenome (GOLD analysis project Ga0075158, IMG submission 70968) | Wastewater effluent complex algal communities from Wisconsin, to seasonally profile nutrient transformation and Carbon sequestration -... | ecosystem: Engineered > WWTP > Effluent > Algae... | reverse complement strand
CCTCGGGGACGTCGACCTCGCGCATCTCGGGGTTCTGGTGGTAGCCGACGACCTGGACGGCTCGCATCGTGCTCATGACAGGGGGTCCTTTCGCAGGGAGGTGAGGGGGATGAAGGTGGGGAGGTACTTGCGGGAGCCGCCGCCCTGTCCATACGGCCCAGGCCACATGTCGTAGCCGGCCTTGGAAGAGATGATCAGCTCATCGCGATAGGGCTTGAAGTCCTGCGCGAAGTGCACCCCGAAGTTGCGCTCGGCACTGCCATGGGGCGGGCCGTAATTGTTCGCGAGATCGAAGTGCGTGACGCCGAGATCGAAAGCGCGCCGCAGGGTCGCGCGCTGGCGCTCTATCGGCACGTCGTCGCCGAAGTTGTGCCATAGACCCAAACTGATCGCCGGCAAGTGCAAACCGGACCGGCCGACCCGGCGTTAGGGCATACCCGCGTCATAACGCCCCGCGTCGGCGAGGTAGTCGATGCCCTGCAATGTCATTGGCGAACGCCCTGTCGTCGGGAGGTGGGGCGGGTCAGATGGCCTCGACCGGCGGATAGACCGGCTGCCACATGCGGTTGTAGATCTGCTGGATCGGGTCGGTCAGCGGCTCACGGGCCAGGCCCTCGCGCTCGGCCTGCTTGGCAACAGCGACGGCGACCGTGGCCGACACCATCCGCAGATCGCTCATCGTCGGCAGCAGCGGGGCGCCTTGGCGATAGGCGTTGACCATGCTGGCCAACGCCTCGGCCGCCGCGGCGATCATGCCCTCAGTGACGCGCTCGGCACGACAGGTGGCCACGCCCAGGCCTAGCCCGGGGAAGATCAGCGCGTTATTGGCTTGGGCGATCTGATAGCGGATGCCGTCATAGTCCACTGGTCCGAACGGGCTGCCGGTGGCGACCAACGCCCGGCCCTCGGTCCACGTCAGCAGGTCCGCCGGCGTCGCCTCGGCGCGGCTCGTCGGATTGGAGAGCGGGAAGATGATCGGCCTCGCGCAATACGAGGCCATCTCCTCGACGATATGCCGGCTGAACGCCCCGCCCCGCGTCGATGTGCCGATGAGGATCGTCGGCTTGGCGTTGCGGATGACGTCTTCAAGGGTGATGTGGTTCGGGTCGGCGACGGCCCAGTGCTCGACCTCGGCGCGGCGGCGGGCATACGGCCGCTGGAAGGGCAGCAATTCCGGCTGATCATCGACATACAACCCATTGATGCCGATCGCATAGAACCGGGAGTAGGCCTCTTCCTCGGTCTCCGAGGCCCCCGTGCGCAGCATCGCGTCGCGGACGAGGTTGGCGATGCCGACGCCCGCGCTCCCGGCGCCGAAGACGCACACCTTGTGGTCGTCGAGGACGAGTCCGGTCACGTCGACGGCCGCGAGAATTGCCGCCAGCACGACGGCGGCCGTGCCCTGGATGTCGTCATTGAAGGTGCAGATCTCGTCGCGATACTTCGTCAACATCCGGTGCGCATTGGTGGTCCCGAAGTCCTCCCAGTGCAACATTGCATTGGGGAACATCTCCCTGACCGTATGCACGAACAGGTCGAGGAACTCGTCGTACTTCTCCCCGCGCACGCGGGCGTGCCGCTCCCCGAGGTACATCTCGCTGGACAGCAGCCCGAGATTGTCGGTGCCGACATCCAGGACGACGGGTATGGCGCGGCGCGGGTGAATCCCGGCCGCCGCCGTGTAGACGGACAACTTCCCGACGGCGATCTGAATCCCGCCGATGCCCTGGTCGCCGATGCCGAGAATGCCTTCGCTGTCGGTGACCACGACGAGGTCCACCTCGTCGGGTCCGAGACCGAAGTTGCGGAAGGCGTCCGCCATCGACTCCGGGTGATCGATCGAGAGGAAAACCCCTCTCGGGCGGGAGAATTCGTGACTGAAGCGCTCGATCGCCTCCCCGATGGTCGGGGTGTAGACGATCGGCAGCATCTCCTCAAGATTGCTCGTGAGCAGCCGATAGAAGAGGACTTCGTTGCGGTCGCGGACACCGGAGAGGTGGAGGTACTTCCCCAAACGGGTGCTTGTCCGGGTGTACTGCTCGTAAACCCGGCGAACCTGGTTCTCGAGGTTCGTCACCTGTGAGGGGACCAGCCCGATCAGGCCGAGCGCCTTGCGCTCTTCGATCGTGAAGGCGGTGCCGCGGTTGGTGGTCGGATTGCTCATCACCGCACGGCCGCGGGCCTTGATCCGAAGCGGCCCGAAGCGGGTGGAGGTGTCCTGCTCGTAGTCCTGACTCGGCATACCCCCAACCCTCTCGCACACATCGTGATCCAGACAACAGCGGCACCTGCCCGGCGTCACCGAATGTTCACTTCGGCACGTTCGCCAGTACTTCCGTCTTGACCGGCGAAGGCGTTGGATGGAGGTATGCCCGAGACATCCTTCGGAACGTACGACGACGACAGCCTGGCGCTCGACCTCAGGTGGTGGGCCGCCGCCAATTACCTGACGGTCGCGCAGATCTACTTGCAGGACAACGTCCTCGTGCGCGAACCGCTCGCCGCCGAGCACATCAAGCCGCGGTTGCTGGGGCACTGGGGGACCAGCCCGGGCCTCTCGATGATCTATGCCGTCCTCAACCGGATCATCCGCGAGAGCGACACGGATTGGCTCTACGTCACCGGTCCCGGCCACGGCGGGCCCAGCCTTGTCGCCGCGAGTTGGCTGGAGGGCACGTATTCGGAGATCTATCCGCGTGTCGGTGATGACGCGGCGGGGATCCGCCGACTTTGTCGGCAGTTCTCCTCGCCCGGTGGCGTCCCGAGCCACGTGAGCGTGCAGACTCCCGGCTCGATCCACGAGGGCGGCGAACTCGGCTACGCCCTGATCCATGCCGGCGGCGCGGCGATGGATCACCCCGATCTCTTCGTGGCTTGCGTCGTCGGCGACGGCGAGTCCGAGACCGGCCCGTTGTCCGCGTCCTGGCGGCTGCCCTACTTTTTGAACCCGCGTCGCGACGGTGCCGTGGTTCCCATCGTGCACTTGAACGGTTACAAGATCGCGGGACCGACCGTCTTCGGGCGCACCAGCGACGACGACGTCGCGGCCTACCTCCGCTCACAAGGGTGGGACCCGGTCTTCGTCGAGGGCGACGACCCGAAGCAGGTCTTCACCGAGTTGTATGCCGCCCTGGCCAAGGCGCAAACGGACGTCCTGGCCATGCGGGCGGTTGCCCGAAGCGCCGAAGCGCTCGACGGGGCAAGCCCATCCCAGCGCTACACCTGGCCGGCCATCGTGCTGCGGACGCCAAAGGGGTGGACGGGTCCGCACGAGGTCGACGGGGTGCAGGTCGAAGGCACCAATCTCAGCCACCAAGTGCCGCTGTCCGGTGTCGTTGACAACCCCGACCACCTGCGGATCCTCGAGAGCTGGTTGGAGTCCTACCGCCCGGACGACCTCTTCGACGAGAGCGGACGCCTCGTGCCCGACCTAGCCGCCCTGAGTCCGGTCGGGGACAAGCGAATGTCGGCCACGGCATACGCCAATGGCGGGCGACTTCGGCGGGACCTGCCCATCCCGGCCGAACTGAGCACCTATGAAATCGGCCTCGGCGACGGCCGCGGCACCGTGTGGTTCGAGAACACCAAATCCACCGGCTCGCTGATGCGCGATCTGTATGCCGCGGACCGCCGCCCGGACGGCGGCGGCACCTTCCGGCTGTTCTGCCCGGATGAGACGGCGTCCAACCGCCTCCAGGACGTCTTCGAGGTGACCGACCGATGCTTCATGGGGCCCGCGGCCGAAACCGACCAGAAGCTCGGACCGGACGGCCGCGTCATGGAAGTCCTGAGCGAGCACCTATGCCAAGGCTGGTTGGAGGGCTACCTGCTGAGCGGGCGACACGGCCTGTTTGCCACCTATGAGGCCTTCGCAATGGTGTCGGCATCGATGGCCATTCAGCACGTCAAGTGGTTGCAGCACGCGCAAACACTGCGCTGGCGTGACTCGGTCAGTTCGCTCAACATCCTGTTGACCTCGACCTGTTGGCGCAACGATCACAACGGCTTCAGCCACCAGGGTCCCGGCCTGATCGACTGCCTGATCCCGCTCGCCCCCGATGTGGTTCGGGTGTGGCTGCCCCCGGACGCCAACACGGCCCTCTCGATTGCCGACCACTGCTTGAAGAGCAAGGACCACGTGAACCTCATCGTGGTGGACAAGCAGAAGCACCTTCAGTACCTCACCCTGGCCGAGGCCGACGACCACTGCGCCGCCGGTGCCGGGGCCTGGGACTGGGCATCCAATCTGGACGACTCCGGCGTCCCGGACATCGTCATGGCCTCCGCCGGCGACGTGCCCACGCAAGAGGCATTGGCCGCGGTCGAACTGCTGCGCCACTTCACCCCGGACCTGCGCGTCAAGTTCGTCAATGTCGTGGATTTGATGGCGCTGCTTCCGGAGAACGACCACCCGCACGGCTTCACCGACACCCAGTTCGATGACCTGTTCACCAAGGACAAGCACGTCGTCTTCGCCTTCCACGGCTACCCGCGAGCGGTCCACCAACTCGTTCACGGCCGCTCCGATCCCGGTCGCTTCCACGTGCGCGGGTTCAACGAGCAGGGCACCACGACCACGCCGTTCGACATGGTGGTGCTCAACCGGATGAGCCGCTATCACCTCGCCAAGGAGGCGCTGCGGCGCAGCGCGCGACGCACGGCGGGCTGGACCGAGTTGGTGCAGTATTGCGATCGGCGCCTCGCCGAGCACGAGATCTACATCCGCGAGCATCTCGCCGACATGCCCGATGTCGCCGCCTGGACGTGGGGGTCCGGCGTCGTCGAGTAGCCCCGGCTGCACCGTCCCGCGAGGCCAAGCACGTACCGTTAGCCCGTGCGTCTCGACCCCACCGCCGGCCCGATCCTGCCGGCTCGCCTGCTGCTGGCTCTCGCCGGCGGCGGCGCGATCGCGCTCGCCTTCCCCGGGACCAACTGGTGGTACGCCGCGTGGCTCGGCTGCGCGCTCGTGGCTGCCGCCGGGTGGTGCGCGCGGTGGCGCACGGGCTTGCTCACCGGTCTGGTCGGCGGCCTCGCCTACTTCATCCCGAGTTTGTCCTGGTCCGGGGTCTACGTCGGCAAGGTGCCGTGGTTCGCCCTCGCCACCTTGGAGGCGCTGTATGTGGCCGTGATGGTCGCCGTCGTCGGTTCCCTCCAGCGACGGTTGGTCGCCGCCGGGTGGAGGTGGGCGGCACACGGCATCGTCCCGCTCGGGTGGGTCGTGGGGGAGTGGGCCCGCTCGACGACACCCTTCGGCGGGTTCCCGTGGGTCCGCCTCGCCTTCTCGCAAGCGGACTCCCCTCTGCGCGCGCTCGCCGCCTTCGGCGGTGCCCCCCTCGTGACGGCGGGGGTCGCCACCGTCGGTGTCTTGCTGTATGCCGCGACCGTCGCCCTCCGCCGTCGGCCCGGCGCGGTGGTGCTGGGCATCGTCGCAACGCTCGCCGCGGCATACGTTGTCGGGGGGCTGAAGGTGGGCCTCGGGGGAGACGCCGCGCCGCGGATCGCGGAGATCGCATTGGTCCAGGGGAATGTCCCCAAACCGGGGCTCGACTTCAATGCCGAGCGGCGCGCAGTCCTGGACAACCATGTGCGCGAGACGCAAAAGTTGGCGACCTATCTGTCCCGGGCCGACCTGATCGTCTGGCCGGAGAATGCCTCGGATATCGATCCCCTCCGCAACGCCGACGCGGCCGCCGCCATCAATCGCGCCCGGGCGGCCATCCCCGCTCCGTTGTTGATCGGGGCGATCCTGGAGGAGCCAGCGCCGTTCGTGTCTAATGCCTCCCTGCTCTACCGGCCCGGGCAACTCGACCCGGAGCGCTACATCAAGCAGCACCCGGTGCCGTTCGCTGAATACGTGCCGGCCAAGAGCTTCTTCCGCCACTTCAACAGCAACGTCGATCTCGTGCGGGATGGAATGGCCAAGGGCACCGAGACCGGCTACTTCGAGCTGACCAGCGACTACTCCTCGCCGGGCCAGCCCTACACGTTCGCGGCGCTCCCGACGATCTGTTTTGAGGTCGCGTATGACGGGCTGGTCCGCACCTCGGTGACCCACCGGCCGGACGTGCCGAGCGTGCTCATCGTTCAGACGAATAATGCGACGTTTGGCTACACCGCCGAGTCCGAGCAGCAATTCGCCATCTCCCGGCTGCGCGCGATCGAGCACAACCGCAGCGTCGTGCACGTCTCCACCGTGGGGGTGAGTGGTTTCATCAACGCCGATGGAACGTACGCCAACAAGTCGTCGTTGTTCACGGCATACACCGCCTCCTCGAATGTCGAATTGCGCAGCGGCATCACCGTCGCCGATCGCATCGGTCGGGCGCCGGAATATGTCTCCCTGGGCGGGCTGTTGCTCGCGTGGGCGGGAGGCGCCTGGGCGGGGAGGCGGCGTTCGCGCCGGGATAATGATGAGCACCCCACCCCGACCTCGAAGAGCAAGGAAACCGCCAGTGCCTGACGCTGTGTCCCCTAGTGCCGCGGGCAAACGTGGCCCGATCCAGCGAATCCTGGTGTGCATCCCGACCTACAACGAGGCCGACAATCTCGCGCGCATGGTTGCCGGCGTGCGCGCCAGTGCCCCCGCGGTCGACGTGCTGGTCCTGGACGATAACTCGCCCGACGGTACCGGGGACATCGCCGAGGAATTGGCGTCGGCCGACCCGCAGGTCCACGTCCTGCATCGCACCGCGAAGGAGGGCCTGGGCCGGGCCTACCTGGCTGGCTTCGAGTGGGGCCTGGCTCGCGGGTATGACGCCCTGGTCGAGATGGACGCGGACGGCTCCCACCGGGCGGTGGATCTGCCGAAGCTGCTGGATGCCATCGGGCACGCCGATGTGGTCATCGGGTCGCGCTATGTGCGCGGCGGTGCCATCGTCAATTGGCCCCTCCAACGCAAGATGTTGTCCATGGGGGGCAATATCTACACCCGCCTCGTGCTCGGTATGCCCGTGAACGACGCCACCGCGGGGTTCCGGGTCTATCGCTCGAGCGCCTTGCGTCAGCTCGACCTCGACTCGGTGGAATCGCATGGCTATTGCTTCCAGGTGGACCTGACGCGGCGGGCGATCGCGGCCGGACTCGTCGTGCGCGAGGTTCCGATCACCTTCGTCGAGCGCGAACTGGGCGATTCGAAGATGAATGGCGACGTGGCGAGTGAGTCGCTGAAACGCATCACCCGCTGGGGAGTGGGGCATCGGGCAGCCCAGGCCCGGCGGCTGACTCGGATGGAGGAGCGATGGCACAACCTGTGACCCCGCCCGGCGAGGCAAGCCGCCGCACCCGGTGGCGGCGGTGGCTCTTCGTGGCCTTGCTTATCGTCCCGATTGTGGAGATCGCCGCCATCATCGGGGTCGGCAAGGTGATCGGCGGCTGGCCGACGGTCCTGCTCCTCCTGCTCGAATCCGCGCTGGGCGCGTGGCTGGTGCGCCGTGAAGGCGCGCGCACGTGGCGGGCATTGAGCACTGCCCTGCAGACAGGCCGGATGCCGTCGCGCGAGTTGGCCGATGCCGCGCTCGTGCTGATCGGGGGCACGCTGCTGCTGACGCCAGGTTTTGTGACCGATATCGTGGGGTTCTTCTTCATCCTGCCCGTGACGCGACCCCTGACCCGGGGGTTCTTGGAACGCGCAGTAGCGGCCAGGTTCCTGGCCACGCCGATGCGTCCCGGTCCCAGTGGCGGCAGCACGGTCGAGGGCTCCGTCATCGATCGCTGAAACCCCAATTGGGCCGATTACCTGGGCGTCCTCTAAAGCTGCTACACTGTAGGGTCGCCGTTTTGGGCGGTGCCTGACCATGGCACCGGGGGAACTGGAGCCGGCGGCTACGCAACCGGATGCGTTGTTCCAGCGTCGGAACAACATGCCCCAAGGTCGGATTTCACCGTCCCGCCGCGGAACAACCCACCCGTCCTGATGCGTTGACAATTCAAGCGATCCAGTCACCCCTGGGCGCTCGCTCAAACTCACTCAAGGGAGAACCCCGTCATGGCCGATCGCACCCTTCGCGGCAGCCGCATGGTTTCGTTCAGCATGGAGACGTCCGAGAACGTCGTCCCCAGCGAGCGCCAGATCGTCGTTTATGTGTGCCCCCAGGAGCACCGCATCGAGTTGCCCTTCTCCATCGAGGCGGAGATCCCCGCCACGTGGGAGTGCCGCTGCGGCGAGGAGGCACTGCTTCTCGACGGCTCCGCGCCCGAGCGCAAGCCTGTCAAGCCCGCCCGCACGCACTGGGACATGCTCCTGGAGCGCCGCTCCATCCCCGAGCTTGAGGAGCTCTTGGAGGAGCGCCTGGAGATCCTGCGCGCCTCCCGGGGAGAGAAGCAGACCAAGCGCAGCGCCTGAGCGCGGCCCGGTCGGGCGGCATACGCCCTGGTTATGACTTGACGGCCCGTCCCCCTTTGGAGGGGGACGGGCCGTCGGTGGTTGTGAGTCTCTACCCAGACCAGCGCGGGCTCAGACCAGCGCGGGCTGCTCGTTGCCGGCTTGGCGAATGCCCTCACGGAAGTCCACCCGTGACAGCAGGGCGCCGCCGAGGACGAAGAAGATGATCAGGGCGATGATCGCCAATCGATAGGTATGGGTGAGTTGGTATACGACGCCGAAGAGCAGCGTCCCGAACCAACTCGTCCCGCGCTCCATCGCTTGGTAGAGCGCGAAGTACTCGGCTTCGCGGTTCTTGGGCACGAGTTGGCTGTAGAGGCTGCGCGAGAGTGCCTGCGACCCGCCGAGAACGATGCCGATGGCGATCCCGAGAATCAGGAATGGGACGAATTTCCGTTCGGGGACGAAGTAGGCGGCCGCGACGATCAGCGTCCAGAGGCCGAGCGAATAGAGCACCGTCTTGGAGGCGCCGACCCGGCCAGCCACAGCCCCGAAAAGCAGGGCACCGCCGAAGGCGACGAATTGCACCAGGAGGATCAGGGCGATCAGCTGGGATTGCTCGAACTTGAGTTCCTCCGCGCCATACAGGCTCGAAGAGGAGATGACGGTCTGGATGCCGTCGTTGTAGAACAGGTAGGCGAGCAGGAAGAGCATCGTCTGGGGGTGTTGCCGGCGTAGGTCTCGGAAGGTGTTGCTGAGCTGTGCGAGGCTGCCGCTGACTGGTCCTTCGTCGGCGGCGGTCACCGGCTTGGTGACGCTGCGCAACGCCCACATACCCCGGACGGGGATGATCGCGAAGATCGCCCACCAAAGGGCGGCGCTCAGCATGCTGATGCGCACGGCCATACCGGTGGAGAGGTCGAACGGTTTCATCGTCACCAGGACGAGATTCACCGCGAGCAGGAGCCCCCCGCCGAGATAGCCGAGCGCCCAGCCGCGTGAGGAGACCCGATCTCGGTCATTGGGAGCCGCGATCTGGTTGAGCAGCGAGTCGTAGGTCACCAGCGAGGCCCCGAGGAAGATCGTGGCCAGAATCATCAGGATGGCGCCGAGCTGCCAGCGGGTGCCGGTGACGAAGAAGAGGCCGGCGGCGCTGGCCGCGCCCAACCATGCGCACGCGCCCAGGAACTTGGCCGGCCGGTCCATCCGGTCGACGATGGCGCCGACGAAGATCAGGACAATCGCCGACAGAATCGTGGCGAAGGTCGTGGTGTATGGCGCGAGCGAACCGGGCGCGATCGGGATCCCCAAGACGTGGAGATTGGTGGCGCAGTCCAGGTCGGTGTCCTGGCCAGGACAGGCGGCCGCCTTGGCGATGGAGGTGATGTAGGGGCCATACAGCACGGTGCCGACGGTGGTGACGAAGGCGGAGTTGGCCCAGTCGTACCAGTACCACGATCCGACGAATCGACTGTTGGCCCGATGGTCCGGCGCATCGATCGGGGCGTCCGCCACGTAACTCATGGCGAAACTGTCGCACATAGGTTACCGCCGGGTGAATAAGGCGCGCTACTCAGCGTCGCCAGGCCCGATCAGCCCGCGAACTCCCAGTGCCACGGCTCCGGAAGAGTGCCGCCCTGGGCCGCCCACGAGGGGTGGAACCAGCCGAAGAGCGGAGCGTTGCGGACCATCCACAGGTGGGCCGGGTCGCTGTAGCTCTGAATGCCGCCGCACAGGTCGAGCGCCTTGCCGAGTCCGTGCTCGCTGGTGCCGGGAGTCGCCGCCCAGGGACCGCGGATCTCTTTGATCTTGACCTGCTCGGCGTAGGAGCGGTAGCCGTCGGTGACACAGATGAGGTTTCCGGTCTCCTCGGCATACGCCTTGCTCATCGCGTTGAACGCAGCGGCGGCGGCGGGGATGAGGAACTCGTCGGTGCTGCCCACGAGCGGACACAGCGCCGACGGCGGGATCTGGCCGTTGGGCCACACGCCGGTCTTGTCGGTGCAGGGCGTCAGCTTCAGGCTGGACACGTCGACATTGGCGGTCTCCAGCGCCTGGCTCAACGCGTTGGCTGCGTCGACGGCACTCTGGTCGCCACTGCCGAGTAGGGCACCGGCCAGTGGACCAGCCTCGGCGATGACGTCGGCGTTGGCCTGCTGAAGGGTCTTGAGTTCGTCGCGGTGAGCGTTGACCGCCGCCGTCGCGGCGATCTTGGACTTCTTGGCCTTGGCGGCTGCCGTGATGGCGAGATCGGCCGCGGCATCGGACTTCATCGAGGCGAGCTTTTGGTGAACGGTCAGCTCGCGCAGGTCCTCGACGGACCGAATGCGGTTATCGGTGACGAAGTTGAGGTCGGTCAGCGGGTTGGACGACTCGTCGGCTTCCTGCGACAGGGCATCCAGGAAGGAGAGGGACTCCGCCCAGCTGCCGCCTTGCGTGTAAGCGTCGACGGCCCAGCTGCCGAGGTCGTCGCGAGCCTCATCCAGGCGATCCTGCAGCGCCTTGGCGATCTCGCTCTGTCGCGCGGACTCGGCCTTGGCGTCATCCTCGGCGTTGCGCGCCTTGCTGTAGTCCTCCAGGGCAGAGTTGGCTGCCTTGGTCGACGCGTCGAGCTTGTCGAGGACGGCCTTGATCGCGCCATTGCGCGAGACGATCTGGTCGCGCAGCTCGTTGGCGCGCGCGATCTGCGCCGCCAACTGCTCGGGGGTGATCGTTGGCTCGCCCGTGGGGTCCGTGGCGGTCGTGCTGCTGCCGGGGTCCGTCGAGGAGGAGTTCGCGACGGGGGAGGAGAACGAGGCGCTGGGGGAATCGGTGCCGGCCGCGGTCGCGACATTTGCGCCCGCGACGGAACCCGCCATCGCAACCGCCATTGCCAGACCGGCAATCCGGCTTGCCCGCGTGCCCACAAT
>Ga0075158_10003381_pt1 | contig 11230 bp, 9 predicted proteins | sample JI91814BDNA_FD_70968 | JGI IMG/M metagenome (GOLD analysis project Ga0075158, IMG submission 70968) | Wastewater effluent complex algal communities from Wisconsin, to seasonally profile nutrient transformation and Carbon sequestration -... | ecosystem: Engineered > WWTP > Effluent > Algae... | reverse complement strand
CATAAGTCGATATGCGGTAAAGAGTGCTCGAAAGAGGATTTATAGACAGTTTATTACGAACTCCTGCATTCGCAGCTCCTGAAGTTATCTGGGCCTGTGCGCTGTCGCTTGATTCTTGGCCGTCAGATATATTGCGTGTCACACTCACTGTACCCGCACCAGCCGATGTCCAGTTGGTTCCGAAGCTTCCACTGTCGTTGACAGTACCATCAGTCGCGTAGTTTTGGTTGCCGGCAATCGTGACACTGAGGTTGTCTATATAGAATATACGGGCTGTGTTGTCGACTTGTCCAAGTAGGATTGTATTTGAACTAGTGATGCCGCTTGAAGGAGTTGTAAATGAACAGCTGATCTTTTTCCATCCAGTGGTCATAACCGTGTTATTTTCTCGACATACGGTAGCGCTTCCTGCATCGCCGTCACTGGTATAGTAGATGCCAAATTGCGTGAACGAACCGCTTTCAAGCTTGGCGGACACCGATACATTGTAGGTTGTGTTTGCCTCGAGCGCGGTATTAAGGCGGTTGTGAACGCCGGTGTAATCATCGGCTATTGTCGATACCTTGACTGCTCCTTGACCTGACGCGATGTAGTTACCAGTTGTTGCTTGGCGCGTAACCGTAGCAGTTTCGAGAGCGCTCCAGGTATTGGCCGGGAAGGTAGTTGTGCTCGCGCCTTGTTGTTCGGCGCCGCCATTGCTAGCGTATTCTGGTACGTTGCCGTTCACGGAGAAGAGTGTTGAGGCAGATGCGTTCTGCACCTCGAGTAGTGTGCCGTTTACAGGATTGGTGCTGCTGTCACGGATTGTCAGACCGTTGGCATTGGTGCCGCTGCTGACGATGAGTTCAGCGCCACCGGCACTTTGCAACGTATTACTATATGCCGATTGCAGCGTCGTTGAGTTTGATGCACCGGCCACTGTCCAATCACTACCACTCCAGATCAGTGTGGCGCTGGTGTTCTGTCGCATAGAAGTCAGATTGCCAGTGCCACCGCCGTTTAGTGACAACGTGAAGTCACTTGAACCGTTTGCGGCAGTTATATATACGATACGTCCCGCAGTTGTGTTGGTTGGGTCCGGAACATTTGCTGTCTGGCCTGATGCGCTGAAGCCGACGATGATTGCTGAAGTGTTGTTAATACTTGTTGAAGTGATCGTACACGTACTCGCCACGAGTGCGCCGCTGGTGTAGCAGTTGGCGTCATTTGACGTTGTCGAGAAGGTTGGCGTGCCGATGACGACCAAGCCATTAGCACCTGTGCCAACACCACTACCACCACTAAGCGTGAGGTTGCCACCGTTGGCATTGCCGCTGGTTGCTGAACCGGCTTGGAGGGTGAGCGATCCACCTTGGGTGTTGCTGCCGGTACTGCTCGTGCCCTGGATAGTGAAGCCGTTGGCAGTTATGGCCTGGCCACTGCCATCGGCGTTACCGACATATAGTGTGTTGCCGCTGCCAGAGAATGTCGCGCGTGTCGTGCCGTTGGTCTTGATGACAGTGTCGTCTTTGGACTGAAGTATTGTCGTACCGCTATTCGAGCCACTACCTGTACCAATTGTGACATCCAGGTCATTACCGTTCGTACCGATCAGGATTTCTCCTGTCGTCAGACCACCGATTGCGACGGCAGCAGATTTAGTCGTACCGATAAATACTGAGCCTTCAGCACCAGATCCAGTGTTTGAGCCTCCATCGATATATATATTGCCCCCATTACCATCCGTGCCTCCGCCGTCACCACCTTGCAACACAAGTATGCCGCCGGTAGTACCTGCGCCGCTACCACCACCGCCAGCAATAACAGCTAACATCTCTCCATTTGTATCAGCCCCAGCTGTTTCAACACCGATGCCCTGGTAGCCTAGTCCTCCTGTGCCAAATAAGATATTGCCTTCTTTGTCGATGGTCAGCGCATCGACGCCAGCGTTCTGAAGTTGCAAGAAATTACCGTCGGTACCAGTTTTGTTGAGGAAGATACTGCTCGAATTGTTGGCTGTATCAGTCTGGACACCCTGACTGAGCTGCACGAAGTTGTCGGCTGTCTTGCCGCCGAGCATACCCGAGTTTAGCGAGAATGGTGTTGAGGTGATGCGTTTCATCGGCAACATCTCGCCATCGGCAACACATGGTGCGGTGTTGAATGTCGTACACGCGCTGGCAGATCCTGCGACGTTCATCGAAAGCCATAGTGTGTCTTGGTTCCAGTCGACGTCCGTGCCGAATGGATTCACTGATCCAAGAGTGACTGAGAAGAAACCATTTCTCACTTCGACGCCACTTGTGCCGCCGTCGTTGACATAGGTTTCGGTCCATTCAGGAGTGTCGCCGCCATTGCCTGCAGTTGTGCCGGTTCCGTCCTGGTAGATCTTGAACTGCATGTTGTAGTGACCGTCAGGGACGACAGCGCCGCTAGTTGCTTGGAGTCGACCCTGGAAGCTAAGAGTTTGATTGACGCCCGGCGCCGCTCGTGAAATCACACTGAAAAAGAGCGTTGTGGTTAACGCAACACATATCGCGAGAAGCCCTGCTAAACGCAGTGCACTACGAGAATTAAAGATGGTGGAAGGTTTGCACCACACTGTCATTTTTTTGAGTGTTTATGTATCTTTTTACACCGTTGAGGCGTTCAAAAATGTTTATTTCACTGAGACGTGTGGTGGGCCATCAAAGCTTGTGATTATTCTACCACAAGCGCCTTGAGGTAACAACGGTTATGGCTTGTTTTGACACGCTAAATCGCACGCACAACGCGCATGCGTACACACACGCGTGCACGCATGCGCGCGCGAAAATACTGTGCTCCAGGCTCTGCGGGTGCCGAATTGATGTTTCCACAGCCTACTGAAACGCGGAGGTTCGTGGCAGTGTACTGACCACGATGTCGGCAACAGATGAGGATCACTATTTATACTATGATTTGCAGACAAAACAACTATTAAAACATATGTTTTTTTCAAACACGTGGATAAGTTTGCTATAGAGGTAGCTAAAGTATTGCAATGAATGAATAGTATGGTTATGTATAGTATTTTCCTCTATTTTGCTAACCCTTCACAAACAAGGGTGAAAAACATCATGGTTATGCTATAATGAACCCAAGCGCACCATAGGGGTGCAGGGGGAATAAACAGACAGTGAACTATTCACGCTTCATCCTAGGTCTGACTGCTGTCGTTGTGGCAGCTATGACTGCTGTATTGCCTGTGTTTGCTGCAGGCACTGCACCGGGAAGTGTGCAAGGATATGCTGCTGACGCACCCATCGACAACGGCACCATCGTCCAACTTACTGGCAAGGATGCCAATCGCGTCAAAATAGCCACCAAGAAGGAACTGCAGAACATGTTTGGCGTGACGGTGGATCGTAATGTGCTTCCTGTAACACTTTCGAGCGGCAGTTTGCAGAACGAAACATTCGTCGCTGTTTCTGGCACGTACAATGTCCTGGTGAGTACCGAGGGTGGTCCGATCGCGGTGAATGATTACGTGACACTGTCGTCGGTGAATGGTATCGCCATGAAGGCAGGAACCGAAGAAGAAACGGTGTTCGGACGAGCGGTCAAGCCATTTGATGGCAAGGGAGTCACGCTTGGCACGACACCTATCAAGGACACAACAGGCAAAACAGCCCAAACAGTCAAAATCGGATCGGTCCTAGTAACGATCGATATCAAAAGCAATCCAAACGAAAAAAGCACTAAAAGTGACTTGCCTGAATTCCTACAGCGGCTCGGCCAGGCTATCGCTGAAAAGGAAGTGAGCCCAATCCGAATCTACCTCAGTATGGCAATTACCGCTGTTAGCTTGGTTGCCGCGATCGCCGTGTTGTACTCGGGGGTACGGAGCGGCGTGATCTCTATCGGTCGTAACCCGATGTCGAAGAAGTCGATTTTCAGGGCACTGCTTGAGATCATTTTGACGAGTATATTGATTTTAATTATCGGCCTCTTTGCGGTATATTTACTACTAAGGTTATAGAGAAAATAGGTGGGATTAAACTAGCGTGGGACTTTTTCAACATAAACAACATCCGAAGACGCCAAGTGATATGGCGGCTGATGCTGCGTCTCAAGCATTTGATGACACTTTTCGTGAAGAACTCCGCCAACAAGCCAAGCTGTATTTCGAGCGTATCATCGGCGAATCGGCTGCTTTGTTCAGACATGATCTCGACGAGACTATCGACCAAGTTCGTAGTGAACTCAAAACGCATGTCGTCAAGCAACTCGATGAACAACTAGTTGAATCTGGCAAGATTATGAAGGATGCACAGGCACTTGCTCTGCAGTCGCTTAACACGAGTGAGCAGGAACTAATCAAGCAGCGTCAGGAGCTCAGCGCAACACTCAAAAGCAATATCATCAAGGAAGAAGAAATGCTCATCGGCGTGGTCAAAGACACGCAAACACTGGCCGTCGGATCTCTCAACCGTGTGTCTAAGGAGCTTGAGGAAAAATACCAGTCGTTAGCAACGACACTGCAAACAAATGTCGGCACGGTAGAGAAAGAATTGGTTGATGTGTTCAAAGACAACATGACCAAGATCGCCGAAATGCGCCAGGCGCAGAGATTCGCGCTTGAATCGCTCACCAAGAACGCGCAGTTACTCGAGCAACAATACCAGCAACTAGGATCGGCACTTCAGCAAAAAGTTGTAGAGCAGGAGAATATGCTGGTAGGTGCCTTCCAGGAAAACATGGCGGTTGTCGTTGAGCATTATCTGCTCGGTGCACTTGGTGATCAGTTCGATCTCAAGGCGCAGTTGCCGCTCATCATTCAGCAGATGGAAGCAAACAAAGAAAACATCGTGGGTGATATGAAACTATGACCGAAGAAGTAAAAGCCAAAACGTATGCTGATTTTGTGATCCCTTCTGGCGTGGTCACGAGAATCGATGTCGCTCACCTACTGAGTGAACTAGAGTGGGTCGACAACGAACTGACAACGGCTACGGTTCGTGTCAAAGCAGGCGCAGAGCAGCAGGCTAAACCGTCGGTGTCCGGTGTACTCGAGGAGTTTTTGACTTCCAATGATCTCAAGATCGATAGTAGTAGCGCTCGAAGTGATCTAATCAAGCAAGTTCGCTTGCTCAAAGACAAAGTGCCAGTTATCCATATGACATTCGCTGTAACGGCTGATCAGGAAAGCCTGCAAGAACTCATTGCGTGGCTACGCACATCAATCCACCCGCAGGCGGTGATATCTGTCGGTATCCAGCCAGCACTCGTGGCTGGCGTGTACCTCCGTACGCCCAATCACGTCCATGATCTCAGTATGCGAGCCGTGTTGAAAAAGAGCCGGGGCATATTGACGAAAGAATTAGAGGCACTTCGTGGCTGAATCTGGCAAAATATTCCAAACTCTTGTCGCCGCCAACAATCCTGTCGGTGAGATTACTGGTATTGATTCATTCATGGTGAATGTCAAAGGTTTGCAGCCGTCGAACGTGCACGCGACAGTTCGATTCGATGACGACACGCGCGGCTATGTCCATCAGGTGCTCGAAGACCATGTCGTGGTTATGAAACTTGACCCATCGCCACTCCATATCGGGATGGTTTGTGTCATCGAAAAACGTGACATTATGGTCCCTGTTGGCAAAAACTTCATCGGGCGAGTCATCAATGTCTTTGGTGAGCCTATCGATGGTAAGGGTGAAATCGTCGCAGATATGGAATGGGACGTGTTTCATAACGCCCCAGCTCTGTACGAACGCGAGCTACTCGACACGCCTGTCGAAACCGGCATCACCATCCTCGACCTCGAGTATTCACTGGCGCGCGGGCAGCGCATGGCCATGCTCGGCGATAGCAAAGTAGGCAAGACGGCGCTCGCGGCATCGGTAGCTATCAACCAGAAAAACACCAATATTACCGTCGTCTATGTCCTCATCGCCAAGCGACAACACGACGTCGCCGAGCTCGTAGCTACGTTGACCAAAAACGACGCGTTGAAAAAAGCCATCATCGTCGTGAGTAACTCATTTGAATCTCTCATCCTTACCTATTTGGCGCCATATGTTGGTGCGGCGCACGGTGAGTATTTCTGGCATCAGCTCAACATGGACACGCTGATGATTTACGACGACCTGACGGCACATGCCCAGGCGTATCGTGAAATTTCATTGATCGCCGGCGTCTCTCCGGGCCGCGACTCATACCCAGGCGACATGTTCTATACTCACTCGAGTCTTCTTGAACGTGGTGGCAAGACAGCGTCGAACCATGCTAGCCAGACATTGATCCCGATTGTCTATGCACCGGGTGGTGATATCACTGCTTATCTGCCGACGAACATCATGTCTATCACCGACGGTCAGTGGATTTTGGATGGAAAGATCTTCAAGGACACCATGCGACCGGCGGTCAGTACTGCCCTGTCTGTGACGCGTGTTGGTGGCGTCGGTCAGAACAAACGTCAGAAGGGGCTTGCCGACAAATTGAATCTCACCCTTGCTGGTTATCGTACCGCCGAGGAGTACGCTCACTTCGGTACCGAACTGAGCGCACAGGCCCAATCTGACTATGATAAAGGTAAAGTTCTGTTTAAATTGATGAACCAAGGCATTGGTGAGACCTATAGTTTCGCCGAGCAGCAGTTCCTGATGAGTATCGTGCTCAGCAGTGCGCCCGAAGAAATTATCAATGTAGAGAAGTTGAAAGAGAAAGTGCACGAGTACGCAGCCAAGCTTCAGGAAGACAAAGACATGAAGGGCAACTACGACGAACTCGAAGCAGCGCTGAAGGCAGAAGTCATGACAATCGATGAAGTCAAAAAGGCGGCGATCGAAAAAGCTGCCAAAGCCGAAGCAGAGAAGAAACGCCAAGCCGATGAAGCCGCAGCTGCAATCGCGGCGACAACGACAACTGCCGATTCAAGCAAAGATATCCAGGCAACAGCAAAAGCCGTGGGTGACGTCGAACACGCACTCTCGACCGCGATGGAAAAGGGCAAGGAGGATAACTAAGTATGAGACGTCCTCTAGAAATCAGAGCCGAAGAAGGTGCAGTCCGATCTGTCGTCAGCCTCACGTCTGCACTCGAGAGCCTGAGTAGCATGCAGATTGCCAAGACCAAGAGCAAGGTGCTGATCAGCAACCAATTCTTTGACGAAGTCTGGACGATCTACAAGCAAATCCGTGTCGACGTGTTGTTTAATTTCGGTCGTACTATCAACGAAAAGCCGATCGAGAAGGAGCTGCTAATCCTCATCACGGCAAAAGGTGGTTTGAGTGGCGATATCGACCAGCGACTAATCAAAAAGGTCGTTGAGCGCTACGACGAAGCCAAAAACGACGTCCTGGTGATTGGCCATCACGGCGCGATCAAACTCAAGCAGGCGCACATAGACCATACGTACTATTTTGACCTGCCCGAGCACGATTATGTGAATGTCGATCCACTAATGGACATCATCAGGAAGTATGCTCACAGTCGTATTTACTACCAAAACTACATTTCCCTATCGCAACAAGAAATCAAAGACGTGGACCTAAGCGAGGTTGTGTCTAGCAAGGGGCGCGTGGCAGACATGGGAACCGTGAGTGATGATATGGTGACAGAGAATACGTATATATTCGAGCCGAGCTCGTACGCAGTGGCAGCCTATCTCGAGAACTCAATTTTGCGGCTGACAGTCGCGCAGTTTATCTACGATAGCCGATTGGCGCAGGTCGCCAGCCGATTCAAGGCTATGTCCGCTGCCAAGGAGCGTTCAATCGACAATGCCGCCCAACTTCATACCGAATACAACCGTGCCAAGCGAAGCCAGGTCGACACCCGACTTAAGGAATCGTTGGCGGGGCTTAAGAAGATACGAGCAGGAGGAGCAGAATGACCAACGTGAAACGGCACATTTTGCCCGAAAATCTGCGCTCCGCACTCGCGGTATGTCAAATACCGCTCGCTTACGGTGCTCAATTGTCCGAACAAACTGCACCATTCCACATAGGTCATCAGGAGGTACGTCATGGCTGAAGAAACGACAAAACCAGTTGCTGCAAAGCCAACTGAGCAAGCAGAGCAAGCGAAGCCAAAGGCCGCGACTCCAAAGGCTGCCGAACAATCAGCCTACAAAAAAGGCGTTGTCCGTACATTGAAGGGCCTTGTCATCAAGGTTCAGTTCAACGAAGACATCCCAGATCTCAACGAAATGCTCTATGTCGATAACGAGAAGAAATCACCGCTACTAGTCAGCGCGCTATCACACGGTGACATGGCTGTTTGTCTGAACATCGGTGGTGACTATAGTATCCAGAAGGGCGACTCAGTCACACGCAGCGGGCACAGCCTCGAAATTCCAGTGGGCGAGCAGATGATCGGTCGTGTTTGGAACGCAATGGGCGATCCGATTGACGGCAAGCCACAGCTCGACCAAGCAGTCCTCGATACTATGCCAAAGCGAGCGATCTTCGCCCCGGCGTACCAGGAGACAAGTCTCGTGAACCGCCACGACGATGTCCTCGCGACGGGCCTCAAGGTCCTCGATTTCTTCACGCCATTCGTCAAGGGTCGCAAGATCGGTATTGTCGGTGGTGCTGGTGTGGGCAAAACAGTTCTGACTATGGAGATTATCAACAACGTCGCCGAAGGTTCGGGCGCGATCAGTATGTTCGCCGGTATTGGTGAGCGTATCCGTGAGGGCCATGAGTTGTACAAAACACTTGCCGACAATGACCTGCTGAAAACAACAGCCATGTTCTTCGGTCAGATGAATGAAAATCCGGTCCAGCGTAGCTTGATTGGTCTGGCCGCGATCACCCTGGCGGAACATTTCCGTGATGATTTGAAAAAGGACGTTCTGCTGTTCGCCGACAATATGTATCGTTATATCCAGGCGAAAAACGAAGTCTCGACAATCATCGACCAGACGCCAGCCGAGGGTGGGTACCAGCCAACTGTCTTCTCAGATGTCAAAACATTCCAGGACCGTCTGGCGACCAACGAGAACGGATCGATCACTGCCCTACAGACAATTTACGTCCCAGCCGACGACCTTTCGGATCCAGCCGTGCAGATGATCTCGCATGAGCTAGACAGTACGATCGTGTTGTCACGTGCCGTTGCTGCTCAGGGTATCCGCCCGGCGGTTGATATCTTGGCATCCAAATCATCTCTCCTCACACCAGAAGTTGTAGGTGAGCGGCATTATGATTTGGCGACACGTGCGACAGCGATTTTGCAAAAGTACGAATCGTTGAAGGGCATCATCGCCATCATCGGGGAGTCCGAGCTGTCTGCAGAGGACCGCGATGACTACAACAAGGCGAAGGCATTGATTGAATTTTTCAAACAGCGTTTCAACGTCATGGAAAAGGTGACTGGTGTCCCAGGCGAACACATGACCCGTGAGCAAACACTCGACGGCGTCGAAGCAATTATCGGTAAGTCCGATATCGTGGACAAAGTTAAAGATCCTGCTGCCGAGGCAACTACACCAGCCGCAGAACCTGCTGCGGGTGGTGATACTGTTGCTCCAAAGTCAGCAGATGAAACACCACCGGCTGCCCCAGCTGAGCCAGCTCCTGCTTCGGAGAAGAAATAATGGCAGAGGAAACCCCACAGTCAGATCCTGCTGCGACCACAGCCCCCGAGTCCGCCGAGCAGCCATCAGGAACGCACGATGGCAAGCCGACGATAATGGTCAAAGTCTATGCGCCGTTTCAGGTGTATTTTGAGGGCGAAGCCTATAGTATCAGTGCGGTGAACGAGACCGGTCCGTTTGATATCTTGCCCAAGCACCATAATTTCCTCTGTATGTTAGTCCCCTGCGAGCTCAAAGTTGAGTCGATTAACGGTCCGAAAATGATCAAGATTTCGCGTGCGTTGATGCACGTGAAGGCCAACCGAGTCGTTGTCTTTGTCGATGTTTAGCAATCCGCCCGTCTGGCGCATTTCGTGCGTAAATTTCTGTTCCTCGTTCGACGTATTGTAAATACGCCTCACTCCGGTATTCAATTTCCATCACGAACTGCACTCAGATGGACGAATTGCCTAGCCGGCAACGAAGTAATCAAACGAAAAGACTTTGTTGGCATCTGGCGTGTTGTTGGTGCAGAGGCTAAATCCTGTCGTATTGCGTTCGACATAGAACTCCATCTTACCTGCTGCTGAATTGATTGGTCCCACGATAACACGTGGCTGGCTGGCAAATGTCTTGTTGAAATTAAGTCGGACTATACAACCGCTACCGTTTGGATTGTTGCCGGAACTCATGTTGATTGATCCAGACGTGTCAGATCCATTGACCGAAACTGATCCGCCGCTGCCTAGGATGCCCGATCCGATGAATGAACGGCTAGGGGATGGGCCGGAGAAGCTGAGGTGATTTGGCAGTTGCAGCGTACCGTTGCCGCTGAGGATCAGCTGCGATACGGTGATCTGCGATGCAGTGACAGGTCCACTAAACGACGTGGCGCCCGATACATTGAGGTCTCGCATGGTTGTAGTGCCCTGGATCGCAGCATTTTGGGCGACCTGTAGGCTATTGATCTGCGTTGCACCGAGGTTGGACTGCCCAGAGATCGTCAGGCTTGGTCCCTGGATACTACCGCCGCTTTGGATGTTACCAGCGACGTTCAAGTTACCGCGCAGGAGTGACTGACCCGCAATGATGGCATTGCCCTGGATGGTGAGAGTCTGTGATGTGTTCCCTACTGTCGCATCGGTATTCGCCAGCTGCTTGAGCGCGTCCTGGGTGAGTGTTTGCGATGCGATGTCTGGGGTCACAGGAGGCTTCTGGCTGTTGAGATAGTTCACGATCGTCACAGCGCCAGCGACCACCAGGAGCAGCATGAAAATCAGGAGATAGAGGTTAATTTTGCGGAAGAGCTTTTTGATCGGAGAAATCTTTTTTTCACCCGGATCACCACTACTCGGTGCGCCCGCATCGCTACTAGCCTTGGCAGTTTGTTTTGCCTCCTCCTCGAGATCATCGGGGGTACGACTCAATGCATCAGCAGGAGCTTTTAGCTCCTCATTCGATGCCTCGCCTTCTGCGGCCGGTTGGTCTTTTTTCTCGGGCTCCATAAGTCCTACGTTTTTTACGGTTATGCTTTACTCGCATTTTACTATACTTATCTGCTTGATGCCAGATGGTTGAAAGGTGATAATATAGGTATAAAGCTTATGCGCAGTGGGATTGGGGAATATTCACGATTTATAGCATTGGCAGTGGTGCTCACTGTCGGGTTTGCTGCACCCGTGTTGGCGCAGACTGCCACGTCAGATA
>Ga0075158_10003377_pt1 | contig 11234 bp, 6 predicted proteins | sample JI91814BDNA_FD_70968 | JGI IMG/M metagenome (GOLD analysis project Ga0075158, IMG submission 70968) | Wastewater effluent complex algal communities from Wisconsin, to seasonally profile nutrient transformation and Carbon sequestration -... | ecosystem: Engineered > WWTP > Effluent > Algae... | reverse complement strand
TTTTTTTTTTTTTTTTTTTTTTTTTTTCAAAAAAAAAAAACACATATTTTTTTTTTTTAATTAATGACATTTTTATATATTAGTTTATTTTATGGGTTGACTTTTATTGCAATTATTATCCCTACTTTGGTTGCTGTAGCTGTTTTAACATTACTAGAACGTAAAGTTATGGCGTCTGCTCAGCGGAGGGTTGGTCCAAACAGGGTAGGTTTTTTTGGTATTTTACAGCCTTTTGCTGATGGTTTAAAAATTATTTTCAAAGATACTATATTTCCAAAGAACATATTTTTTGGACCTTTTATTTTTGGCCCTTTATTTATTTTTGTTTTTTCATTTTTACCATTAGGTTTTATTCCTCTAGGGAGGCATATCAGTGTTTTTTCACATTCTTATAGTATGCTAATTATTTTAATTTGCTTAAGTTTTGGTCTTTATGGGGTTATTGCAGCAGGTTGGGCTTCAAATTCAAAATACGCGTTGTTAGGTTGTTTGCGAGCTTTATCTCAAATGATTGCATATGAACTATGTTTAACTACAAGTTTAGCTTCAATAATGTTGATTACTGGTACTTTAAATATACACATGGTTGTTATTTTTCAAATAGAATGTACTTGATTAATTGTTCCTTGTTTTCCTTGTTTTGTTTTAATTTTTATTTCTTTGCTTGCAGAATCTTATAGAATTCCTTTTGATTTACCAGAAGCTGAAGGTGAACTAGTGGCTGGTGTACATGTGGAGTATTCTGCGGTTTTATTTGCATTTTTTTATTTAGGAGAATATACTTCCCTAATTTTTATGTCTATGTTTATTTCTTCAATTTTTTTAGGAGGTTATGAATTATTTGGATATGAGTCTTGTTTTTTTTTAGTTTTAAAAACTACTGCAGTTGTACATTTATTTTTAGTAACACGTGCGGCATTGCCTAGATATCGCTATGATCAATTACTAGATCTAGGATGACGTATATTATTTCCCTGTTCAATTAGTTTATTTTTATGATATGCTAGTTTGTCTTTAGTAATTTTTTAATGATTTTTATTTTCAATCGTACTTGATTTTTTATAGATCGTAGTCCTTGACCCTTTCGTACTTCTATACTATTATTTATCTTTGTTTTTCATTTTTTATATATAATTACATTATTTAACTTTTGTTCTTTATTAATAAAAAGTTTTTGAATTTTTGTATTTTTTTGCTTTTTAGCGCAAATGATGTTTTGAGGATTTAGTTTATCTTTAGAAGCTGCTTATTATTTTAAACAATTTTTTTTTGTTTGAATTAATTTGAAAGCGGGTATGAAATTCTTTATTATTTCTGAGGTTTTTTTTTTTTTTGGTTTTTTTTGAAGTTTTTTTTGATATGGTGTTGAACCACATGTATTTATTTTAAATGTTTGACCGCCTATTTATTCTATTGATTTAGATTCTTGAAACTTACCTTGATTAAATACCATCATTTTAGTAATTTCTGGAATTTCAATTACATATTCGCATAATGCATTGAAAATTTTAAACAATTTTGTAAAAGTACGCGAAGGATTGTTTTTTACATTAGTTTTATCTTTATTATTTTTATTTAATCAATTTTTTGAATATCTATTTTTGGGTTTGCAAATTAATGATGGTGTTTTTGGCTCTATTTTTTATTTAGCAACAGGATTTCATTGTTTTCATGTATTAATTGGTAGTATTTTATTAAGTTTGAATTTTTTTCGTTTTTATTTTTTTTTATTTTCGTTACGTTCTTTTGGTTTAATTTTTTTTGAGGCATCAATTTGGTATTGACACTTTGTTGATCTTGTTTGAATATTTTTATTTGCAACAATATATTTATGCACGTCGAATTTTTTATAAGAAACGTTTCAATTTTTAAATTAAAATTGTTACGGGTTGCTTTTATAAGTGTATTAATTTTAAATATACCTTTGAAGCCTTGTATGGTGATATTAAATTTTTTAAAAGCAAAGCTATATCATTTTTGTTGATTTCTTGGTATGTATGTGCATGCCGGCAATCCTGTTGATTTAGAAAAGAAGGAACTGTTGTGTCAGTATTTTATCATGTGTTTGATTATTTTTTTAATGTTTTTTATTATAGTTTTTTTTTGAGAAATTTTTTTTCTTTGAGGACTTTTTTTAGACCATTGACAAACTTTCTTTATATTTTTTAAGACGTCAGATGAAAAAAAAACAATAGCAATTACTTTGTATTTGTATATATTTTTTTTATTTATTTGTTGTTGCGCTGGTTACATAAATTTAGTGCCTTTACAAATTGATAAATATGGAGAGTGGCCTTTATTATGAAATTTTGGAAAAAATTATCAAGATGCGAGAGATACTTATACCGCTTTAGTTAAAAATATTTGGTTTGTTTGCCCAACGTTATCTTCTTTTCCAGGTGCGTGCGTTGACAGAAATTATCCTAGTTTTTTTTATCTTATTATGAGTGAAAAATGAACAGATTCTAATAACGTGACTTGGTCTAGATTAGAAATGCGTAAGCAATTATCAGTACGTATTTCAGAGATTCATACATTTACAGGTAAACCTGTTAAAAGTAAGGACCCTCATTTTACAAATAGATTTTTAGGTACAGCTTATCGTCTGTCCGATCCTATACCAATGGTTACAGCCAATCCCTATAATATGGCTGATACAGTTTTTTTAAAACACAAATCTCGCGAATATATTGAACAGAGGTATTCTTTACTTATATCGCAACAAAAAGGTGATGAATATCGTGTAAGTTTTTTAAAAAAATATATTATAAATATACTTGATGTTGAAGAAAAATATGCAAAAAAATTATTTCACAATAAAAAATCAATTTCTTATACATTACAAATAAATAATAAAAGTGTTTTTTTGCGGGATTATTTAGCTGATGAGACAAAAGCAGTACGTTTTCATAGGCCACCAAAGAATGCGGTTATGTCAGAAATTATTATTTTTCCAGACGATGTTTTTGAACATTTGTATTTAAACTATACGCGGAAACCCCAGCTTAATTTTAGTTTTTTTCCAATATATAATTTTCTCTTGTCTTTTTCACCAAGATATGAAACTACACCTCGTGGTGAAGAAATAGATCTAGGAGGACGTGTTATTTCTCTTGGTTTTGTATCGAGAGGACCTGGTATGAATCAAGATGATGCGTTCTTTCGTCAAAATTTTAAAATATTTACATATTTGCGATGATGATTTCATACACAATTTGAGGAACAGCTAAACGCTTTATATAGTTATTATGATTTTCACAAAATTCTTGAAAAACAAAAAAAAGAGCATTTTTTTTATAAAAATGTTGCAATAAGTTTACAACAAAAAATAAAAAAATTAGATACTGATTCATTAATAGATTATCGTCCTGTTGTACGTGAAAAAAAGATTCATATAAGGACTGAACAAGAGCTTACAGAAGCGGACATAGCTTCTGAAAAATTAATAGAAAATTTTGATTATTTTGTTAAAAAAGATCCTGTACTTCTTCAAGAAAAAAAAACATATTATAAAATACCGGAGCCTTTTGATACAGAAAATATTAAAGCGTTTGCAAAGTTTGTTTGAGCTAAGCGTCTGGAATATAATCTTGTTGTAAGAGGTGAATTATACCCTATAGGTGGGTTTGCTAATCCTACAAAACAGTATGATGGTCAAATTATGTTTCATAATCATATGCCAAAAAATAAAGTAAGAGGCGCTAACCCATTATTAGAAGTTTTTTTTAATCGTTTTAGGAAACCGGAGGATAGAGTACATGTGGATGAAATAGAATATATGTTTTTTAACAGTAGTATTTGTCCTATGTGTCATAAAATTTGATATAATCCGGAGCAAGATGTTTCTTTTGATCGTTTAGTTTATAAGTTAAATAAACATTTCAAGATGATTTATAAACAAAATTATCCTATAAAACTAGAACGTGACGGAATTCCGCGTGTAGAACGTCCAGCCGAGGAGGGTAACGAGAATGTTGAATATTGTTTACATAAACGAGGATGAGGTAGGAAATCTCGTAAATATATGTGGTCTTGACATAAGAATCACTGTACACACCATAATACTAATTTAACTTTTGGTGGTATTTTAGATGGATACATGCAACCTTATTATTACAATAGGATGTATAATAAGGATTTTATAAATGGTCAAATTTTTGGTGCTATTCCGTATGATGATAAATTAGATAATATCCAACAGTTTAAATTTGAAAAAGCAGAACCTTTGAATTTTGTTTGAAAATTTTTTTATAGTTTTTTACCAGAAGAACCTGTTCTTGAGGATCAAAGGGAGCTTCCCCTTATATTTTTATATGGTTTTTGAGCAGAAGATTTAATTAATGAAGGATATTATTTTGATGTACATCATCATTCTCATAATTATTTTGACACTAAAAAAGAGATAATAAAAGAACGATGAGTAAATAGTTATCGAAATAGGTATGTTGATGCTTTTGCAAATTGTATAAATCCTCCAGAATTGGACGATCCTACGTCTGTTATTGCTAGTTGTGGTAATAGTTATTTTTTTCCAAAACATTTATGACGTTTTCCACCAAGTGTGTCGGTTGTCGATGATTTTATAAATGGAATGGAAAGAGAAGATTGAGAGGCTCTTCGTGCATCGCGTTATACTTATCATACAGATATTACCGGTTGGCAGTGATGAGGTTCATATCGTCGTATGACTAACATGAATATTTTAGTACGAACTTCTTAATAAACATTTTTAACTTTTAAAGTATATATTATATAACCCAATGCTTACATTTTTTAATTCTATTTTATTAACATTTAAAAAATCGTTATTTAAATTAAGGAGAATATTAAAATTAGAACTTTTATGGACGTTGATTCCAGTTATAGTTTTACTTTTATTAGGTATTCCTGCGTTTGTATTTTTTTTTGAAATTACACCTTGACTTTCAACTTTTGTAATGGTTGTCAAAAGTATTCATATCGTAGGTAACCAGTGATATTGAGATGTAATACTTGAAGCAATTTCTGATGATTTTTATTTATAATATATATATATATATTAATTTTAAATGAATTTATCAAGAACCAAAACTCTATTTTTATCGTCGAAAGAAATAAAAATAGAGTTTGGTTACGTTTTAGCAAATTTTGACGGAATTTTACATATTGCCGGCCTAAGCTCGGCAGCTTTTGGCGAAATTGTAAAAGTACGTAATATTAAAAATTTATATTTAGATTTTTTAATAATAAATTTTTCTCCAACACACGCAGATTTATCGCAACGTTTATCATTCACACGTGAGTTTACAGAAGAAGAAATATGTAATTGTTTTTCAACAAATATTGAAAGATCATCTTATATGGAATATTTTGAAAAGTTATTACTTCAATCAAAATTTGGTGGATTAAACATACGTCCATTTACTTTAGATAACAATGGTGGAATTATTATGAATTTGTTACATGATAAAATCATTGCACCTGTTTTTGGTAAATCTAATCAAATAAAAGTAGGTGACGTTTGTTTTAATCAAAAAGAGTTACCTTTTGTTAAAGCATCTTATAAAATTTTGGGAAAAATTGTTAATGCGTTCGGTCAAATTGTTTTTTCCACTTCATTAAAGTTAACCGCTGATCACAATTTTTATAAAAAAATGCAAATAGATACGAAAGGTCCTTCTATTATTGAACGTTTTAAAGTAAATGAGAATTTATTAACAGGTATTAAAATAATTGATAGTTTAATTCCAATAGGGAGAGGTCAACGTGAGTTAATTATTGGTGATCGTCAAACAGGAAAAACCAGTATTATTTTAGATACTATATTAAATCAAAAATATGAAATGTTGTTGTCAGGACGCCCTGTTTTTTGTATTTATGTAAATATAGGACAACGTACAAGCCATGTTTCTCGTTTTTTCAGTATTTTAGAAAAATTTAAAGCCTTAGCTACGACTTTAATTGTTTCAGCGTCTGCTGCAGATTCGGTTGTGGAACAGTATTTGGCTCCTTTTAGTGCAACAGCTTTTGGAGAGTTTTTTATGTATGAAGGACACGATGTTCTTATTGCTTATGATGATTTAAGTAAGCATGCTGTAGCGTATAGACAGCTTTCACTTTTACTAAGAAGAGCACCTGGGCGTGAAGCTTATCCTGGTGATGTTTTTTATTTGCATGCACGTTTATTAGAACGTTCTGCAAATTTATTACGTTACGGTTCTATTACATCTTTACCGGTTATTGAAACTTTGAGTGGTGATGTTTCTGCATATATTCCAACAAATGTTATTTCAATCACAGATGGTCAAATTTTTTTAGATACAAATTTATTTTATCAAGGTATTTTACCGGCTATAAATATTGGTTTATCCGTTAGTCGTGTTGGTGCTGCCGCACAATTTTCTTTATTAAAAAAAGTCGCAGGTTCTTTAAAGCTAGATTTAGCGTTATTTCGTGAAATTGAAGGTTTTGCAAGTTTTAGTGCGAACCTAGATGAAGAAACAACCTTAATGTTAAAAAAGGGACAAATATTATTGGAAAGTTTAAAACAAGACAAATTCGAATGTATTTCGTTACAAGACCAAATTATTACAATTTTTGTTGTTGTCAAAAATTTGTTAATTGATTTAGATGTTTACGAAACACGTGATTTTATTAAAACTTTATTTAATGTGTTGAATATTTTTTTTACATCCAAAGAATCTACAACTTTTTGAGAAGTTCCTTCAATGTTTACACTTTTATTTTTTATGGCAAAAAAAATAAAATTTTTGGAAGGATACGGTATACTTTGTTGTTTATTTTTAAACGAAATCAATGAAATGGAAATAGAATCTGTAGATTATATACCTGATTTATTTTCTCATTACAAATTAGGTTATGCTATGACATTTTGAGGTAAGAAAAAAAAAATTGTTAAAAAAAACAATATTTTTAACAGAAAAAAAGGTAAATTATGTTTTGGTGTTTTAGATACTTTTTATAAATAAATGTTATATTTACTTTTTATTTTTTTTTTTATGGGTTTGTTTTTATTGTTGACTTTATGTTGACATTTTAATTACAATGTAAAAGAAACTGTTGAAAATTTATATAATAAAATAAAAGTTATTATTTATTTTATAAATTCAACTATAAAAGTGATTGTATGTGAGGTGTTAGAAAAAGGTTTAATTACATATGTTAAAGAACATTATAGTGTTTTTATTAATAAATTGCCAATGGAAAAATTGAAGGATATTTGAACTCGTATAAAAAACGCAGTTTGAGACTTTTATTGAAATCCTTATTTTGGTTGGACTTTCTTTTTTCTATATTTATTTCTTCTTTTTTTTTTTCTTTGACTTTGAATTTTAGTCATTAGTTACTTTATTGAAGATCCTTTTTTAGATTTTTCACTAATTATGTTAGATAAAGATTTTAAATCTTTAAATTGAGATCAAAAAATTAAACGTTTGGCTATTAAAACATTTATTATTGGATCTTTTTTAAATGAAGATGTTACAGAAGCATATGCACGTTCTAATTTAGAATTAAAACCTTATTATATAAAAAATATGACACATAAAGAAATTCTAGAATTTTTTGAAGATATAAATACAAAACTAATTATAAAAAGCTATCAAAATAATAATAAGTATGAAAACTATTTGCTTGTACTTAAAAATTTTATTTACTTTTTAAAAAGGCAAGAAGAGATGTTTGAAACTTATATGCATAATACAGAAATTTTTCAAAATATTAAATTAAATGACATTAAATATGATATTATGTTTTCTAGTACGGCATCTTTACAAAAACATCATTATTTGACACAGCAGGGAACAATAAATAATTTAAATATTTCAATTATTCCTCATATTTTAAATTATGTAGAGTTAACTACAGATAAGGATATGGAAGGACTAGTACAAAGACCAGATGGAGTTTATATATCAAGAAAATTAACGACAGCAGAATATATTTTAACAAAATATAAAAAATATGGTCGTGATTTACCTTTATCCGCGGATGAAATTTTGTTACCATTCAACAAACTATTTAAGCTATTATGTGATCGTGTTTATGATAAAGTTTTTGAGCAATTTGCATATGATGCTTGAATGGCTGAAGGTCAAAATTATACTTTAGAGGCTATAGGTGAGTATGATATAAATGGTGAATGAATCGAATATTTTCATAGGCGATATTTTTCTGAAATTCCTTGAGCATTTTTTGATGGTACGTGTACACGTAACGATATTACATATTTGAGTGGCTCCAGTGTAGGTCGTTTTGTTTTAAATTACAACAATGATTTAAGTAGATTATCAAAAGTTGTTCCAGTAGTTATGAAAGAGCGGTTATCTGAATATCTTTGAAAAATTATATATATCAAAAATCTGCCTATACCCGCTGATATTGAAGCGCCAAAATGACTTGCTTTAGAAAAAAACACGGCTTGAAATGTCTTTTCTATTTCAGTTCCAAGTAACGAAACTTCAAAACAAGGCGTACGTATAAATATTTTTGCTTATGCTTTAGAAGATATTTTTTGAGATCATCCTCTTACTAAACCAAAACCTCCTGGTTATATAAATGGTTTTTATGAAAAAATGTGTAATAAATGAGACTATTTTGTTGAGGTAGTATTAGAAGAGAGATTACGTCGTATAGCCGTATGATTACTTAGAAGTAGAGATAGTCCAGAACTTTGAGCATCAAGATGAACTAATAGGTGAGACTTTAATGCCATGAATCCTACTTATAAGTATAGGCTGTGAGATGAAGATAATACTTTTTGATTAACAGTTCCTAACTCTTTTTCTATTTTCACTTTTCTACAAAATTCAAAAGAATATTTAACTTTTAGTCATCTATCAAATCACGTTAGTTTGCACTATACAAGGTCCGGTGTTTGATGAAAAGTGTTTGACAATTTTAAGTTACGGGTAGATTGAATGTGGACACCTACACCAACACATCGTTATGGAATTTTAGAATATGTTTCTTATTTATTTTGCCTTAAAATAAAATATCCTTTCGAAGAATGGCTTTTAACTTCTTATAGAACAGAGTATACACAAGTAAAATTATTACAAGAGCATTTTAAAGCAAAATGTACTTCTGAAAGTTATCACGCAGGTTATAAACATATAGAATTATTAAAACAGGATCGACTAGAAAGAGCAGAAATTTCATGTTTTATGTATTTAAGATTATATATATTTTGACCACTTTTTTATCCAGTTTTTTATTCAGACAGCAGCGTCAGTTTATTACGTATTGTTTGTTTTTTTTCACATATATTTTGTTTCCTTATCGATCGTTATGTTTATACGCTTAATGTAGATTTTACAAGCAATTTTAAGGTAGAAACATATCAAGACAGTATTGTTGTAGTTAGAGAGTTACCTTTTGGAACAAACTGGATTGAGCGTATTAGTGATTATTTTAGTATTTGGTTTAATTTTTTATGAACAAAATGATCTGATAAGTTAATTACACATGTAAATATGTATATAATTGCATGAAAACAAGATCAATGAGAACCTAGTGATTTAATCAAAACTAAACATAATCCTTTTGTGCCAAGATCACCGGTATTTAAATTTTACGGCGGTATTTACGGACACGATATAAATGTTCGAAGAGAATTAGATGACCAATCTTTAACATTTTTTTTGAAAGGCTATCATTGGTGTTTATCTTGATTTTATGAATTAGAATTAAAAGAAATTGATCCTTATAGTCCAAGATTTAAAGTATTTGATAGGAATGCTTTAAGATTTTCTCAACCACGTCCTGCACACGAAGTGGAATACATATATAAACAATTGTATAAACAATGGTATATGTATATTCCACCTATATATGAAAAATTTAATAATTTTATAAATTGAACGGTAAATCGTAAAGATCCAGATGCATCAGTTTTTAGAGATATTGTTCATGTTTACTTTTTAGCCGACTCTCCTTGAAGTATTTTTTGGTTGTGAGCAGTTGAATGTGGTATTATTCCTGCTTTTTTTGATTATTGTTATGAAGATGAAGAATTCCTTTTGTGATTTAGACGTATTTATCACTTTTTTTTTCCAAATTTTCATAATTTATCCTCCGCATATACCTCATTTAATGATGTTTATTATAAAGATTTAGATAGTTTGAATTCTCATATAAAAGATATAGAAAAAGTTAATAAAGAAAAATTAGAACATTTACAAACTAGAATGAAAGAATGAACCAATGTGATCGATGAAAAACGTAAAGCACATTGGGAAGACTTTGTAGATAAACGGACTATTTTTTCTTTATTACCTTTAAAAGATGAAAAACATTTGCTTACTAGATTGTACGGTCCTGACTATAATAATTGGTATGTACAAAAACGTAGTTATAGTTTAGCTGAATATAAATTTGATCAGTCACCAGAATATCAACAAAATTTTAAGAAGGTTTTGACTTTTATTATTCCATGGTATAATTATGGTTTCTCTGCTACAGATTTAGCCGAAGAAATGGGTACGGTATACAGATGTTGTAGTAAAGAGCATGTTATTTTACAAAAAAAAAATGGAAACGAGATTTTAGACATTTTTCGTAATGTATCTATATTTTCATTATTTGAAAAAATGTTTGTTGATGTTACTTTTGAAAGTTGATTAATTGGATTAGAAAGAAGATATTTTACTTCAGAAGAACTTGTAAATAAATTATTTGCAAATTGAGCTGAAGACAATATTGATTTTAATCGTTGATTTGCTAACGAAATTGAAAGTTATGATATAGATTTATTGGCCACTAGACTTAGTCATATAGTTTTTCCAGAGAATGAATCCTTTTGACGTATACCAAGTTTAAATATTGATGTTGATTCAGTTAGGGCGTCTAAGTATTTTAGATTTGCAAGAAAAATTCTTATAAGACAAAGGTATAGAACTTTTGATAGTTATGTTACTAGAGAGACCGTTGGACTACCTTCTTTTAAGGAAAAAAATAATAATCAAAGAGTTTTTTATTTCGATGAAATAGATGAAAATGCTTAAACAATACAATAAATGATACAGTTTGTGAGGTGTTTTTAATTATATTTTTTGTGCAAAAATTTTTTAGTAATTTAATAAATTTATATGGTTTGCCACTTAATGTAATTTTAAATTTTTTAAACAATATCTTTTTTTTTATTTCAAAAAAGAAAAAATTTAACATGTTTTTTTTTTTTTCATTAAATTATCAAATGTTTGCGATTTACACAATGTTTTTTTATTATAGTATTG
>Ga0075158_10003375_pt1 | contig 11239 bp, 8 predicted proteins | sample JI91814BDNA_FD_70968 | JGI IMG/M metagenome (GOLD analysis project Ga0075158, IMG submission 70968) | Wastewater effluent complex algal communities from Wisconsin, to seasonally profile nutrient transformation and Carbon sequestration -... | ecosystem: Engineered > WWTP > Effluent > Algae... | reverse complement strand
AGCGTCAAAGCTCAAGCTGCTGATGAGAGTGCCGCTGCCAGAGCCTATGTCAAAGAGTTTTATACCTGGTACCTGCCGCCTGTTGGCAAGCGCAAAGACAACGAGCCCAACCTTTATACCGCTGTCGCCAATAAGCGTTTTTGTTTTAGCCCCGCTCTCAGTAAAGCGCTCAAAGAAGATGAGCAAGCCGCCGCCAAAAATCCAGGAGAGATTGTTGGCATTGACTTTGACCCATTTTTGAATGCTCAGGACGTCTCTGATAGCTATCAGCCAGCCAAGGTCGTCAAAAAAGGTGATGTTTATCGAGTGGATGTGTTTGCGGTGAACGGTGGCAAAAAAAATGCCAGACCAGAGGTCATTGCCGAAGTGAAAAAAATAAACGGCAGATGGACTTTTACCAATTTTTTGTATGGCAAAAGTAGCGACCCAAGAGATGAGGACCTGCTTAGCTGTCTTAAAGCACTCAAAGCCGACAGAGACAAATACGACCTGGAAAACAAAAATAAGAAGCACTAACTAAAAAAGAGACCAGGCACTGAGTACCTGGTCTCTTTAGTTAATTGGCTAATGATTAGTCAAAACGACGCTTTTGAGCTGGTTTTGGACCACTGTGCTTGGCACCGTAGCCGCCACCACCACCGCCTGCTTTGGCTTTTGCAAAAGCCGGTTTGCCATATCTGGGTCTGTCACCGCCAGCGGCTCTCTCGCCGTAAGCAGGTCTATCTCCATATGCTGGTTTGCCACCGGAGGCTGGTTTATCAGCGCCATAAGCTGGTCTATCGCCGCTTGGTCTGGCAAAACGCTCACGAGCCGGTCTGCCTTCACCTTCGGGGCGGTCGCCGCCGTAAGCTGGTCTATCACCACGACTGACAAAACGGTCACGGTTGGGACGACCTTCGCCGCCGCCGTAAGCCGGTCTATCACCATAAGATGGCTTGTCACCGTAAAAATTACGTTCGCCGTTTCTTGGTTCGTCGTAGTTTTTCTTAACTACATACTTGTCGCTGTCACCATAGGGAGTGCGTGGCTCTCTGTCGCCAGTACCGCGTTCAGCTCCGCCTTCGGCAGACTTAGCACGACCCCAGTTACCGCCGCTAGAGGATGAGCGTTCGCCACGATTAAAATCGGAGCGACCCCAGCCACCGCCGCCGCCAGATGATGATCCGCCGGAGCGGCCATATCCACCGCCGCCTCTGTGACCACCACCACCACCGGAGCGGGCTTTGCCACCGCCGGCAGAGCGAGTAGGACGACCATCACCGAGGGTGCGGCCGACTACTTTTTCGATTTCACTGAGTAGATAGCGTTGATCATCTGAGACAAAAGAGTGTGCTACACCGCTACGTCCAGCCCGGCCAGTACGACCGATACGGTGCACATAGTCAGAGGCTGATTGCGGTAAGTCGTAGTTGATGACCTGATTGATTGAGGGCACATCCAGTCCGCGAGCCGCTACGTCAGTAGCCACAAGCACCTGAAACTCACCATTGCGGTAACGCTGCAAGGTGCGCTCTCTATGACGCTGTCTGATATCACCGTGGATTTCTTCCACGCCGATATTCATTTCTTTCATGCGCTCGGCAAGCATTGTTGCTTTGATTTTGGTGCGGGTAAAGACCAGCACAGAGCCCGAGTCAGATGCCTGGATTAGTTCGAGCAGCTTGGCTTCTTTTTCTCTTTCTTTGAGATAGTGGATGTGTTGCTCGATGGTCGAGGGTTCGATACGTCCAGTATTGATTTTGATTGTGTGGGGGTTTTTGAGATAAGCACTGGCGACAGCGTTAACACGTTTGTCGATAGTGGCACTAAAAACCACAGTCTGTCTTTCGACAGGTAGGTAGTCGAGAATTTGATTGATTTGTATTGTAAAGCCCAAATCCAGGAGACGGTCAGCTTCATCCAGTACAACCATATTGACGTCATTGAGGACGCAAGCGCCTCTCATAAGGAAGTCAATGAGACGTCCGGGAGTAGCGATGATGATGTCGGCACCGCGCTTGAGGGCGTGTGATTGACCGAGGAAATCGGCACCGCCGTAAAGCACGAGGACTTTGAGTGACTTATTAGGATTAAGCTTTAAAAATTGTTCTTTAACTTGCAATGCCAGTTCGCGGGTGGGCACCACTACCAGTGCGCTGGTCTTTGGTGCTTCAAATTGATCTTCATTGCCCCAGCGGCGAAATCTCTGACGTGAGCGAGATTTTTTGTCTGGTTTGGGGGCTTCGGCTTGAGCGCCCTCCTTGCGTACTGGCTCTTTGTCTTTGAGTCTCTCAAGGATAGGCAGAGCATAAGCAGCAGTTTTACCTGAGCCTGTTTCGGCTGAAACAATCAAATCACGACCAGCTAATGCCACTGGCAATGTTTCGACCTGGACTTCGGTGGGAGTTGTGAAACCGATTTTATCAAGCGTCGATACGAGAAGCTCGGACAGACCGAGCTCGGAAAATGTATTCAAAATGGATCCTTTTCTGTACTGGCGCAGCGTTTTCTTCGGTGCGCGGTTGTGTAGCGGGCGCTAACTTTGAGCGCTCCTAAGCTGCCGTTTTCTCATCGTTCCAAATAAAGCGGCGTCACAACAAGACTATTGACAGAATTGAGCCAAGCTTCTCATATCCCCCCTGGGATATCAATAGGAGGTGCGCAAATGTAAAGCAGCTAAACTGCGTTTAATACTGGCTCAAGCCTCAATGCGCTTGTGTTTCTCTTTATCAGTCGGTCTATCGCTGCTTGATCTGCCACCACTTGTATATACCAATGAAGCTGCGGATATATACTGTTCATGCGGGTTGACACAAGTGCTAGACTTTAGAAAGTTTAGAAACCAGAGTTAAGGTCAATAAGCACATAACGAGGACACAAAATGGCAAAAGTAGTAGACGCAGACGTTCCCAAATCACTTATCATCGAATTCAAAACGCCATCAGGCGAAGTCTGGGCCACACTTACAGCTGAAGGGCGCGATTTTAAAACTGGTTCAACCGGTTTTTATGCCAATGGCAAAATCAAAAATCCTAAAAATGGATTGCCTTATCAAGTAGGCTGCAACATTATCCTGGTCGGCAGCAAAGAGTAATTTAAATTTGGTTGCGACCAATTACCCAGTTAAAAAATTAGAGAACAGACATAAATTGTCTGTTCTCTAATTTTTAGTGCCTTGATCCGTTTGGTCTTGGTCTCTGACACTGTCGCTCATGTTTTCTACTGCTTTTTTGGCAGTCTCTTTAATTGTGCTGGTCTCGCTTACCTGCTCTCCGGGCTCTACCTGCTCTGATTCTGATACTGTCACACCAAGCTCTTTTAGTTTTGCCAGTATCTCTGGTAGCTGTGCCCGGGCGGTTCTTTCACCTTCGGCGATACCATGTTTGATATCTTTTTTGCTGGTGGATATCAGTGAGATGCCTGTCGTATCAGGGTGAATGACAATATCTGCACTGGCTACTTGGGGCTGGTCGATATCGTAAAGCGCCCAGTTTAAAAGTCTCCTGGAGATACTGCCCATTTTGCGATAAGTGTCAGGGCAGTCTGGTTTAAAGGGCGGGTCTACATTTACGGCAATGACAATATCAGCGCCAAGCTCTCGACATTGCTTGACTGGCAAATTGCAGGCTACGCCACCATCAACAAATAACTTACCGTCAATTTCTACAGGCTTGCGCAGAGCTGGCACTGCTGAGCTTGCCTGCAGCGCGTAGCCAAGATCGCCTTCTTTGATCATATAAGGTTTGCCATCTAGTACGTTAAAGGCAATGGCTGCAAAAGGAGGATTTAGATTTTCGATTTTGATTTGATCCTTAGCGACATTGCCAATCAAATACTTGCGAAATTTATTACCCTTATAAAGTCCATCGTAAGATTTAGAGCCAAGCAGTCTTGGTAGCAGCATTACTGGAGCAACAGCCAATCTCAGCTTGAGCGGCACGGTCATAAACTGCTTCATGATCTTGCCTGTTTCAAATTCTTTTTGCATAGACTCTGGTGTCATACCGAGGGCATAGAGACCACCGACTATGGCTCCGACACTGGTGCCGACTATATAGTCAAACTTGATACCGCTTTTAGCCAGTACTTTGAGCACGCCTACTTCGGCCGCTCCCCGTGCGCCGCCGCCGCCCAATGCCAACCCCACTTTTAGTGGACCAGTCTTTTTTATTGTGGCTTTTCTTGCTTCTTCAATTTGTAATGCTTCTTCAGTATTTGAAGATTTGGTTTCGATAGTCTGAGCTAAGCCCGGCGGAGGACTGGCCACCATGACAGCAGTCGTAGCCAGGATGATTTTTGCTTTAGTCTCAGTAAGGGCGCTTGGCATGGGCAGCATAATCTCACAATTGCTGGCAATCGTGATTAGGTCAATTGGCAATTGCAACTTAACTACTTAATATAACTCTTGGCAATTTGTGAGCAGTGGAACTATTCAGAATTTTTGCGTCGTTATTTAAGTCTTTAGAATGGCGATTGAAGGATTGATTGGCGATGCGATACATGGCTCTGGCTTGCGATTATGACGGTACGATTGCCCACGATGGTCAGGTCAGTCAAAGCACAATTGAGTCGCTGGAGCGCTTGGCCGCCTCCGGGCGCAGTCTTATTCTGGTTACAGGCCGCCAGCTCTCAGATCTTTTACAGATATTTCCGCGCATTGATATCTTCCGCCGAGTCGTTGCCGAAAACGGTGCTGTGCTCTACCGCCCCTCTACAAAGGAAGTGAAGTTACTGGCTCCGCCGCCAGACCCAATTTTGCTGGAGGCTCTCTCTCGTAAGTCGGTAGAGCCGCTTTATGCCGGGCAGTGCATCATCGATACCAGACAGCCCCACGAAAACACCGTACTGGAATGTATTAAGGCCCTTGGTCTCGAGCACCAGGTCATCTTTAACAAAGGGGCAGTGATGGTTTTGCCAGCTGGCGTAAACAAAGCCTTTGGCCTGAGAGCAGCCCTTGCCGAGCTCCAGCTCAGTGCCCACAATGTAGTTGGTGTGGGCGATGCCGAAAACGACAATGCCTTTTTGACTATGTGTCAGTGTGCTGTGGCTGTAGCCAATGCTCTGCCTATGTTGCTAGAACGCTCCACCTTTTGTACCAAATCTGCTCGCGGAGATGGAGTCAGTGAGCTAATCGAGGAGATGTTACAAGACGATTTGTCTAGCCGTGAATATTTACTTGCCGACAAAAATATTTTGATTGGTCACACTGACGATCAAAGCGAAATAAAATTTGCTGCATACGGCCGCGGAGTCATGATTGCCGGACCATCTGCCAGTGGTAAATCCACTACCTGTCTGGGTATTATCGAGCGCATAGAAAAAGCCGGCTATCAGTATTGTTTGATTGATCCCGAAGGCGACTATGGTGCTCTCGAAAATGTCGTCACCGAAGGCAGTGCCAATAACAGCCCGGATGTGGACAATGTCATTAAGACACTCAAGTCTCAGACCAGCAATGTCGTCGTTAATTTGCTTGGCGTGCCACTGGCTGATAGACCCCAATATTTTAGCGGGCTGATTAGTCGCCTCCAGGCGCTGCGCACTGAGACCGGGCGTCCCCACTGGATTATCATTGACGAAGCGCATCATATGCTCAATCCTGAATGGGAAGGCGTACCGCACACCATGCCTGTGGAAATGCGCGAATTTATCATGATTACAGTCCATCCTGAGACAGTCTCTCAAGTTGCCCGCGACAAAGTCGATACTGTCATTGCTGTGGGCGAAGACCCCAGAGGCACTTTGACTAATTTTGAAGCCAGTGCCGGTCAGGACTTTGATGGTATCGAAAACAAAATGCAAGAAGGCAAAGTGATGGTCTGGTCGCGCGCTTTAAGCCCGCGGGTGCACTTTGTCACACCGCTGCCTGGCTCCACTGAGCGCCGCAGACATGTCAAAAAGTACGCCGAAGGCGACGTTAAGGAAGGCTGTTTTTATTTTAGAGGACCGGACAAAAAGCTCAATATCAAAGCGCAAAACCTCTCTATTTTTAGTCAGATTGCTGCTGGTGTAGATGATGACACATGGCTCTATCACCTCCAAAATGGTGAGTACACTGTGTGGTTTAAAACAATCATTAAAGACCAAGAATTAAGTACTATCGCCGAGCGTTTGCAAAGCCAAAATAGTGTCAGTGCAGAGGTCAGTCGCAGTGAAATACTGCAAGCAATTGAGAGGCTTTATACCGCCCCGGCTACCAAGCCTGCTTAATTATTTGGCAGTATTGCGAGTGTAAGTTTTGGTGGTTTGACGCAGCTGTGGATCGAGTGCTACACGTTCGTCAAAGACAAAACATTCGCCTTGATAATGCTCTCCACCAACTTCTTCAAAATAGCGCAGGATGCCGCCATCGAGTTGATAGACTCGGGGCAGTTTGATTTCGGACATAAACAATGCTGCTTTTTCGCAGCGGATACCACCAGTGCAAAATGAGACTATTGTTTTGTCTTTGAGCTGGTCTTCACTTGCCGCTTGCTTGATACGCTCGGGAAATTCGCTAAAGCGCTCGATGCCAAATTCTAAAGCACCGTTAAATGTGCCCATTTCTACTTCAAAGGCGTTGCGTGTGTCGAGCATCACTATTTGTTTGCCCTCATCATCGTGACCTTGATCAAGCCAGCGCTTCAGTGTCTGGGCATCGACCATGGGAGCCCGTTCGTCTTCGGGGCGAATCATGGGATGGCGCATGGTGATGATTTCTTTAGCTACGCGCACGACCATTTTGCCAAAGGGCTGGTGGTCAGAGATGCTCTCTTTGATGTCCAGCACGTCAAACTTGCCGGCAAAAAGCTCTGGTCTATGGATATAGTTTAAAAACTGATCAATTGTCTCTCTTGTCCCTGCCAGGAAAAGATTAATACCTTCCTCGGCTAACACAATAGTACCTTTGAGCCCAAGTCTCGCGCACTCACTCTTGAGCAAGTCGCGCCAGGCGAGCGGGTCTGTTATTGAGACAAATTTGTAGGCAGCGATGTTGACAATTTCCATGATGGCAAATTATAGCGGGCAGTGCTGCTTTTGCAAAGATTTAGATGATCTTTGGTAAAGTCAGTTCTCGCTGTCTCTAGCAAGACCATACCAGGCTTTAGCTTTTGGGCTTATCAGTTTGTTCTTCTTTTGATTTAAGAGCCAGAGTTGATTGCCATAGTCATAGTGCCACCATTCGTATGGATAGTTGCTAAAGCCCGCCTTTTGCATAGCCCAGTAAAGCAGTCGACGATTGCGTCTGGCTTCCAGTGCACTCGTGCTACTGTCCTTGATGCTTTCATAGTAGGCTGTATGACTGATTTTGCTATCATCATCAAAAATTCCACCCATATAGAGTTGACTATCTGAGCCCAGCTGTTTGAGTGTTAGATCCACTGCTGCACCGGTGGCATGAGTAGGCCAGGTGCGGCTATCGGACTCATTGTACTTTTGGGGATTAGAACAATAATGACTAGCGTATGTTATCTGCTCAGCGCTTGTGAGAGCTGGTCTGACTTTTTTTGCTTGATTGATAAAATACTGCCACAACTCTCTTTGCAGGCTGACTGGACGATAGCCATCCAGGACCAGTAGCTCTACACCATAGGGTTTAAGTAACTGATTAACTTGCACCAGCTTTAGTACCACGCCCTGACGCAGCCTGGCACTCGTGGGCGCTGACTTAAACGCCCTGTAATATGGGGCATTGAGTTGGTCTTTGCGGGCATAAAAATTGTCGCAAGCGATGCCCTGGTCTTTGAGGTCGATGAGAGCCTCACCACCGCGGACGTCATTTATGTCGACGGGCTCATTGTGATAGCTACCCGCCGTTAAGCCTGCTTTGACATGGCTAGCCGCTGGCAGGCGCTCAGCTCTCAGGTCAATCGTGCTGGCACTGGCGCTCGTGGCGCAGGAGAGCAGTATAAGACTGACGATAAAGGGTAGAAAACTTATCATGGACCTATCATGGTAGTAGTTGAGATTATCTGTGGCGGCAACAAACAGGATACTAGATTTATTGCTAATCGCTGGCGTGGTTTTGACCACTGCCCCCGCCTTTTGCACGCCGTTACAAGGCACAATCAAACAAAAAGCCAGCTCCAATCCATCGCTAACTGTGATTACACCTGGTGGCGGTAAGTCAAAAGCGGCAGGTAAAGGTCTTGATGCCGGTGTCAGTCTCGATGACAAAACAGGCAATATTGTGCAGTTTTCGGCGGGTAAGACCTACAAACCTGGTGAGGCAGCGCCTAGAGGCAGCAAAGTATTGCCCTATAGCGCCCTCTATAGTGCGCCAAAAGCAGGTCTGGGCGGCTTAAATACTGGCGCTAATGGTTATCAGGGCAATTTTAGAGGCAATATACCTGGCAGTATTTACCGCGGTGGCGGCAGTATCTATAACGGTGGCGGTAGCATTTACAAGGGCGCTGGCAGCATTTATAACCGCAGTGCAGTGCCTGTTTTTGGCCGGCAGACTTTTTTTAGTTCGGCCAGCGTGTCTAGTAATCTCAGCGCTAATCATGGCATAACTAACTGGGCCCCTGGTTATGACGTCAAAGCTGTGGTCAGACCAAACAATGGTCTATCGGCTGTGCCCAGGGCTTTTGGTGCACCAGCGGGTAACAACAATCTCTTTGGCAATATCAGTCCTCAAGGCAAGGTGGTAACCAGGGCTTTTGGCAGTCTCTATATCCCCAACGCTGAGTCAGCCAGAGCCCAGGCGATAAAAACAGCGCCACTTGTGGAGGCAACGGCCCAGGCGGAGGCGCTGCCAGCCCTAAAAGCTGAGGCAATGGCCAGACCAACCACCTGGGAAGCCTGGTATAGCCGCCTGGCTAGTGCCATCTATACCCGCTGGCAATTAGCTGAGGTCAGCCCGGGGTGTGCCAGAGCTTTGATTACAGTGGACAAAAATCGCGACGTCGATCCGCAAATCACCGATTTTATCCCGGTTAAAGCCAATGAGCGTGATGTGGCACAGGAGACAAAATTTAGGGAAGCGGCTGTCCATGCCATAAAGAGCGTAGGACTTTATGAGATTCCACTCTTTCCTGTGGGCTCCACAAGACAAAAGGTCACTTTTGAGATGGACTTGAGGCGCTCAATCGATGGACCTCTTGGCGTATCCATTGTGAGAGCCGACAGTGGTGGCAAATAAATAGGATGCTAAACTTGGAGCTGTTTATGATAAAGGTGCAACATGCAAGAACCACCATTGCCACAATCCCATGCCCAGGAAAAAGAAGACGCTGAGATAAGAGATGCTGCTAATCGCGGTGAGGCTCAGAATTACGAAACTGAAGACCCCCAAATCCACACTCAGTCTATACCGGTGGGCAATGTTCAGGTTGCACGCGGAGCTAATTGGCTAATTTGGGTGGCTGGTTGCACTCTGGTAAATGCTCTCTGCTTTGCTTTTAATATGGATTTTTCGCTGGCGCTAGGTATGATATCGCCAGCTTTTGTCAGTGTGCTGCTTGGCGAGATCACCAAAGACAATGCTGTGCTCCATTTTATCGTTACTTTTGTGCCTATGGCGCTGTCCGCTGCCATTTTTTTGTTCTTGTCAAAACAGAGCAATCTGTACCGCACCTGGGCACTAGTTGTGGGAGCGCTTTTAATAGCCGCTGATACACTTATCTCACTTATTAGCTTCCAACCTCTAACAGTTGGTTTGCATGTCTGGGCACTCTTTGCTATTGGACAAGCAATATTTGCCTGCATTGCTGCCAACAAAGCCTACAAAGCGCAAGTAGCTGCTGCTGCCACAATTAAATTGTCTTAGCTACCCTCAAGTGCCATCACCGGTAGTGCAAGCTGCGCTTTTGCTGTCAGCCGAGGGGATTACAGTATCTGTCTACATGGCCATTTGGGGGTTTTTCTCCGCCTAAATTGTGGTATTTTTTAGTCGACCGTGATGTTCTCGTTAGACAATTTGATTGGTTAATAAAATGCGCATTTTAAAGCACCTTGTTGCCGCCCTCTGCTGCCTCGCTCTGATGCCTGCCGGACAGACTGAGACGATTCAAAACAAAGACATGCAGACCAAGGTAGATGCCGTCGACAATGCGGTAAAAGCTGATATTAACCGCCCGGTCAGAGATAAATGGGCACTTGTAATCGGTATAGGCGAGTTTGCCAATCCAAAAATACCGCGCCTCAAATACGCAACAAAAGATGCCCGCGATTTTTATGATTACTTAGTCAAAGATGCGCACTTTGCGCCAGACCATGTGCGCATGTTGCTGGATAAAGATGCCAATCAAAGACGTATTCTCTCTGAGTTTGGTTCTAAGTTTTTGGCTCGCGTGGTCAAGCCCGATGATGTAGTGGTGATTTTCTTTTCTACCCATGGCAGTCCTTCGCAGATGGATTTAAGAGGTCGCAGCTATCTTGTTGCATATGACTCTGACCCCGAAGACCTGTTTGCTACCGGTATGGAAATGGAAAAGATCTTGGAGTCAGTGCAAAGACGTGTGCTCACAGACCGTGTCGTAATGGTATTGGATGCTTGCCATAGTGGCACAATCAATCCCAATGCCAAAGGTATCGTGCGCAGTGCCAACTTTGATGCTGCGGCTCTGGCTGAAGGCTCTGGACAACTGGTGATTTGCTCCAGTCAACCTGATGAACAGTCCTGGGAATCAAGACGCTACCAGAATGGCGTGTTTACTCGCAATTTGTTAGATGGTTTGCGCAGCAAACCTGACGCCACGCTATCTGACGCTTTTGAGCGGATGAAAACTACTGTGGCCGATGAAGTCAGAGAAGACCATCCAGGAGCCAGGCAGACTCCGGTATTGCATAGCAAATGGTCGGGCAATGATTTGATTATCTCGGTATTGCCCAGGGCGCCACAGTCATTACCTGAGTCGGTGGTGCTCGACCTTGAGCCCGATAGCGCACATAACAACACTCAAAACCCGATGCAGAGTTATCCTGTTGCTCAGCCTCAGACACAGACTCAAGTGCCTACCAAGTTGGCTGTGGTCAGTCAGCCTGAGGCACCAAAGTCAATCAAACTCTCGCAGTCTTATTTTAGCAACGAAAAAAATCCAAGACTGGCATACATGGAAGCTTGCAGTCAACAAGCAGCACACTTCAATGAGCCTGCTTATTACTACCGTAAGGCAGTGATATTGATTCAGATGGGCAATTTTAGCAAGGCTGAGCAGGAGCTAAAATACTTGCTCACTGATGTACCAAACAACTCTGACTATCACTTGGCCAGAGCCTATTGCTATCATCGTATGGGGCAAAAGTTGTCAGCCAAAGACGAAGTCGATATGGCGCT
>Ga0075158_10003374_pt1 | contig 11240 bp, 5 predicted proteins | sample JI91814BDNA_FD_70968 | JGI IMG/M metagenome (GOLD analysis project Ga0075158, IMG submission 70968) | Wastewater effluent complex algal communities from Wisconsin, to seasonally profile nutrient transformation and Carbon sequestration -... | ecosystem: Engineered > WWTP > Effluent > Algae... | reverse complement strand
CGGTAAATGATCTCTCATTCACGGTTGAGGAAGGAGATGTGTATGGATTCCTCGGCCAGAATGGTGCAGGTAAATCTACCAGCATACGTATGCTGCTCACGCTGATAAAACCTACAGCAGGCAGCATCAGCATTTTTGACAAAGATCTTGCAACACACCGGGGCGAAATATTACAACAGGTTGGCGCTGTAATTGAAAAACCCGATCTGTATAAGTATTTATCTGCTTACGATAACCTTGCCATTTTTGCAAAGATGAGCGGTATGAAGGCCAGCAGGACTGTTTTGATGGAACAGTTAAAAATGGTAGGACTGGATGAAAGGGCGGACAGCAAGGTGAAAACATTTAGCCAGGGAATGAAACAGAGATTGGGTATCGCTGTTGCACTGGTACACAATCCACGCCTGATCATTTTGGATGAACCTACCAATGGATTGGATCCGCAGGGTATTGCCGATATGCGAAACCTCATTTTACATTTAAGCAGGGAAATGGGAAAAACAATTGTTGTATCCTCACATTTGCTTAGCGAAATTGAATTGGTGGCGAACAGGATGATCATCATTCACAAAGGAAAAAAGATCGTAGAGGGCAAGGTTGCCGAGTTGCTTGATCCTTCCAAATCGCTGGTGCAGATTGAAACAGGAAATAATAATGATGCAAGACAAAAGTTATTACAGACCAAATGGGCAGCTTTATTGCACGTTGATAAAAAACTGCAGTTTAAAATGAACAAGGAAGATGTACCTCAACTGGTAGCAGATATGGTTTCGTTGCAGATCCCTGTTGTTTCCGTAGCTCCAATGCATTCATTGGAAGATTATTTTCTCTCACTTACAACCCAGCAAGCCCATGTGGAACCTTTTTCAAATTGAGCTTTTTAAAATATTCCGGAAGCCACGAACCTACCTGGCATTTGTCATCATAGCTGCTTTTATTGTTTTAATACAGGTTGGGCTGCTGGCTAATGGTAAAGACTGGATGAAATTTATGCTGGGCTCCCTGGATGAAACAATGACGCTGAATTATAAGGAACTCATCAATGGATATGCTGTTTGTTTTGTTGTATTGAATTTGTTACTGGTACATGTACCAATATTGGTTGCACTTGTTGCCGGCGATGTAGTTTCCGGTGAAGCCAGTATGGGAACATTGAGATTGCTTGCTGCCAAACCCGTAACACGTACACAGATAATTCTTGCAAAATATTTTGCCACAGGGGTGTATGTTTTTGCCATGCTTTTGTGGATCGCAATCATTTCCCTGGTAATAAGTATGGCGGTATTTGGCTCCAATGACCTGATAGTGGCGAAAGCGAATGAGATACAGCAGATAAAAGCGAATGATATTTTATGGCGGTATTTCTGTGCCTTTGGTTTTGCCTTTATTGCCATGATGGTGGTGGCTGCTATTTCTTTACTGTTATCTGTTATTTCAGAAAATTCTATCGGCCCGATAGTAGCTACCGTTGGAATTATTATCGTATGTACATTGATCAGCGAAATGGAAATACCCATTTATCAGAAATATATCAAACCTTACCTGTTTACCACGTATATGCTTGGCTGGAAAGGTTTTTTCTATATCGGTTCAACAGAAGATAATGAAACCATCAAAGGCTCTATACAATACCTGCCGGGCATTTTAAAAAGTATTGCCGCATTGCTGGTATATATAGTAGCACTGGTTTCAACATCTATATTTATTTTCCGCAAAAAAGATATTTTATCATAAACCCATTCTATGAAACGCATTGTAGCTTTTGTTTTTCTTTTGCAACTTAGTTTTTTTGTGAAGGCACAGGATGTGAATGTGCTGGTACAAAAAGTAAAGGATAAAATAAACCTGGTGAATGATTACGAGGCTAATGGTAAAATGAAAACCAACGTGGTATTTTTAAAAGTTCCGGTTGCACAGGTAAAAATGTATTACAAAAAACCAAACCGGCTGAAGATAAAAAATGAAAAAGGAATTTCTTTTATTCCCAAAGGTGCAGTCAATATGAACCTGAGCAATGTGCTAAGCAGTGGTAAATACAGTGTAATCGATGCAGGTAACGATAAGATTGGAAATACAGCTGTGAAAGTGGTAAAACTATTGCCAGAAGATGATAATGCAGAAGTGGTACTTTCCACATTATACATTGATGTTACCAACCTGGTTATCCTGAAAACAAAGACCACTACCAGGGACAATGGTACCTACGAACTTGAAATGAGTTTTGGAAAATATATTGCCTGGGGCCTGCCTGATAAGATCATTTTCTCCTTTAATACCAAAGATTATAAAATGCCCAAAGGCGTAACATTTGATTTTGATGACGGAACCCAAAAGAAAACACCCGAAGAAAAACTGAAGAATCAAAAAGGTAAAATGGAGATCTCTGTTAACAACTACAGTATTAATAAAGGAATTGCAGATAGTGTGTTTAATTAAATACAGGAGCTGCAATGTTTCTTCTAGTGAATTACTCTTTTAATGAGGTTTCCTATAGTATCATAATATAGTTCTTCACTAATAGTTTTATTTGGATTATTACCGATAATTTCAATAAGGTGACCATTCAAATACTTATTAGTAAGTGTACTACCATCTTCTTTTTGAAATTTACATTTGCCGGTATAAAAAAAATCTTCGGTCTTTAATTTAGTTAAGAAAATTGTATCTACCAGGATTTGCTCCAGTTCAATACAATTACAAATACGTTCCTCTTTTTTAATGCTTTTTGAATTGCAACTTAAAAGTAGTACTGCTAAAACTAAAAAGTGATATGAACTATATACTTTCATATTTACCTATAACAACGGGCTAGAAAGCTTTTAAGCCATTAAATTTTTAGGTATAAAAATTATAGGTTTGCAAACTGTTATCCAATATTACTCCGGGATATCTGTAATCTTCTGATCAACCGCATTGGCAATGATCTTAGAGCCTAACTTTTTCAAAGGATTGCTGTGCTGTTCATCATATTCGTACCTGCCGGTAATAATATCAATGCATTTAAAAATAGCAGCCCTCAGAGAAGATTCATCTGCTTTTCCCTGCCCGGCAATATCAAATGCCACGCCATGATCGGGCGATGTGCGAACGCCAGACAGGCCCGCAGTATAATTTACACCTTCGCCAATGGCTAAAGATTTAAAGGGAATCAGGCCCTGGTCGTGGTACATGGCCAGTACTGCATCAAATTTTTCATGCTGGCCACGTGCAAAGAATGCATCGGCTGGATATGGGCCAAAGCAAAAGATATCTTTTTGTTTCGCTTCTTTAACAGCAGGCTTAATAATTTCTTCTTCTTCTTTACCAATCAATCCTTCGTCACCTGCATGAGGGTTTAAACCCAGCACAGCTATGCGTGGTTTGTTGATATTAAAATCTCTTTTTAAAGACTGGTTAATGAGCTGCAACTTGCTGATGATGGCATCTTTGGTAATGAATTTAGCCACTTCATTTACGGGTACATGCTCGGTAACCAGCGCCACACGCATATTTTCGGCCACCATAAACATTACCACATCTTTAGCGCCATATAAATTTTTAAGGTATGGTGTGTGGCCCGTAAAATTAAATTCGTTGCTCTGTGTATTGTTTTTATGAATGGGTGCTGTAACCAGGCCATCAATAAAATTATCTTTTAAAGCTTTGCCGGCAGCGGTCAGGCTTTTTATGGCATATTTTCCGCCAATGTCATTTAATATGCCGGGATTAATATTTATTTCTTCTTCCCAGCAATTGTAAAGGTTTACCTGCTTATTGTTGATGCGGTTCAGCTCTTTGGTGCTGGTAAAATTGATATTGATGTCGGCCAGGCTTTTTCTGTAAAAATTAAGCACTTTATTATTTGCAAAAACCACCGGTGTACAAAAATCCAGTATGCGGTTATCGGCCAATGTTTTAATGATGATCTCTAATCCAATTCCGTTAAGATCTCCGCAACTGATGCCGATTACTGGTTTGTTATCTAAAGCTGAACTCATGTTTGTTTATTAGTTAGGCTGTAAAAATACAAATTCTAAACGGTAAGTTTTTATTTACAGATAGGTTTCCACTTTTGGATGGTAAACAGGATATTTATAAAGTAGCTTAAAAAAATAACAGATGGCAAAATACTGGTAAGGCATACCTGTCAGGCATATGTGAGCAAATGTACCCGGGCACCATGCCGAATTACTGCAACATTCTTCGCAGATGAACAGGTATTTTAAGTTTTTTTCTACAAAAATGTTACGCAGTAGTAATACTGTTGAAAACTAACCCCGGAAAAATATATAGGATAAAGCCGCCGGGAAACACAAAGCGTTTGCTTTATTGCAGTTATCCGGTTTTCCTGCATATTAGCGTGCCATAGATTTTTGCAATTGATTGCAATTGTGCAGGTTCGGCCATCTGCCACAAAGCACAAATATGTGCTCTTTGCAATTAAAATACCGGCCAATGGCTCCATTCCTGCCTATGGTATTTTTATATCGTACGTTTACTAGCTGCAGTTTCTGCTCATTTGTAATGTAATAATTTGTAAAAAAAACACGTTTCTAATTATAGGTAGTGAATTTTAAGAAACTTCTGAAACTCAAAGCAGTCTTATATTTCATCAATTGTAGTGTTATGTGGAATGCGTTGTAGAATTTTTTTTACAAAATTGTAATACCTGAGTACTTATGAAAACTGTTTACCTGGTACTGACAGCTTTGTTGTGTTTATTGTTTGTTGATGTAAGTTCAAAAGAACCTGCAGGGAACAGGCATTTTTCAACTTTACCGCCTCCGGTATTAACCAGGGGGCCGTACCTGCAGGTGGGTACACAAACGAGTATTGTTATCAGGTGGAGAACAGATATTGCAGAAAATTCCAGGGTTAAATGGGGAACTGTTTTCGGCGCTTATCCCAATACCGTCGATTCAGGAACTGTTACCACAGAACATATAGTAGAGATAACCGGGCTTACTGCCGATACCAAATACTGGTACACAATCGGTAGCACCAGCCAAACACTGCAGGCAACCATTACCAATTACTTTTTAACGCTGCCGCTTTCAAACACCACACGCAAACTACGGTTTGTGGCCCTGGGAGACTGTGGTAACAATTCTGCCAACCAGGTAAATGTAAAAAATACATTCATTAATTATATTGGTTCAAACGATGTTGATGCTTTGCTTTTGCTGGGCGATAATGCTTACTCAACAGGTACCGATGCAGAGTATCAAAGCAATTTTTTCAATATTTATAAAAATGATCTTTTAAGATATTATAAGTTATATCCATCACCCGGTAATCATGATTACGGAAACAGTGCTGCCAATACAGGTAAAACAGGGGCTACACCTGCGCTCAGTATGCCTTATCATCTAAATTTTTCTGTTCCTTCTGCAGGGCAAAACGGCGGAGTAGCCTCCAATGTAAAAAATTACTATTCCTATAACATAGGTGATGTTCATTTCATTTCTTTGGATTCATATGGTAAAGATGATGGCAATACCACAAAAATGTACGACACTTCGGGAGCACAGGCAACCTGGCTAAAGGCCGACCTGGCAGCCAATACAAAACGGTGGACCATAGCTTATTTTCATCATCCTCCTTACACAAAAACCAGCCACAGTTCTGATTATAATGCAGGTGCAGGTGAACTTGACCTGGTGGCTGTGAGGGAAAAATTTGTCCGTATCCTGGAACGCAATGGCGTTGATCTTATTCTCTGCGGCCATTCTCACGGATATGAAAGAAGTTATCTTTTAAAAAACTTTTACAATACTTATGCAAGCCCGCTGGAAGATGCAAATTTTAATGCAACCATTCATACAGCAACGGGCAACACACAAAACGGAAAGTACGATGGCACAGCAAATGCATGTGCCTTTAACTATAATTCAGGTAAATATAATCATGGAAGTATCTACGTTGTTTCCGGATCTGCAGGCCAGGTAAGCAATGCATCACAGGCTGCAGGTTATCCTCAAAACTGTATGTATTATTCTTATGTTGATGTAAATAATGGTGGCTGCCTGTATTTTGAGGTTGACAGTAACCGGCTGGATGCAAAATTCATTTCATACAACACAGCTCCTACACCCGTCATCCGCGACCAGTTTACCATTTTAAAAGACGTAAACAAAACTCAGAATATTAGCATAGGCATAAATAATCCCGTTACCCTCACAGCATCCTGGAAGGGAAACTACTACTGGCCCAACAATGGTGCTGCAACAACACAAAGTGTTACTATAAACAATACAAGTGCAGGAACATTTGCTTATACAGTAAGCGATGCCAGTAGTAGCAGTTGTGTGCAGGATGTGTTTAACGTTACAGTTTTTAATCCGTTGCCGGTAACAATCCATTCATTTAATGCAACATTAAATACGGATAAGGTATCGCTTAATTGGAGTACATCGCAGGAAAGTAATAATAAACATTTCATCATGGAAAAATCAAATGATGGAGTCAATTTCAGTTTCCTTGGAAAGTTAAGCGGGGTTGGTACTTCAACGATAAATCATAATTATCAGCTGACAGATATTTTTCCATTTGAAGGTGCTAACTACTACCGTTTATCACAAACAGATGCAGATGGCAACACTAGTTATTTTGAAATAAAAAGGGTCAACTATAAAAGCAGTAAAAACTTTAGCAGTAACATACTTAATAGCGGGAACGGGCATATTGGCATTGCAATAAAAACAACCAAATCTGCCATTGTGCAGCTTGCCATTGTGGATATGATTGGGAAAGAAATTTTAAAAGAATCTTTTTCAGTAAGCAGTGGTGCTACTGTAAAAAGTATCAATTTAAAAACAGGAGCTTATATAATTGTTATAACCAAAGATACTGGTGAAAGGATCAGTAATAAGGTATTTGTACAATGATAGTAAGGTTTAACAAGTTCAGTATTTTAAGCGGATAATATTTCTGTTATCCGAAGAAAGAAAAGGAGATATCCGTATAATGAAAATTTTTTTACGCATATTGGTAGTACTGCAGTTATTTGCTTACGGAGCTGGAGCACAAATATTGCGGCCATTTACAGCCCGGTATTATAACCCTTCGGTAAAGGGAAATATTGTTTATGTATCAAACAGCATAATTTCCACATCAGGCGTTGGAGCCGGTAACCCTGGTACAGGAGAACCTCCGCCAACCGGTACCAGTAAAGATAATTCCGGTACAGGGATAAATATTGATGTAGATAATTACTCGGTAGTTAAATTGCCTTTTGCAAGCACCTGGAATTATTTTGCAAGGGGTTCTGCCCCTGCTAACGATGGAGGGGGTAATGTTTGGAATCAATCGGCCTATACATTAACCGGTTTATGGAACACCGGCGCTTCTCCGGTGAATGGACCTGGTAAATACGGATACAGCGCTTCCCAGGCAACCTGTATTCCATCAGGTGGTGGTGGCACTGTTTGTGTGCCCACTGGTACAAAATACACGGCTTATTATTTCCGCAATACAGTAACTTTTACAGCTGCCGAACTGGCTACAACCTTTTATTCCATCCAGCTTAACATGTTGCGGGATGATGGAATTGTTGTGTACGTAAATGGCGTGGAAAGGGTGAGGAATAATATGCCAGCCGGTGGCATTACTTATGGAACATTGGCATCTGCAAATATAGCTCCCGGTGCTGCAGAGGCTGTTTCGGTGAATTTGAGTCCGGCTTTTTTTACAGCCGGTGTAAATACTATTGCTGTAGAAGTTCATTTGAGAACAACTACATCTGCCGATATGTCTTTTGATATGGAAGTACAGGGATTGAGTAACGCCGGAACTTTTAACTCCTCTACGGCCGACTTAAATCTTCCGGCCTGCTCACAGGTATTATTTGCAGGATTATACTGGGGGGCAGACCAGGGAACTTCAGGAACAGACAGTTCCTGGATAACTGCCGGATATAATACCATTAAGTTAAAAATACCCGGAGCATCATCTTATACTACGCTTACTTCTACACAAACCAACAACCACAGCGCAGCTTATTCTCCAGGTTTGCCACACACGGGGTATTTGTGTTTTAAGGATATCACTTCCATCATCAATACAACAAACGCAAACGGAACCTATGCGGCGGCTGACGTGCTTGGGCCAATTGGCATCACCAATAGCTGTGGCGGCTGGACGATCGTAATTGCTTATGCCAACTCTTCGCTTCAGCCCCGCAACCTTACTGTATTTGATGGCAGCGTTATTATAAACCAGGGTGATCCGCCAGTTGATGTTAACATCAGTGGTTTTTTAACACCACCTTCTGGCCCGGTAAGTTGCGAACTGGGTGCTGTTGTTTATGATGGCGACAGAGGTTCAACAGATTCCTTTGCATTTAAGCAAAACGGTGCAGCGGCGTTTTATAATCTGGCAAATGTTACTGTGCCGCTCAATGGCGCTGCCGATGCATGGAACAGTAAAATATCTTATAAAGGCACTGTAGTTACTACCCGTAACCCCGCTTTTCAAAATACACTGGGTTATGATGCGCCGATATTTGATCTTCCCAATACATTAAATGCACAGCTAAGTAATAACCAAACAGCAGCAACGGTTCGTTTTTCATCTCCCGGCGAAAACTATTTTGTACATGTGCTTACTACTTCCATATCTCAATATAACCCAACCTTTGCTTTTGATAAAACGGCTACTGATATTAACGGAGGTGTACTTGTTCCTGGCGATAGTTTATTATACCAGGTAAATTATAGCAATGCCGGTAACGACTCCAGTACCAATACGATCATCTACGACAATATTCCTGCAGGCTCAATTTATTTACCTGGCTCATTAAAAATTAATGGTGTTGCAAAAACAGATGTAGCTGGTGATGATCAGGCCGAATTTGATTTTGCAAATAACCGGGTTGTTTTACGGGTTGGTTTAGGTGCCAATGCAGTAGCTGGTGGTAATATCGGCCCGGGTGTAAGTGGCAATATTCAGTTTAATGTACTTACGGCAACATCCTGCGATGTTTTATCCTGCACCGGGTCCTTAAGAAACCAGGCCAGGATCAGTTATAACGGAAAAAGATCCGGCACTGTTTTATATGATTCCAGTGGTGTAAGCAATGCAGGCTGTATTGTAAAAGGTCCTGTAATTTCTCCGGTATCAGGCTCCTGCTTTAGCCCAAAAGATACTTTGCTGGTGGTGCATTGCCCGGTAGCAAGTGTTATGCTGCCATGGGCAAGATATGCAGGATACACATTTTATTCAGCCATGCCTTTTATACCGGCAAATATTTATAACCAATTTAATGCAGTTACCAGTTCAGGTGTTTACTGGGCTTATTTCAGCAATGGAGCAGGCTGTTCTGACACAGCCAGGATACAGGTAATTATTACGCTTTGCCCGGATATTGATGACGATGATGATGGTATACCTGACTATGCAGAATTTAACAATGCGCTGGCGCTGCAGGATCATAATAGTAACGGAATTCCGAACTGGAACGATCTTGCTTATCCTGGTTTTGTTGATAATAACGGCGATAATTACAATGATAATTTTGATTGGGGAGCCGACTCTGATAATGATGGTATCCCTAATTTTCAGGATACCAATTTCTGGATCGCATGGGTTGATATCAATGCAGATGGAGTAAATGATACGAGTGATAAAGACCTGGATGGTTTGCCCAATCAATATGACCGCGACAGTGATAATGATGGCATACCGGATGTAGTGGAATCGTACGGAGTGGATACAAACGGCGATGGAATTATCGACAATTTTACAGAAACAGATTATGACGGATTCTCTCAAAATGTAGATGCCAATAACAGTGGTGTTAACGGATCGGGTACAGGGCTGGGAACACCTGATTTTGATGGAGATGGTATTCCCAATTACCTGGATCTGGACAGCGATAACGACGGTATTCCCGATGCGATTGAAGTGGGTGCAGCAGATGTAAATAACGATGGTAAACCAGATGCTTTTGTTGATAATAATGGTAACGGCCTGCATGATAGCTACGAGTTGGTTAACGGATTATTATTTACGGGCCCTGATGTTTCTCCGGTAGATGGAAGAGCAGATGATTATCCTTTTAAAAACAAAGACCGTGATGTAAAACCCAACCCTTATGATCTGGACAGTGATGCCGATGGAATTGTGGATGTGATTGAAGCCGGTTTTCCGGATGCAGATTTTAACGGCATTGTAGATGGTGCTATTGGCAGCAATGGATGGGCTACTGTAGTTTCTTCAATGCTTTCTTTGGGATTGAGATTCACAGATGCTGATCTCTATCCCGATTGCCTGGATATAGATGCAGATGATGACGGCATACCAGATAATATTGAAGGACAATCAACCGCAGGGTACTTATTGCCTGGTACAACCGATACAGATGGCGATGGGCTTGTAAACACCTACGATAATGCTGCAGGTTATGGCGGTTCCGGAATTTTTGTTTACGATCACGACGCTGACGGATTACATGATTACAGAGATACAGATACAGATGCTGATGGGCTACCCGATATTGTTGAAGGCAATGATTTTAACCTGAACGGATCGGCAGACGATAATGTAACACTTACCGGCCTGGATGCAGATGGTGATGGGCTGGATGATCGTTTTGATTCTTTAAGTTCTGTCATCAATATTAAGGGAACTTCTTACAGAATGGGTAATGGCGGCTCGTTTACAGGCGATGCTACACCTGGTTCCAGAACAACAGTGCAGAGAACAATGTTGTCTCAAAGTGACAGAGACTGGCGCTTCGTTGGATACATTTTACCGGCCCGGTTCTTAAATTTTAGCGGAATGCTGAAAAGTAATACCGCAATATTGGACTGGACAATTATTGCCGATAAAGAAGTGGCTCGTTTTGAAATTGAAAGAAGTACCAACAATATAAGTTTTACAAAAGTGAATACAGTGAGGCAAAATGTGCTTCTTAATGTGCCGCAGTCATTTTCTTCTTCAGATAACATCGCCGGAGTTAACAGCGATATCATTTATTACCGCTTAAAAGTTATTGGAAAGGCGGGTGAAATCAGTTACAGTAATATCCTGGTACTAAGATCAGCACAATCACTGAATATACTGTCTATTCTTCCCAATCCGGCAAGCAATGATGTTGTAATAAATTTTTATGCAGTTAAAAATTGCGAAGTGTTTATCCGTTTAATAAGTAGTGAAGGAAAACTGATGGAACAGCAAACTGTGATAGCTTTTAAAGGAAGAAACCAGATACCCCTGACCAGGCTTTCTAAATATAGTGATGGGGTTTATACCTTACAGGC
>Ga0075158_10003372_pt1 | contig 11248 bp, 9 predicted proteins | sample JI91814BDNA_FD_70968 | JGI IMG/M metagenome (GOLD analysis project Ga0075158, IMG submission 70968) | Wastewater effluent complex algal communities from Wisconsin, to seasonally profile nutrient transformation and Carbon sequestration -... | ecosystem: Engineered > WWTP > Effluent > Algae... | reverse complement strand
GCGCCGAGCAGGCGCGCCGGCAAATGGGCGGCATCCCCGGCGGTCCGGGCCGGATCGCTCCCGGAGATCACGATCGGGCTGCGGCGGTCGCGCCGCCTGAGCGGGAGCGGATGAACGGCATACGCTCAGGAGGGCATCCGGGTTACGGGGACGGCGCACTACGACGTGCGCGATGATGGCTCGCCGGTCGAGGTCACGACAACCATCACGTTCACCAATGTCCAGCCCTCGACCGCCACGACCTACTACTACGGGTCGGAGTATGCGCTGTGGCTGCCCACGGGCGTCAAGGGCTTGCGCGCGACCTCCAATGGCGCGCCCGTGAGCGTGTCGACGAGCACCCAGCAGGGCTTCGATTATGCCAATCTCGCTTTCCCGTCGCGGCTGCTCTATGGCCAGTCACGCACCATCGAGGTGCGCTACACGATTCCGGGCGGCACCTTCCGGTCGAAGGACGCCGCGCGCGTCGGGCCGGGTTCGCCAGTTTCGAGGTCTACAGTCCCGGTGACGCCGGGGCCGCCACCATCGCCATCACCGCGCCCCGCTGGATGGCCTTGACCCTCAATGCTTCCTATGACTCCACCGAGGACGGCGATCTGCGGATATCGACCTTCCACGGCGGCGGCGGGAGTGGCCTATGGGCACGGATGGCGCTGCGCGATGAGAGCCAGAAGACCACCAAGACGCGTTGGCGCTCAGCCAGTTGCACAGGCCGACCGGCTCAGTGCCCGCCACACCGGTGACGGGATCGCCCGGCCCGAGCCCGACCTCGGGCTGGCTCCCGAGTCCCCGGGGGCGGCGCTGGACGCGCCCGATTCGGACGCGCTTGGCGCCGGCGCGCTCGCTGACCCGGACGAGCTCGACCCGCCTGTTGCTGGCGAGCCCGTCGGCCCGGGCGAGGTCCTTGTGGTCGATCCGGATGAGCATCCGGCCAGCCCGAGGGCGAGGACGGCGGATGCAATGGTGGCGCGCGCTCGTGTCGAGGGCATGGTGTTGATCTTTCTCGTGTGGCAGCCCACTCGTCGGCTACCTGCATGCAGGACCGTGCCACCCCGCCCTTACACCGCCATTACTTCCGCCGCTCGACCTGCCCCCCCCACAGACAGATGTATGCCGCCCCCGTCGGTGACGGGGGCGGCATACATCTGTCGGCGGGCGCGGGGCCTACTCCGCGTCGGCGACGACCAGCGGCAGGTCCTGGATGGCTCCGGGGTGCGGGGTACCGATGAAGGTGAAGGTCTCTGCCTTGCCTTCCCCCTCGGTGCCGACCAATACGATCTCGCCGGCCTTGAGTTCGCCGTAGAGGATCTTCTCGGACAGCACGTCCTCGATCTCGCGCTGGATGGTGCGCCGCAGCGGCCGGGCACCGAGCACGGGGTCGTAGCCCTTCTTGGCCAGCAGCTGCTTGGCCGCGGGCTGCAACTCGATCCCCATGTCCTTGTCCTTGAGGCGCTTGTCGAGCTTGGCGATCTCCAGGTCGACGATCTGGACGATCTCGTCCTGCGTCAACTGCGGGAAGACGATGGTGTCGTCGACGCGGTTGAGGAACTCGGGACGGAAGTGGTTCTTCAACTCGTCCTGGACCTTGTTCTTCATCCGCTCGTAGTCGCTGCGGGAGTCGGGACCGGCCGAGAAGCCTAGCGAGACGCCCTTGGCGATGTCGCGGGTGCCGAGGTTGGTCGTCATGATGATGACGGTGTTCTTGAAGTCGACCATCCGGCCTTGGGAGTCGGTCAGTCGTCCGTCCTCGAGCACCTGAAGAAGCGAGTTGAAGATCTCTGGGTGCGCCTTCTCGACCTCGTCGAAAAGCACCACGGAGAACGGCCGGCGACGCACCTTCTCGGTCAGCTGGCCACCCTCTTCGTAGCCGACATAGCCGGGGGGTGAGCCGAAGAGCCGCGAGACAGTGTGCTTCTCGCTGTACTCCGACATATCGAGCTGGATCAGGGCGTCCTCGTCGCCGAAGAGGAACTCCGCGAGCGTCTTGGCGAGTTCGGTCTTGCCGACGCCCGTGGGCCCGGCGAAGATGAACGAGCCGCCGGGACGGCGCGGGTCCTTCAGGCCCGCGCGGGTGCGGCGGATGGCCTGGCTCAGTGCCCGGATGGCGTCATCCATGCCGACGACGCGCTTGTGCAGCTCGGCCTCCATGTTGAGCAGGCGGCTGGACTCCTCCTCGGAGAGCTTGAAGACGGGGATACCGGTCGAGGCGGCGAGCACCTCGGCGATCAACTCCTCATCGACCTCGGCGACGACGTCCATATCGCCGGCCTTCCACTCCTGCTCGCGACGGGCCTTCTCGCCGAGCAGCTTCTTCTCGTCGTCGCGCAGGCGCGCGGCCTTCTCGAAGTCCTGCCCGTCGATGGCGGATTCTTTCTCCAGGCGCACCTGGGCGATCCGGTCGTCATACTCGCGCAGGTCCGGTGGTGCGGTCATCCGGCGGATACGCAACCGCGCACCGGCCTCGTCGATCAAGTCGATCGCCTTGTCCGGCAGGAAGCGGTCGTTGACATAGCGGTCGGCGAGGTTCGCCGCGTTCACCAGCGCCCCGTCGGTGATGGTGACGCGGTGGTGCGCTTCATACCGGTCCCGCAGACCCTTGAGGATCTCGATGGTGTGCGCGAGCGTGGGCTCGGCGACCTGGATCGGCTGGAAGCGGCGCTCCAGCGCGGAGTCCTTCTCGATGTACTTGCGGTACTCATCCAGCGTCGTCGCGCCGATGGTCTGGAGCTCGCCGCGGGCCAGCATCGGCTTCAGGATCGACGCGGCGTCGATCGCGCCTTCGGCCGCACCCGCACCGACGAGGGTGTGGATCTCGTCGATGAACAAGATGATGTCGCCGCGGGTGCGGATCTCCTTCAGCACCTTCTTCAAGCGCTCCTCGAAGTCACCGCGGTAGCGGCTGCCAGCCACCAGGGAGCCGAGGTCGAGGGTGTAGAGCTGCTTGTCCTTGAGGGTCTCGGGCACATCGCCGCGCACGATGTCTTGGGCCAGACCCTCGACGACGGCCGTCTTGCCGACGCCGGGCTCACCGATCAGGACCGGGTTGTTCTTGGTGCGCCTCGAGAGCACCTGCATGACCCGCTCGATTTCCTTCTCGCGCCCGATCACGGGGTCGAGCTTGGACTCGCGAGCCGCCTGGGTCAGGTTGCGCCCGAACTGGTCGAGCACCAGTGACCCGGCCGGCGTGCCCTCGGCCTGCTGGCTGGAAGGGCCGACCCCGGCCGCGGCGCTCTCCTTGCCCTGGTAGCCGCTGATCAGTTGGATGACCTGCTGGCGCACCTTGTTCAGGTCGGCGCCGAGCTTGACGAGGACCTGCGCGGCGACGCCCTCGCCCTCGCGGATGAGGCCGAGCAGGATGTGCTCGGTCCCGATGTAGTTGTGGCCAAGCTGCAGCGCCTCGCGCAGGCTCAGCTCGAGCACCTTCTTGGCGCGCGGCGTGAAGGGGATGTGCCCCGACGGCGCTTGCTGGCCCTGGCCGATGATCTCCTGAACCTGCTCGCGCACATTCTCCAGCTCGATACCGAGGGATTCCAGCGCCTTGCTGGCGACCCCGTCGCCCTCGTGGATGAGGCCGAGCAGGATGTGTTCGGTCCCGATGTAGTTGTGGTTGAGCATGCGCGCTTCTTCTTGCGCAAGCACGACCACCCGCCGGGCCCGGTCGGTAAACCGTTCAAACATGGCTGCTCCTAGCTATCGAGTCGCCTCGATCGTATCTGCGGGCCCCGTGCGGGTGCGTGCGTATTCGCGCCTGCGGCGGGCCGATCTGCTTGATCAACCCCTGGGGTCGCGCAGATGTTCCGCCCGTCCGTATGCCGCTGCCACCCGTTCGCTGTGAGCGGAGCACCCTCCGGGCCAGCGACCCTCGCAGGGCACTCGTCGGCGGGCACAATCCTCCGCTTGCCCAGCGGCCCACCGGCACCGGTTGGTCACCCCGGCACGCGTCCAGACGGGTGTACGGGTGACGAACCCCGGTAGCAGTGACGAACACCGCGGTGACCGTTGCGTCCGCCTCACTCGTCGGCGGGGATGATCCACGCCTTGTCCAACGCCAGCAGGCGCCGGTCCGCGGTCAGGAAGCGGCACCGCTCGACGAGCGCCTGCCCGAGAAGCAGTCGGTCAAAGGGATCATGACGCGCGAGTTCGGGGAATTTCTCGATCGCTTCCGCGTGCTCGGGCAGCAGCGCCAGAGCGCGCAGACCCGACTCGGTCAGCACGCGAGCCAGGTCCGCCGGCACGTCCAGGCGGCCGATCATCCGCTTGATCGCGCACTCGGCGAGCGAGATCGCCGAGAAGTAACTGACCTCACTTCGTTCCATCGCGTGCCGGGAGCGCGCTCCGATCCGATCGGGCGCCGCCACCAGCCACAGGGCGACGTGCGTGTCCAGCAGGATCACGGCGTGCCATCCCACATCGTCGCGAGGTCGTCATCGGCCGCATCGAAGGCGTCGAAGTCGATCGTGACCTGTCCGACGAGGGCACCGAAGACGATGTCCGGGCGGGTGACAGGCACAAGCTCGGCGATGGGTTCCCCAGCCTTGGCAATGATCACTCGCTCACCCGCGCGGACCTGCTCCAGCAGTCGCGACAAGTGCGTCTTCGCCTCCTGGATGTTCACGGTCGTCATACACTTATCCTACCAAACCAGACCAGACCAGACCAGCCTAAGTGCGGCTGCCGCTCACCGAGAGGGCTGGGATCCCGGGCCCCCACGTCGGGGGCGCCGACGGGTTATCCCCCGGTGAGCGCCGCCTTGATATCGGTCTTGACCACCTTGCCGACCTTCGAGCGCGGCAGGTCGGGCCAGACCTCGACCTGCTTGGGCGCCTTCACGCTGCCGATCAACCCCTTGACGTATGCCGTGAGCTCGCCCCCGTCGATCAGCTTCCCGAGCTGCGGCTGGACGACCGCGACAACCCGCTCGCCCCACTTCTCGTCCGGGAGGCCGATCACGGCACAGTCCTGGACATCGGGGTGCGAGAGCACCGCCTGCTCGACCTCGGTGGAGTAGACGTTGAAACCGCCGCTGATGATCATGTCCTTGGCGCGGTCGACGAGAAAGAGGAAGTTGTCCGCGTCGACATAGCCGATGTCGCCGGTGTGGTGCCAACCGTGCGTGCTCGCCGCGGCCGTCGCCTCGGGGTCCTTGTAGTAGCCGGGTGTCACCAGCGAACTGCGCACGACGATCTCGCCCCGCTCCCCCAGCGGAAGCAGGGCACCGGCCTCGTCCATGATTCCGACGGTGACCAGCGGTGCCGGGCGACCCGCGGACGAGAGCTTCTCGGTGGCGACCGAGCCGTCGGCCCGATAGTGGTCCGCGGGCGGCATCATCGAGATCATCATCGGCGCCTCGGTCTGCCCGAAGAGTTGAGCCATCGGCCCGATCCGAGTGAGCGCCTCCGCCAGCCGCGCCGCGCTCATCGGCGCCGCGCCGTACCAGAAGCATTGCAGCGAGCCCAGATCCGCGGCACCGAGCGCCTCGTGGCCCAGCACCATATAGATCAACGTCGGCGGCAAAAAGGTGTGCGTCACCCGGTGCCGCTCGATCAGGCCGAGGAACTCACCGACATCCGGTGCTCGCATGATGACGATCTCGCCGCCACGCGCGAGCACCGGGAAACACAGCACTCCCGCCGCGTGCGTCAGCGGTGCTAGCGCCAGATAGACCGGGCGCCCGTCGAAGGGGTAGCCCATCAACGTCAGCGCCGACATCGTCTCCAGATTGCGCCCGCTGAGCATCACCCCCTTGGGCCGGCCGGTCGTGCCGCCGGTGCCGGCGATCATGGCCAGGTCGTCGACGGCGGCCCGGTCCACCCGGCTGGCGCCCTCTCCCCGGGCCACGAACGCGTCCCACGTCAAGGCACCCTCGACCTGCGCGTCGAAGCACACCCAGGTGCGCACCGCGGGCAGGTCGTCGCGGATCCGGGCGACCAGATCGGCATACGACGATTTGAAAATGACTGTGGCGCAGTCGAAAAGCGCGAGCAGCTCGCGATTCTCCGCCGCCTCGTTGCGGGGGTTGATCGGGCACCACACCGCCCCGGCGCGGCTGATGCCGAAGACACAGGAGAACGCGACCGGGTCATTGCTGGAGATGATGGCGACCTTGTCACCCGCGGCGACACCGGAGCCGGCCAGCGCGGCAGCGACGGCATACGAGGTGTCGACGACGTCGGCGTAGGACAGGGACCGGCCCTCGGTGGTCAGGCACGCCCGGTTCGGGCCGAGCGAGGCCCCCTTGTCGAGATAGTCGACGATGCGCACGCGTCTGCTCCTTGCTGACCGAGGGGGGCGTCGATGCCGCGAGGCCGGCCCGGCGCGCAGGGGGGCGCCGGGCCGGCACGATCACATGCCCATGCCGCCGTCGACGGGCAGCCCGACGCCGTTGACGAACTTCGCGGCGTCGGAGGCGAGGAAAACGACGGCGTCCGCCATGTCGTCGACCTGCCCCAGCCGGCCCGAGGGCGTCAACTCGACCACCGCACCGACAGCGGCCTCCGGGCTCTCGAAAAGTCCAATGGAGGCAACGTCGTTCGCCAGACCGGCGCCCATCGCCGTCGGCACCAGACCGGGGTAGATGCAGTTGACGCGCACGCCATAGCCGAGCTTGCCGGCCTCCATCGCGGCGACCCGGGTCAGCCGGTCCACGGCTGACTTCGTCGCCGAATAGACGGCGATGGCCGGGAAGGCGATGGTCGCCGCAACACTGGCGACATTGATGATCGTGCCGCCATTGCCCGCCGCACCTCCAGGGCGCATCGTCCGCAGGCCGTGCTTGAGCACGAGTGCGGTGCCGAGGACGTTGACCTCGAGCATCTTGCGCACGTCGGCAGCGTCGAGCTCGGTGATCAGGCTGGTGATCTCGATACCGGCGTTGTTGACGAGGATGTCGAGCCCGCCGAGGTGATCGACAGCTGCGGCGATCGCCTGCTCCCAGCTCGCGTCATCGGTCACATCGAGTCGGACGAACCCGTGGCCGGCACCGAGCGCTTCGGCCGTCTGTGCGCCGCTCTGCTGCACATCGGCGATCATGACGCGCGCACCGGCGGCAGCGAGCGCCTGCGCCATCCCTTCGCCGAGGCCCTGGGCTCCGCCGGTTACCATGGCCTTGCGTCCGGTCAGGTCGATGGACGTCATGCCGCTCCTTCGTCGTTTCGCGCCGGCACCGGGCCGGTCGGCACCACGGTGTGCCGGCACCAACTCTGGTGAACTTCTTGACGATGGTCAAGACCTTGGGCTCGGGGCCGATGGCGAGTAGCATGAGCGCTCGTGAGTTCGCCCGGCCCGAGCCGCGCTCGCCACCGCAAGGGTTTAGAGCGGCGCAACGAACTCGCCGAGTCTGCACTGCTCACACTCGGCGAACTCGGATATGCCCGCACCAGCCTGCGCGATATCGCCGCGAACTCCCCGTTCAGCCATGGCGTCGTGCACTATTACTTCAGCGACAAAACCGAGCTGATCACGTATTGCGTGCGCTATTACAAGACCCAATGCGTCACGCGCTATGACGACATCATCGCCGAATCTGTCTCTGCCCCAGCGCTTCTCGATGCGTTCGCGGAGCGTCTGACGCAGACGCTCGTCGAGGATGCCGCCATGCACCGTCTCTGGTACGACCTGCGCACCCAGGCGATGTTCGAGGACGTCCTGCGCCCCGACGTGCTGATGATCGACGCCACGCTCGAGGACATGATCTGGCGGGTGCTGAGCAGGTATGCCGTCTTGGCCGGCGGGGAACTCGGGACCGACTCCGCCACGGCCTACGCGATGCTCGACGGCGTCTTCGAGCGGGCGCTTCTTCGCCACCTGGCCGGACAGCCCGAGGCGCTGGACTTCCTGCGCGAGCGCGCCGTGGCCATGCTCCCCCGGCTGTTGGCTCCGGCCGAGGTTTCCTGACTCAGGCGCCGGGGCGGACCGGCCATGATCCGCCGCCGCATCTCGGCCAAGCCTTCCGGGCCGTCGACCCTAACCCGCAGGCTCAGCTGCGCCGCTGACAGCGGCCGCACCAGAACAGGTTGCGCCCGGCGACGACCGCGGTGCGGATCTTCGAGCCGCAGAACAGGCACGGCAGTCCATCGCGCTTATAGACGGCATACTCGCGCGGGAACGGGGCCACGGCGCCACCACGCACGAAGCGCCCCCGTTCCCCCGGCATCACCCCACCCCATTCCGGCACGTATGCCGTCGGGTCCCGCCCCGCGAGCAACTCACGCGCCGCGTCGAGCTGATCCTCGAGCGTGATGATCTGCCCGAAGGCCACCCCCATCGGCAAGAGCGCGACCAGGTCGTCCCACATCGCCAGCCACGTGCGCTTCTTGACCTTCGCGCCCGGCGTGAAGGGATTGACCCGGTGCCGGAAGAGCACCTCGCAGCGGTAGACATTGCCGACACCGGCGATGATCGACTGATCCATCAGGCATTCAGCGACCGAGCGTTGGGTGCGGGCCAGGCGGGTCAGGGAGCGCGTCGGGTCGTTGCCGGGCGCTCCGACGCGCAACGGGTCGGGCCCGAGCCGGGCGATGGTTGCCTCGACCTCCTCCGGGCCGACGATCTGGACCAGGGTCGCGCCACGCAGGTCGGCGAACGCCCGCTCATTGACCATCCGGACCCGAACGGCGCCGGTCGGCGGCGGCGGAGCGGGATCGGCATACGTCAGCACGTCGAAGGAGCCGATCAGTCCGAGGTGAACATTGAGCACCGCGTCACCGGCGAAGCGGACGAAGAGGTGCTTGCCATAGGCCTCCGCGCGCTCGACCGCGCGCCCGCTCAGCAGCGCGGCTCCCTCGGTGAAGCGCCCCTGCGGGCTGGTGACCAGCGGCGCGGTCCCGGAGAACGCGACATCGAGAGCGCCGGCGAGCCGGTGCAGGGTGTGGCCTTCGGGCATGCCGTGAGGGTATGCCCAGCCGGCGGCGCCACGCGCCTCAGAGACGTGACTACTCGCCTTGGGACAACCCGAGATACCAGTCCTCGGGGACCTCGGCGGCGGCCCGGTCGGCCGCGACCGGCACCCAGGCCCGCCGCGCCCCCTCGGCGTGCAGGATCTCGGTGAGGCGGTCGAGCCGCTCGCAGGCGACCGCGGCACCGGCCGCACGGCGGTCTGCGTCATAGCGGCCGACCCCATCGCCCCAGATCGCCCGGCCGGCCATGAAGCCGCTCGCGCCGTGGCGGGCGCCATAGGTCATCTGCTCGGCAAAGCCGTCGAAGGTGACGCCGGCGGACAGTAGGACCCACGGGCCGTCGATGCCCTCGGCAAGGGCCGCGCAAGCCGAGTCCGCACCCTCGCGGCCGTCCTCCGTGGCCAGGGACACCGGGAACTCCACCTTCATGATGTCCGCGCCGGCCTGGCGGAAGGACGCCGCCGAGGCGATGACGCTCGCAGTCCGGCGCGCGCGGACCGCGGGGTCGTCGAGCGACTCGCCGGGGAGGGGATACCAGAGCGGCTCGACCACCAACGGCAGATGCAACGCGTGGCATTCGGCGGCGACCTCGGCGACGACGGCGTGAGCGTGCTCGGCGGCGGCGTCCTGCGCGTCGGCCCGATAGAAAACGACGAGCTTGGCCGCGTCCACCCCGAGCGCGGCCAATTGCGCGGGCCGCCAGCCCGGCTTGATCTTCAGCTCGGTGGCAAAGCCGACCGGGCTGTCGTCCGGGGTGTAGTAGAGGTCCTCGACCCCGCTGAGGATCCCGACATCGCCCGGCGCGGCGCCGGTGATGATGGCCTGGCCGAGCGCGGTCACGGGGTCCAGGAGCAGCGAGGACGCGTGCGCCGACATCGCCGTGATCAACTCGAGTTTGGACTCCACGACCTCCTCGAAGCTGACCCTGCTCAGGTCGGGGTCGAAGAGGATGCGGTAGTTCTCGGGGTGGTCGATCGCCGCCGTCCGGATGAATCCGTCGGCGTCGCTGATCCGCGCCAAACGCCGAAGCATCCCGAGATCCTGACTGGTAGCCACTGCTCTCCCCGATTCGTCTCGCGCCGGCTCGCCACTAGGCTGACGAGCGCCGGCGACGCTGCCCACACGGCGTGCCAGCAACGCTATTCCATCGCACCGACAGGGCAGGGCATGGACCACGGGGACCTCGATATCGGCTTCGACCTGGGGACGTCGAACACCAAGGTCGTGGCCGTGGACGCCACTGGCGCGCTGGCCGCGAGTGCCTCTTTGGAGACCGACTGGACGCACCTCGGCGGCGGCCGCGCCGAGCGGGACCCGGTCGGCATGCTGGCCACGATCGACGACCTCCTTGAACGCGTCGTCACCGCCGCCAGAGCCCGTCTCGGTCATGTGCGGGTGCGTTCGATCGGCTTCGCGTCACTGGCCGAGACAGGGGTGCTCTTGGATCGCCAGGGAAGGCCGGCCTACCCACTGATCGCCTGGTTCGACCCGCGCGGACAGGCCCAACTCGATGACCTTCCCGTCCGCATCCGCACCGACTTCCGGGTCACGACCGGCCTCGACCTGACCACGGTGCCCACGCTCTTTAAGCTGATGTGGTTGCACGACAATGGGATTCGACTGGACGGGAGCCAGTGGCTGGGGCTGCCCGAATACATCTGCCATCACCTCGGCGGCGCCCGCGCCACCGACATCTCACTCTTCGGGCGCACCGGCCTGATCGACGTCGCCACCCGGGGCGTATGGCCGTCCGCCCTCGACCTGCTGCACGTCACCCCCGCATTCCTGCCGCCGATCGTCGCCTCAGGCGCGCCCCTCGGCCGGGTCCGGGATGACCACCGCGTCGAGGAGATCCGCGGGGCGGTCCTCACGGTGGCCGGCCACGACCACCTGGTCGCAGCGGCCGAGGCCGGGGCGGCCCGGCCGGGTTTCGCCCTGGACTCCATGGGCACCGCCGAGGCGATCCTGGCGGTCAGCGAGCGCCTGCCGCCGGCGGCCGACCGGGAGCGCCTGGCCGGCCTCGGGCTCAGCGTTTCGCCGCACGTCGTGGACGGCCTGACCAGTGTGCTGGCCGGACTCAAGGGCGGTTTCTTGTTGGCGCGGATCCTGCGGATGGTGGGCGGGACGAACGATCCGGCTCGGCACGAGCTGGACGCCCGCGCGGCAGCCCTCTGGCCGCAGCACCCGGCCGCCGTCACCGTTCGAGGCGTCGGGATGAACGATCAGGCGATCACCGTCACCGTCGACGACGGAGAACTCGACCCGGCCCTGGTCTGGCTGGCTGCCCTGGGTCACGTGACCGATCGAGCACGTGAGTTGCTCGCGATCATCGAGTCCGCCGGCATACCGGCGAC
>Ga0075158_10003370_pt1 | contig 11255 bp, 8 predicted proteins | sample JI91814BDNA_FD_70968 | JGI IMG/M metagenome (GOLD analysis project Ga0075158, IMG submission 70968) | Wastewater effluent complex algal communities from Wisconsin, to seasonally profile nutrient transformation and Carbon sequestration -... | ecosystem: Engineered > WWTP > Effluent > Algae... | reverse complement strand
TGTAAAAACAAGAAAAAAATACAAAGAACAGAAAACACCAATCCTATGGTAACGCAAGAGGACACGCTGGGAAAATGTCATCTCGACTTCAAAACGGCCAAAGCACTCAGTCGGTATGTAAAAGAAAATGAACTTAAGTTTGATTGGCTTTATGCAAAAGCAAATGTAGAAGCTAATTTGGATGGAAAAGATGAAGAGCCATTTGATATTAAGCTAAACATCAAAAAAGATTCTGCCATGCTCGTATCCATTCGCTACATATTGGGTCTGGAAGTAGCTAAGGTATTAATTACCAGGGATTCCATTAAATTCGTAAACTACATCAACAAAACCTACTTTAAGGGGGATTTTAATTACATTAACAGTCTTTTAAACGCTGAGATTGACTTTGAACTACTCCAAGCGGTTCTCTTTGGTAATAGTGCCGAATTCTCTGACGATGACGCCAAATTAAAACCTGTAACCGACAGGCAAAATTGCCGTTATCTGCTAAGCACAGTTCGTAAGCGTAAACTTAAAAGGATCCAGTCCGGGGAGGAATTAAAAGATGACCTTCAAACACTTACACTAAACCCTGATAATTTTAAAATACTGCGTAACGAGTTCATTGAACCATTAAATAACAGGCGCTTTATTAGTAACTATAGTAATTTTACTTTAAAAGACAGTGTTTTTGCACCATACCGTGTTGATATTGATATTGTAGCACAGAAGAAAGCAACGTTAAAAATTGAGTATGTTCGCATTGAGAAAAATACGAAACAAAAACTAAGTCTTAATATTCCCAGCAAATATGACGAAATACAAATACAACAAAAAAAATAAGTTTCCTCTCATTTTGGGACTTATCTGTTGTTTTGTATTTTTAACGCCGACCTTGTTTTCACAAAACGGATCTCGAAATCCTAAAAAAGATCTTGAAAACAAAAAGAAAAAAATCAATGAAGAGATTAACGAAATAAACTCCATGTTGAGTGAAACCAAGGCTAATAAAAAATCGTCTATTGGAGCATTGGTAAACATCAACATGAAGCTGGAAAAGCGACTCGATCTCATCAATACGATCAATGCTCAAATCCGCGAATTAAATAAGGAAATTAAACACAATGAAACACAGGCGCTACTGCTTAAAAATAACCTGATCAAACTCAAATCCGAATACGCCCGGATGATTGTATTTGCGCAACGAAACAGAGATGCATATAGCGCGTTGATGTTTATTTTTTCATCGGAAAATTTTAATCAAGCTTATGCCCGGCTTAAATACATGCAACAATACTCCGAATTCAGGAAAAAACAAGCTATTGAAATCATAAATACTCAAACAGCCATACTTTCAAAACTCAAAGAGCTCACTGAGCAACGCCACCAAAAAAATGTATTACTGGGTAACGAAGAAGAAGAAAAAACACTTTTGAGCTCCGAAAAACAGGAACAAGAACAAGTACTCACTGAACTACAAAAAAAAGAAAAAGAACTAAAAAAAGAACTGGAAAAGAAAAAACAAGATGCTGTTCAATTGCAGCTGGCAATTAAAAAATTAATTGAAGCCGAAATCCGACGTAAAGCCGAAGAGGCTGCCAGGGCTGAAGAAAAAGCCATTGCTGCGCGAAAAGAAAAAGAAGAAAGAGAGCGGGAAGAAAGAAATAAAAAGAATAAGAGTAACAAGAACGTTCCTAGCAAGGAATCGGTTTCTTCCGTTAAACCCGAAAAGAAAGAAATAACAAACGAAGTAACAGAAGAAACAGAAGCATTAAGCGCTGATTTTTCAAACAACAGGGGGAAACTTCCCTGGCCGGTTGCAAAGGGAGTAATTTGCGAAACTTATGGTGAACATGAACACCCGGCTATAAAAGGCTTTATGATGTTTAACAACGGAGTGGAGATGTGCGTTACAAAGGGTATGCAGGCTCGAGCGGTTTTTGAAGGTGAGGTAACCGGCATCGCGGTTTCACCTATGGGAGGGAAACTGGTCATCATTAAGCACGGCGGCTACTTTAGTGTTTATAGTAATTTGAGTGATATACTGGTTAAAACCGGTCAAAAAGTAACTGTAAAACAGCCAATTGGCAGCGTTATGTATAACGACGACGAAGGAAAGGCGTCAATCAATTTTCAGATTTGGAAAGACCAAAAAACAATGGACCCTTCGGGTTGGCTATACAATGCCAGATAAAACATACTCCAAACAAAAACCCCACTTTTCAAAAAGTGGGGTTTTTGTTTTATAAAATCGGTTAACAATTTGTTTTTAGTTTTTAAAGAACTCGTCATAACTGACTTCTTTCTGCTGAAGCGTAGATTTTTCTTTGATCAAATCAAGTACTTTTTTGCTGTAAAGATTTTCAAATATTTTTTGTGCTTCTTTTTCTTTACTCAACAGATCTGTTGATATTTTCTCCAAGTCCTCATCTGTAGCCACCTGGCCATAACGGGCATATTCACTGCGAATAAACGCTTTAGCTTCATTTTTAACCTCGTCAATATCTACTTTGATGTCATTATCTTTTATGATTTTATTTTCGATCAGTTTCCACTGCATGGACTTTGCATAATTAGGATATTCTTTTTCCAATTCCTCTTGAGTAATTGGTTTTTCATTAGCCACAGCCAACCAACGTTTTAAAAACGAGTCAGGTAATTGTAGGTTTATTTTTTCAACCAACTTTTTCTCTACTTCAGTCCTTAAAAACTTTTCGGAGTCTGCATTAAACATCAGACCTAACTCTTCGCGTATTTTATTCCTAAACTCATCCACTGAAGTAATCTTCCCTTCTCCATAAATCTTGTCAAAAAGCTCTTGATCGAGATCAGCAGGATCTAATCGGGAAATATTTTTTACCGTCAGCTGAAGGTCGCTTGAAATAGTTTCAGCCAGTTCGTTGGCAATCCCCAACGAAACGCTTTTATCTACAGCCGTTTCGTACAAATCATTAATATTAATTACCAACTTATCGTCCTTCTTAAGCCCAATTAACTTTGTTTTTGCAGTTTCATTCTTAACACGTTCATAACTTACACTCGTGCTTTTAAAGATCCCCCCCGCTTTAATGGATCCGTCTCCGTCCAATTCATTGATATCAACAAACACAACATCCTTTTCTCCCGAAACTTCTGGATTAACCGGCTTGCCATAGTTGCGACGAACATCATTTACATATTTATCTACCAACTCATCGTCTACCTTCACTGTTTTGTATGTGAACACATTATTGTTATCCAGCTCCACTTTAAAATCAGGTGCCAAACCCAGTTGGTATACAAATTCAAAATCTTTTTGATTGGTAAAATCTACCGACTTTTGATCTTTTGGCAGTGGATTGCCGAGTATCTCTATTTTATTTTCTTCTATGTATTTGTATATCGCATCGTTCAACAATTTATTAATCTCGTCCACAAGTATTTGTGTGCCATACTGCTTCTTAATAAGCCCGGTAGGAACTTTCCCTGGCCTAAACCCCGGCATATTCGCCTGACGCTGTACTTTTTTAATTCCTTCGTTTACACGATTTTCGTAGTCGGTTGGAGTAACGGAAATTGTTATCTCAGCATTTAATGGATCAATATCGTGTTTGGTAATATTCATATTTCTGATTTTTTAGGAGGGCAAAAATACTAATATTTCCTCATTTTTTCAGAAATCGAGTCTGGTAAATAGAGAAAATTAACATAATCAACAGATACGGATCGAATAATCACACTGGAAGTCCTTTCCGGGATCAAGGCAAATAATGCCCTCCTTTTCCTCCAATTTTCCTGAGGCATTCGTTTTGTCTGTAATTCCAAACCATGGCTCCAAACAAAGAAAATCACGACACCCTTTCTTGGTCCAAACACCAAAATACGGCCACCCCTTACAATCTAAAACCAATTTAGGCCCCGAAACGCTGGAACAAAGACGAACACTGTTTATTTGACTATTCTCAAATACCAAGGCATCCTGATCAAATAGATGGGGTGATAAGAAGAGTTTATTATTGTTAAGCGTTAGGCGGTTAAGGGCGCCTGTTCTAAGGCCATCCAAAAGCTCTGACCGAAAAAGAGAATCGTCTTCAAATTCAAGATAATAATCTTCAAACTTTTCGTCAGGTAAAATTGGACTGTTAAAACCCGGGTGTGCGCCAAGGCTGAAATAAATAGGTCTATTTGAGGGATTTATCACCTCATAACTGATTGTTACTTTTTCTTCGAGTAACCTATACCCTATTCTAAAAATAAAATCAAACGGATAAATTCGTTTTGTTTGATCGGTTGCACAAAGCTCAAACAAACAATGGGCATTCCCCTTCTGAATAATTTTAAAAGGCTGATCGCGTGCAAATCCATGTTGGCCAAGAGTGTACTTGGTGCCTCCAAAAATAAAGTTGTTGTTTTGCAATTTTCCAACTATGGGAAAAAGCACCGGCGCATATCTGGGCCAAACTTTCGGTTCAGCCTGCCACATGTACTCTACGCCCAAATGATCTTTAATACTTGAGATTTCTGCGCCCAATTCCTGAACGGAAACCCTTATGTGTTTAGAAATTAACTCGTGTAACATCCTTTTTAGAGGAAGATAAGGCCTTTTATTTCACCCGCTTTTTTATAAACCTCTATTATTTCTTCGGCGTTCATCACCACCTGTTTGGCTGTAATGCTGGTATACTTGCCTTTTCCGCTCTCTATGGTATGTATATCCGCGTTCTCTTCAAAAAGATTTTCGGCCAGGGCGATGATCCGGTTCTCGCTCGGAACAATGAATTTGAACATGTAAACACTCGGAAAGCTCGTGGTTTCAATCAGTTTATCCTTTAATCTATTTAGATCCTCGTTTGTCATGCATTAAAAAAATGATTGTATATAAGCACTAGGCCAAAAATAACCAATAAGCTGCCCGTTATGATATTAATTACGTACATTATTCTGGGGTTAAGAATCCTCTTTAGCTTGTTAGCGGCCGATACTTTTGCCAACTCTACCAATAATACTAAGCCTAGTGTTATGCTAAAGTAAATAACCATTTTAATGACCGAGAAATTTAAGGTTTTGCCCATAGCGCTGACATTGCTTAACCACAATAACCACACGGCAGGATTAAGGCTGTTGAGAAAAAAACCTTTTAAAATCATGGAAGAAGTTGATGGGCTTTTTATTTCAAAAGTGGCATTCTCATTTTTTTTATCCGGCATTTTGAAATGAAATGCACCAAAAACAATTAAGATAATCCCAGCAATAATGCCCATAAATCGCTGGCTCTTTTCGTCCTGGATAAAATTACTGGCTCCAAAATGTACAAGGATGATAATAAACATGCTTACCACAAAATCACTTAAAACTACTCCTAAAGCCAAAAGTGCGCCCGTTTTGTAACCGTATTTGATGCCCGTATTGATCAGTGCGAAAAATGCCGGACCAAACGAGAATGTCAGCAGCAATACAATACCAATTGTTAAAGATATAAGGCTAAAGATCAATAAAATTATTTTTTATAGCTTTCTAAAAATGCAAGCCATTCGTTCAACTGCTTTCCTTTCATCACTCTAGGGAACTTACTCTGGCCCCCTAACTTATTTTTGCTGGCCAAAAACGCTATAAAAGCCTGATTAGGTAACACCGTCACAATAATTTCTTTTAATGCGTGCAAACGCTCTGTGGCATAATCATCATTTACCTGCTTGAGGTACCCATCCAGTTTTTGCTTTAAAATGCTCTCATCGGTTTGCACATCAGTACCCACATACCAATGGTGGGCAAACAAACCGTCGTACGGGACCCCAACTACACAATACTCATTAATGTTTATACTTAAATCGTTGGCGGTTAGTTTGATGGCGCTGTTCATATTATCTACACTCAAATGCTCGCCACATAAACTCAAAAAATGTTTTGTTCTACCTGTTACAATAATTTCGCAACGGGCCAGATCAGTGAATTTTATTGTGTCTCCAATTAAGTAACGCCAAGCTCCCGCGCAATTTGTTATTAAAAGGGCATAGTCTTTTTCGAGCTCTACCTCCGTTATATTCAACGGCTTCGCATTAGGTTTTATGTTTCCATCGCCGTCAAAATTCTCTTCATTAAAAGGGATAAACTCAAAAAACATTTTGTTGTCAGTAATTAACCGCATGCTTTGTTGCTCATTCGGCCTTTCCTGATAAGCAATAAAGCCTTCTGACGCCATATAGGTATCTAAGTATAATATTGGTTTACCACAAAGCGCGTTTATACTGTTTTTATATGGTTGGGCAGATACCCCACCATGTACGAAAGCAGAAAGATTTGGCCATACATCATGGATTGTATTAACGCCATAATGTTTAATGATTCTTTCAAAAAGAATTTGAATCCATGCGGGCACCCCGCAAATGAACCCCACATTCCAACTCTTTGCATTGTCTACAATATCCTGCAACTTGTTTTCCCAACTGCTTTGTGATCGAATTTCTGGTCCGGGTAAAGAAAAGTTTTGAAACCAACGTGGCTGCGTACCAGTTGTTATTCCACTTAAGTCCCCACTAAAATAGGTGCCATTGTAGTTAAGATTTGTACTCCCGCCAACAAATAAAACATCTGTTTCGTATTGTTCCTTTGAAAAATTAAAATGTTTTGTAGAGAGTATTTGTTTTATGGTTCCTTTGTGAATGGCCTTTATCATAGCCCTGGTAACCGGAATGTGTTTGCTTGCCGATTCTGAGGTGCCCGAGCTTAAAGCAAAATACTTAATCTTTCCGGGCCAGCAAACATCCTTTTCTCCTTTAAGGGCTCTGTACCACCACAAATCAAATAACGACTGATAGTCAAACAGAGGAATGTTTTTTTGAAACTGTTTAATTGGGTCCTCATTCAATAAAATTTCGGCGAAATTATAATGATGTCCAAACGCGGTTTCCTGAGCTCGGGTAAGTAATTTAATAAGCTGCTTAACCTGCTGTTTATAGATGTTTTTCCTTGCCGGAATTATCCCACGGATATCAATCGCACTTTTAATTATCGAACCTAAAATCGGCATCTTGTTGTGTCTTTACTTTAAACTTTCTATATTACTTTATGTACCTAAAATCCTGATTATTTTTGATGGCTTTTAACGTTCGATAAATTAGTTTTATTACTTCTTCTACGTCTTGTTTATTTACGCTCTCAACAGTGGTATGCATATATCGTAACGGCAGGGAAATGAGAGCGGATGCAATTCCATCGGTAGCGTAGGCAAAAGCATCGGTATCTGTTCCGGTTGAACGAGAAGCGGCCTGACGCTGAAACTCAATTTTATTCTTCGTTGCCGTTTCGATAATTAGTTTGAGAAGATTATTTTGAACCGCCGGAGCGTAACTTAGTACCGGTCCTTTTCCGCAAGACAGATCGCCACTGACAACTTTGTTCATCATCGGTGTTTGGGTATCGTGGCAAACATCCGTAACGATAGCAACATGAGGGTTTATTTTGCGTGCAATCATGGTAGCGCCATTTAAACCAACCTCTTCCTGAACAGCGTTCACGATATAAAGACCGAACGGCAGGTTGTCTTTGTTCTCCTTCAACAGTCTCGCCACTTCAGCAATCATAAAACCTCCTATTCGGTTGTCGAGGGCTCTGCCCACATAGTAGCGGTCATTTAACTCCATTAAACCATCTTCGTAAGTGACAACACAGCCTACATGCACTCCAAGAGCTTCTACTTCTTTGTCAGACTTACAACCCAGATCCAGAAATATGTTTTTTAAACCTGGAGTTTCCTCCTTGGCTGCGTCCCGAACATGAATGGCCGGCCAACCAAATACCCCTTTAACGATCCCCTTTTCCGTGTATATGTTTACGCGCATCGAAGGCGCAATCTGATGATCACTTCCGCCATTTCGTCTGAGGTAAATAAACCCGTCTTTTGTTATATAATGCACAAACCAGCTGATTTCATCAGCATGAGCTTCAATTACTACTTTATAGGGTGCTTTTGGATTAATAACACCTACAACGGTTCCATAAGTATCAGTGAAATACTCATCGATATAAGGCCGAATGTAGTTCAACCAGATTTTCTGCCCACTGCTTTCAAAACCAGTTGGTGAGGAATTGTTAAGATACTCATATAAAAACCTGGTTGAATTTTGGTTTAAAATTGACTTCGCTTTTGCCATTAATATCTGTTTTCGAGGGCTTAAATTAACAAAAAAATAACGGAAATAAAATCTGAATATTATTTCCCCTTCTTCCAGGTATTATAAACTTCCTGTTGTTTAGGTTTGTAAGCCGGCATTCTTCTTAAGGGTTCACAGGGTTTAAGGGTAGCCCGACACTCATCAGGCAACTGCTGGTATAAGCGTGTTCCTTTTGTTTTCCACTCAATCATTTCTTCGCTTACATCTTTTATCTGTTTAGCTGGATTTCCAACTACAACTTTCCGTCTTTCAATTATTGTTTCAGCATGTACAAAAGATAATGCGCCAACGATACACTCGTCACCAATTATGGCATCGTCCATGATCACGCTGTTCATGCCTATTAAACAATTTTTACCAATGGTTGCGCCGTGAATTACTGCACCGTGACCAATGTGAGCGCCTTCTTTCAGTAAGACAGTTGTTCCTGGAAACATGTGGATTGTACAATTTTCCTGTACATTACATCCATCTTCAATGATAATCTGACCCCAGTCGCCTCTTATTGCAGCACCGGGACCTATGTAAACATTTTTGCCAATAATAACATTTCCGGTTACTGTGGCATTTGGGTGTACAAACGCGCTTTTATCAATTACTGGCTTGTAGCCATTGAATTCAAAAATATTTGCCATAAATCTTTTTCAACTTTTAAAATTACTTATTAAAATCCGGAAAATTTAACTTGTCTTCTGCTGGTCAATTACTACAAAAAATAGCAATCAAGCGCTGTGTTTTGTAGTAAATTTGTGCTTTAATTCAAATCAAAGGATGAAGAGTTTTGTTGTTTCCAAAGTGTCCACAAAATCCAGGATTCAGGAGTGGAACCTATTTTTAGCGTCCTTAGTAGAGATAAAAAGCTCTGAAAAACCTCTGATCAAAAATACTGAGAACCCGTCTCAGTTGATTTATCACTTATCGCTTCAATTCGGAAAGCAGTAGCTGGCTGTTTTTGGGCGTTTTCTTACATCCGAATTTACGTACAAAGTGTTTTGATATCAGATACTTCTCTGTTTGGTTTGCAGGTAGTTTATTTGAACTTATTCCTTTTGCAAAAGGTTCAGCTTGTATAGTTGCCAGATCTCTTTTCGCCGTGGTTTCGAAATAAGTAAATCCCTCCTTTATTTGTTGCTTTTTGTCTCTTAAGATCCGTCGGTTCAGCCAACGCGACTAACGGTGGAATATTACCCAATTTCAACATTCCATAAAAACCTGTTTTCAAAGAAACATTTCGAGTAGTTGGCAAGAAAGTTAATGGTTCCGTAAGATTTATTATAGTTTAAAATAAATTACTGTGTGTTTCACGAACGTCTGTTTTGACTTCTGTAAGTAAGAAAGGATCTAACTGCTGAAATGCGTGTTTTCACCGATTATTGAAAACTACTACCAGCAATTAATCAGTCAGTTTTCAGCTGTGGTAATTTAAAGCACTCTGGGATTTCGCCGCAATGGATCGTTTTGTTTTGTTCTGCCAGGTAATTCGATCGGCATTTGATGATCATCGCTCATATCTCTTAGTTTGGACGCCAAACGATTAAAAGCCTCCTGAAGTTCGGGCACTCCAGTCCTCAGGTAAAAATATTCGATGGTTAAAGCGTGAACATAAAAACAGGTGGTCATTAACGAAGACCTATATACAAACCGCACAGACGCACTTGCCAATGTTCGTGAAATTAGCCGCCGCTTTTACACCATCAGGTTATCAAATATGAATTCTATTAACTAGCAACACGACTGACCTCAATCGACACCATGTCCAATCCGTCGAGACGGATAATGGTAGATCTTTTGTGATTCATTAATACAAAGCCACCTAATAGCTAATTTCTGCTGAATCCAGATTATCATTTTAGACACGAAAAAATCTCCCCGATAAAAGTCGACAACAAAATCTTTGTGATCAAATTAAATTTCTTAGCTCCATACTGCAATGCAAATAAAGACTCGCCCGTTTTAATACGATAAATTTGATGACAGTGAATTTTTTTCTAATAAGGGAAAACACGTTATATGCTCCCCTTTCAAAATACTAACAGGTGCTTATTTCACAAAAATCGGTAATTGTTCCACGTGAAACAAATTGCCTAAGGGAGCCAGCTACAATCGCTGATCGAAGAAGTGACAGCGGATTACAATGATTACGAACCAACCAAGGTGGCACGACCCATTCAGGAGTTTGTCAACGACCATGCTTCCAACTGGAATGTCCGGTTAACCGGAAACGTTTCTGGCGACGGGCCTCCGCAGATGCTAAAGCTGGCAAGCCAGGGAAATGTCGGTTGATAAAAGAGCTGGATATGAAATACTGAACGAATGCCTGATGGTACCGGGCAGTTGATGTCTCCAATCGCCCCATTCTTTAGCGAGTGGGTGTATAAAAATCTTACCGATAACATGCGCTCAAAAAGCAAAACAATACACCGTTACAGCATGAATCTGTGCACCATACGTTTTTGGCAAAAATTGACCCGAAGAGACACCAACTACCGTTTGGTGACAAATCCGAAAGGAAACGAGTGCCAACACGGCTAGCCTAGCAGTGAAAAACGAGACGTAGCATCTAATAAGAAAAACCAATTTAGAATAACCGGGGCGGCTACCATTTAAGCGCCCTTGACGGGTTGGCCAGCTAAAACTTGATTAAATACAAAATTTACCGACACACAGACCCTGAAGGCAATCAAAGAGCTTGACACCGGTTCAGAATTCTAAGGGATTGGCTCTGAATTAGGAAAACGCGCCGCTTTCTTTCTTTTGTGTCAGCATTGCTATGAAGGCTTGGGAGCCGATGACCTCAAGCGTCTCAGGAATCTTTAGGCTAAGAATACAAAACTGGATAAGGTGCATGCCGAAGCAAGTTCGGGACAATATCCATTACAAGACGCAATGGAAAAAAGTTATAAGTCCTGATAACAACGGCCAGCTAGTAAAACACCTACTTAAAGACTGCGCGAGCTGCCGTAGGGCCGTTAAAACTCTAAACTTGCCCAGAAGCAATTACCCCCAAAAAGCAAGTTGTCAAAACAATGATGCCGTTATTGAGGAACCAAGGGGACTTGCTGGTAAAAACCAATTGACAGGACCTTGGCTATGTTATTATCGACTCAGAAGGAAAGGATCTAC
>Ga0075158_10003368_pt1 | contig 11256 bp, 11 predicted proteins | sample JI91814BDNA_FD_70968 | JGI IMG/M metagenome (GOLD analysis project Ga0075158, IMG submission 70968) | Wastewater effluent complex algal communities from Wisconsin, to seasonally profile nutrient transformation and Carbon sequestration -... | ecosystem: Engineered > WWTP > Effluent > Algae... | reverse complement strand
GTGAGCGCCTCGGGCTGGGTGGGGTTCACCTTGCCGGGCATGATGGAGGAGCCGGGTTCGTTCTCCGGGATCTGCAGCTCGCCAAGGCCGCAGCGCGGGCCGCTGGCCAGCCAGCGGATGTCGTTGGCAATCTTCATCAGGCTGGCCGCCACCGTCTTGAGAACGCCATGGCCGTGCACCAGTGCATCGGCTGCCGCCATCACCTCAAACTTGTTGCTTGCACTGACAAACGGCAAGCCCGTGGCCTCGGCAATGCCGGCGGCGGCGCGTTCGGCAAAGGCCGGGTGGGCATTCAAGCCGGTGCCTACGGCCGTGCCGCCCAGGGCCAGCTGGTAAAGGTGGGGCAGGGCAGCTTGCAGATGCAGCCGCCCTTGCGCGAGCTGAGCGACATAACCCGAAAACTCCTGGCCCAGGGTCAGCGGTGTGGCGTCTTGCAGATGGGTGCGGCCGATCTTGATGATGTCGGCAAAGGCCTGGGCCTTGAGGTCCAACTGGCTGCGCAACTCGTCCAGGGCTGGCATCAGGTGATGCTCGATCGCCAGCGCCGCGGCGATGTGCATGGCGGTGGGAAAGACATCGTTGGAGGACTGGCCGAGGTTGACCTCGTCGTTCGGGTGCACCTGGCGCGCGGGTCCGCGCGGACCGCCGAGCAGCTCGCTGGCGCGGTTGGCCAGCACCTCGTTGACGTTCATATTCGTCTGCGTTCCCGAGCCGGTCTGCCAGACCGAGAGCGGGAACTCTTCGGCCCAATATCCGGCCAGTACTTCATCCGCCGCCGCCATGATGGCCGCGGCCTTTTCGGCGTTCAGCAGGCCTAACTCACCATTGACACGGGCGCTGATTTTCTTCACCAGCACCAGGGCGTGAATCAGTTCCGGGGCCTGGCGCTCGGTGGAGATGGCAAAGAACTGCAGCGAGCGCTGTGTCTGCGCGCCCCAGAGGTGATCGGCCGGCACGGCGATGTCGCCAAAGCTGTCGTGCTCCAGCCGCTGTGCTGCGGAGTGGGTGTCGGGCATGGTGGGCGCTCCAAAAATGGGCGCCACGGGCTTTGCGGCAGCGAAAGCGGGGGCGGCGCACCCCCGAGCTTGGCACATGGGTGCAGGGGTCCCGGAGGTCATGGCCGGGCTTGTGTGCAAGCAGCCACAGCGCGGTTTTGCCCCGGGTTTTCGCGTTGACGGGGGCCCTCGTGCGTCCTTAGCCTGGGCTCGGGCCCGCGCTTCCGAAGACTCCGGGTCCTTCGCAGACCACTTGATCGAAAGGATGGAACTCATGACTCAGCCCCATGCCTCGCAGTTCGATGCCTCTTCCACTTGGGTCCATGCGGGGCTGAAGCCTCAGCCCGGCCCGGCCCGCTACACCGGGCTTGGTGTCGCGGCCCTGGTGCACTTGGCATTGGTGGTCGGGCTGATCCAGGGCTTTGCCCGGCCCAGCTTGCCCAAGCCGCCGGCCAAGACCGATGTGCAGGTGCTGATCGACAGGCCCAAGCCGCCCGATCCTGTGCGGCAGCCGGTGCCGGTGGATCTGCCGCAGCAACTGCGCGACATCCCGTTGCCGCCCCAGGTGTCGGTGCCCGACTTCGTGATCCAGCGCGATCCCAGCCCCAATGACATCCAGACCCGCTATGACGGACCGCCGGTCGTGGACTTCAGCCCGCGGCCGGCCGTGGTCGAGCCGGTCTTGAGCCCGCCGGTGCTTGAACCGGCGATCCGCCAGGCCGGCATGGTCTGCACCCAGATGGCTAAGCCCGAGCTGCCCGCGGTGAGTTGGAGTGGTGAGGCGGTGTTCAAAATCCTGGCCACCGTGCGCGAAGGCCGGGTGGTGGCTACCGAGCTGCTGGCCGCACGCGGCGGCCTCGATGGCAGGACCCGTCGCCTCTTGATGGGTGCCATCGAGGGCACGCTGCGCGAGCACTATGTTTGCCCCGGCAACCATCGCTTCGAGCAGGAGTTTGCTTTCCGCGTCGATTGAGTCGGCGTTCAGAGCGAGGGCGCCTTGCGTGCGCCCTCGTCGCTGTGCCAGCCCAGGCCCGGGACGGGCTTGGGGGCTTCGGGCACCAGCAGCCAGAGCACCAGGTAGGTGATCAGGCCGGCGCCATGGCAGAACAGCAGGGCCAGGAAGAGCAGGCGCCAGATCCAGGCTGCGGTGCCGCTGACGGCCATCAGGCCACCGCAGACGCCGCCCAGCCAGCGCTCTTCACGGCTGCGTTGCAGGCGGTTGATGGCCGCGCCCAGGCCGGCGTCGGCAGCGGATGGATTGTGGTGCTGGGCGCCGGCCTCGGGGCTGGCCGCCTGACCCTGCAACAGCCGCTCCTTGGCGCGCTGAAACTCTTCGTCGGACAGTTGGCCGCGTTGATGAAGGTCGGCCAGGCGTTCGAGTTCGTGGCTGAGGGACATGATGGTGGGCTCCGGTCTTGCTTGCATGGCGAGCTGCCATGGAAGCCAGTGTGCGCAAGCGGCTTGCCTCGGGCCAGGGGGCTGCGACGAACTGCAAACTGCGCCGACCCAGCTGCAGACACTGAGGGGTAACCCTAGGTTTCAGTCGCCTTGAACTCGCCCCCGTCCCGCCTTGACGCCGCTGCGCTGCGCCTTGCCTTCCAGGCGGCGTTGCTGCGAGCCCCAGGTGGGCTTGGTGGCTTTGCGGGCTTTGGGTGTGTGGGCCACGCTCTGAACCAGATCCATCAGGCGAGCCACGGCCTCGGCCCGGTTGGCCTCCTGGCTGCGCGAGTCCTGAGCTTTGATCACGATCACGCCCTCGTTGTTGAGGCGCTGGTCGGACAGAGCCAGCAGGCGCTGCTTGATCAGGGGCGGCAGGCTGGAGCGCTGGACGTCGAAGCGCAGATGCACGGCGCTGGACACTTTGTTGACGTTCTGCCCGCCCGGGCCGCTGGCGCGGATGAAGCTGAAATCCAGCTCCCAGTCGGCAGGTGTCCAGGCGAGGCTCATCCTGGCCTCGCCTGGCGCGCTTCAGTCACCATGCACCACGGTGACGGGCACGCGTTTGGTCACGGCGCACATCAGCTCATAGCCGATGGTGCCGGCAGCCTTGGCCACCTCATCGATGCCGAGCACGGCACCGCGGCTGCTCAAGCCCCAGAGCGTCACCTCGCTGCCGAAGCCGGCGTGTGGCAGATCGCTGAGGTCGACCGCCAGCATGTCCATGGAGACCCGACCGACTGTCCGGCTGCGCTGGCCGTCCACCAGCACCGGCGTGCCGCTGCCGGCGTGGCGGGGGTAGCCGTCGGCATAGCCGCAGGCCACGGTGCCGATCCGCATGGGCTTGTCGGCGGTGAAGCTGCTGCCGTAGCCGACCGTGTCGCCGGCTTGCAAGTGCTGGATGCCAATGACCTTGGCGCGCAAGCTCATGCCCGGTTTCAGGTCCCAGTGTGCGGCGTCATGCTCGGGGTAATCGGGCACGCCGCCATAGCTCATGATGCCGGCGCGCACCCAGTCGGCGCGCACATGGCCCAGCTGTTTGTACCGCAGGGTAGCGGCGCTGTTGGAGAGTGAGCGCTCACCGGGTAGGTCGTCCGTGGCCGCCTGGAAGGCCGCCACCTGGTGAGCGATGCCGTCCTGACCGAAGCGCTGGGCGTCGGCGTCGGAGAAGTGGGTCATCAGCGAAATCTCGTCCACCTGGGGCAAGGCGTTGAGACGGGTCCAGGCAGCGCGGAAGGCTTGCGGGGTGAAACCCAGGCGGTTCATGCCGCTGTTCATTTTCAGGAACACGCGGTGCGGCTCGTGCGTTTTGTGCATGGCCAGCCAGTCGATCTGCTGCTCGCAGTGCACCGCATGCCAGAGCTTGAGGCGCGAGCACAGTTCCAGGTCGCGCGCTTCGAAGCAACCTTCGAGCAGCAAGATGGGCCCGCGCCAGCCCAGGGCGCGCACGCGTTGGGCTTCGTCCAAGTCCAGCAGCGCGATGCCGTCGGCGGCCCGGAAGGCCTCGAAGACGTTTTCGATGCCGTGGCCGTAGGCATTGGCTTTGACGACGGCCCAGACCTGGGCGTCCGGCACGCAGGCGCGGGCACGCGCCAGGTTGTGGGCCAGGTGGGGGATGTGGATGAGGGCTTCGATCGGGCGTGGCATGCCCGATATTGTGGCATCGCCCCCGCCCTGTTCTTGGGATGGCGAGCGTGTCCTGAAAGTGCTGCGTGCTATAAACCGGGCGCGGCCACGGGCGTGGCTGCAGCCTGGGGAAAACCCGGAACAGACCGTCTCAGCCTGACCGTCGGCGCGCTTCCGTCGGCTTGCGCATTGCTCGACATTTCCCCGCAGTACCGATTGGGTTCATGAAAAAAGGCTTCTTTTCCATCATGTCGGCGCAGTTCTTCAGCTCGCTGGCGGACCAGGCTTTGCTGGTCGGCGCCATCGAGTTGTTGAAGAGCACCGCAGCGCCGGCCTGGCAAATTCCGGCCCTGGGCCCGATGTTTGCGCTGTTCTATGTGGTGCTGGCGCCTTTTGTGGGGGCTTTTGCCGACGCGGTGCCCAAGGGCAAGGTCATGTTCTATTCGAACCTGATCAAGATTGTTGGCTGCCTGATGATGTTGTTTGGTGCCCACCCCTTGCTGGCCTATGCCGTGGTGGGCTTGGGCGCGGCGTCCTATTCACCGGCCAAGTACGGCATCCTGACCGAGCTCCTGCCGCCTTCGCAGCTGGTCAAAGCCAATGGCTGGATCGAAGGCCTGACCATCGCCTCCATCATCCTGGGTATTCTTCTGGGTGGCCAGCTGGTCGGTCCGAATCTGGCGCCCTTGCTGCTGAGCCTGGACTTGCCCTTCGTCACCACCGGCATCGACACGGCAGCCGAGGCCGCCATCAGCAGCCTGGTCGTGCTGTATCTGATTGCGGCTTTGTTCAATCTCAGCATCCCCCGAACCCAAGCCGCGCTGCAGCCGCTGTCGCTCAGCCCGGTCGAATTGGTGCGCGATTTCGCCTCCTGCAACTCGCGCCTCTGGCAGGACAAGCTGGGCCAGATCTCGCTGGCCACCACCACCTTGTTCTGGGGTGTCTCGGCCAATCTGCGCATCATTGTGTTTGCCTGGGCGGCCGTGGCCCTGGGCTACAACACCACGCAGGCAGCGAATCTTGGCGGCGTGGTCGCGGTGGGCACGGCGGTCGGTGCGGTGGTGGCGTCGATGTATATGCGCCTGGACCGTGCCACCAAGGTCATCCCGCTGGGCATCTTGATGGGCGTGCTGATCATTGTCCTGAACGGCATCACCCACCTCTGGGCGGCCGTGCCCTTTTTGATCGTGCTGGGCATGATTGGCGGCTATCTGGTCGTGCCCATGAATGCCTTGCTGCAGCATCGCGGCCACAACCTGATGGGCGCGGGCCGCTCGATTGCCGTGCAGAACTTCAATGAGCAGGCCTGCATTCTGGGCCTTGGCGCGTTCTACACCGGCATGACGCGTATTGGCCTGTCCGCCTATATCGCGATCTCCATCCTTGGCCTGATCGTGGCCGTGACCATGTGGGTCGTGAAGCGCTGGCATGAACGCAACTGTGTGCAGCACCGCGAAGAGGTCGAGCGCCTGCTGGTGCTGGCGCGTTGCGACGAGTGCCACTGAGCACGCCACGTCATCCCGGGCCTGACAAAAAAAGCCCGCCTGCAACAGCTGTTGCGGCGGGCTTTTTCTATGGCTGAGAGGCGTTCAGTTGCGCCGGCGTGCAGCTGGCTCCACGGTCTTGACACCGCCGAGCACGGCCTCAATGTGCTCGGACCAGGCACGCGCGATCTTGAAGCAGCCGCTGTGGTTGAGGTGGATCTCGTTGTGCCAGTCACCGCTGCTGCCGCTGGTGCCGGGCGTGGCCGGGGCCAGGGGCACGGTTGTCGAGTCAAAGACATGCAGCCCGGGGAACTGCTCCTTGTCGGCTGCCATGCTCTTGAGCAACTGGGCCAGGTGGAAGACCATCAGCCGGCTGACCGCGGCCCAGTCGGCGCTCGGCAAGGCATAGGCCTTGAGAGCCGGGTAGAGCCAGGGCCCCGAGGCGCCGAGGCCGCTGTCGTCGGCGCCGGCCGGCCGCGGCATGGGCACGGCATAGCAGTGCATGAAGACCGGCTTGCCGGCCGAGGGGCCTTGGTCGCGCAGGGTCAGCAGATGGCGGACATTGGTGCGCAGGTAGTCGCTGTAGGTCTGCCAGCCGGGTTCCGAGAAGTAACGGGCCACGCCGGCGGACGGTGCGCCCCACTCAGTCTGGTGGCGGATCAGGCGCAGGTGCAGCGGGATGTCCTGGCCATCGGCGCCATGGGCGGGGGTCTGGGCGGCAGCGATCAGGTCATTGCCACCGACTGACAGCAGCACGCCGTCCCAGGCGCGCGCCTCGTTGCCGCTGAGCAGCCCGACAAAGTCGGCCGCCGATTCCAGGTCCACCATATGGCTGAGCGCCTCGCCCGAGCCGGCGCAGTTGACGGCGCAGACCGGGGCCTTGAAGACCATTTCCTGCAGCAGGTTGGCGTGGGCATTGAGCTTGGCGGCCGAGTTCGAGAACCAGGAATCGCCCTGGGCCAGCAGGCGCCAGCGGAAGCTCGTCAGGTCAGGCGCCGGGGTGGACAGCAAGTCCCCCGGCTTGAAGCAGGCCAGATGATCCAAGGAAGACTCTCCCTTTTTTACAAAGCTCAGCGTTGCAGATGGGTGGGCGGCTGGCCGGGCGGACAGCAGCCTCGGGTTTGCAGCGATTGAAAGCCACGTGGCCCTATTTCGCCATGCTATAAACCCTGGGCATTGTTGGCCGGCCGGCCCGCCGGATGCCAGCGCTTTTCAGTGCTTTTCGGGGCTTTTTTCCGGCTCTGTTGCGGCCGACCAACCGCCGGCCGCCACGGCCGCAGCCGCATTCCCTCATTCCTTTGTTTCCCCTGTGCTGGCGCCGCCGCTCGACCGCCGCATGGCTTCGCTCATGCCTGTTCTTGCCCTGATGTTCAATGCCCTGGTCTGGGGCCTGTCTTGGTGGCCGTTCCGCCAGTTCCAGGCGGCGGGACTGCATCCGCTCTGGACCACCGTGTCCCTGTACCTGCTCTCGCTGCTGGTGGTGTCGCTCAGTGACCGGCGTGCCTGGGCTGAGTTTGTGAGCACGCCCTCGCTTTGGCTGGTGATGCTGGCGGCTGGCCTGACCAACACTGCCTTCAACTGGGGTGTGGCCCTGGGCGATGTGCTGCGGGTGGTGCTGCTGTTCTATCTGATGCCCTTGTGGGCGCTGTTGCTGGCGCGCTTCATCCTGGGCGAACGTCTGACCGGTCTGGCCTTGCTGCGCATGGCTCTGGCCCTGGGCGGCGCGGCCTTTGTGCTGGCGCCGGACGGCGGCGGTCTGCCCTGGCCGGCCAGTCTGGCCGATGCCCTGGGCCTGTTCGGCGGTTTTTGCTTTGCCTTGAACAATGTGATGCTGCGCCGTGAGGCCGGGCGCAGCGCGCATGGACGAGCCCTGGCCATGTTCAGCGGCGGCGTCTTCGTGGCCGGCGGTGCGGCCGTGGCGATGGCTGGTGGCGGCCTGATCGCTTGGCCCGCCCTGCCTCATGCCGGCTGGCTCTGGCCCTTGCTGGCCATGGCTGTGTTGTTTTTCTTCTCCAATCTGTCGCTGCAGTACGGCGCCGGGCGGCTGCCGGCCAATGTCACTGCCATCGTCATGTTGATCGAGGTGCCCGTGGCGGCGCTGTCGGCGCTCTGGTTCGGCGGCGGCCAGCTTGACCTCAAGACCGGTCTGGGCGGCGCTTGCATCCTGGCTGCGGCCCTGCTGTCGGCGCTCGAGCGCCCCAGGCGGGCTACTATAGAAACTTGAATTCACCGAGAGGATCTGCGCCATGGCACACAGCGTTTATGACTTCCAGGCGGTCTCCATTGCTGGCGAGCCGGCCGATTTGGCCAGCCAGCGTGGCAAGGTCCTGCTGATCGTCAACACCGCCAGCGCTTGCGGCTTCACGCCACAGTTCGAGGGCTTGGAGACCCTTTGGAAACGTTACCGCGATCAAGGCCTGGTGGTGGTGGGTTTCCCGAGCAATGAATTCGGCGGCCAGGACCCCGGCGAGAACAGCGAAATCGCCTCCTTCTGCCAGCTCAACTACGGCGTCAGCTTTCCGATGATGGCCAAGGTCAAGGTCAACGGTGCCGAGGCCCACCCGCTGTGGCAATGGCTGAAGTCCGAGAAGCCCGGTCTGCTCGGCACCGAGGGCATCAAATGGAATTTCACCAAGTTCCTGGTCGGCCGCGACGGCCAGGTGCTCAAGCGTTATGCCCCCAACGATGCGCCCGAGAAAATGAGCGCCGATATCGAGGCGGCGCTCAAGGCCTGATTTCAGCTCAAGAGGCCTGTTCGTCAGGCCCGACCTGCTCGCGCAAGCGCCGGCGTATGCGCGACAGCGCCACATCGGTGATGCCCAGATAGCTGGCCAGCTGGCGTTGCTTGAGGCGCGGCGCCAGTTCGGGCTCCTCCGCCAGAAAGCGCTGGTAGCGTTGGGCGGCGTCCAGCATCAGCCATTGCTGCTGACGCGCCGTCAAGCGCTGGACTTGGGCGCTCAAGCCCTGCCAGAGCAGTTCGGCCAAGCCCGGTTCCTCTGCCTGCCAACGCTGCAGCGCGGCATACGGCAGCACGCACAGCCGGCTCGGCTCCAGTGCCTCCAAGCTGAGCGCGCTGGGTTGCGGTACACCGGGCAGACCCAGCCACTGCTGTTCGGGATAGAAGGCGTGGTTGCGTTCGCGGCCGGCGGCGTCAAGAAAGCTGGCGCGCAGCAGGCCGTGCTCGACCCACCAGAGCGCTGGAGGCGTTTCCCCCGCGCGCAGCAAGACCTGACCCCGCTGCAGCTCCAGGCGCGGCAGGGCGGCCCAGCGCGCGATGCGTTCGGGCGACTGCTGCAAATGGGCCAGCAAGGCCGGGCCGCAAATCGGGCAGGGCGGGGTGGTTTCGGAACTGGACATGAACCGAGGTTAATGCAAGAGGCCGCCGCGGGCCTCAGCATGGCGACATGATGATGACTCGCAAACCTGGCAACACCGCGCCCCGGCCTCACCGCTTGGCTTGGCTGCAACAACTCAACTGGCCCCACCTGCTCTTGCTGGCCAGTCTGCCACCGGCCGTCTGGGCCCTGCGCGGCTGGCCGCATGAGCAAGTGCTGGCCTTGCTGGGGCTGGCGGCCCTGGCCTGGCTGATGCTGGCCGAGCGCTTGTGGCCGCTGCGTAGCGACTGGCAGGCGCAAGGCCCGGAGCTGGCGCGTGATGGGGGCTTTCTGGGCCTCAATGCCCTGGTGGACAGCGGCAGCGCCTGGGTGGTGACGGCTCTGGTCCTGCGCTGGAGCCCGGGTCCTGGCCTCGGGCTGGCTGAGCTTTCGCCCTGGTTGGCCCTGCCACTGGCCATCGCCCTGGGCGAGCTGGGGCCTTTTGCTTTGCATCGTTGGGCCCATCGCCATGAGTGGCTGTGGCGCTTCCACGCCCTGCACCATCAGCCGGCCAAGCTCAATGCCGCCAATGCCGTGCTGGCGCACCCGCTCAATGCCGCCTGGAACCAGGTCGCGCGCCTGCTGCCCTGGCTGCTGCTGGGCTTCAGTGCCGAGGTCGTGCTGTGGGCGGCCGTGTTCATGCAGGTGCAGGGCTTGGCCGTGCACGCCAATCTGCGTGGCAGTCTGGGGCCTTTGAACTGGCTGATCGGCAGTGCCGAGCTGCATCGCTGGCACCACAGCGTGATCGAGGCCGAGGCGCACAACTACGGCACCGCCATCCCCTTGTGGGACCAGCTCTTCGGCAGCTTTGTGCACCGGCCCGGTCAGGCGCCGGCGCGCCTGGGCCTGTTTGCCGGCTCGGCGCCGCTGAGCTGGTTGCCGGCCTGCTGTCGTGACTAGCTTCGTACCCGCACATGCAGCTGGCCGTAGCTGCAGCGCAGCCGACCCTCGGCCTGCGCTTGCTGCAACAGTTGGTTGACGGTCTGGCGCGAGAGATTGGCCAAGGCCGCCAACTCGGCCTGGGTGGCGCGCAGGGTCTGCCAACCTTGCGCGTCTGCGGGGCCAGCCGCACGATCGCGGCGCAGCTGGCTCAGGGCCAGAGCAAAACGCTCGGGCGCGCTGCGGTGGCGCGAAGCTTCCAGCAGGCGCAGCGTGCCGTCGTAGCGCCGCGCGAACTCAGCCATCAGGGCGCGGGCGAAGCCAGGCCAGTGCTCCATCAGCAAGGCATAGGCTGTCTGGCCGATCACCAGCACCTGGCTGCTCTGCGTGACCAGGGCTTCATAACTGGCCGCTTGGCCGGCCGCAAAAGCGGCCAGGCCAAAGAGGCGCGGCGGCTGCACCAGCTCCAGCACCGAAACCGTGCCGTCCAAACCGGTGAAGCGCGCCTCGACTTCGCCGGACACCAAGCCGTAGAAGGCGGTGGCCGGCTGGCCTTGCGCGAACAGGCTGCGGCCCGGCGCCAGGCGACGCAGGCTGACGCTGCCCCGCAAGGCATGTTCGGGCATGCGCGCCGCATCCAGCTCGGGGAAGTTGGCGCTGAGCAGGGTTTGCAGCAAGGCGTTGCTGCCAGACAGTCGCTCCATGGTTGTGTGTGCTGGCAAATTGTCGGGTGCCTGACATTGTGCCGGCGCCTGGGCGCCTAAGCTGCAAGCCATGGAAGATCTATCGAGTTCCGATCTGCAAGCCTGGGCCCAGCAGTACCGTCAGTTCGCCGCCCAGGAATGCACCGAAGACCCGCTGTATGTGGCGCTCTGCCTCTGCGTGGCTGAATCTCCCGAGCTGCTGGCTTTGATGTCTCATGCACAGGCTTGCCAGGCCCGGCCCAATCTGCTGTTGGCGGCTTTGCATGAGCGGGTGCTGGCGGGCGTGCGCCATGCGCTGGCCGCCTACTACCCCAGTGTCGGTGGCCAGCGCCGGCCTGATGCCGCGCTGGCTGCCTGCCTCCTCGAATTCGTGCGCGCCGAGCGGCCGCAGTTGCTGGAACTGCTACGCCTGCGCAGCACCCAGACCAACGAAATCGGCCGCTGCGCCGTGCTGTGGCCAGCGCTCAGCGCCATTGCCGCCCAGACCGGCTGTCAGGACCTGGCTCTGTTCGATTTCGGCTGCAGCGCCGGGCTCAATCTGGGCGTCGATGCCTACCGCTACGACTACGGCCGCTTCCAGCTTGGCGCGCCGGCCGCTGCCGATCCGCCAACCGTGGCCTGCCAGTGGCGCGGTCGCGCAACGCCGCCCAGGGTGACCTGGCGCCTGAGCGCGCGGCTGGGCGTGGACCTCGCCGCTGTCGACGTGCAGGACGAGGCCTCCGTGCGCTGGCTGCGCGCCTGCCTGTGGCCCCATGAC
>Ga0075158_10003367_pt1 | contig 11256 bp, 9 predicted proteins | sample JI91814BDNA_FD_70968 | JGI IMG/M metagenome (GOLD analysis project Ga0075158, IMG submission 70968) | Wastewater effluent complex algal communities from Wisconsin, to seasonally profile nutrient transformation and Carbon sequestration -... | ecosystem: Engineered > WWTP > Effluent > Algae... | reverse complement strand
TCTGGGACGAACTCGAAGCTTCCATGGAAGCCGGCGAGATCGTCACCGGCCGCATCAGCGGCAAGGTCAAGGGCGGCTTCACCGTCGACATCCGCGACGTCCGCGCGTTCCTGCCGGGTTCGCTGGTGGACGTGCGTCCGGTCCGTGACCCGGGTTACCTGGAAGGCAAGGAACTCGAGTTCAAGATCATCAAGCTCGACCGCAAGCGCAACAACGTCGTCGTCTCCCGCCGCGCGGTGGTCGAGTCCGAGTCGAGCGTCGAGCGCGAGCAGCTGATGGAGCGCCTGCAGGAAGGCGCCGTCATCAAGGGTGTCGTCAAGAACCTCACCGACTACGGCGCGTTCGTGGACCTGGGCGGCATCGACGGCCTGCTGCACATCACCGACATGGCCTGGAAGCGCGTGCGCCACCCGTCCGAAGTCGTGAACGTGGGCGAAGAGCTCGACGTGCGCGTGCTGAAGTTCGACCGCGAGCGCAACCGCGTCTCGCTGGGCCTCAAGCAGCTGGGCGACGATCCGTGGGACAACATCGCCCGCCGTTACCCGACCTCGTCGCGCCTGTTCGGCAAGGTCTCCAACGTCACCGATTACGGCGCGTTCGTCGAGATCGAGCCGGGCGTCGAAGGCCTGGTGCACGTGTCCGAGATGGACTGGACCAACAAGAACGTCAACCCGTCCAAGGTCGTCCAGCTGGGCGACGAGCTCGAGGTGATGGTGCTGGACGTGGACGGCGAGCGTCGCCGCATCTCGCTGGGCATCAAGCAGTGCACCCCGAACCCGTGGGAAGCCTTCTCGGCCCTGTTCAAGAAGGGCGACAAGGTGTCCGGCCAGATCAAGTCCATCACCGACTTCGGCATCTTCATCGGCCTGGACGGCGGCATCGACGGCCTGGTGCACCTGTCCGACATCTCCTGGAACACCACCGGCGAAGACGTCGTCCGCAACTACAAGAAGGGCGACAACCTCGAAGCCGTGGTGCTGGCCGTGGATCCCGAGCGCGAGCGCATCTCGCTGGGCGTGAAGCAGCTCGAGCAGGACCCGGTCGGCCAGTACATGGCCACCACCACCAAGGGCAGCATCGTCACCGGCGTGGTCAAGGAAGTCGACACCAAGGGCGCCACCATCGAGCTCGACGGCGGCATCGAGGGCTACGTGCGCGCCAACGACATCGCCAAGGAGCGTGTTGACGACGCCACCCAGTACCTCAAGGTCGGCGACGCGGTGGAAGCCAAGTTCATCGGCATGGACCGCAAGGGCCGCGTGATGCAGCTCTCGATCCGCGCCAAGGACGAGGCCGACCTGCAGGAAAACATGGCCGAAGTGAACAAGTCGTTCGACGCCTCCAGCGGCACCACCAAGCTCGGTGCCCTGCTGCGCGAACAGCTGAACAAGGGCGAGTAAGCCCGTAGTCCGGTCCGCGGCCCGGGGGTATCCCCGGGCCGCGCGACTTCTCCCCGCTTGAAGAGTCCGAGGGCCCGCCCCGACATGACGAAGTCCGAACTGATCGAGGTGCTGTCGCGTCGCCAGGCCCACCTGAAGGCCGATGACGTCGACCTCGCCGTCAAGACCCTGCTCGAGATGATGAGCGGCGCCTTGACCCAGGGCGAACGCATCGAGATCCGCGGCTTCGGCAGTTTTTCCCTGCATTTCCGTCCGCCGCGCCTGGGCCGCAATCCCAAGACCGGCGATTCCGTGGCGCTGCCCGGAAAGTACGTTCCCCATTTCAAGCCCGGCAAGGAGTTGCGCGATCGCGTCAACGCCAGCCCGGAGCCGTCCGAATCCTGAGTTTCCGCCCCGGCTGGGCTAAGCTTGCCGCCACCGGTCCCAGGAAGTTCCGCGGATGCGCCTGATCAAAGCCATCATCGCCCTGCTGTTCGTCGCCGTTGGCGTGCTGTTTGGCGCGCTCAACCGTACGCCCGTCAGCATTGACCTGGGCTTCGCCACCATCGAACAGGCCAACCTCGGCACCAGCCTGCTGGCGGCCGTGCTGGCCGGCGCCATCGTGGCTGGCCTGGTGCTGACCGCCGCGGTGGTCTGGCCGCTGCGGAGGCAGTTGCGACGGGGCCCGCCCACGGCCGAGCCCCTGGCCCCGGAACACCATGAGTGAGCTGGCGTGGCTGTTCCTGCTGCTGCCCATTGCCGCCGGCAGCGGCTGGGTGGCGGGGCGACGGGGCGGCGAACGCCGCGGCGGGGCGCGCATGTCGCGCTTGTCCAACACCTATTTCCGCGGCCTGAACTACCTGCTCAACGAGCAGCAGGACAAGGCGATCGAAGTCTTCCTGCAGATCGCCGCCGTGGACAAGGACACGGTGGAGACGCAGTTCGCACTGGGACACCTGTTCCGCCGCCGCGGCGAAGTCGACCGGGCGATCCGCCTGCACCAGAACCTGGTAGGCCGCGCCGGGCTGAGCGATGAGCAAAAGACCCGCGCCGTGCTGGCCCTGGGCGAGGACTACATGCGTGCGGGCCTGCTGGACCGGGCCGAAACGCTTTTCACCGACCTGGTGCGGATGGGCGTGCTGGCGCCACAGGCACTGCGCCACCTGATATCCATCTACCAGGCCGAGCGCGACTGGGGCAAGGCGATCGAGCATGCCCGCCAGTTCGAGGCCGCCAGCGGCGAGCCGATGGGCAAGCTGGTGGCGCAGTACCACTGCGAACTGGCGGAAAAGGCCCGCTTTGCCGGCGACCTGGCCCAGGCCCGGCACCACGTGGCCGAGGCCTATGCCGCCGACAGCCACTCGGTGCGTGCGGGCCTGGTGGAGGGACAGCTGGAGCTGGCCGACAACAACGACGCCGCCGCCATCCGCGCCTTCGAACGCGTGGCGCGCCACGACATCGAATTCCTGCCCGACATCCTCGAGCCGCTGCTGCTTTGCTACGAGCGACGCGCCGACAGTGCGCGCGCCCGCGGCTTCCTGCTCGAGATGATCGAGCATTACCCCGGCGTGTCGCCCGTGCTGGCGCTGACGCGCCTGATCGAACGCGAAGAGGGCCATGCGGCGGCGCTGGCCTTCCTGTCCAGGCAGCTTCAGCAGCGGCCCTCCGTGCGCGGCGAGGCGGCCTACATTGACCTGAGCCTGAAGGACCAGGGCGGCGATCCGGCCGTGACTCTCACCACCCTCAAGCAGATCACCGACCAGTTGGTCGTGCGCACACCGGGCTATCGCTGCCAGCGGTGCGGCTTCAGTGCGCGCGCGCATCACTGGCAGTGCCCGGGCTGCAAGTCCTGGGGCAGCATCAAGCCGGTCCACGGCACGGTGAGCGAGTGATCGGCGGCTGGAGCGTGGCCCCCTGGCTGTTCGGGTTGCTGGGCGTCCTGGCCTCGCTTGCGCTTGCGGGCGCGTGGCGGCGGCATGCGCTGCGGCAGCAGTGGCTGGACCTGCCGGGCGAACGTCGGCTGCATGGCGTGCCCACCCCGCGCGGTGGCGGCATTGCGGTGGCTGCCGTGCTGCTGGCCGCAACGCCCGGCCTGGGCGATGGCGCGGCGCTGGTGGCCATCGGCCTGCTGGTGACCGCTGGCGCCGGATTGATCGACGACCTGCGGCCGCTGCCGGCCCTGCCCAAGCTGGGCCTGCAGTGCGTGGGCGCCCTGCCGCTGGCGCTGGCCTGGCCGCTGGCGCCGGACCTGCTGGGCGCGTGGGGCGGGCCGGTGGCGGCTTGGCTGCTGGTGCTGGCGCTGGTGAATTTCTGGAACTTCATGGACGGCAGCAACGGCATGGCCGCCACCCAAGGCCTGCTGGTGGGCGGGGCGATGCTGCTGGCTTCGGGCGCGGCCGCACCCGAAGGATGGCTGGGGTTGGCGCTGGTGGCGGGCTGCCTGGGCTTCCTGCCGTTCAACCTGCCCAAGGCGCGGCTTTTCCTGGGTGACGTGGGCAGTTTTGCGATTGGCTATGCGGTGGCGGCGATGGTGTTGATGGCGATGTCGCACGACCCGGGCCCCGCGCTTCGCTGGCTGCTGCTGCCGTCGGTGGTGCTGCTGGACGCCGGGCTGACCCTGCTGGGCCGGCTGTGGCGCCGGCAGCGTTTCTGGCTGGCGCACCGCGAGCATGTCTACCAGCGCGCCGTGCTGCACGGCTGGAGCCACGGGGCCGTCTGCGCCGTCTATGCGGCCTGGACCCTGGTCGCGGCGGTGCTGGTCTGGGCGCTCGCGGGCCAGCCGCTGGCGCCGCAGGCCCTCGCCCTGGTGCTGGCGGCGGCGCTGGCAGTCGCCGTGAGAGCCTGGGCAGGGCAGCGCTGGGCCACGGTGGCCGGCCATAAGAACGACATGGAGTCCTGTTGATGAAGCGGCTGTTCCCCGGAGTGTCCGGCCTGCTGCCCCGGCTGCTGATCGTGCTGCACGACCTGGCCATGGTGGCCTTCGTGTGGATGGCGCTGCGCTGGCTGGCGAGCGCGGCGGGCGCGCCCCCGGCGGCGTCGCTGGCGCTGGAGCTGGCCATCGTCCTGTCCGCGCAGGGCCTGATGCTGCGCCTGGTCGGCCTGTACCGAGGCCTGTGGCGCTTCGCCAGCCTGCCCGACCTGGCCAACCTGGTGCGGGCGGCCCTGCTGGGCGTGCTGGTGATCGTGGTGGTGCTGTTCCTGCTGGACAAGCTGGCGCTGGTGCCGCGGCGCGTGCTGTTCCCGTATCCGGTGGCGGTCGTGCTGATGCTGGGCATGCCGCGCCTGCTGTACCGGCTGTGGAAGGACCATCGCCAGGCCGGCCATGCCGGCGACGCCCAGCGCGTGCTCGTGCTGGGGGCCGGGCGCACCGCCGAGACCCTGCTGCGCGACCTGCGCAGCGACGGCCGCTACCAGCCGGTGGGCCTGCTGGACGACGAGCGCGCGCTCAAGGGCGCCAAGGTGCAGGGCGTGCCCGTACTGGGCACCATCGACCAGTTGCCCTACATCGCCCAGGAAACCGCCCCCAAGCTGATCGTGATCGCAATGCCGTCGGCCAGCGCGGCGGAGATGCAGCGGGTGGTGGCGCTTTGCGACGAAACCGGGCTGCCCTTCCGCACGGTGCCGCGCCTGTCCGACGTGCTGGCCGGCAAGCCGCAGCGGCTGGAACTGAGCGAAGTGCGCATCGAAGACCTGCTGGGCCGCAAGCCGGTGGAGTTCGGCGCGGCGCGCGCCGCCGTTTCCGGCAAGCGCGTGATGGTCACCGGCGCGGGCGGCTCGATCGGTTCGGAGCTGGCGCGGCAGTGCGCCGCGGCCGGCGCCGCCGAGCTGGTGCTGTTCGAGCGCGCCGAGCTGCCGCTGCTCGAGATCACCGAAGAAATCCGCGGGCACTATCCGGCGCTGTCGCTGCGGCCCGTGCTGGCCGACTGCGGTGACCCGGCGGCCTGCCGCATCGCCCTGGCCGACGGCATCGACTTCGTATTCCATGCCGCCGCCTGCAAGCAGGTGCCGATGCTGGAGGAACAGCTGCGCGAGGCGCTGCGCAACAACGTCCTCGCCACCCGCACGCTGGCCCGCGCCTGCGTGGACGCTGGCGCGGGCCAGCTGGTCTTCATATCCACCGACAAGGCCATTTGCCCGATCAACGTGCTGGGCGCCAGCAAGCGATTCGCCGAACTGGCCTGCCAGGCCGAGCTGGCCGGAAGCCGCATGACGCTGTCCATCGTGCGGTTCGGCAACGTGCTCGATTCCGCGGGCAGCGTGGTGCCGCTGTTCCGCCGGCAGATCGCCTCGGGTGGCCCGGTGACGGTGACGCATCCGGAAGTGACGCGTTACTTCATGACCATTCCCGAGGCCTGCAACCTGATCCTCAGTTCGGTGAGCCTGGGCGTGGAGCCCTGCTCGGTGTACGCGCTGGACATGGGTCGCCCCGTGGCCATCCGCGAACTGGCCGAGCAGATGATTCGCCTCAGCGGCAAGCGGCCAGGCATCGACATCGCGGTCAGCTACACGGGGCTGCGCCCGGGCGAGAAGCTGCACGAAATCCTGTTCCATCCCGATGAGCGCTACCAGCGCACGCGCCACCCCCGCATCCTGCAGGCCATGCCGCGCGAGTTCGATGCCGACGCCATGCGCGGGATGCTGCTGCGCCTGAGCCAGCTGCTGTCTGACCCGGCCGCGGTGCCGCAGCTGGCCGCGCTGCTGCATGACGCCGTGCCGGAGTACACTCCCGGCGGCAACGGCGCGGACGATCCGTATCCGCCCGAGCTGACTCCCCTCTGACCAAAGCCTCGACATGACCTTTCGAATCAGGAAAGCGGTTTTCCCGGTGGCGGGCCTGGGCACGCGTTTCCTGCCGGCCACCAAGACGGTGCCCAAGGAAATGCTGCCGGTCGTGGACAAGCCGCTGATCCAGTACGCGGTGGACGAGGCGATCGAGGCCGGCTGCGACACGCTGGTGTTCGTCACCAACCGCTACAAGCATTCGGTGGCCGACTACTTCGACAAGGCCTACGAGCTTGAGCAGAAGCTGGAGAAAGCCGGCAAGTCCGAGCTGCTCTCGCTCATCCGCGACGTGCTGCCGCGGCACGTGCGGGCGATCTTCGTCACCCAGGCCGAGGCGCTGGGGCTGGGGCATGCCGTGCTGTGCGCCCGCCCGGTGGTGGGCGACGAACCGTTCGCGGTGCTGCTGCCCGACGACCTGATCTGGAACAAGGGGCCGGGCGCGCTCAAGCAGATGGTGGCGCTGGCGGAGGCCGAGTCGGCCAGCGTGATAGCGGTGCAGGACGTGCCGCCGGAACAGACCGGCAGCTACGGCATCGTCGCCACCGGCGACGTGCATGGCCGCCACGCCGACATCCGCGCCATCGTCGAGAAGCCGCGCCCGGAAGTGGCGCCCAGCCAGCTGGCCGTGGTGGGGCGTTACGTGCTGAGCGGCTCCATTTTCGAGCAGCTGGCCAAAACCCGTCCGGGGGCCGGTGGCGAAATCCAGCTCACCGACGGCATTGCCGCACTCATCGAGCGCGAGCGCGTGCTGGCGTACCGCTTCCAGGGCCGGCGCTTCGACTGCGGCAGCCGCATCGGCCTGGTCGAGGCGACCATTGAGTTCGCGCTCGAACACGACGACCTGGCCGAGGCCACGCGGGCCTACATGCGCGAGGCGCTGGCGCGCTGATCAGGCCAGCGCGCGCCAGGCCGACCAGCCGGCCAGCACCAGCGCCAATGCGACGGATGCGATACCGGCCAGCCTGAGCCGGCGCGCGATGCGCTGCGCATCGGCGCCATGGCGGTGGGGTGCGTTGCCGGGCCATTCCAGGCCCGCCGGCGGCCACTGGCCCTGTTCCCGGGCCTGCCGCGCCCAGTCCAGCAGGTAGTGCCCCAACAGCGCGGCCACCAGCGCCGCGGCGAGGCGCAGCAGCAGGGTGGACAGCGCCACCAGCTGCAGTGCGCGCTCCAGGTCGGCGCCCTCGGCCAGGCGGCGCAGCCAGAAGTCGAAACCCAGCAGCAGCGCGACGCCCACCACGCCGACCGCGGTGAGCGCGCGCCAGAGGCGCCGGCGGTGGCCCTCGTCCTTCCTTTGCTGCCTGCTGTCCATGGTCTTCCTGACGATTCGCCAAGCTGCCATCCTAGACGCAGACCGCCAACGGTGCCGGCCATGGATTCCCCGGGTTACTACCGCACGTCGGCCCCTCCGGCCGCTGCCTTCGCACCCCTGTCGGGAGCCCGCGAAGTGGCGGTGTGCATCGTCGGCGGCGGTTTCGCCGGCCTGAACACGGCGCTGGGGCTGGCCGAGCGCGGCCAGCGCGACGTGCTGCTGCTGGATGCGCACGACGTGGCGCACGGCGCCTCGGGCCGCAACGGCGGCTTCGTGTTCGGCGGTTTCTCGCGCGGTGAATCGCAGCTGCTGCACGACCTGGGGCCGGTGCGCGCGCCGGCGCTGTATCGTGGCACGCAGGACGCGGTGGGCCTGATCCGCCGGCGCATCGCCCATCACCACATTCCCTGCCAGGCCACCGACGCCGGCGTGCTGTGGGCGAACTGGTTCCGCGACCCGGCGCCGCTGCGCGAGCGGCAGGCGCTGCTGGCGCGGCACTTCGGCGTGGAGTGGGATTGGGTGCCGCGCCAACGGCTGGCCGAACAGGTGCGCACCACGCGCTACGGCGACGCGCTGTTCGAGCGCAACGCGCTGCACTTCAACCCGCTGGCCTATGCGCGCGGGCTGGCGGCGGTGGCGGCGGGGCAGGGCGTGGCCATCCACGAACAGTCGCCCGCCATCGCGCTGCAGCGCGACGGGCAGGGCTGGCGCGTGCGCACGCCGGAAGGCGAGGTGCGGGCGCGTGAGGTGGTGCTGGCCTGCGGCGGTTACCTGGCCGGCCTGCGCCGCGACGTGGACGCCGGGGTGCTGCCCATTGCCACCTACGTGATGGTGACCGAGCCCCTGGGCCCGCGCCTGGACGAGGTGCTGGCCACGCGCGCGGCGATCTACGACAGCCGTTTTGCCTTCGACTACTACCGGCCGCTGCCGGACACGCGCCTGCTGTGGGGTGGCCGCATCTCCGTGCGCGACCGCGCCCCCGGCGACGTGGAGCGGCTGCTGCGCCGGGACATGCTGCGCGTGTTCCCGCAGCTGGCCGACGTGCGCATCGAGTCGGCCTGGTCGGGCCTGATGAGCTACGCGCGCCACGAAATGCCGCAGGTGGGCCGCATTGACGAGGGCCTGTGGCTGGCGCAGGCCTTCGGCGGCCACGGCGTGGCGCCCACCACCTTCGCCGGCGAAGTGCTGGCATCGGCGATCGCCGAGGGCGACACGCGCTGGCGCGAGTTCAGCGACTACGGCCTGGTCTCGGCGTTCAAGCCCGCCGGCTTCGTCGGCGCCCAGCTCAGCTACTGGTGGCTGCAGGCCAAGGACGCCTGGAAGGACCGCCGCGAGCGCGCCGCGGGGTGAAGCATTTTTGCCACGGATTTACGCGGATGAACGCGGATAAGGGCCCAAAGTATCGGACCGCTTTCTTTCCGCCCTTTGCGTCCGTTTTCTTCTGCTCCCATCCGCGTTCATCCGCGTAGATCCGCGGCAAAAAGAAACGGGCCCCTTCCGGAGCCCGTTCTTCCACATCGCTGGACGGTCAAAGGCGTTCGAAGATGCCCGCCGCGCCCATGCCGGTGCCGATGCACATCGTCACCATGCCGTACTTGGCCTGGCGGCGCTGCATGCCGTGCACGATGGTGGCGGTGCGGATGGCGCCGGTGGCGCCCAGCGGGTGGCCCAGGGCGATCGCGCCGCCCAGCGGGTTCACCTTGCTCGGGTCCAGGCCGCAGGTGCGGATGACAGCGAGCGCCTGGGCCGCGAAAGCCTCGTTGAGCTCGATCCAGTCCATCTGGTCCTGGGTCAGGCCCGCCTGCTTGAGCGCCTTGGGAATGGCCGCGATCGGGCCGATGCCCATCACTTCCGGACGCACGCCCGCCACCGAGAAGCTGACGAAGCGCGCCAGCGGGGTCAGGCCGTATTCCTTCACCGCCTTTTCCGAGGCCAGCAGCACCGCGCCGGCGCCGTCGGACATCTGCGACGAGTTGCCGGCGGTGACCGAGCCACCGTTGCGGAACACCGCGCGCAGCTTGGCCAGGCCTTCCACGCTGGTGTCGGCGCGCGGGCCTTCGTCGGTGTCCACGATCGACTCACGCAGCTTGATGGTGTTGCCACCCACCACCGGCTGGCGCGAGACCACCTGGTAGGGCGAGATTTCGCCGCGGAACTCACCCGCCGCGATCGCCGCCATGGCCTTCTGGTGCGAGGCGTAGGCGAACGCGTCCTGGTCCTCGCGCGAAACGTTCCACTCCTCGGCCACCTTCTCGGCGGTGATGCCCATGCCGTAGGCGATGGCGACGTTCTCGTCCTTGGCGAACACCTGCGGGCTCATGGCCACCTTGTTGCCCATCATGGGCACCATGGACATGGACTCGGTGCCGCCGGCCAGCATCAGGTCGGCGTTGCCCAGGCGGATCTGGTCGGCGGCCATGGCCACGGCCTGCAGGCCCGACGAACAGAAGCGGTTGATGGTCTGCGCGGCGATCACGTTCGGCAGGCCGGCCAGCAGCAGGCCGATGCGCGCCACGTTCATGCCCTGTTCGCCCTCGGGCATGGCGCAGCCGATGATGGCGTCGTCAATGCGGGTGGGGTCGATGCCCGGCGCCTGCGCGACCACGGCCTTGAGCACGTGGGCGAGCATTTCGTCGGGGCGGGTGTTGCGGAAGACGCCGCGCGGGGCCTTGCCGACCGGGGTGCGGGTGGCGGCGACGATGTAGGCGTCCTGGATTTGCTTGGTCATGGGGTCAGTTCCTCAGCGGCTTGCCGGTCTTGAGCGTGTGCAGGATGCGCGCCTGCGTCTTGGGCATCTGGGCCAGGGCGATGAAATGCTCGCGCTCCAGCTTCAGCAGCCACTCCTCGTCCACGATCGAACCGCGGTCGACCTCGCCTCCGCACAGCACGGTGGCGATGCGGCTGGACACCTCGTAGTCGTGCTCGGAGATGAACCGGCCCTCGAGCATGTTCTGCAGCATCATCTTGAAGGTGGCGATGCCGACGTCGCCGGCCACCTGCACCTGGCGGGCGGGCAGGGCCGGGCGGTAGCCCGACTCGGCCAGCGCGCGGACCTGGGCCTTGGCCACGTGCAGCAGCTCGTACTGGTTGAACACCACGCCGTCATTCTCACGCGCCAGCCTGAGCTCCTTGGCCTCCAGCGCGGACGCCGAGACCTTGCCCATCGCCACCGCTTCGAAGTAGGGCTTGAGCGCGGCGAACACGTCGCCGCCCGGACCCGCGGCCGCCGAAGCGCGCACCGCGATTTCCTTCAGGCCGCCGCCCGCGGGCAGCAGGCCCACGCCGGCCTCGACCAGGCCCACGTAGCTTTCGAGCGAGAACACCGTGCGCGCCGAGTGCATCTGGAACTCGCAGCCGCCGCCCAGGGCCAGGCCGCGCACCGCCGCCACCACCGGTACCAGGGCGTATTTGATGCGCTGGCTGGTGGCCTGGAAGGTCTTCACCATGGCCTCGAACTCGTCCACCTTGCCCGCCTGCAGCGACGCCATGGCGCCCGAGAGGTCGGCGCCGGCCGAGAACGGTTCCTTCGACTGCCAGATCACCAGGCCCTGGAAGTCCTTCTCCGCCACGTCAATGGCCTGCTGCAGCCCGGCCAGCACGCCGTCGGAGACGGTGTTCATCTTGGTCTTGAAGCTCACCACCGCGACGCCGTCCCCGTCGTGCCACAGGCGCACGGCGTCGGTTTCGAACACGGTTTCACCGGCCGGCTGGCGTTCGCCGAGCACCGGGTCGGGGAAGCGCTGGCGGCCGTAAACGGCCAGGTTCGAACGCGGCAGCCTGGCGTTG
>Ga0075158_10003366_pt1 | contig 11262 bp, 8 predicted proteins | sample JI91814BDNA_FD_70968 | JGI IMG/M metagenome (GOLD analysis project Ga0075158, IMG submission 70968) | Wastewater effluent complex algal communities from Wisconsin, to seasonally profile nutrient transformation and Carbon sequestration -... | ecosystem: Engineered > WWTP > Effluent > Algae... | reverse complement strand
TTTTTAAGGGCATTAATATTAAAAGCGCCTACTATACTCACAATAATAATCATGAGGAATAGCAGTCCGACACCTAATGTTAATTTAGTTTTGATTTTCATTTACGATAAAATTACAAGGTCTATAGCATTTGAAGATAATTTTTTTAGCAATTCATTAAAGACGTTTGTTGCCAAAATTATTTTAACAAGGTTTAAATGCGGTTTACCGACACAAATAGTGGTTATTTTTCTTTCGGTGGCCTGATCTATAATTGCCTTAGCGATGGATTCACTCTCAACCTTAATTATCTCTGCCCCTAATTCAGTTGCCAGTTTGAAATTATTAATTAGGTGCCTTTGCTTATCCAATGCAATCTTATCAGCGCGCTCTTTTGGTGTTTGTACATAAAGCACATACCATTTACTATGATAATAATTTGCCAGTCGGGCCGTTTTTCTTATCACCGATTTAGCAGTAATTTCATTGCTGCTTATACATGCCATAAATCGTTCATGTTTAAGGGCATACGGTTTGGTAATTTCTGTTTCCACTTTCCGCTCAACCTGGGAGGCTACCTCTTTTAACGCCAGCTCCCTGAGTTGCAATATATGTTCACTTTTGAAAAAATTTTGTAATGCCTTTTCAATCTTTTCTGCATGATATATTTTACCCTCCTTCAGTCTAATTATTAATTCATCGGCAGTTAAGTCAATATTTACCACTTCGTCTGCCTGAGCCAACACACTATCTGGAATACGCTCTTTAACATCGATTCCTGTTATAGCTTTTACTTCTTCATTCAAACTTTCAATATGCTGGATATTTACTGCTGAAATAACATTAATTCCGGCAGAAAGAATATCCATCACATCTTGCCATCTTTTTTCATTTTTACTGCCTTCAATATTAGTGTGAGCGAGTTCATCAACGATAACAACTTCTGGCCTAAGGCTTATAATTGCCTGCACATCCATTTCCTCCAATTCTTTTCCTTTATAAAACAATTGCCGTCTGGGTATCACCGATAATCCGACTAGTAAATCATGCGTCTCTTTTCTATTATGTGTTTCAATAAATCCGATTTTTACATCAATTCCACTTTTCAACAGGGTATGAGCTTCTTGTAACATACGGTATGTTTTACCTACCCCGGCACTCATGCCAATGTATACTTTAAACTTTCCCTTTCGTGATTTTTTTATTAAATCGAGAAATTGTTGAACCGTTTTATCTTTTTCTGTCATACTAGAATGAAAAGGCTAATGAAGATATTACAAAAAAGTTATCATTTACAGGACTTTCTTCATTTATAAAAATTGCGTCTTCACTGGAAAATCCTCTTCCTTCTATGCGCAGAACGAGATTGTTTTGGATATTATAATCAACATTTAAGGAATAACCAACTGTTTGAAACCCATTAGGTGTTCCAGTTGAAATGACTACACCATTTTTATCCTGATACAATTCTCCTCGTGCTGCCAGACTAATTTTTTTAGTAGGGGCAACTTTTAGGATAATAACCGGGGAGTACCATGTATTAAAATTATTATCATTTTTGGCAACTTGTTGTGCTCCACAGTCAAAACCAATTGTGAAGCCTACCTTTTCATTCAGTTGAAAAATACCATAAAAATTATGGAAATAGCGCATAACTCGGATACTGTCAGGGGCATCATTTCCAACAAATGAGCTGCTATTTAAAGTTATTTTATCGGTTGGTTTAAAAGTTATCTGATGGCCAACTGCAGGAGTATTGTTACCATTTACCCTTTGCATACGTTGCCAACCATTTAAAATTAAACCACTTACAAGCAATTTTTCATTTTTAGTAGTATAACTTACTTTAACACCACTTTCATAATAGGGTGAATTTTCAGCCAAGATACTGCGTGTTAGGTTCCAGCAATCTTTGCCAATTGCACTTTCAAAACCAATATGTGAAGAAAAAACACCTGCATCAATCCACACATTTTTCGATTCTGATAATTTGAAACCGATATTGGCTTCGTATATGTTTTTTAATACACCAGGCTCTGCAGCTAGGTTGCTATTCGGATAACTACCTGCCATTAAAGCTATATTGCTTCTCAAATTTTGTTTTTGATAAGATAATTTTATTAAACCGAGGTTAAGTGCAACCTCATTATGTCTGTTATAGGAATATAAAAACGAAGGTCGTGTATGGTTTTCCGGGTTGGCAAAGTCGTAAGCAAAATATGTTTCTAAATAACCCGAAACCTGCAAAGGGTTGCTGGCAGTTTCATTTTGTGTAAATGAAGAGAGACTATAAAAAATAATAGCTAAAAAAGAAAGTTGTTTCATACCAGTTTAATTTAAATTGTCTAATGCTAAATTTAATTTAAGGACATTAACTTTTGTTGTCCCAAAAATACCAAATAATGGTTGCTCAATATTTGATTGAATGAGTTGATAAATAGTGTTTTCATTTACATTTCTAATTTTCGCAATACGCGGCACCTGAATTTCGGCGGCTTCAACTGACAAATGTGGGTCCAATCCACTACCACTTGCTGTTACAAGTTCGGAGGGAATTTGAGCTGTTGTAACAGTTGGATTTTTTATCAGAATGGTGTCAATACGTGACTGAACAATAGCAAGATATTCCGGGTTTGTTGGCCCTTTATTGCTTCCACCAGCACCGGCAGCATTATAATTAACTGCTGAAGGTCGTGAATTAAAATATTTATCTGCTGAAAAATTCTGGCCTATATTGGTATAATAATATAGATTACCGGATTGCACAACTTCACCGTTACCTTTATTTGAACTCAATTGTGCAATGACTAAAATCAAACAGGTGTATATGCATGAAAAGAATACCAACAAAAGGAAGGTTAATCTTAGTGCAGGAACAAAATTAGATTTCATTGTATTTATATTTATAATTAAATGAATAATGCGACAAAAAGGTCAATTAATTTAATGCCAACAAAGGGGACTAAAACTCCTCCTAATCCATAAATTAGCAAATTACGACGAAGCAATGCACTGGCGCCTATTGGTTTATAAGCCACGCCTTTCAAAGCTAGTGGAATAAGTAATGGAATAATAATAGCATTAAAAATTACAGCTGATAAAATTGCGCTTTCAGGGCTATGTAATTGCATAATATTTAAACCTTGCAGAGAAGGGATTCCTACAATAAAAAGTGCAGGAATAATGGCAAAATATTTAGCCACATCATTCGCAATACTAAATGTAGTTAAGGTGCCCCGTGTCATTAACAATTGTTTGCCAATTTCTACAACTTCAATTAATTTAGTGGGATCATTATCCAGATCGACCATATTGCCAGCTTCTTTAGCGGCTTGGGTTCCACTATTCATAGCAACGCCAACATCAGCTTGTGCAAGTGCCGGAGCATCGTTTGTTCCATCACCCATCATGGCTACCAATCGTCCTTCAGCTTGCTCCTTTTTTATGTAATTCATTTTATCTTCAGGTTTTGCCTCGGCGATAAAATCATCAACGCCAGCTTTTTCAGCGATAAATTTTGCAGTAAGCGGATTATCGCCTGTTACCATTACAGTTTTAATACCCATTTTTCTTAACCGCTCAAATCGCTCATGAATACCTGGTTTAATAATATCCTGTAATTCAATAACACCAATTATTTTTTCATTTTCAGCAACTACAAGCGGAGTACCTCCATTGGCAGAAATAGTATGAACATGAGCAGCAGTTTCTTCCGGAAATTTATTACCTGCCTGTTCACACAAATTTTTAATGGCATCGGATGCACCTTTTCGAATTCGTATATTTTCAAAATCAACTCCGGAGCATCTTGTTTCAGCTGTAAATTTTATAAACCTTGGATTAATTATTGATAATTGCTGCGGTTGCAAACCCGCTAATTCAATAATTGACTTACCTTCCGGAGTATCATCACTTATTGAACTTAATGCTACGCAACGAATAAAATGTTTTTCATCAATACTATTTGCAGGATAAAAATGTGTTGCTTTTCTGTTACCTATAGTAATAGTGCCTGTTTTATCTAATAATAACACATCAATATCACCGGCTGTTTCAACTGCACGACCACTTTTCGTAATCACATTTGCGCGCAAAGCCCTATCCATTCCGGCAATACCTATTGCTGATAATAAACCACCAATAGTAGTAGGAATTAAACAAACAAACAATGCAATAAATGCAGCTATTGTTATTGGTGTGTTGGCATAATCTGCAAATGGTTTGAGTGTAATGGTAACGATTATAAAAACTAAAGTAAATCCTGCTAATAAAATAGTTAGTGCAATTTCGTTTGGTGTTTTTTGCCTGCTTGCACCTTCAACCAGGGCAATCATTTTATCTAAAAAACTTTCACCTTGTTCGGTAGTAACTCGAACTGTAATAGCGTCAGATAATACTTTAGTACCTCCGGTTACAGAACTTTTATCGCCACCTGCTTCGCGAATTACAGGTGCGCTTTCACCTGTTATCGCACTTTCATCAATGGTAGCAAGGCCTTCAATTATTTCGCCATCGGAAGGAATAATATCTCCCGCTTCACAGAAAAATAAATCACCTTTTTTTAACTGTGACGAAGGAATAATATCAACTTGATGGCTGTAAATTTTACCAACCTCCGCAACTTTTTTGGCGGGTGTTTCTTCACGGGTTTTTCGCAAGCTGTCTGCTTGTGCTTTACCTCTTGCCTCTGCAATTGCTTCAGCAAAATTGGCGAAAAGTAATGTTGCTAATAGTACAAGAAAAACAATAAAATTATACATAAAACTGCCTTGCGTTGTATTGCCCGAAAGTATCCATATACAAACTCCCAACATGATAGCAGTTCCTATTTCAACCGTAAACATAACAGGGTTGCGAAACATGAGTTTGGGATTAAGCTTCACTACCGATTGCTTAATAGCAGATTGAAGTAATGATTTTTGAAACAGAGAAGATTTGTTTGCCATATAAAATTAATTTATCAATGAAAAATATTCGGTTATTGGTCCCAAAGTAAGTGCCGGGAAAAATGCTAAAGCAGCAACAATTGCCATTACGGCAAAAACCATTAAACCGAAAGTTGATGTATCTGTTTTAAGTGTGCCAGCGCTTTCAGGAATATACTTTTTGCCAGCAAGAATTCCGGCGATGGCTACAGGGCCAATAATAGGTAAATACCTGGCCAATAACATAACAATACCACATGCGATATTCCAAAATGGTGTATTGTCACCTAAGCCCTCAAAACCACTGCCATTATTTGCACTGGAAGAAGTGAATTCATACAACATTTCACTAAATCCATGATTTCCGGGATTAGCCAACCAGCTTGAATAAGCTTCAGGATTTTGTATATATAAAAACGATGCTAAGGCAGTACCTGTTAATATTAATAGTGGATGTAATAAGGCTATAACCATTGCAATTTTCATTTCTTTCGCCTCGATTTTTTTTCCTAAAAATTCAGGTGTCCTTCCAACCATTAACCCACTAATAAATACAGCCAGTATGATGAATATATAAAAATTTAAAAACCCGACTCCCACACCCCCATAAAAACTATTAACCATCATTCCAAGTAATGCATACATGCCGGTTAACGGTGTCATACTATCATGCATTGAATTAACAGAGCCGTTGCTTGTGGTGGTGGTGGTGATAGCCCAATATGCTGATGCAGCGGAGCCGAAACGCACTTCTTTTCCTTCCATACTACCCATGTTTTGGGCAATTCCCATATTTTCAATGGCCTTATTGCCTTGCATTTCATTCATAATTGAAGGAATACAAAGCAATAAAAATCCTGCAGTCATTACACCAAATATCAAATTGGCTAGTTTTTTACGCTTTAGTACATAACCCAAAGCAAAAATCATTGCTATCGGAATTAAACTTATGCTTACAGTTTCTACCACATTTGTAAAATAATTGGGGTTTTCAAAAGGATGGGCTGAATTTGGTCCAAAAAATCCACCTCCATTTGTTCCAATTTGTTTGATGGCAACAAAACCTGCAACAGGGCCACGACTCACCATAACTGTGTCGCCTTGAAGTGTTGTAATGGTGTCCTTTCCTGCGAATGTCATTGGAACGCCATTAAATACTAAAGTAATGGCAACTATAACGGCGATAGGAAATAATATCCGGGTACAACTTCTTACGAAAAATGAATAAAAATTACCCAATGTTGCAACTGTTCTTGATTGCATTGCTGTAAATACAACTGCACAGATAGCAATACCTGTTCCTGCACTTATAAATTGCCATAACATTAAAATTAATTGGCCCAAATAGGATAATCCGGATTCACCGGAATAATGTTGCAAATTGGTATTAGTAACAAAACTAACAGCTGTGTTGAATGCCAAATCGCCCGACATTGAAGGATTGTTGTCGGGATTCAAAGGCAAATTTGACATATTAGTAAGTATCAGCATACAAATTAAAAACCAAATAAAATTGATAGTTAACAGCGCAATAGCATGTTGCTTCCAGGTCATTTCAGTTTTAGGATTAATGCCACTTAATTTAAAAAACAAGTTGTCAATTGGATTAAATAATCGGTCAAGCCATGTAGGCTCGTAATTAAATATTTTTCCTATGTATCTACCTAAAGGAATAGCCAACAATACTACTAATAGATACATGAGTAAAACGCCTAATATCTCTGAATTCATAAATTTCATTTAACCGTTAAATAAATATTTTATTTTGAAAATAATGATGAACACCAACATGGTAATAATTAATAATACTATTAACCAATATCGTAATTCTCGGAAGTTTTTCATCATCAAAATTTTTCAGGTTTTAGTAATACGAAACACATATAACCGAAAACCGCAATTGCTACAATAAATAGAATTGTCATAATGTTAAATTTTTTCGAACCAGTTAATTGATTTAAAAAATAGTGCAAATAGTATTGCACCAATAGAAATGAGTAGTAAAGTCATAAACATGAATTTGATTTACAACTACCAACCAAAAGCCGGTCCATTTAGGCAAAAACATTACGAAACCCTTTATGAATGGGCATTCTAAGCATGATCGAGTAAAACAACTAATTCTAAAACCCTATCGTTTTGAAAGGGTTACACTATTCTTTTGAATGGGTACTAGTCTAAATTGTAGTCTGCAAGTTTTCTATAGAGCGTAGTTAATGCTATATTAAGCAACTCAGCAGTTTTTGTTTTATTGCCATTTGTATAATTGAGCACTTTTTGAATATGGATTTTTTCGGCACTAGCTAAAGTAAAGGCAGACATTGGTTTGCCACCGGTAAATTGTGCCACATTATTGATAATTTCAACGGGCAGGGTGTTGGTCTCGAGTGTATCTCCCTCTGTTAAAATTACACTTCTTTCAATTACATTTTTTAATTCACGGCTATTACCATTCCATGAATGCTGTTTTAGTGATTCAATATATTCATTTGAAGCTGAGCTGATTTTTTTATTTGTTTTTACAGCAAACATTTTAAGGAAATGGAATGCAAGTGCTTCAATATCGACCACACGTTCACGTAATGGTGGTAAATGAATTTGGAAGACTGAAATTCGGTAAAAAAGGTCCTGCCTGAAATTACCTGAAGCAATTTCTTTTTGTAAATCTCTGTTGGTGGCTGCTATGACACGAACATTCACTTTTTTAGGTTTACTTTCACCTACTCTGAAAAGTTCACCGGTTTCTAATGTTCGTAACAATTTGGCCTGTAGGTCAATCGCCATTTCCCCAATTTCATCCAAAAAAATGGTTCCTTTATCGGCTTCCTCAAACAATCCTTTCTGGTCTTTTACCGCTCCGGTAAACGCACCAATTACATGTCCAAACATTTCACTTTCCAACAACTCTTTACTAAAAGCAGAGCAATTAATAGCAACAAATGGAAATTTTTGACGGTTACTTTCCTGATGTATTGCTTGTGCGAAAACTTCCTTACCCGTACCTGTTTCACCTGTCAAAAGTACCGTTGTATCGGTGGGAGCTACCTTTTTAGCTAAATCGATAACTTCTTTAATCTGTTTCGATTTCCCGATAATATTATCAAAAGAGTGTTTTGCAGCTAGTTGTAGCTCAAGTTTTTGAACCCGTTTTGCCAGTTCTACCTTTTCTATTGCACGATATAGTAGAGGCAATATTTTATTATTGTCGTCGCCTTTAGTAATATAATCAAATGCGCCATTCTTAATTGCCTGAACGCCGTCCGGGATATTTCCGAATGCTGTAAGGAGTATAATTTCGCATTGATTAAACCTTTCCTTTATTTTTTTAGCAAGGTCTAAACCGCTACCATCCGGTAACTTCACATCACACAAAACAACATCAACCTCGCGGAGCTCTAATGTTTTTAAAGCCGATTTACAATCAGCTGACTGAAGCACCTCAAACCCATCAAGGCTTATTATTCTGGCCAGTAATGACCTGAGTTTTTCTTCATCATCAACAATTAAAATTCGTTTCAATGTTTATCAAAAATTATATAACAACAAATGTAAAAAATTAAATCTTTTAATTTCAATCTCCCTAAAAGCAATTCAGACTTGATACCAGGCTATAATGACTAAGTAAAACGCTGAATTGAGCCCTTATTGGTTAATTGTAATACTAACCACGCTGTTGCATAAGTTGAACGCGACCATTGCAGATGTAAGCGCTTATTAATTTTCTAAAGCAATATCTTCCAACTGTAGTCTGTTATTAAAATAAATGGCTATTACATCATCTGTAAGTTCATACCCGATTGTAAAATCCATACTTACCAAGCCGATTGTATCTTCAGGATAAAAACCAATTCTGCGCAATTTTAATTGATTCATCATTTTTAATTCCTTATTGAGTCCTTCAGGTGCAGCATCAAATAATGTTGCTAATTCCTCGGGATTTAATCCACTCATATGCCTATTGATATATTGTTTAACAGGACCATTAGTTTGATAACTTTTAGTCAATTCGGCGTATGCTGTTTCAATGAGCTTATTTAATCCATTTAACGCGACAATGGTCGGCTCTAAATCGCTTGCTTCAATGGTGATGTCTTCAAAATTCAGGTCTATGGCAATTGATTTGCCAAGGTAGTTATAATCAGCTTCGTAGTAATCGCTAAGATTGTCGAGTTCGATATCACCAAAATGTGGAACGGTTGCCATTTGTTGTTTGTTTGCAACAAAGGTAAACCATTAATTTGGTTTGATAGAAGCAGAAGGGTTAATTAGCCTGCTTATCACTAACTATTTCACCCAATTGCTTTGGGTCATAATTGCACGTATTTGTGCTTCGTAATAATAATTTACGTCCATATTGTCGTAAGCACAGTTCTCAAGCACTACAACACTTGTATGAGATTTAGGGAACCACAACGTAAACGAAGTAAAACCCTGATCCGGTGATGTGCCTGTATGTCCGTAATAGACAGGTTCATTTAAATCGTCAATGCGCAAACCGTAGCTATAACCAATTTTTTGAGGCCCAAATGCAACATGCTGCGCTGTAATATTGTAGTGAATAAGTTTTTGATAAATAGTATCAGATAAAATTTTCCCTGTGTGCAATAACTCAACCCAGGTTGATAAATCAGATACAGTTGAAACAATACCAGCAGCAGGAATTTTATGTGGAGCTATAATTACAGAATCAATTAATTGAGGTAATTCCCCTTCAATCATTTTTTTGCCAATTATTAAGTTCTGCTGATTATATGCATTTGGAACATAGGTGTGTTTTAGTCCCAACTTATTAAACAATGCAGTTGCAATATCAGCATAAGTTTGATGGCGGACAGATTCGATAATTTGTCCAAGTAACACATAATTGATATCAGCATACTTAAATGAAGTACCCGGTTCGAATAAAAGTGGCTTATCAGCAGCATCTAGACCGGAAGAGTGATTTAACAACTGATGTATGGTTATTACATTAGCCCATGGCATAGATAATGTGGGTAGGTACTGACCAATTGGATTTTCCAGTTGTAACAGCCCACCATCTGCTGCCATTAAAATTAAAACCGCTGTTATTTGTTTACTATTAGACAATAACACAAATTCATTTTCCATTTTGTTAGGAATCTTTTTGTCGTAATCAGCAAACCCTAATGCATTTTCGTATAGTACTTTGCCTTGCTGCTTAATAAGAATTACTCCGTTAAAAGGCCTTACCTCAACTGCATTTAATAAACAATCCAGCCGACTTGTTGTATTATCAATATTTTGAGCAAAACTGGTATTAACAACTATTGTCAACGCGACAACATAAAAAAGCACCCGGGTGAAATACATAATAGTAAGGAAATGAAATATTGAAGAAAATTAATGCAGCACAAAGGTAGGAGAATTTTGAATTTGTAAAATAAAATTCAACTATTTTTTATCATTTATTTTTAGCCTATAATTTGTTTATTCCTGGCTGCCCGATTTATGTTAAACAACTAAATTCCTAAATTATGTTAAATAAATCACCAAACCCATCCTTAAAATGGCGATTTGTCGAAAATTTGTAATTTTAAATCATCACTGAAATAAACCTTACAATGAAATCTTTCTTTAGCCTAATCCTCCTTATTACAGGCCTGTCGCTTCAAGCCCAAATGCCCAACACACTAAGTCCGCAGCAGAAAGTTTATGGTTTGTCCAAATTTTGGCAGGAAGTGAATTACAATTTTGTGTTTTATAATCGCGTTGATAGAAAGGAATGGGACAGTCTATATCAGGCTATGATAATGGAAGTGCAAGCCTCCCCAAACGATTATGAATATTATAAAAAACTGGAACAATTTTGTGCCTATTTAGAGGACGGACATACTAATGTATATTACCCTCAGGCAGTTTCTGAAAAAATGATGACTACCATGTTTGGCAATTACCGATTGTTTTTAACCAATTTTGATGGTAAAGCAATCATCACCCGAGTTAATCAAAGTAAAAAAGATGAAATTCCGGCAGGCAGTGAAATAATTACGGTGAACGGAATGTCTACTGCAGATTATATCGCTCAATATGTTCGGCCTTATATTGCCTCATCGACAGATTATGTGCGTGAAAATCAATGTGTTTATCAATTATTAAAAGGTTTTGAAGGGCAGGAATTTACAATTACTATCAAAAAGCCTAATGGCAGCACACAGCAATTAACGCTTACACATGCACGAACTGAAGAGCAGGAAATTTATCCTCCTTTTGAAGATTTTAACCTACTCACTTACAAACCACTGGAAAATGATATTGCCTATTTACAACTCAATTCATTTGAAAATGAATCGTTGGACAGTTTGTTTCAAGCAGTATTACCGGAAATATATAAGGCAAA
>Ga0075158_10003365_pt1 | contig 11263 bp, 7 predicted proteins | sample JI91814BDNA_FD_70968 | JGI IMG/M metagenome (GOLD analysis project Ga0075158, IMG submission 70968) | Wastewater effluent complex algal communities from Wisconsin, to seasonally profile nutrient transformation and Carbon sequestration -... | ecosystem: Engineered > WWTP > Effluent > Algae... | reverse complement strand
AGGGCGAAAAAAACTGGCGCTGTACGATGTAGTTGTAACTGATGCCCGTTCACCACGTGATGGTAAATTCATCGAAAAAATCGGGACTTATAATCCCCTCACTAACCCTGCAAGCATCAACCTTGATGATCAGAAAGCCTTCGAATGGCTAATGAATGGGGCCCAGCCTTCCGACACCGTGAAGCGAATGTTCTCTTACCGGGGCATCATGCTTAAAAAACACCTTCAAATTGGAGTTGTGAAGGGAGCAATAACCCAAGAACAAGCTGACTCAAAAGTTGCCCAGTGGCTAACCACAAAAGAGGCAAAAATTCAAGGCAAAGTAGATACCATTTCTAAAGCTAAGAAAGACGCTGCCAACGCAAGAAAAGCTGCTGAAACCAAAGTGAAAGAAGCTCGCGCTGAAGCCATCCGTAAAAAGGCAATTGTAGCTGAGGCTGCACCTGTTGAGGCCGCGCCTTCGACAGAAGGAGAAGCTCCTGCAGAAGCTTAAGATTGTTTAAATTTTCATTTCAAAATGCCAATGCTTTGTGTTGGCATTTTTTGTTTTAACTATTGAAACAACAAACTACTAGTTTCAATGACTATTGATGAAGTCTATAAGATAGGATATATCTCGAAAACACACGGCCTGAAAGGTGAGGTGACAATAATCCCTGAGGATCTGGATATGGAGATGGCAGAAATCAAGGCTATCTACATAGATCTTAAGCAGCAGTTAGTTCCCCATTTCATTGAGCGTTATTCAGACAACCGCATCGATAAGATTTTTATAAAGTTTGAGGATATCAATTCGCCAGAGAAGGCGCAGGCCCTGAAAGGATGCAGTCTTTACCTACCTAAAACTCAACGACAAAAGTCCGGGAGGGGAGAATTCTACGATGATGAGGTTCTGAATTTTGAGGTGGAGGATAAAAATCTTGGTTTTTTGGGCAAAATCAAAGGAATTCTGCAAAGCGGCCCTAACCGCCTTCTCGTTATTGATCACTTGCCTAAAGAGATATTGATTCCATTGAATGGTCCTTTTGTAAAGCACATCAACAAGTCCCGGAAGAAATTCACGGTAGAGCTTCCGGATGGTTTTTTAGATATTTGATCTATGCGTATCGATATCATTACCTGTTTGCCAAGACTTTTGGACAGCCCGTTCGGTGATTCGATTTTGAAACGTGCGCAGGAAAAAAACTTAGTTAAGGTGGTTGTGCATGACCTCCGCGATTACGCCACCACGAAGCATCGCGTCACAGATAATTATGCCTTTGGCGGTGGTGCTGGCATGGTGATGATGATTGAACCCATCGACAACTGTATCACGAAGCTTAAGTCTGAAAGGAGCTACGATGATGTTATCTACATGAGTCCTGATGGCGAACTTCTAACTCAATCTATAGTAAATCAATTAAGCCTAAAACAGAATCTAATTTTGCTCTGTGGCCATTATAAAGGCGTTGATGAGCGCGTGCGCGAGCACCTGATTACACGTGAAATTAGCATTGGAGATTATGTACTTTCTGGAGGTGAATTGGCCGCAGCCGTAGTGTCTGATGCCATTATCCGTTTGATCCCTGGGGTACTTTCTGATGAAACATCAGCGCTAACTGACTCCTTTCAGGATGGACTTCTCGCACCTCCTGTCTACACCCGGCCAGCAGAATATAAAGGCTGGAAAGTGCCTGAGGTACTGATTTCCGGTCATCAGGCAAATATAGACCAGTGGCGAAGCGAAAAGGCCTCAGAACGGACTCAAAAAAGGAGGCCCAACTTGGCAAAGGGTCAATAATTCAAATTATAGCGGTTTTTGTAATCCAAGGCATTGCCAACTGCCTCTCCTTTTCTATATTTGCAGTCCATTTTAAAAAAACGAGCGTCATGGCCGATTTCATCAAATTAGTTGAACAAGAACTGGCATCAAAGAGAGCTGATATCATTAGTTTCAAGGCCGGAGACACTATAAATGTGCACGTGAAAATCCGCGAAGGCAGCAAAGAAAGGGTGCAGCAGTTCCAGGGAGTGGTTCTTTACAGAAGAGGAAAAGGCACAAACGGAGAAACGTTTTCTGTGCGTAAAGTATCCAATGGAGTAGGTGTGGAAAGAATTTTTCCTCTTTTAAGCCCAGCCATTGATAAAATTGACTTTGTTAAGGCTGGAAAGGTACGCCAGGCTAAGCTTTACTATCTGAGAGGAAGACAAGGTAAGGCGGCAAGAATTAAGGAGAAATTATCTGCTGTTGTAGATAAATAGTAATCAAACTAATCACAAAAAAACCATTTCTAAGGCCATTAGAAATGGTTTTTTTATTTCTCTCCGGCTTAAAATCCCACTGGTTTTCAATTGTTTGAGATAACCGAGAGGGCTATATTTGCCCCTCACCTAACGATCTTATGGCAAAAGTTGCAAAAACAAACATCACAGAGATTCTGGGAAAGGATGCGAAATACCTGCTTGATCATAAAAGCAAAACCTTCTCAAAAGATCAGCTTCATACGCCAAGTTCTGATTTTGTTGATCGGATCTTTGTGCAGAGCAACCGACCACCTCAGGTACTTAGAAGCTTAGGAAATATGTTCAATCATGGACGCCTGGCCGGAACCGGATTCCTATCTATTTTACCGATTGATCAGGGAATTGAACACAGTGCTGGCGCTTCTTTTGCAAAAAATCCGATTTATTTCGACCCGGAAAACATTGTGAAACTTGCCATCGAGGGAGGTTGCAATGCGGTGGCCACTACGTTTGGAAACTTATCCATGGTGTCAAGAAGCTATGCACACAAAATTCCTTTCATTGTTAAGATCAATCACAACGAACTTCTTACCTATCCCAACAAGGCAGATCAAATCATGTTTGGTTCTGTTGATGATGCCTGGAACCTTGGTGCCGTAGCCGTTGGAGCCACCATTTATTTTGGATCTGACAATTCAACACGTCAAATTCAGGAAGTAGCCAAAGCATTTGAAAGAGCGCATCAGCTTGGTATGGCCACCATTTTGTGGTGCTACATCAGAAACAGTGCTTTTAAGAAAGATGGAACGGATTATCACTTATCGGCAGATTTGACCGGTCAAGCCAATCATTTAGGTGTCACTATTCAGGCGGATATCATTAAACAGAAGCTGGCTGAAAATAATGGTGGCTATAAGGCACTGAACACTGGCGGATCCACGTATGGAAAGCTGGACGAGAGAATCTATACTCAACTTACCACTGATCATCCGATTGATTTGTGCCGCTACCAGGTAGCCAATTGCTACATGGGTCGGGCTGGTCTTATTAATTCAGGTGGTGAATCTAAAGGAGCCAGCGACTTAGCGGATGCTGTACGTACAGCGGTAATCAACAAGCGCGCTGGGGGTATGGGACTGATTTCCGGAAGAAAAGCTTTTCAGCGCCCGATGAAAGAAGGAGTTGAAATTTTGAATGCTATCCAGGACGTGTACCTTGATGACAGCATTGATTTAGCATAAAAAAATTTATTAGATCTTACGAAATGCCTTGGTTCAAACGCACCGATAAAGGTATCCTCACTCCTACTGAAGCAAAACGGGAAGTCCCGGATGGGCTTTGGTTTAAGTCTCCAGCAGGTAAAATTGTTCATACTCGTGAATTAAAAAACAACGCCTTCGTTGTACCGGAAGAGGATTTTCACGTACGAATTGGATCTGCCGATTACTTTGAGATTCTCTTTGACAACAATGAGTTTACCGAACTGGATGCCAACATGGAGTCGGGCGATCCATTAAAGTTTGTAGACACAAAGCCTTATCCTAAGCGTATCAAAGAATCGCAGTCGAAGACGGAATTGAAAGATGCCCTTCGCACCGCGTACGGCAAAATAAACGGCCTTGATCTCGTGGTGGCGTGTATGGACTTCACCTTTATTGGGGGTTCGATGGGCTCTGTGGTAGGTGAAAAAATTTCACGTGCAATTGATCATTCACTTAAGACAAGAACTCCTTTTCTGATGATCTCCCGCTCAGGCGGAGCGCGGATGATGGAAGCAGGTCTTTCGCTGATGCAAATGGCCAAAACTTCGGCCAAGCTTGCGCTTATGGATGAGGCTAAGATTCCCTATATATCACTTTTAACTGACCCTACCACCGGTGGTGTCACTGCTTCCTATGCCATGTTGGGCGATTTCAATATCGCTGAACCTGGCGCCCTCATTGGCTTTGCTGGTCCTCGTGTTATCCGGGAGACGATTGGCAAAGACCTACCTAAAGGATTTCAAAGTGCCGAGTTTGTGTTAGACCACGGGTTCCTCGATTTCATTATCGATCGCAGAAATCTCAAAAGCCGACTCTCCACACTATTGAAGATGTTGCAGTAAAGCACAATTAACTCAGGAAGTATTCATCAAATTTGATTGCTATCGCAAGCTTCATCTACTGCAGTTGAAGTTGTAAAGGTGATGTGATGCCCGCTATTTCCACAACTATTCAGAGGCCATTGCCCACTGAATATTCCTGAATCCGATCCGTAAACGGCACAAAAAAACCGTCCCCCCGACAAGTCGGGGGGACGGCTCTTGTTAACTAACTTTAATTCTAGACTTTCAATTACTGCATCAGTACACCTGTCAACTGAGGTGTTGGTGTAATGTCACTAATCGTTCCTGAACTGCTTACAAAGACAGCATAGATATCAAAACCTATTGTCGAATTGTTCGCAGTAAAGGGAGTGAACGCTGGGCTTGCTGACGCTCCGTCTGTTACCGTTACGATACCCTTCTGACTACCTGCGATCGGTAATTTTGCGGGGGGAACGGTTTCATCATCAGGATCATCTTCGTTGCCTAGCCAAGTGGCAACTCCGTCAAGGTCTACGCTAAACTTTGTCGGTGCATCGTCTCCGGTCGGCAGGGCTATAAAGTAAACCTTGCCTGAGGTTGAACCTCCAGGGTTAGATCCACCTGTAGTCTGCGCAGCTGTCCAACTGATCTGGGTACCAAGATCCCAAGTACCTGAAAGAGCCAATGTAGGCGCAGGTGGTGTGCCCACATCTACTGTTAAAGGGGTAGGGGGAATAGTCGTTGTATTACCTGCCTCATCAATAGCATCGCTAAATACAACGGACAGATTACCATGCGTGGCAGGGGTAAGTGGAGCCGCTCGCTTAAAGATGTAGATCAAGCTGGCTGACAAGCCGTCTGATGCTACCGTCATCTTTGCGTCTGTTATCGTCTCCAATCCTCTGGTGGAACCGTCCACCGTAACCTTAATCGCATTCGCTGATTTGGTGCTCAACTTCTCGTTGAAGGTCACTTTCATCGTTACAAACTGGCCTTCACCAATGCGCTTACCCGTATTTGGTGCTCCCACCAATATCGGTGCAGTGTTATCAACATTAATGGTCTGCTTCTTGGTGGCTTGTACCAGCTCAACACCCGCAACATTTGCCTTAGCTCCGCTTATTGTTGCTGTTACCGCTCCGGTGAAGCTGCCATTGGCTGTGTAAATCACATAGAAACCATTGTTAGAATCATCCTTGGTGTAGAAGCCGTTCGCATCTACCTTCTTGGCCTTCACTGGCGAGGTAGCGCTACCCGCTCCGGCTGGACTATAGGTAATGCTAATATCAGCTATGTCAAGGATAGGGTTATCATAGGTGAAGTACAGCGTATCCTTCGCTCCACTCTTCAGTGAAGGAATTTTGGTGCGCGAAACTTTCTTTCCATCCGTAGTCAATCCCCAGGTTCCTAATAAACTGGGAGTGGCAAGGGGACGGAAGTCCTCCTGATCATTGGCACAATAATTCAGCACCATCGCAGGGTAGAAAACAACGCTCTGAAACAGGTTGGGATTGACGATGTCCGAAGCCAATACTTTGCTTCCATCCTTCAATACCAAATCAACGTCCATGGTAATGTCTGATGTGGTGGCTGGTTCATCGTTTGCATCATATACATAGCCAAGTTTAACCAGTGAATCTGCAGAGATACTCAGTTCGGTCATGATCTTGGCAAGGGTAACAGAAAAATTACCCCGCTTTACGGCAGAACCCGAAGGAAACGTAAAGGCACTCCCCGGAACGGTAGCCACCAGCTTACGGGCACGGGCACTAAGACCTCCCTTGGTGGTAGTCAATACCGAAGCATACAACTGCACTTCCTGAAGGCTCTCCTGATCTTCTGACAAGAAGTCTGCATCAACAGAGTATACCTCATTTCCTATGAGATTGTTCTTAAAAAAACTGTTCGAACAGCCTGTTGCGTTCAGTGCATTAAAGGCGTCTCCCCGTAGTGCCAGGAATGTTCCCTTGGCAATCTTATCAAATTTAACAGGGTCTTTTTCCTCATCAACACAGGCAACGGCAAAGGCCATCAACAGTAGTATCGCTATTTTATCTATTGTCTTTTTCATGATTGTTCTTTTTTTAGAAGATTACTTTAACGTAAATCCTGTCTTATCCCAGAAGACACGGGGAAGTGCTGCAGGATCCTTCACCGGTGCTGAACTGTTCAGGTTCACATAGTTGGATGGATAGACCATGCTGTAAGTAAAGGTGCCTGGGTTGGGGTTCATGCTAAGCTGCAAATCCTTCGGTGAACCGGTCCTGCGGTAGAGGTTATACGCCTCAAGACCATTTCCCCATAGTGACTTCCAGTATTCTTTCAAAATCACTTCCTGCTTATCGGTAGTCGGCTTATCATAATAGCCTCCAAGGGTAGCGGTATAGCTTACCGGAGAGGGCTCAAGACCAGCCGGAAGGGTCAAACCCAGTGAATTAGCAAAACTCCGGGTGCGGTTAATCGATTTATTTACACCGGACAGCATCAATGCTTTTGCCCCAACCGGATCATTGTTCAAACGAATGGCAACTTCTGCCAGCATGAAATCCGTAAACCAGCTCATGTAAATATTCTCAATACCGGCTCCATTGCCGCCCTGACCAAGTTGCGAACGGTCAAAGTAGGATGCATTCCCGTCATTGGTGTCTATTCTTCCTCCATAAGGATAAGCTCCAACGCAGGTAAGTACAGCTCCATCGGGGTTTTTACCTGAATCATTTCCATGATCGCGACCCATAAAGCCAGGTTCAACAAAACAGAACGGCTCGCCTGCTGCAAGGTAATGAGTAGGTCCTACATTAGGGCAACCAATTGAGTTTGGATCAGCAATCAAAGCCTGCGCTCTGGAACCTACCTGGCGGTAGAAATAATATCTCCACCGGGGATCCTGAACTCCCAAATTCTTATCCCGGTACATCTGAAGCATAAACTTGTTGTTTATATCTCCTCCTGCCTGTCCAAGACCGGGTCCATAATACTCCTGATAAGTCGGGTTCCGGGAAATAGCCGGAACGGAGGCTGTACCCCAACGGTAGGCAAACTCTTCTGCATCCGTATCAATAAGATCATTGGCGGTAATGATCGCCTGGATCCGGGCCGTAGCGGCTGCCTTGGTCGCAGGGTCGGCCGTCAGGTTCAATTGCATCTTCAACTCTATGGAGTTGGCTAGCGTTGTCCACTTCGCACGGCTTCCTCCATAATAAATATCCCGGTTCAAACCAAGGCCCGTGGTATTTGCAAGAGCAGCCTTTCCCTCATTCAAAAGGGTCAGTGCAGCAGCATAGATAGCAGCGCCTCCATCAGCGGCAGGGTTAAAATTACCTTCCGTACCTTTAATGGCTTCCGTAAACGGAACGTCTCCGAACACATCAACCAGGGTAACATAGGTAAGTGCTTTCATGATCTTGCCCACACCCACGTGTACATTAAGGTCCTTCTCTTCTGCCAACGGAATCATGGTTTCAACGTTTACCAATACTTTCTGGTAAGCATCTTTCCAAATCTCATCAAACAATGTAGGACGGTAAGCACGCGCATAAACATCGGCATTTACCATCGCCTTGTGGCGGATAACCTGGTTTACACCGCTGGTAAGGATGTTGTGGTTACCCACCACCTTGGAGTGAAACAAGGCAAAGTCTGCCTGCACTTTGTTCATCAATAAGTCTGAATCGGCTGCACTGATACCCACATCGTTGGGGCTGTTCAGATCCTTCTCCAGATCGCACGACATGACTACCGTCATGACCACAATCAAACTCAATACTTTATATATCTTTTTCATACTAAAATCTTGTTTAGAATGTTAATCGCAGGTTCACTCCATAGCGTCTTGCTGATGGACCTCCGAGGTATTCAAATCCTGCTCCGTTTCCGGTACCAAAAGAGGTACGATCCAGATCCACATGGGTGTACTTAGGCGTATTCAACGCCTTGAACCACATGTTGCTGCCCACCAATGAAATATTGGCACTGCGGATAGAAAGTTTGGAAATCAGGCTCGTAGGAAGATTGTAACTCAGTGATACTTCGCGCAGACGAACCCGGCTACCGTCATAGATCGCCCTGTCAAAAGAGTTTGAACCTACAATCGACTGCTGGTAGAATACACCTGCGGTAGTCAATGGAATCGTGTTCACTGAACCGTCTGATTCCTTTACACCGGGAAGAATCAAAGGCAATCCCGGATCAAATTCCTCCAGATCCTTGGCTATACCTCTTCCGATCAAAACTGCAGGAGTAGATGCAAAAACATCACCACCATGTACATAATCTACCTGGAAGGCTAATGTAATCCCTTTCCAGGTCACGTCACTCATCACCGAACCCAACCACTTTGGATTAGGATCACCAATGATTTGTGCATCAGGAGTAATGACATAGTTTCCATCGGCATCCACCAGTTGCTGACCATCCGCATTGCGGGCAATCCGCTGACCTTTGATCAGGTTGAAAGGTTTGCCTTCAATGGCAAAATTTCCAAGGTTGGAATAACCACCAATGTTGATTTCCTTAGACCCTTCTGGCAGGCTCACCACCTTGCTCACGTTCTTGGTGAACGTACCACGAACATTCCATACCACGGCATTGCTGCGAACAGGAGTAATCGTAACTCCGGCTTCAATACCTTTGTTGGAAATCTCTCCTGCATTGATCAACGTCTGCTGATAGCCGGTAGAAAAATCAAGTGATCTACTTAAAATTTGATCTTTTGCGCTTCTGCTGTAAAGAGAGAAGTCAACTTTTGCACGGTTATCCAGTATCTGTGTCTCAATTCCGAATTCAAGCTCGGATTGCAATTCTGGCTTCAGACCTGCATTGGCCAGGGTCAGGTTTTGCTCCTGGGTAGATACGTTACCAATTCCATCACGTTGGTAGGCAGCCTGGATAGGCAGAAAACCACGAGTAAAATATGGATCAGGGAAGTTGGCAGAAGTACCATAACCCAAACGCAATTTCAGGAAGTCAAGAACTCCGGCTGCAAAGCCAGGGAAAGCGGCTGTAGGTATAAAGGAAGCACTCACTCCGGGATAGAATAAACTATTGTTCTCTTTCTCCAGCGTTGAAGTCCAGTCATTTCTACCAGTAATGTTCAGGTACAAGTAATTCTTGTAACCCAATCCCGCATCAAAATAAGCGCCTAACCAAGTTCTGCGGTTTTTGAAGCTGAGGTTATTATTTCTAAAGTCTCTGCCTGTTGCCTGGGAGAAATTTCTGTGCTCAATCAAACCAAACACCACCTGGCCTGTACTTTCAATACCGGTCTGCTCATAACTATCCGTACGGTTGTTAAAACCAACAATCGCATTCAAATCCAAGTCGCTGTTGATCTTCTTGTGCATGCTGGCAATAAGGGAATGATCCAAAATAGTGTTGTTGGCAACAATAGTGCGGTACATACCTGAAGAAATGATGGTAGCATCACTCGGGTAACCTACAGATCCTTTATTAACATAGAATCCCTGCTTCTCGGAATAGGTATCCAATCCCAAACGATACGTTACTTTCAACCAGTCGGTCAATTGGTAATTGAAATTGACATTGGAAAAAAAGCGGTTTGTTACGTTGGTGGTTTTGGAGTTGTTCAATACCCACCGTGGGTTGGTGATACCATCGGTATTCCTGTAATACACGTTCTGACCGGTAACAGGATGCTGGTAAGGCCAGTTGGTCAAATCAATGTTAGTAGGGGTAAAATACAGGTTGGCAAAAACAGAAGGACCGCCTGCTGAGTTATTTCCTGTTCCTGTTCCAACGGGTGGACTTTCTATTTCAGATCGTACAAAGTTAAAGGTACTACCAATGGTAAACTTGTCCGTCAGTTTGGCATTGCCTCCCAACGAAAAATTGTTCCGCTCTACATTGTTACTCTTTAAAAAACCACTTTCATCCAGGTGACTGTAGCTGAAGTTCAGGTTTCCAAAGTCAGAACGGCCACCAATACTTAATGACGTATTGGAAGAACTTCCTTTCTGGAAGAAATTCTTCAGGTTATCAGGCTGCCCCACAGGAATATAGCCCACAGTTGCAGGATTGGTTGCAGGTCCACCTGGTATCGCAAATTCAGTAAACTCCGGAAATACATTGCGCCACTCAAAATAAGGGTGACGGGGTTTTGTATTACCAGGAACAGTAGGAGACTGTCCGTTGAACACACTTCCCCAGTTACTGAAAAATTCTCCGTAGTCTCCGTCAAATCCATTACCCCATTTGTTCTGGGTTTCAGGAAGTATGGCTTCGATTGTAAATAAAGACTGGCTTACAGAAGCCTCGAACTTGCGGGCGTTCTTGTTGTTAGAACCTGCCTTGGTCGTTACCAGGATTACACCGTTACGGCCTTGTGAACCGTACAATGCTGTAGCACTTAAACCACGAAGAACGTTGATCGTCTCTACGTTATTGGGATCAATGTCAAAGAAACGGTTAGGAGAAGTCTGTCCGTCTTGAAAGTTCAGGTTGTTATCGTTTTGGTTACCACCTGAGTTGATAGGCACACCATCCACTACCCAAAGAGGCTGAGAATTTCCAGACACTGTACTAATACCGCGGATGTTGATCTTAGAACCAGAACCAGCCAAACCGGAAGAGTTCAGGATCTGAAGACCAGGGGTACGGCCTTGTAAGGCGCGACCTAAATCAGTCTCAGGCTTGTTGGCCAGATCAGTTGAAGATATCGTGGTAGCTGCATAACCAAGCGCCTTTCTGTCGCGCTCAATACCTTGTGCAGTTACAACTACTTCGGTCAACTGTTTCACGTCCAGGCCAAGCTGAACATCAATCACCGAGCGGTCGCCAATGGAAACCTCTGATGTTTGAAGACCGATAAATGAAAACACCAATGCACCACCTGTAGAGGGCACTGTCAATTTGTAGTTACCATCGGTATCGGTAACTGTTCCGTTTGTAGTTCCTTTCAGAACTACGTTCACACCAGGCAAAGTTGTTCCGTCTTCTGTAGCGGACACTTTACCTGAA
>Ga0075158_10003364_pt1 | contig 11270 bp, 10 predicted proteins | sample JI91814BDNA_FD_70968 | JGI IMG/M metagenome (GOLD analysis project Ga0075158, IMG submission 70968) | Wastewater effluent complex algal communities from Wisconsin, to seasonally profile nutrient transformation and Carbon sequestration -... | ecosystem: Engineered > WWTP > Effluent > Algae... | reverse complement strand
CAGCGCCCGCGCCCCCGCCGCCGTGACCGTGCGGTCGATGGCGGCGAGCAGCGAGCCGTCGCGTGTCCCGGTCAGCGTCTCCATCAGTTCCAGATTGCGGCGCGTGGCCGGATCGATCTGCACGATGCCGCCAGCCGCCCCGCTTTTCAGCGGGCTGAGGCGCGGGGCGCGGCCTTTCTGCGTCACCTCGATATAGTCGGCGACCGCACCGGCCGCGGCGCATTCGGCGCGCGAGAAGGTGCCGAAGGCATCCAGTGTCGCGACGCCGTAAAGCCGCTTCAGCGCGGCCTCGCCATTGGCGCTGTCAAAGCGGGCGGGGGCGAGCACGGTCACGCGGCGGCCGAGTTCGGCGACGGCGGGCTCGGCCGCCAGCGCCTCGGTCACCAGGAGTTCTGCCGGATCGATGCGGGCGAGCGCCGCGCCGATCTCCGAAGGCTCCAGCCGCATGACGGCGAAGGCCCCGTCTGTCAGGTCGGCGAAGGCGAGGGCGAGATCCGGCCCCACCTTCACCAGCGCGGCGAGATAGTTGCGGCGCCGCGCATCCAGCAGGGCGTCCTCTGTCAGTGTGCCGGGCGTCACAAGGCGCACCACGTCACGCGCCACGACCGATTTGGCGCCGCGCTTCTTCGCCTCGGCGGGGTTCTCTGTCTGCTCGCAGACCGCGACCTTGAAGCCCTTGCGGATGAGCTTTTCGAGATACGGCTCGGCCCCGACGGCGGGCACGCCGCACATGGCGATGTCCTGCCCCAGATGCTGCCCGCGCTTGGTGAGCGCGATGTCGAGCGCGGCGGCCGCCGCGACGGCATCGTCGAAGAACAGCTCGTAGAAATCGCCCATGCGGTAGAACAGCAGCGCGTCGGGATAGGACGCCTTCAGCGCCAGGTACTGCGCCATCATGGGCGTGACCTTGGCGTCGGCGGCTGCGGGGGGCGTGAGCTCGTTCATCTCTGCCGTCTCAATAGCGGCGACAGGCGGCGGCGTCACGCGGCAGGACGTAACGTCAGCTTGCGGTAATGATATTCTGTCGGCTGGGGAAATCGCGAAACTATTGTTGAGCGGTTCCGGCGGATCGGGCACAACGCCCGTCCCATGTCAAAACGCCGCCCCTTTACCGACCAGGACGCCCTGGATTTCCACAAGCTCGGCAAGCCCGGGAAGCTGGAGATCATCGCCTCCAAGCCGATGACCACCCAGCGCGACCTCTCCCTCGCCTATTCGCCGGGCGTCGCGGTGCCGGTGCGGGCCATCGCCGCCGATCCGGCGACGGCCTACGACTATACGACCAAGGGCAATCTGGTGGCCGTGATCTCGAACGGCACGGCGATTTTGGGGCTCGGCGATCTCGGCGCGCTGGCGTCAAAGCCGGTGATGGAGGGCAAGTCGGTCCTCTTCAAGCGCTTCGCGGACGTGGACTCGATCGACCTTGAGCTCGACGCCTATGACGTCGACGCCTTCGTCAATGCGGTGCGCTACCTGGGGCCGTCGTTCGGCGGCATCAATCTTGAGGACATCAAGGCGCCGGACTGCTTCATCATCGAAGAGAGGCTGCGCGAGCTTCTCAACATCCCCGTCTTCCATGACGACCAGCACGGCACGGCGATCATCACCGCTGCCGCCCTGCTGAACGCACTGCATCTGACAGGCCGCGACATCAAGACGGCGAAGATGGTGGTGAACGGCGCCGGATCGGCGGGCATCGCTTGTCTTGAGCTCATCAAGGCGATGGGCATGCCGCACGAGAACGCGATCCTCTGCGACACCAAGGGCGTCATCTGGCGCGGCCGCGCCGAGGGCATGAACCAGTGGAAGTCGGCGCATGCGGTGGAAACCAAGGCGCGCACGCTGGAAGAGGCGCTGAAGGGCGCAGACATCTTCCTCGGTCTCTCCGCCGCCGGGGCGATGACGCAGGACATGGTGAAGTCGATGGCCGACAAGCCCATCATCTTCGCCTGCGCCAATCCCGATCCCGAAATTACGCCGGAAGACGTCGCTGCCGTGCGCGCCGACGCCATCGTCGCGACGGGCCGCAGCGACTACCCCAACCAGGTCAACAACGTCCTCGGATTCCCCTACATCTTCCGCGGCGCACTGGACGTGCGCGCCTCGACCATCAACGAGGCGATGAAGATCGCGGCGGCTGAGGCGCTGGCGGAACTCGCGCGCGAGGACGTGCCGGACGAGGTGGCGGCGGCCTATGCCGGCCCGCGGCCGGTCTATGGCCCCGGCTATATCATTCCGGTGCCGTTCGATCCGCGCCTGATCAGCCGCATTCCCGTGGCGGTCGCCCGCGCGGCCATCGAGAGCGGCGTGGCGCAGAAGCCGATCAGCGATCTGGAGGCCTATGGCCACTCGCTGTCGGCGCGGCTCGACCCCATCGCCAGCGTCATCCAGCGCATGGTGTCGGTGGTGCGGGCGAACCCAAAGCGCATCGTCTTCGCCGAGGGCGAGGAAGAGACGATCATCCGCGCCGCCATGGCCTATGAGGGCAATGGTCTGGGGCAGGCGACGCTGATCGGCCGGCCCGACCGCATCCACGCGACGATGAAGGCGGCGGGCATCGAAGATGCCGGCATCCAGATCATCGCGCCGCAGGAATCGCACCTGACGGCGGGCTATGCCGACCGCCTGTATGCCCGGCTTCAGCGGCGCGGCATGCTGCATCGCGACTGCCAGCGCCTCGTCACCTATGACCGGAACGCCTTCGCGGCCTCGATGGTGATGGCGGGCGATGCCGACACGATGCTGACCGGCTTCACGCGCAATTATTCCGTCGCGCTGGAAGGCGTGCGGCAGGTGATCTCCAACAAGCGCGGCCAGCGCGTCATCGGCGTTTCGATGATCCTCAGCCGTGGCCGGACCGTGTTCGTGGCCGACACCAACGTCCACGACATGCCGACGGCGCTTGAAACCGCTGACATCGCGATGATGGCGGCGGGCGTTGCGCGTCGCATGGGCTTCGAGCCGCGCGTCGCGCTGCTCGCCTATTCAACCTTCGGCCACCCGACGGGCGAGCGTTCGGCGGTCCAGCGCGAGGCGGTGGAGATTCTCGCGTCGCGCGACGAGGTCGACTTCGAGTTCGACGGCGAGATGGCGGCGGATGTCGCGCTCAATCCGTCGCAGATGGCGCTCTACCCGTTCTGCCGTCTGACCGGCCCCGCCAATGTGCTGGTGATGCCGGCGATCCATTCGGCCTCGATCTCCACCAAGATGCTGCAGGAGATCGGCGGCGCGACGGTGATCGGACCGCTGCTGGTGGGTCTGGAAAAGAGCGTCCAGATCTGTCCGATCGGCGCGAAGATGTCGGACATCGTCAACATGGCGGCGCTCGCCGCCTACGACATCAGCTTCTGACGGCTCAGCCGGCCGCCGCGGTCTGCGCCCACGACTTGAATGCGGCGAGGGCCGGGTCGGCTTCGGCCTCGGTGCGGTGGATCAGCCACCAGCCGCGCTCCTGCGGCGCGGTGAGCTCGAACGGTTTGACCAGGCGCCCGGCTTTCAGATCGTCCGCCACGAACGGCGCCCGCGCCATGGCGACGCCGAGGCCGTCGATCGCCGCTTGCAGCGCGAAGGCCGGATAGTCGAAGGCGAGCGCGCGCTTCAGGCTGACGGTTTCCGACAACCCGGCCTTCTGCAGCCAGAGCGGCCAGTCGCCGCGCGCATTGGCGGCTTCCAGCAGCGGCATCTGCGCCAGGTCTGCCGGTGTCTTCAGCCGCGCGGCCAGGTCCGGCGCCGCGACAGGGAAGAGATCGGCGGTGAAGAGAAAGGTGCTGGAAAGGCCCGGCCAGCGCCCGTCGCCAAGGCGGATCGCGGCATGCCAGCCGGGGCGCATGGGTTCGGCCCCGGCGATCTGGGTGGAAATCTGCACGTCGATGTCGCCATGGGCGGCGTGAAAATGCGTCAGGCGCGGGATCAGCCAGCGCATGGCGAGCGTCGGCCCGGCACCCACCACCAGTGTCCGCCGCCCGCCTTCGGCAAGGCGCGCGGTCGCCGCCGCGATGCGCTGAAAGGCGGCGCTGATCTCGCTCAGATAGGCCGTACCGGCGTCGGTCAGGGTCAGGCCATTGGCGCGGCGTACGAACAAGGCGACGCCGAGGCGCGCTTCCAGCAGCTTCACAAGGCGGCTGATCGCCGAGGGCGAGACATTCATCTCGGCCGCCGCCGCAACATAGCTGCCCGTGCGGGCCGCAGCCTCGAAGGCTTTCAGGCCGTTCAGCGGCGGCAGTTTCATGGCGCGGACCCTCAGCTTTCCTGACCCTCAGCCTCGCAAAGCTTGGCGTGCGAGGCCAGAGAAATCGGCGTAATCCTGCGCCGTCTTCGGGGATTGCCAGTCGTGTTTGCTGCCCTTCCGCTCAGCCTGCTGCTCTTTGGCGCGGTGCTCGCCACGTCGGTGGTGTCGGGCGTTTTCGGCATGGCGGGCGGCATGATCCTGATGTTGATCCTGGCCCAGCTGTTCACGGTTCCGGCCGCGATGGTGCTGCATGGCCTCACGCAGTTCGTCTCGAACGGATGGCGGGCGGTGCTGTGGCGGCGCTGGATCGCCTGGCGGATCGTTGGCTGGTACCTGATCGGAGCCCTGCCCGCGATCCTGGTGCCCCTGCTCGTCGCCTATGTGCCGGACAAGGCGATCATGCTGATCCTGCTGGGGCTCGTGCCCTATGCGGCGCTCGCCCTGCCGGAGGCGCTCAGGCTCGATGCCAGCCGCAACGCCCATGCGGTCCTCTGCGGGTTTCTGGTCGCGGGGACGCAGCTTCTGGCGGGCGTCGCCGGCCCGCTGCTGGACGTCTTCTTCGTGCGCTCAACGACGCTCGACCGCCGCGTGGTGGTGGCGACGAAGGCGGTGACACAGGCCTTCAGCCATGTCCTGAAGATTGGATACTACGTCTCGCTCGCCGCCGCCGGCACGGCGCTCGACTGGGACATCTATACGGCCGCCATCGCCGCAGCGCTGATCGGAACGACCGTCGCAGGGCCGCTGCTGGAGAAAATCTCCAACGAGAATTTCCGCAAATGGACGCGGGTGATCATCCTGATCGTCGGTGCGATCTCGCTGGCACAGGGTGTATGGCTGCTGACGCGCTAAATTACTGCGATGCGAGGGCGACGCCCAGGATGACTGGCGTCTGGCCTTCGCCCGGCGCGAGCACCGCGACATCGACGGGGCGGCGGTTTTCAAGCGCCGACAGAAGCAGGGCGAACATCGTGGAGGCGGCGCCGGCGGCGACGTCTGCGCCATAGCGATAGGTCGCTTCGGGAAAGCCTTCGCCTTCCAGCGTCGCGTTGTATTCCGCCGATTCCCAGGCGACCTCGCCGACTTTTTTGACCGGCGCCCAGCCTGAGCCACCGGCATAAAGGCTGGTGACCGTCATGTTCTTCAGCGTGGTGACGGTGACGTCGCGCTTCTCGACGCGCTTGGGCGCATCCAGCGTGGCGAGGAGAGGCTGCGGCAGCGGGGTGGGCCGCATCAGGTCAACGCCGGTGCTCATGTGCGAAATCTCCAATGGTGGACCCAGCAGATAACGCCCGAAGCCTGTTCTTGCTCCGTCCGCGCCCAAATGGAACGCCGGGGCCGGCCCGCCGTTCCCGTCCCGCAGCACACGGGCCGCAGCACACGGAACAGGGCACATGGACATCGTCACGCTGATCGGCACGGGAGCCGCGCTTTGCTCCACCGTCAGTTTCGCGCCGCAGGCCTGGAAAGTGATCAGGACCGGCGAGACCAAGGATATCTCGGCCGTGTCCTATGCCATCACGGTCACCGCCTTTGCGCTGTGGGTCATCTATGGCGCGATCCGCAGCGACTGGCCGCTGCTCGCCAGCAACAGCATCTGCCTGATCCTGTCGGCTTTCATCCTGGCCATGACACTCGCACCGGCGGCATGGCGCAAACGGGTCAAGCGCCTCGCTGAATAGGGTCTTTTGCAGGGGGCGCGAGGGACCATATAAGGCCCCCATGACCGCGCCCGCCTTTCCCGCCCTGACCGAGCCCGACGCCATCCAGGCGGTGATCTCGCTTGCCCGCTGGTGCGGCGCGAAGGGTTGGGTTCCGGCAACGGCCGGGAACTTCTCCGCGCGCATCGACCTGGCCCGCGCCGCCTGCACCGCGACCGGCGGCGACAAGGGCGCGGTGACCGAGAGCGGGGTCATCGTGCTCGACATCGCCGAAACGCTGGACGGCCCCGGCCATCCGCGTATGTCGGCGGAGGGCCCGCTGCACCTGCAGCTCTATCGTGACGATCCAAGCATTGGCGCGGTCGCCCATGCCCATCCGCTCTCGGCGGTCGTGCTCTCGCGCCGTCATCTGGATGCCGGAAAGATCGTGATCGAGGGCTGGGAGATGCAGAAGGCGATCCGCGGCGTCACCACGCATGAAGGGTCGATCGAGATCCCGGTTTTCGCCAACGATCAGGACACGCGCCGTCTCGGCTTAAGGGTGTCTCAAGCCCAGAGCTCTTGGACCGGCCCGGTTTTCGGCTATCTGATCGCCGGACATGGTATCTATGCCTGGGGCAAGGACGCCGCAGAGGCGCGCCGGCACCTCGAAGCCTACGCCCACCTTTTGGACCTCATTCTGGAAGAGGAGCGCCGCGCATGAGCGAGCTCATCATCACCCCCGACAACAATCCCCGCGATCGTCTGGTGGTCGCGACAGATGCCGACCGCATTGCGGACGAACTGGCCAAGATCGGCGTCGTGTTCGAACGCTGGAACGCGGGCGTGCAGCTGAATGCCGGGGCTGACCAGGCTGCCGTCCTGGAAGCCTACAAGGCAGATGTCGAGCGTCTGTCGAACGCGCATGGCTACCAGTCAGTGGATGTCGTCCGCATGAAGCCGGACCATCCGGACAAGGCCGCGATGCGCGCCAAGTTCCTGGCTGAACACATTCACGAGGACGACGAAGTGCGCTTCTTCGTGGAAGGCCAGGGCGCATTTTATCTGCGCAAGGACGGCAAGGTGTATCGCACCGTCTGTGCCGCGGGCGATCTCATCTCGGTCCCCAAGAACACGACGCACTGGTTCGACGCAGGCGACAAGCCGCTCTTCTGCGCCATTCGCCTGTTCACCACGCCCGATGGCTGGGTCGCAAAGTTCACCGGCGACGAGATCGCCAAATCGTTCCCCGAATTCGTGAACCCGGACACGCTGGCCGCGTGACCATCAAGGCGGTCCTCACCGATATCGAAGGCACGACCGCGCCGGTCACCTTCGTGGCCGAAGTGCTGTTCCCCTATGCGGCGGAACGGCTGGACGCCTTTGTCCGCGCCAACCTGAATGACCGCACCATCGCTGAGGCGCTGGCCGAGACGGCGGACCTGGAAGGCCGGAAACTCAGCCTCGATGAAGCGATCGAAACGCTGCTCGGCTGGATCAAGGCCGATCGCAAGGCGACGCCGCTGAAGACGCTGCAGGGCAAGATCTGGCGCGAGGGCTATGAAAGCGGGGCGATCCGCTCGCCCGTCTATCCCGATGCCGTCGCCGCCCTGAAGGCCTGGCACGCGCGGGGCCTCCGGCTCGATGTCTACTCCTCGGGCTCGGTCGAGGCGCAGGTCCTGCTCTATCGCTACAGCGAGGCGGGCGATTTGACGCCCCTGTTCACAGACTATTTTGATACCCGCGTTGGCGCAAAGGTCGAGGCCGCGTCCTATGCCGCGATCGCCGGGAAGATCGGCTTCAGGCCTGACGAAATTCTGTTCCTGTCGGATCTGCCGCGCGAGGTAGATGCGGCGCTGAAAGGCGGCATGAAAAGCTGGCGGATCGACCGCAATCTGCGCCATGGCACCATGGAAACCGACGCCGCGGGTGTCACCGTCGCGTCGGACTTCACATTAGCAGACATCTGGCTCACCGCCCGCGCGTAAGGAAGGCGCGCAGCCTTTTGTCGAGCCGCGCCGTCGGGAAATAGATGAAGACGTCGGTCGTGTTGAACTGGTGGTCGATGACCGCGCCGTCGCCGATGTAAGAGCCGAAGCGGATATAGCCCTTCACCAGCGGCGGCAGCTCGCGCTGCGCTTCGGCCGGATCGATCGCCTCCTTGGGCATCGCGTTCATGTCGACATAGCGCGCGGGCAGCGCTTTCACCGGCGGCAGGTCGGGGGGCACGGCGTGGAAGTGGTGGAGATAGGCGAGCTCCAGCTTCAGCTTCTCAGGCTCGATCCCTTCCAGCGAAGCGCAGCCGAACATCAGGCTGATCTCGTGCCGGTCGAGATAGGTGACGAGGCCGCGCCACATGAACTGCATGACGGCGCTGGAGCGGTAATCCTTGTCGACGCAGCTGCGCCCCAGCTCCAGCAGCTTGGGCTGGGCGCTCCACCCGGCGATCATCGCGCTGAGATCGTATTCGGCGGCGCTGTAGAAGCCGCCATTGGCGTCGGCCACCTCCTTGCGGAGCAGGCGGTAACAGCCGACGACCCGCCCGTCTGCCTCCAGGTCACGCACCAGCAGGTGATCGGCGAACGCGTCGTATCGGTCAAAGTCGCGGCCCGCCGCCTCCATCTCCGGCGAAGGCTTCGCCTTCATCTCGCGATAGAAGACGTCATAGCGCAGGCGCTGCACCGCCTCGATCTCGGCCAGCGTGGTGGCGATGCGGGCTTCCAGCCAGCCCGCGCGGGCAAGAATCGGCGAACCGTTCTCTTGCGGCGTCAGGGTGTCGTTATCGGCCGTGTGACTCATACTTCGCGCCGGTTCCCGAAAGTCCGACTTTAGGCGAAAGGTTGGTGCGGTTCAAACCTCACGCTGGTCCCGGCTTCGCAAGTGCAGCACGAGCCTGGGCGCGGATCAGCATCCAGACAAAGAACACCGCCGGCAGGCCCATAACGGCCGTCAGGATGAAGAACCAGTAGAAGCCGCCCAGACCCTCCACCATGTAGCCCGACATGCCGCCGACGATCTTGCCCGGCAGGGCGAAGAAGGACGAGAAAAGCGCGTATTGCGTCGCCGTGAAGGCCGTCGAGGTGAGGCTCGACATATAGGCGATCAGCGCCGTGCCGCCGAAGCCGCCAGCGAGGTTTTCAAGGCTGATCGTGACCGTCAGTGCCCCGACATCCGGGCCGACGGTCGCAAGCCAGGCATAGGCGAGATTGGTTATGCTCACCAGGAAGGCGCCGATCAGCAGCATGCGCATGATGCCGAGTTTCGGCGCGACGAGGCCGCCCAGCATGGCGCCCACGATGGTCATCCAGATTCCGAAGAGCTTGGAGACCGAGGCGATTTCGCTCTTGGTGAAGCCGAGATCGAGATAGAACGGGTTCGCCATGACGCCCATGACGAAGTCGGGCAGGCGGTAGAATCCGATGGCCGCGAGGATCAGCAGCGCCGTCCAGCGATTGCGCGCGAAGAAATCGACGAACGGCGCGACGGCGGCGTCGTAGAGCCAGCGCAGGAACCCTTGGCGCGGTGCGAAGTCGGCAGCCGGGCTGGCCGCGGCTGCCTGCTCGGGCGGACGGAAGGCGAAGAAGGTGCCGATCATGCCGATACCCATCAGCGTCGCCATCGTGGCGTAGGAGACCGACCAGGACGCGCCATCTGCGATGTAGAGCGCGCCGGCTCCGGCCGCGATAAGCGCGAGGCGATAGCCGAGCTGCGTGGCGGCGGCCATGGTCGCCTGCGCGTCCTTGTTCTCGGCCGCCTCGATGCGCCAGGCGTCAATGGCGATGTCCTGCGTCGCGCTGGCAAAGGCGACAAAGACCGCCGCGCCAACCATCCCGATGAGGTTGGTACCGGGATCGATGGTGGACATCAGGAAGATGCCCGCCGCGACCGCGACCTGGGCCAACAGCATCCAGGCGCGGCGGCGGCCGAGCCAGCGCCCGAGCAAAGGCAGCGGCAGCCGGTCGACCAGCGGCGCCCAAAGGAACTTGATGGTGAAGGCGAGCCCCACATACGAGGCGAGGCCGATATCCTTGAGGCTGACGCCGGCTTCGGTGAGCCAGGCGGAAAGCGTGGAAAAGATCAGCAGGAAAGGCAGGCCGGAGGAGAATCCCAGCACCAGCATCACGAGAACGCGCGGGCTGGCATAGGCGCGAAACGCCTCAGCCCAGCTGCGCTTGCTCGTCATCGCCGTATCGGCCGTGTCCGCCATCGTCCGCCCCGAATCGTGGAAGGGCGAGGTTAAGCACCCACCGGTGCAGCCGTCACGCCGCGCGCGCGCGCGACTTCGTCCACCGGGCGATCGCGGCGGTGAGGGCGTTGGGGTCGAGCGGCTTGGTCAGGAAATCGTCCATTCCGGCTGCACGGCAATTCTGACGGTCTTCATCCATGACGCTGGCGGTCAGCGCGATGACGGGCAGGCGGGTGCGGTCGCCATATTGGCGTCTGGCCTCCGCCTCGCGCAGGCGGCGTGTCGCCTCGATCCCGTCCATGCCCGGCATGTGCACATCCATCAGCACCAGATCGTAGCGGCCGCGCGTTTCAATTGCGGCGAGCGCCTCGGCGCCATCTCGGACCGAGTCGACGTGATGGCCCATGCGCTTGATCAGCGAGACGGTCAGCAGCGTGTTGATCTCGTTGTCTTCGGCCACGAGGATGGAGACACCGTCGCCGCGGGGTGCATCCGGGCCCGGCCCAGGCGCCTCGGCAGCCATAGCCGTCTTGCCGCCGTCGATATCGACGCCGGCCAGCGTCGCGGCGAGACGGCGCTCGAGCCAGCCATGCCGGATCGGCGTGATGTGATAGCCGGTGGCACCGGCGGCCTTGAGTGCCGGAATGCGCGCGCGCTTCTCCGGCGGCAGCAGCGCGATCAGCGCACCGTCTTCCGGCAGCCAGGAACGCAAAGAGGGCAGGCGCGTTTCTGCATCGCCTTCGGGCAGTTCGATATCGGTGAGGACGGCGTCGACCTGGCCTGCCATCAGCGCAATGGTCGCCTCCGCCGCAGTGCCGTAGCCGTCGGCCGTCGCGCCGCCATCGGCGAGGCGCTGGACCAGCGTGTGACGAAGAATGGGCGATGCGCTGATGACCGCGACGCGCTTGCCCGACAGATCGGGCGGCGGGGCGCTCTGCTCGGCCATCCGGTTGGGGGCGAGCGGTGCGGTGAACCAGAAGACGCTGCCGCCGCCGAAGGCGTTCGCGACGCCGATGTCGCCGCCCATCGTCTCAACGATCTTCTTGGAGATGGCGAGGCCGAGGCCCGACCCGCCAAACTTCCGGCTGTGGGTTGAGTCGGCCTGTTCGAAATGCCCGAAGATGCGCGACTTGGCGTCATCGGGAATGCCGATGCCGCTGTCCTCGATCTCGAAGCGGAGTTTCAGCAAGCCGCGGCCGGACGCATCCAGGCTGCC
>Ga0075158_10003362_pt1 | contig 11275 bp, 9 predicted proteins | sample JI91814BDNA_FD_70968 | JGI IMG/M metagenome (GOLD analysis project Ga0075158, IMG submission 70968) | Wastewater effluent complex algal communities from Wisconsin, to seasonally profile nutrient transformation and Carbon sequestration -... | ecosystem: Engineered > WWTP > Effluent > Algae... | reverse complement strand
GATATCGCCCATGCTGCAGTCCGCCTCCGCAGCATTCTCACGCCGCTCCTCGCATGACGCTCATCGCCCTCATCCGTCACGGCGCCACGGCCTGGAACGAGGAAGGCCGCTTTCAGGGCCATGCCGACGTGCCGCTCTCGCCGGAAGGCCGCGCCGAACTCAGGAAACTCGAACCCCACCCCGCCCTCAGGGGCGCCGTCTGGCTCGCCTCGCCGCGCCGCCGCTGCATCGAAACGGCGCGCCTGCTCGGCCACGAACCCCGCCCCGAGCCGGGCCTCCTGGAGACCAACTGGGGCGCCTATGAGGGCCTCACCCGCGCCGCCACGTCGGGGCTTAGCAACCGCATTTCCGCACGCGGCGAGGCGGGGCTCGACTTCCACGCCCCCGGCGGCGAGAGCCCGCGCCAGGTGCAGCAAAGACTGCAGCAATTTTTTGCCCGCCTCGCTGCCGAAGGCCCTGATTTTGCCGTCGGCGTCACGCATAAGGGCATCATCCGCGCCACGCTTTCGCTGGCGATCGGATGGGACATGAAGGACAAGCCGCCCATGAAGCTGAAATGGCGCGCTGCCCATCTCTTCCGCCTCTTCCCGGACGGGCACCCCAAGCTCGAGGCGCCGAACCTGTTTCTTGGAAAGCGCGCGTGAGCTTGAAGGTTCTCTTCCATGTGAACCATCTCTGGGGTGTCGGCCACTTCACCCGCACCGCCGCCATCGCCAACGCCGTCGTTGCGGCGGGCGGCGAGGCGACAATCATCAGCGGCAACGCCCCGGTTTTCGGCCGCCTGGACGATGCCGTCCGCCTCATCGCCCTGCCTGCAATCCGCGCGAAAGACACGACCTTTGCCAAGCTGGTCACCGCACGCGGCTGGCCGGTCAGCGAGGATCAATGGGCCCGCCGCGCCGCCACCATCGCTGAGACCTTGGAGGCCAGCGCCCCCGACATCCTCGTCACCGAGACCTTCCCCTTCGGCCGCCGCAAGCTCGCCCGCGAGATCCTCCCGCTGATCGAGGCCGCCAGGGCCCGCGGCGCGAAGATCGTCGCCAGCCTGCGCGATGTCCCCACCCCGCCCTCCGATGCCAAACGGCTCGAGGAATGCGCCGGCCGCCTGCGCACGCATTACGATGCCGTCCTCATCCACGGCGACCCCGCCGTCACGCCGCTGAACGACATCTGGCCGGGCGAAATCCCGGTCCCCACCCACCTCACCGGCTATGTCGCAACCGCAGCGGCGCCCGAGGTCGAACGCCGGGGCGTCGTCGTCTCGGCCGGCGGCGGCGGCGATGCTGCACCTTTGCTGCGCGCCGCCGCCGCCGCATGGCAGGCGGGCCTCATGGCCGATCAGCCCTGGACCTTCATCACTGGCCAGCACGCCCCCGAAGGCCTGCACGAGGCCCTCATCGCCGCTGCCCCGCGCCATCTCGGCGCGGAGTTCCTGCACGCCGCGCCCGATCTCCCGGCCCGCATCGCCCGGGCAAAGCTCTCCATTTCGCGCGGCGGCTACAACACGGTCGCCGAAACCGTCGCCGCCGGGACGCCCAGCGTCGTCGTCCCGTTCGCCCCGGACGGCGAGCCGGAACAGGCCATCCGCGCCAGACTCTTCGCCGGCATGGGCCTCCTCACCCATTTGCCCGAAACCGGCCTCAACGCAGACAGCCTCGCCGCCGCCGCCCGCGCCGCCCTCGAACGCCCCGCTCCGCCGCCTGACGCCATCCGCCTCGATGGCGCCGAACAGTCGGCCCGGCGTCTCGCAGAGATCGCGGGCAGCAGCTAAGGTCCGGCGATGGCGGTTCTTTCGTTCCAGGACGTGACGCTCACCTTCGCCGGCCACCCGCCGGTCAAGGCGCTGAACGGCGTCAGTTTCGACGCCGGGCGCGGCCGCATCACAGCCCTGGTCGGCGAAAGCGGATCGGGCAAAAGCGCGCTCTCTCTCGCCGCCATGGGCCTGCTCCCGCACGGTGCGAAACTCGGCGGCTCGATCATTCTCGATGATGGACGCGGCCCCGCACTCGACCTCGCCAAACTGAAACCGTCCGACCCGCAGTTCCGCAAAGTGCGTGGCGGCCGCATCGGTCTCGTCTTCCAGGAGCCGCTCTCCGCCTTCTCGCCCGTCCACACGGTCGGCAGCCAGATCGCCGAGGCGACACGCGCCCACGAAAACGTCTCCAGACGCGCCGCCCGCGCCGCCGCCATCGACATGCTGCGGCTCACCGGCTTCCCTGATCCCACGCGCGGCTTCGACGCCTATCCGTTCGAACTCTCAGGGGGCCTGCGCCAGCGCGCGATGATCGCCGCGGCATTGGCCGCGCGGCCCTCCGTCCTCATCGCGGATGAACCGACCACCGCCCTCGATGTCACCATCCAGGCGCAGGTTCTGGCCCTGCTGCAGCGCCTGCAGGGCGAGCTTGGCCTCTCGGTTCTCTTCATCACGCACGATCTTGGTCTCGTCGCAGCGCTCGCCGACGATCTCGTCGTGCTCTATCGCGGCCGCGTCATGGAGCGCGGCACCGCCGATGCCGTCTTCGCCGAGAGCCGTCACCCGTATTTTCAGGCGCTGAAAGGCGCGAACCCGTCGCTCCACCGCCGCGAGACCCGCCTCGCCGTCATCGGTGGCGAGACCTCCGATGCCGCCGCCACCACCTATGCCGCGCGCTCAGGCCGCCGCCGCGAACCCGTCAGACCGACCGGCAAGCTCATCGAAGCCATCGGCGTCTCCAAGACCTTCGGCGCACGCCGGGGCGGCGAAGGCGCAAAGGCGCTCGACGACGTCTCGCTCACCATCAATCACGGCGAAAGCGTCGGCCTCGTCGGCGAGAGCGGCTCGGGCAAGTCGACGCTCGCCCGCATGCTGATGCGCGCCGAGATGCCTGATGCAGGCCGTGTCCTATTCCACGCCAAGGGCGAGGCGCATGATCTGAAATCCATCGAGGGTGGCGCGCTCGCCCGTTATCGCCGCCGCGTCGCCTATGTCTTCCAGGACCCCTACGCCGCGCTCAATCCGCGCATGACCATCCGCGAGACGCTGACCGAACCCTTCGCCATCCATCGCCTCGCCAGCCGCAAGGGCCGCGAGATCCGCGCCCGCGAACTTGTCGATCTGGTGGGTCTGCCTTCAGGCGCGCTCGACCGCTTCCCGCCCGCTTTCTCCGGCGGCCAGCGCCAGCGCATCGCCATTGCGCGCGCCCTGGCGCTGCGCCCCGAACTCATCATCCTTGATGAACCAACCTCGGCGCTCGACGTCTCGGTACAGGCGCAGATCCTGAACCTTCTCGCGGACCTCAAGAAAGAGCTGGGCTTCGCCTATCTCTTCATCAGTCACGATCTCGCTGTGGTCGAACATGTCGCCGACCGCGTCGCCGTGATGCGCCGCGGCCGCATCGTCGAGGAAGCCCCCGCCGCCGATCTATTCCGCGCCGCCGTCCACCCCTATACGCGCGCGCTCATCGCCGCCGCACCGGAGGCCGACCGCAGCAACCGGCTCGATCTCGCCGCCGTCGCCGCGCGCGCGACCGCCGATCTCGGCGACCCTGACGCCCCGCTCATCGACATCGCGCCGGGACACCGCGCCGCCATCGGAGGCCGCGATGCGCGCGCTGCTTAGAGCTGTTCTCGCTCTCGCATTGCTCGGCCCGGCATCGGCGCAAACGCCCGCGCCCATCGACCCGCCTTCGCTCGCCGCCAATGTCGCCTCCGGCAAGCTGCCGCCCATTGCCGAACGCGTGCCCGCCGAGCCCTTCGTCGGCGGCTTCGAAACGCTCGGCCGCACCACCGGCAAGAGCGGCGGCCGTCTCCGCACGCTGCTGCCGAAGGACAAGGACATCCGCCTTCTCAACGTGTGGGGCTATGCCCGTCTCGTCGGCTATGACGAGACGCTTCAGCTTCGTCCCGACATTCTCAAGGCCATCGAGGTTGAGGACGGCCGCATCTTCACGATGCATCTCCGCCCCGGCCACAAATGGTCCGATGGCGAACGCTTCACCACCGAAGACTTCCGCTATTTCTGGGAAGACATCGCCACCAATCCCGAGCTGACGCCTGCCGGCATTCCCGAAGAGCTCACTGTCGATGGCGCGCCGCCGATCGTCACCATCCTTGATGCGCTCACCGTCCGCTATGAATGGCCGACACCCAATCCGCGCTTCCTCGCCCAGCTCGCTCAGGCGCGCGAGCCCTACATCTATCGCCCCGCGCACTACCTGAAGCGCTTCCACATCCGGTATGGCGACCCCAAGGATATCGAGGCCCTCGTCGCGTCAGAGAAAGTCAAAGGCTGGGCCGCGCTGCATAACCGGCGCGATTCCATGTACGACAACGACAACGCCGAGATCCCCAGCCTTCAGCCCTTCCTCATCGAGGCCGGCGGCGGTCCGCTCTTTCGCTTGCACCGCAACCCTTACTTTCACCGCCTCGATGCCTACGGCATGCAACTGCCCTATCTCGACGGCATCGACGTGACGGTGGTTGAGCCCGGCCTCATCGCGGCGAAGACTGCAGCGGGCGATGCCGATCTCCAGTTCCGCGGCCTCGCCTTCGCCGATGCCGGCGCTCTGAAGGCGGCCGAGGGCGGCGGCAATTTCAAGGTGCGGCTCTGGCCCGTCACCAAGGGCGCGCAGGTCGCGCTCTTCCCCAATCTCACCACCGCCGATCCCGGATGGCGCGTCCTGATGCGTGACATCCGTTTCCGTCAGGCGCTGTCCGCCGCCATCGACCGCGACGACATCAACCGCTCGCTGTTCTTCGGGCTCGCGACGCCCGGCAACAACACGGCGCTCAAGGAAAGCCCGCTCTACGATCCCGCCCGCACCACGCGCGAGGCGGTGTTCGACTTGGCCAAGGCCAATGCCCTGCTCGACGAGATCGGCCTCACCAATCGCGATGCACGGGGCATCCGCTTCATGCCCGATGGCCGCGCCCTCAACATCATCGTGGAAACCTCGGGCGAAAGCGGCGAGGAAGCGGCGATCCTGGAACTCATCGCCGCGACCTGGCGCAAGGCCGGCATCGGCCTCATCGTGCGGCCCTATGAACGCGCCGTCATGCGCAACCGCGCCTATGCCGGCGAGAGCCACATGACCGTCTGGTCGGGCTTCGAGAACGGCGTGCCCAACGCGAACGCCAGCCCCGACGAGCTCGCGCCCGTCCATCAGGAATTCCTCTCCTGGCCGCGCTGGGGCCAGTATGTCGCGACACGCGGCGCTTCGGGCGAGGCCGCCGACGAGGCGCCCGCCACTCTGCTGCTCGATCTCTACACGGCCTGGACGCGGACGGCGGATGAAGCCGCGCGCGCCGACATCTGGCGTCAGATGCTCGATATCCACGCCGACCAGCAATTCTCCATCGGTATCGTCTCCGGCGTGCTTCAGCCGGTGATCGTGTCGAACGCGCTGCGCAACGTGCCTGAAAAAGGCCTCTTCGGCTGGGACCCCGGCGCGCAGTTCGGCATCTACCGCCTCGACGCGCTGTGGCTCGACCGGTGACACGCTGATGTTGCGTTACGCCGCCTGGCGGATTCTGGCGATGATCCCGGCGCTGCTGGCGGCGAGCCTGCTCATCTTTGCCGTGGTCGAGCTGCCGCCCGGCGATTATCTCTCCAATGAGATGCAGGAATTGATGGCGCAGGGCGAAGGCGCCAGCGCCGCGCGCATCGCCTTCCTGCGCAATGAATTCAGCTTCGACGAGCCCTTTCTCGTCCGCTACGCCATCTGGGCCGGGCTGATGCCGGGGCCGCACGGCTTCGATGGCCTCATCCAGGGCAATTGGGGCTGGTCGTTCCTCTATGCAAAGCCGGTCGGCGATGTGCTGGGCGACCGTGTCGGCCTCACCGCGCTTCTCAATTTCGCGACCGTCCTCCTCGTCTATCTCATCGCCTTCCCGGTTGGTCTCCTCTCCGTCCGGAGGCCGGGCGGTCTTTTCGACACCTCCGCCACGACGCTCTCCTATCTCGGCCTTGCCATCCCCTCGTTCCTCCTCGCGCTCGTCCTCCTCGTCACCGCACAGGCCTGGTTCGGTCTCTCGATCGGCGGCCTGATGGACCCCCGCTTCGAGGGCCAGCCGATGTCGCTCGACAAGGCCTTGTCGGTCGCCGCCCATCTCGTCATCCCGGCTCTCGTCATCGCGCTCGGCTCGGCCGGCATCATGATCCGCCGCCTCCGCGCCAACCTGCTGGATGAAATCAACCGCCCCTACGTCGCCGCCGCCCGGGCACGCGGCATCTCCGAAACGCGGCTGATGACGCGCTATCCGCTGCGCCTCTCCTTCGCGCCGTTCGTGGCCGATATCGGCAACCTGCTGCCCAGCCTCGTGTCGGGGTCCGTCATCGTCTCGGTGGTGCTGAACCTGCAGACCGTCGGCCCTGTTCTGCTCGCGGCCCTGCGCGGCCAGGACACTTTCCTCGCCGCCTTCATCCTCACCTTTACAGCCGCATTGACCTTCGCCGGGATGCTGGTTTCCGACCTCATTCTCGCCTGGCTCGACCCCCGCGTCCGCCTCGGCCAGAGGGCCAGGGCATGAGCGGCGCCTTTCCCCTACGCGACACCGACCCGCCCCATGTGGTGGATGACCGCCCCTTTCCGCCACCCGCGCCGCCCACGGCCTCCGCCGACAGCGCCTCACCCTTCGGCCAGTTCTGGCGCCGTTTCCGCCGCCGCCGCCTCGCTTACATGGCGTTCTGGCTGCTCGCCTTCCTGTATCTGGTCGTCGTGCCCTTCGCCGAATTCATCGCCCCCTACAGCCGCGACCAGCGCTTCCCCGACGCGATCAGCCACCCGCCCCAGCTTGTGCGCGTGTGGGGCGATCAGGGGCTCAGCCTGCCCTTCGCCTACCCGACGGCGATGACCGTCGATCTCGACGCCTTCAAGCGCGTCTATGCCGAAGACCGCACCAACCCGCAGTCCGTCCGCGTCTTCTGCGACGGTGAGCCCTATCATCTGCTCGGCCTCATCGAGATGCGTACGCGCCTCTTCTGTGCGGCAGAAGGCGGCACGCTCTTCCTCTTCGGCACCGACACGGTCGGCCGCGATGTCTTCAGCCGCGTCGTTTTCGGTGCGCGCATCTCGCTCACCGTCGGTCTTGTCGGCGTCGCGATCTCGTTCCTGCTCGGCGTCTTCTTCGGCGGCCTCGCGGGCTATATCGGCGGTGCGACCGACTGGATGATCCTCCGGCTCATCGAATTGCTGCGCGCCATGCCCGAACTGCCGCTCTGGCTGGCGCTCTCCGCCGCCATTCCGGCAGACTGGCCGCCGATCCTCGTTTTCTGCGGTCTCGTCGTCATTCTCGGGCTGCTCGACTGGCCGGGCCTTGCCCTTGGCGTCCGCGCCAAGGTCATGCAGCTGCGCGAGGAAGACTATGCCGCCGCCGCCGTGCTGATGGGCGCCAAACCGCGCCGCGTCCTGTTCCGCCATCTCCTGCCGAATTTCTCCAGCCATCTCATCGCCAGCGTCACGCTGGCGATCCCCGCCATGATTCTGGGCGAAACGGCGCTTTCCTTCCTCGGCCTCGGCATACGGGACCCGCAGGTTTCGTGGGGATCGCTCCTGAATGCGGCGCAGAGCTACGCAGCGCTCTCCGTCACGCCCTGGCTGCTGCTGCCCGTGGTCCCGGTCGTGTTAACCGTTCTGGCCTTCAACTTCCTCGGCGACGGCCTTCGCGATGCGGCCGATCCCTACCGCGCGAACACTTAGGTCCGTTCACGCCACTGTGACTCACGTCACCGACTCAAAACGCTCATCACACTAGTAAAAGCCCGCGACGAAACGCTGCCCGGGGCGCAGCGGGGACCCATTCCATGAACGACATGACCGCGCCGAAGGGCATCGAGAAGACGCTTGGCGTCGGCAAGAAGAAGATGTCGGGCCGCAAGAAGGCTCTCATCTGGCTGGGCGGCTCGCTCGGCGTGCTGGCCCTGCTGTTCGTGATGTTCTCCGGCGGCGGCGGCGGCCCCGTCGGCTTCAAGTCCGAAGCCGTGAAGCGCGGCCCGCTCTCGGTGAAGGTCACCGCCACCGGCACGCTCCAGCCCACCGACCAGGTCGATGTCGGCGCCGAAGTCTCCGGCCGCGTCGTCGAAGTGAAGGTCGACTTCAATTCGATCGTGAAGAAGGGCGACGTCCTCGCCCAGATCGACACGACCCAGCTTGAGGCCCGCCGCGTCCAGACCGAGGCCCAGCTCGCCGCCGCCAAGGCCGGCGTGAAAGAGGCCGAAGCCGGCCTCTCCGACGCCCAGCGCCGCCTGTCCCGCGTGCGCGATCTCGCCAAGAGCCGGAACGTCTCGCAGCAGGATCTCGACACCGCCCAGTCAACCTATGACCGCGCCGTCGCCTCGCTCGAAGTCGCCAAGGCCCAGGTCGCCATCCAGGAAGCGACTTTGCAGGTCGCCGTCAGCGACATCGACAAGGCCGTCATCCGCGCGCCCATCGACGGCATCGTGCTCTATCGCAGCATCGAAGCCGGCCAGACCGTCGCTGCCTCGTTCCAGACGCCGGTGCTCTTCACCCTCGCCTCCGACATCAAGGGGCTCGAGCTCCTCGCCGATATCGACGAGGCCGATGTCGGCCAGGTGAGCGAAGGCCAGACCGCCGCCTTCACGGTCGACGCCTTTCCCAACCGCACCTTCGACGCGCAGATCCGCTCGATGCGCAATGCCCCCAAGAAGTCTGAAACAGCCGCCGCGGCGCAGGGCGTCGTCGTCTATCAGGCCGAGCTGACCGTGAACAACGAGAGCGGCCTGCTGAAGCCCGGCATGACCGCGACCGCCGAGGTCACCGTGAAGACCGTCGAATCCGCGCTTCTGGTGCCGAACGCCGCTCTGCGCTTCGTGCCGCAGTCCATCGCCATGAAGGAAGCCAACGCGCCGCAGGGCGGCGAGGGTGAGGCGGCGCCCGCCCGCGACCCCTCCGCCGGCCGCGTCTTCGTCAAGGGCGCGGACGGCCAGCCGGTCGAGCGCAAGGTCAAGATCGGCGTCACCGACGGCGTCACCACGGAAATCCTCGAAGGCGAGCTCGCGGAAGGTGACGAAGTCCTCACCGATGTCGAGCGTGCCGGGTCCGGGGCGCAGGGCTAAGGCTTAGGTCCATGAGCGAGCACAAAGGCCCAGTCCTCGCCTTCCGCAATGTCGCCAAGGTCTATGGCCACGGCGATACGGAAGTGCGCGCCCTGAACGGCGTCGATTTCGAGATCTGGCCGGGCGAGTTCGTCGCCGTGATGGGCGCGTCCGGTTCGGGCAAGTCGACGACGCTCAATATTCTGGGCTGTCTCGACGTGCCGACCTCCGGCACCTACGACTTCATGGGCGTGGGCGTCGAAACGCTCGACCGCAAGCAGCGCGCCTTGCTGCGCCAGAACTATCTCGGCTTCGTCTTTCAGGGCTTCAACCTGCTGAAGCGCACGACGGCGCAGGAAAACGTCGAGCTGCCCCTGGTCTATCGCGGCACCTCGGCCAGCGAACGCCACCGCCTGTCGCGCGAGGCGCTCGGCCTTGTCGGCCTCGGCGACCGCATGGACCACACCTCGTCCGAGCTCTCGGGCGGCCAGCAGCAGCGTGTCGCCATCGCCCGCGCCCTCGTCACCAGCCCGGCCGTGATGCTGGCGGACGAGCCCACCGGCAATCTCGACAGCCAGCGCACGCACGAGATTATGAAGCTGTTCCGCGACCTGAATGAGAAGCGGGGCATCACCATCATTCTCGTCACCCACGAAGACGATGTCGCCGCCTACACAAAGCGCCACATCCGCTTCAAGGACGGCAAGATCGCCTATGACGGCCCGCCGACCACCAAGGCCGAACTCGAGGCCCAGCTGGAAGCGGCCCAGTCATGATCTTCTCTGGCCTCAGACTGGCGCTGCGCGAGCTCTGGGCCAACAAGATGCGCACGTTCCTCACGTGCCTCGGCATGATCATCGGCGTCAGCGCGGTCATCGCGCTCCTCACCATCGGCGCGGGCGTTTCCTCCTCGGTGAACCGCGAGTTCGCCTCGATCGGGCAAAACCTCGTGTGGATCTGGCCCGGCGCCGATGGCGGCCGCGGACCGCAGCAGGAAGCCAGGAAGTTTACCTGGCGCGATCTCGATCTCGTCCGCCGCACCGTGCCGCAGGTCGTCAAGATCGCGCCCTCGGTCGGCGGCGGCATCAATGTGAAGTTCGGCAATCTCGATACCGAGACGACGATTATCGGGACCACGCCCGACTATTTCGATATCCGCCTCTGGGCGCTGGACGGCGGCCGATTCTTTTCCGAAGCCGAATCCGACGCCGGCCGTCTCGTCTGCGTGATGGGTAAGACGGTCCGCGAGAAACTTTTTGGATCGCTTGACCCGGTCGGCCAGCGCATTCGCGTCGACGGCGTCTCCTGCGAGGTCGTCGGCCTGCTGAAGCCCAAGGGCGCGTCCACCTTCGGCGATGACGAGGACGACCGCATCATCGTACCGCTGCGCGCCTATCAGCGCCGCTTCACGGGCGATGACTTCATCAACACGCTCCAGCTGATGGCCGCCAACAAGAACGATGTCGCGCCGATGATGGAAAACGCCCGCCAGGTGCTGCGGGATCTGCGCAATGTGCCGGACGGCAAGCCGGATGACTTCACCATGCAGGACGTCTCGTCCTTCGGCGAGGAGTCCTCGCAGGTCCTGGGCGTTATCACGCTCTTCGTCTCCGCCGTCGCCTTCATCTCGCTCATCGTCGGCGGCATCGGCATCATGAACATCATGCTGGTCAGCGTCACCGAGCGCACGCGCGAGATCGGCATCCGTCTCGCCATCGGCGCACAGGAACGCGACGTGCTGGCCCAGTTCCTCATCGAGGCGATGGCGCTCGCCGTTCTGGGCGGCCTCGTTGGCGTCGCGCTCGGCCTCGGCATCGCCTTCCTCGTCACCGGCGCGCTCGGCTGGGCCTTCCTGCCCTCCGCCCCGCTGATCATCGGCGCGACGCTCTTCTCGGGCCTCATCGGCATCGGCTTCGGTTTCTTCCCGGCACGCACCGCTGCGCGGATGAACCCGATCGACGCGCTGCGGTTTGAGTAGGCCATGAACTGGACCACCATCCGCCTCGCCCTGCGGGAGCTGCGCGCCAACAAGCTGCGCACCTTCCTCACCTGTCTGGGCATGATCATCGGCGTCGGTTCGGTGATCGCGCTCGTCACCATCGGCGCCGGCGTCACCGCCCAGATCACCTCGACGCTTGAAAGCCTCGGCAACAATCTCGTCTTCGCCTTCCCGGGCGGGCCGGACGCCGGCGGACGCGGCAATGACAGCCCCTTCGACCGCCAGGATGTCGAGGCGCTGCGCAA
>Ga0075158_10003359_pt1 | contig 11288 bp, 6 predicted proteins | sample JI91814BDNA_FD_70968 | JGI IMG/M metagenome (GOLD analysis project Ga0075158, IMG submission 70968) | Wastewater effluent complex algal communities from Wisconsin, to seasonally profile nutrient transformation and Carbon sequestration -... | ecosystem: Engineered > WWTP > Effluent > Algae... | reverse complement strand
AGCACGACCCACAGTTTGGATCATTGATCTTCTGCTTCTCAGCATTCCTTCTTTATCAGCATCCAGGATAGCAACCAATGAAACTTCAGGTAAATCTAAACCTTCTCTCAATAAGTTAACTCCAATTAATACATCAAAAAGTCCTAAACGAAGATCCTGCATGATCTGAATACGTTCCAGTGTTTCAACATCTGAGTGAATATACCTTGTTCTGATTCCGAATTTGGTGAAGTATTTCGTAAGTTCTTCCGCCATTTTCTTTGTTAAAGTAGTTACCAGGACTCTTTCATCAACATCAGATCTTTTCTGGATTTCTTCCATCAGATCATCAATCTGGTTTAATGAAGGCCTTACTTCAATAATCGGATCCAAAAGTCCGGTAGGACGGATAATTTGTTCAATATAAGCACCTCCGGTTTTTTCCAGTTCATAATCTGCAGGCGTTGCAGAAACATAAATCACCTGATTCTGAATGGCTTCGAATTCTTCAAACTTTAAAGGTCTGTTGTCCATTGCTGCCGGAAGTCTGAAACCGTATTCCACCAATGCTTCTTTTCTGCTTCGGTCTCCTCCGTACATGGCATGAACCTGTGGAACGGTAACGTGACTCTCGTCAATAACCATTAAAAAGTCTTTAGGGAAATAGTCAATCAGGCAGAAAGGTCTTGTTCCCGGAAGACGGCCGTCAAGATACCTCGAATAGTTCTCAATTCCTGAGCAATAACCAAGTTCTTTAATCATTTCAAGATCCAATTCTGTTCTTTCCTGAAGTCGTTTTGCTTCTAATGGTTTTCCAACAGAGCTAAAGAACTCTACCTGTTTTACCATGTCATCCTGAATATCTTTAATCGCTCCATTTAAAGTCTCCTTCGATGTTACGAAAAGATTAGCAGGGTAAATCTGGATTTGATCAAAATTATCTTCCACATTTCCTGTCACAGGATCAAAACTTTGAATCTTTTCAATTTCATCTCCAAAAAACTGAATTCTGATTGCGTTATCAGTGTATGCAGGGAAAACATCAATCACATCCCCTTTTACACGAAACGTTCCTCTCTGGAATTCGTTCAGTGTTCTGGCATACAAGGCATTAACTAACGAGTGGAGAAGTGCTGTTCTGGTCACTTTTTCACCAATCGCTATAGAAATTAAAGATTTATGAAATTCCGTAGGATTACCAATACCATAAATACATGAAACAGAAGCCACGATCAAAACGTCTCTTCTTCCTGAAAGAAGACTGGCGGTTGCAGAAAGACGCAGTTTTTCAACTTCTTCATTGATGCTCAGGTCTTTTTCAATATAAGTTCCCGTTGTAGCAATATAAGCTTCAGGCTGGTAGTAATCATAGTAGCTGACAAAGTATTCTACAGCATTCTCCGGAAAAAACTCTTTAAACTCCATAAAGAGCTGTGCAGCAAGCGTTTTGTTGTGAGCCAATACTAAAGTTGGACGTTGTACTTTTTGTATAACATTTGCAACAGTAAATGTTTTTCCGGAACCTGTTACTCCGAGAAGCGTCTGATATTTCTCACCGATCTCTATTCCTTCAGTAAGTTTTTCAATAGCTTGAGGCTGGTCTCCGGTAGGTTTATATTCTGATTGAAGCTTAAAATCCATAGAAAAGAATGTATACAACAAAAATACGAAAGAAATTATTAGACCGTATAATGTTTTGACGGTGAATATTTTGATAAAAAAATTTTAACTTATCACCCTTGCCGTTTTATTTTTTGTCGATGTCTAAACAAAAACAATTGAAAAATAACAAAAGCGCTAATCATTAGCGCTTTTGTTATTATGGTCGTGTAAAAGTCATCGTTGCCGGAACTTTTAATATTGAAGCAATGGCTTTTCCATCTTTCATTGCGGGTTTCCAGTTGGTTTCATTACTGATTTCAGTGACTGTTTTCAGAAGTTCCCGGTTCAGGATTTCATTTTCTCCCGAAGTGGTTACCTGAGTTGTTCTTCCTGCTTCATTGATATGAATATAAGCGGTAGATGTTATAGATCCGCTATGGTTTCCTAAATTACTCACATCCATATTCCTGCTTATTTTGATTTGTAAGTCTTTAGGTCCTCCCGGATATTGAGCTGGAGTTTCATTCGTATTTTGTTGGATATTGACCGCTGTATTTGTATTTTTATCCTCAGTCTTATACACTTTTGGAGTGATTGTATCCGAAACTTTTTTGAATACCTCTTTTTGGGAATCCATTAGTCCAGATGGTTTTCCTTCTTCTTTACTTTTTTCATGCGCAGGAGTCATTAAACCTGATTGATAATCTGTTTGACCTGCAATTTGGGCTGGTACCTCTGTTTTTCTTTCAGAAAGAAGAACATGAGTAGGATTCCCTGCATATGTTCTTTCAGAGAATACTGCTACTGCGGCAACTAAAACGGTGATTCCTGCTGTTTTCTTTAGTAGACTAAATTTTGATTTTTTTGTTTTCATCATAATAAATCTTTTTTTGGTGTTATTAAAATTAAATGAATGAGTTAAAGGAGGATTTTGATGATTAAGAATTTCTTCGAGAATAAGATTTTGATATTCTTTAATGTTACAGTTGCTTTTCATAACGGCTTCATCTGCCAAAAATTCATGATTTGTGATCATGGCTTTCTTATACAGGAAAAGAACAGGATTGAACCAGCTGAAAATATTTAAAATATTCAAAACCAGTATGTCCAGGCTGTGTTTTTGCTCAATGTGAGTCTTTTCGTGAATGAAAATTCTTGGATCTATCGTATCATTTTTCATATAGCTTTCTCCCATATAGATGGTATTCCAAAAACTGAAGGGTGAAAGATTTTCTTTTGTTAATAGGATAGTATGGTTTTGATATATATGTCTCTTTCCGGATATTCTTTTGATTTTCAGAAGGGAAATAAGGTTTCTTACCAACAGAAAAAGTGTGATAAAAATATAAATTCCCCATACCACATTCATCCAGTTAAAACTTTCCTGCTCCTGCGGGATGAAAACCAGTTGTTGTGCAGTTTCTTCAAGAACAAGGAGAGGCGTTTTCTCAGTGCTCTGGCTTGGCAGGGTAATGGTTACAAACGGAATTGTATACGAAAGCAATAAGGAACTTAATAGATACAGCCGGTTGAATCTGTGCATTCTTTCTTTTTCCAGAAACAGATAATAAACGGCAATAAAAATAGAAGAACACAAAATTATTTTCAGAATAATAGCCGTCATATCTATTCTTTTATTTGTTCATCAATAATATCACGAAGTTCTTTCAGTTCCTTTTGGCTAAGTTTTGCATTGGATGTAAAAAATGATGCAAATTGTGTTACGGAGCTGTTGAAAAAACGGTCAATCATGGAAGTCATTTCTTCCTTGAAATATTCCCCTTTCTCTACTTTTGGATAGTATTCGCGGGAATTTCCATAGAGTTTATAGCCTATCAGTTCTTTGTTCTGCATTCTTTTAAGCAAGGTGGCAATAGTTGTTGCAGCAGGCTTTGGTTCTGGATAGGCTTCCAGAATATCCTTCATGAAAACGGTTTTCTTTTCCCAAAGAATTTCCATAAGGACTTTTTCAGAATCAGTTAATTTGATCTCTTTCATTCTACAAGTTTGTAATTTGTTCTACAAATGTAGAATAAAAATTGATATAGACAAATTTTATTGGCATTATTTTTCCATTCGTTGTATAAAGCCTAATCATAAGAATATGAAAATCAATCAATTTTACATTCCTGTAGTCAGTCTTTTCCTTTTTTTATCTTCATGCAAAGAGAATCATGCCAATGCGCAGAAGACCGGAAATGATGGAAGTGTGGAAACGGAAAATCCCAATTCTGACTATAAGCCAGCATTTAAAGGGCAGACAAGAATTAAGGCTGTAAAAACAACAACAGCTTATAACGTTGAGATATTGAATAAAGATTTGGGAAGGCCTTGGGGAATTATCAATTTGCCTGACGGAAAATTTCTCATCACAGATAAGAACGGCTATATGAACGTTGTTTCACCAGATGGAAAACAGGTGTCTAAAATAGATGGTTTTCCAAAGGTAGATTCCAAAGGACAGGGCGGAATGCTGGATGTAGCCCTTGATCCTGATTTTAAAGCCAACAATATTATTTATTTCAGCTTTTCGGAACCTTTTGGAAAAGGAAATCTAACTTCTGTAGCGAAAGGGAGGCTTTCCGCAGATCTTAAAAATATTTCAGAAGTAAAAGTTATTTTCCGTGCAGAACCTTCTTACGATGGAGATAAACATTATGGAAGCCGTCTGGCTTTTGATAAAGATGGAAATTTATTTGTTAGTACCGGAGAAAGATCGGACAAAGTTACCCGTGTATATGCCCAGAAAACAGATAATTATCTTGGAAAAATTTTAAAGATTACAAAAGAAGGTAAACCTGCTCCTGGAAATCCTTTTATCGGAAAATCCGGCTATAAACCTGAAATATATGCGTACGGAATCCGAAATCCACAAGGAATGGCTATAGATCCTAACGGTAATCTTTGGGATGTGGAAATGGGGCCAAGAGGAGGTGATGAAATCAATATGATTCAACCGGGAAAAAATTACGGCTGGGGAGATGTAACCTATGGAATTGAATATTCAGGAGATAAAGTAGGACAGGGAATCACTCAAAAAGAAGGAACCGAGCAGCCTGTCTATTATTGGGACCCTGTGATTTCACCAAGTGGAATTACTTTTTATACAGGAAATATCGAGGAATGGAAAGGTAATCTCATGATCGGATGTCTGAGTGGTGAACACATTAACAGAATTGTAATGAAAGATAATAAAGTTGTGGGAGAAGAGCGTCTTCTTGCAGATCAGAAAGAACGCTTCCGTGATGTATTAAACGGGATGGATGGGAATTTGTACGCAGTAACAGACAGCGGTAAGCTTTATAAAATTTCAAAAAAATAAAAAAAGCCCACTGATTTTTTCAGTAGGCTTTTGTAAGGAAGCTGGAAGTTTTTAAGATTTTTAATCAGAATTTTATGACTTCCATCTTCTATCATCTGGCTTTCTTCATTTTCTTAAAACTTAAAATTAAGTCTGGCGAAAACCTGTCTTCCGGCAAATCCCATCTGTACAGGGTCAAAAATACCTCCGGCTTCCGTATTTCCGTCGGATACATGAGTGGTTTGTAGAGTAGGATATCTGTTGAACAGGTTTTTACTTCCTAAAGTCAGATTCAGATTCTTGCAGAATTCATAGCCGAAAGAAAGATCGGTGGTTACTTTTGGATTATATACCTGTTCTGAATCATCATAGCCAATCAGGGTTACTTTATCAAATCTTACCATCTGCAGATTTACATTGAATTTGCTGAGTCTGTAATTCAGGTTTAAATTCACTTTTGTTTTCGGCGCAGAAGCAAGGATAAATGCCTTTTCTCTTGCACTCAGGTAAATATCTTCTTTCCCTGCCAATTGTTCTGAGGTATTCACTTTTGTGATTTCCATATCGTTATAATTTCCGGCCAAGGTAGCGGTCAGTTTTCCGGAACCGATATTTTCGGTATAGCTTAAGATCACATCAACTCCTTTTGTTTTGGTATCAATGGCATTGGAAAAGAACTGTACCTGGTCAATAAATGGGTTTTCTGCCTGAACATCATCCGGCAAGTCTGCTTGTGCAAAATATCCGGTAAGCACGATTCTGTCTTTCACACGGATATAATAACCATCTACGGTTGCTGTAAATTTGCCTGTGTTGAAAGTAAACCCTGCGCTACCATTCACCGAGGTTTCCTGCTTCAATTGAGGAATTCCCAGACTGCTGGCAATTTTGCTGTCATTAGATGCTAATTGAATAGTCACCAATTGACCGCCCTGGAAGTTGGTAAACTGCTGACTGTAATATTTCTGAGCCAGAGAAGGTGCTCTGAATCCAGTGGAAGCTGATCCCCGGAAGGCGAATTGTGGGGTGAAAGCATATCTTATTGCAAATTTTCCGTTCAGCGTACTTCCGAAATCATTATAATTTTCAAATCTTCCGGCAAGGCTTACCATCAGGTTTTTGGTAATATCCAATTCAGTATCTACATAAGCGGCAAAGTTATTTCTGCTTTTACCTGTATCTGTAGAATATCCAGGAAATCCCTGAGAGCCGCCTGGTCTTACATTGCCACTTGAAGGATTGGTGACCAATAAGTTTTGAGGAGTGCTTGGAGTCACAGGATTTCCATTTATGTCATACATGGTGTAAGAAGCTTCTTCTCCTTTGATGATATCAAATTTTTCATACCTGAACTCGGATCCGAAAGCAACGTTAAGCCCTTCCAGTACTTTGAATTGTTTCACGGCATTAAAACCAGTTGTATTCTGTAACAGTGAATGTCCTCCAGCATTGAAACTTGTAGGAGATTTGACTCCTAAAGTGGCATTAATAGTATTATCGATCTGGTAGGTGAATCTGTTGTTTCCAAAAGCATTATAAAAATCTACATCCCAGTCCGCCACTTTAAATTTTAAGCCATTATCAAAAGTAAAATCTGTAATGCTGGTGTTTTCAATCGGGTTAAATCCTGTAGGATAAACTTCGGGAATATTACCATCTGCATCAGGGGTTCTTGTCCATGCATAAGCTTTGGTATTTCGATGCGAAAAACCTTGACGGGAATAAAATTTCAGTCCATCAGTTAATGGTACTTCGATATTTCCGAAAAAGTAAATGTTCTGAGCTTTTGCATCTCCGAAACGCTGTCTGGGTGATGTATACATATCCGGATTTGCATTTCGTATCGCGTAATCTTTATTAACAAACTCTACAGTGAAATTTCCGAAACCGCCTTTTGAACCTATTTTAGTTCCTAAATTTCCATTGAAATCAAAGGTGTTTCCATCTACTTTATGATCTGATACAACATCGTTGTTTCCAGGGCTTTTAAAGAGATTCATTCCATAAAAAGCATTTCCTTCAAAACCTTTGTCTCTGTCATTCAAAATAACATTGATAACTCCCGCAATCGCATCCGAACCATACTGAGCAGAAGCTCCGTCACGAAGGACCTCCACCCTTTTTATGGCGCCAATCGGAATGGTATTCATGTCATATCCGGTGTTTCCTCTTCCTTTGGTTCCGAAAAGGTTGATCAGTGAAGACTGATGGTATCTTTTTCCATTTAACAAAAGTAAAGTCTGATCAGGACCAAGACCCCTTAATGTAGCCGGATCGACAGCATCAGCACCGTCGGATCCTGATTGTTTATTGGAATTGAAAGAGGGTGCGGAAAACTGTAAAAGCTGGTTGATTTCCACCTGTCCTGTCGACTGGCTTACCTGTTTGATATCGATAATATCAATAGGAACGGGAGTGTTCACAACTGTTCTCTTTTTGTTTCGGCTGCCGGTAATGGCTACCTCGTCAATCTTTGATTCTTTCAGAGTGTCCTTTATCTGCTGGGCATAAGAGAGGGTAGAAGCTCCAAGTAAAAAGATGCTGATGTATTTTATCTTCATATTAATAATTTTGAATAGTGATTCAATCAAAATTATCAATATTTATTTTTAAATCCATACTAAAATAAAATATTTAGTATGGATATCTTAATTTTGTATTGATTTGTGATAAATTAAGAAAATTAATAATCTATTATTAAAATTTGATGAAAAATTTTAATGTTAAAAGCTGGTAATGATTCTGTTAATTCCTTCTTCTAAAATTTCCTGTGATGTGGAAAAGCAAATTCTGATATGTCCTTCAGCTCCTTTTCCGAACCATCTTTCCGATCCGGGAACAATGGCTACTTTTCCATGTGTCAGAACATGCTTGGCGAATTCATCACTGGACAGTTCGTTTTCAATCTTTGGAAACAATACAAAAGTAGCTTCAGGAAGGTTAGGGGTTACAATTTCCGAACGGCTTAATAATCTGTAAGCAAGATCTCTGTTGCTCTGTAAATGAGCTAAAAAATCCCTGTACCAAGGCTTTGCTTTTTCCAGTGCTACACTTCCTGCAATCTGGGATAATGTAGAAACGCCTTCTATTGTGGAATTGAAATTGGATTTGTCTGTAAAGTCTTCAAGAATATCCTGATCATTACACAATATTGCCCCAATTCTTAATCCTGCTATTCCAAATGATTTTGAAAATCCATACACGGTAAAGCTTTTTCTCTTTGCCTTCTCTGAAACGGAAGTGTAAGTATGAAAATCTTTATTGTCATAAATAATATCACTCCAGATTTCATCACTCATTACCCAAAGATCATGAGCAGCTGCAATTTCTGCCACTTGTATTAAAACTTCTTTAGAGTAAACTTTCCCAAGTGGATTGTGTGGATTGCATAGGCTGATAAGTTTAGTCTTGGGATTGATTAAAGAAACCAGTTTTTCAAAATCAATTTCTCCTGTTGTTGTGTCCACAGGGCAGAGCATTACTTTTCCACCTGCTGTTTCTACCGATTTTTTGAAAAGAAAATCCACAGGATCCAGAATAATGGCTTCATCTCCGGGATTAAGAACATAAGATGCAATCAGAAACATTCCCTGGGCGGCACTATTGACTGCCAACACGTTTTCTGGTGAGAAACTTCCATGTTTTTCTGTATTAAAATGATCTGCAACACTTTTCTTAAACTCCGGAAGTCCGGAAAACGGGCCGTAACTTAAGTAGCCATCTTTCAGATATTCAATGATTCCCTGTTCTATTTCAGGTGCTGTTCTGAAATCCGGATCGGCTGCAGTAAGAGGAATGATTCCGTCTTCCAGCGTAGCCCATCTTCCGTTGTACGCTTTTCTTTTCAGGGCTTCAAAGTTGATGTCGTTATTGGTGAACATATTTATTTATAAGATATGGGGATAATATTTTCTGTTTGTTGGTTTAATGGGAGTAAAAACTGGTTAAGTAGTGTTCTTCCATTGTGAATATGAACTTCAATTTCGGGTTTTCTATCCCGCTCATATTTTCTGAAAGCTTTCTGTATATCATCTTCTTCAACTAAGTATTTCGTTAATAAGAAAGAATCTTTCAAAGCAGAGGTGACTCCCTGGCTGGTAAATGGAATGAGTGGATGAGCTGCATCCCCGATGAACACAAAATTATCTTTGTAAAAAGGGTTTAGTTTTTCCAGTTCATAAACATTCCATAAATGTACATGTTTATAGTGTGATTTCTGTATGATTTCCGGGACTAAAGGATGCCAGTTTTCAAAAACTTCCAGCATATATTTCCTTAAATTCTCAGCGGAACATTCATTGATCATATATTTCTGGTTATCAAACTGTGAATACCAGAGAATGGTATCATCAGAAAGCTTGAGAATACCAAATGTCAGTCCGCCTTCCTCGTGGTGAAACTTTATAAAGTCATTTTCAATAGAATCTGCCAGTTCTTTATCCTGCAGGATGTTTACAACTTCACTTTCTCTTACCATTCTCATCGATTCGTCTTTAAAAAGACATCTTCTGATCCTGCTTCTGGAGCCATCAGAGATAACGGTAATATCAGCATTAATATCAGTTCCGTCAGATAGCTTCAGTTTTCCGTTGTGTGATTCATCAGGAATGATGGTTTCTTTGTAGGTAATCTTTTCAGGAGAAATGTTTTGAGCTAATAAATTGATTAATGAATGTCTTGAAATGGCAAAAACATTGTCCAGTTCTTTTTCTGCCAGAATTCTCCCGGTATGGGAATACTGTGTATATTTTTTTAGAAAATTTCCATGTCGGAGCAGAAGATCAGAATCAATGATTGGATAGAGATACTCCATTCCTTCTTTCGGAATGAGAAATCCGTGACCCGCCAGATCTTTTTTATGTCTCCTTTCATAAATATGGTAATCGATCTTGTGTTTTTCCAGGTAATTCGCCATGCTTAAGCCGGAAATACCGGCGCCCACGACAGCAATTTTCTTCATTTTCGGAATAAAGTATTTTTCAGGTTGGTTTTTTAAGTAATTTTTTATCTCCTTTAGATGCATGCAAAATTAGAATTAAAAACCTTCACTATTTCAAAAAATGCGTCAATTTGATTTTGATTCCATGAAAAATAAAACGGAAAGCATAAGATATACTATGTAATAAAAGTATATGGTTGGTTTGTATTTGTTTGTAAAAGTTGTTTGGTTGTAATATCTAAATGATAGTTTATTTTGAAAATGTAAAGAATCAGGTTGTTTTTTTGTTTAGTAAACTTTAAGTTGTAGCGTATAAAAAAACCGGAAAAAATTCCGGTTGTATGATTAAGCTTTTTCAAGCTGAACAGTAAAGTGTCTTAAGATTTCCGGTTCCCAGGTAATCTTGTATCCTTTTGCTATTTCTTCACGTCTTTCATATACGTTTTTGATAGCAGCCGCAATATAATCCATGTGGTTGTTGGTGTAGGTTCTTCTTGGAATAGCCAGACGTACCAGTTCTAACTTCGGATAACGGTTTTCTCTTGTTGAAGGGTCTCTGTCTGCCAATAGGGTCCCGATTTCTACAGTTCTGATACCTGCTTCCTTATAAATTTCAAGTCCTAATGTCTGAGCCGGATATTCTTCACGGGAAACATTGGGCAGGAAGTTTAAAGAGTCGATGAATACGGCATGTCCTCCAATTGGCTTCTGAACCGGGATTCCGTATTCAATTAATTTATTACCCAGATATTCCACCTGAGAGATTCTGCTTTCAAGATAAGCGAATTCTGTAGCTTCATCCAGACCTACCGCTAATGCAGCCATATCTCTTCCTGCCATACCACCATAGGTAATGAAACCTTCGTAAATGATGGTGAAGTTGGATGCTTTTCTGAAAACTTCTTCATTATTCAAAGCAATAAATCCACCGATGTTTACCAAACCGTCTTTTTTAGAACTCATTGTCATTCCGTCTCCGTAAGAGAAAATTTCCTTACAGATCTCTTTAATGCTTCTGTTTTCCTGTCCTGCCTCTCTTTTTTTGATGAAGTAGGCATTCTCAGCAAATCTTGCTGAATCAAAGAATACCGGGATTCCGTATTGGTCGGAAAGAGCTTTTACAGCTTTCATATTTTCCAAAGAAACAGGCTGTCCTCCGGAAGAGTTACAAGTAATGGTAATTAAACAGAAAGGAATATTTTCTTTGGGGTGGCTTTTATAAACTTCTTCCAGTTTTTCAAGGTTGATGTTTCCTTTGAAAGGGTGAAGGTCATTAATGTCAAAAGCTTCGTCTATTGTACAGTCGATGGCATGTGCCTTTCTGATTTCGATATGTCCTTTTGTAGTGTCAAAATGTGAGTTTCCCGGAACTACATCACCTTCTTTTACCAATACTGAGAAAAGTACGTTTTCAGCAGCTCTTCCCTGGTGAGTGGGTAATAAATATCTGAATCCTGTAATTTTTTC